>Ga0335075_10003279_pt1 | contig 25702 bp, 14 predicted proteins | sample Lox_Sample_24_FD_206723 | JGI IMG/M metagenome (GOLD analysis project Ga0335075, IMG submission 206723) | Soil microbial communities from Loxahatchee National Wildlife Refuge, Florida, United States - Lox_Sample_2.4 | ecosystem: Environmental > Terrestrial > Soil > Wetlands | place: USA...
TCCACGTCCAGACCGTTTTCGCGCTCGGCACGTTGTGCTGCCTGCAATGCTCGCGGAACCACCGCACCGAAGGTGATCACGGTCAGCTGCTTGCCAGGTCGCACAATGTTTGCTTTGCCAAACGGAACGGTGAAATCCGGCCCAGGGTACACGGCGCGCCCATAGGTCTCGCGATAGAGCCTTTTGTGTTCGAGAAACAATACGGGATCATCGCAACGGATTGCTGTCCGCAACAGGCCGTTTGCGTCCAGGGCATTGGATGGATACACAACTCGAATGCCAGGCGTATGCGTAAAAATGCTCTCGCCCGATTGCGAATGATAAATTGCGCCGCCGGTCAAATATCCTCCCGTGGCCACGCGGATCACCGCCGGACTAGAAAACGTGCCATTGCTGCGCCAGCGAATCAGAGGAAGCTCATTGCGCAGCTGATGCATGGCAGGCCAGATGTAGTCAAAAAACTGAATCTCCGCGACAGGTTTCATTCCGCGGGTAGCCATCCCCAAAGCTCGGCCAACAATATTGGCTTCCGCCAGCGGAGAATTGAAAACGCGATCGGAACCAAACTCACGCTGCAGTCCATTGGTCAGTTTAAATACCCCGCCCTTCCCTTTGATCCCAGCCTCTTCCAGGGAGCCCTCGCGACTGCAATCCGCCACATCCTCACCAAAAACCACGATGCGTTCGTCGCGCTTCATTTCGTCGTGCAGGCAGGCGTTAATCAGGTCCGCCATGGTGCGCTCCGCTACCGGACGCGACGGATCGTCCACACGCAGACTCGGCTCTTTCAGAAAGGATGGTGCCGTGGGATCCAAGTCCTCGGAGTACACGTGCTGATAAATGCTGTCGGTCGCCGGGAATGGAGATCGCAGGGCAACTTCGGCGGCCACGCGAATCTCTTCATCCACCGCCTGCTCCAGCCGTGTGATTCCAGCTTCATCCAGAATTCCGTCACGCAACAGTCGCATCTGCAATTTGGGCAGCGGATCGCGCATGGCATCGGCTTCGCGTTCGGCTTCCGATCGATAGAAACGTTCGTCATCGGACAGCGAGTGCGAATACGGCCGAATCACATGGCCATGCACAAACGCAGGCCCGTGCCCCGCGCGGCAATAGGCAACCGCTTCCTGCATCGTCTTGTGGCACTCGATGGCGTCGGTGCCGTCAATCTCCGCGAAGAAGAAATTAGGGAAATTGGCAACCAACTTTGAAATGTTGCCACCTGCCGTGTTTACTTCAACCGGAACTGAAATGGCGTACCCATTGTCCTGCACCACAAACAACACCGGCAATTTCAAATTGGAAGCGGAATTCATTGCCTCCCAGAACTCGCCCTCACTGGTCGTGCCATCACCCAGCGAGCAATAGACTACTTCGTCCGCATGAAAAGAGACATTTTTATAGGCGCGATAATCCTTTTCGCCGTCCGCGAACTTAGGTTTTTTGGCAGCTTCTGGATGGTGGTTGAAATAGCGTCCGGCCTCGGCGCACCCGATTGCCTGCAGACACTGTGATCCCGTCGGCGAAGACTGGGTCACCAGGTTCAAACGCGCGCTTGCCCAGTGGGACGGCATCTGTCGCCCGCCACTTCCAGGATCAGCCTCTGCGCCGACCGCGGCCAATAACATCTCCTCCGCCGTCATTCCCACCGCCAGGCACAACCCACGGTCGCGATAGTACGGATAGAACCAGTCGTACCCGGATCGCAGCGCCATTCCTGCGGTAACGGACAGGGCCTCATGCCCTGCTCCGGAGATCTGAAAGAAGATCTTCTGTTGACGCTTTAGCATGATTTCGCGATCGTCGATGCGGCGGGACTGATACATTAGCCGATACATCTGAATCATCTGCTCAGGCGAAAGTCCGTGAGTCTCAACCAGCGTTTTCGTCGCGGTCGCGGTGCGCGTTGCTGCCATTTTGGATCCTTTTCAGATCGGATTGCGTCGGCGATCGCCGTACTCTGGACTTCGTATGGCGAACTGGCTATTTTACGGCAAAACTATGAACACTAAGGAGGGTTTTGTTTCATGTTCTTACCGGGTGTTCCTGTGGATTACTCGATCATTTCCAGACATCCATTTCATACTTTCCAATCACCGCTGCCTTGGTACCGCCTGCCTCGCGTCGAATTCACTTTGCTGCCATAGATGAAAGAGTAGACTGCCTCCACAGGATTTGTGACTCTTCCGCCGCCAGGAAGTTTCCCCAGATCCTACTCCAGGGCGTTCTTTTGCATCTAAGGAGCATCATCGGAGGTTTTGCCATGAAGCGCATCCTCACCATTGCCGGCGCAACATTAGGTGTACTCATCCTCATTCTGATCCTGATTCCACTATTCGTCAGTGCCAACACCTTCCGACCCAAGCTTGAATCCATGGCCTCGCAGGCGCTAGGGCGCAAGGTCCAAATCGGCAACCTCGATTTCTCATTGTTTTCCGGCTCGCTCACTGCCGACAATCTATCGATTGCCGACGATCCTAGCTTCAGCCAGTCGCCATTTCTTACAGCCTCCTCTCTCAAGATCGGCGTCAAGGTCTGGCCACTCATCACCTCCAAGCAACTTGAAGTCACCAGCATCACCATCGACAAGCCAGTAGTTCATCTGATTTCAAACGCGTCGAATCAGTGGAACTACTCCACCTTGGCCAACACCGGCACCTCGAAGTCCAGTCAGCCCGCATCACAAGAAACCGCCAATCTCACCGTTGGCAGGCTTGACGTGAACCATGGCGAGGTCACGATGATGCCCGCCGGCGCCAAATCTCCCAGCGTCTACAGTAATGTCCAGATGCAGACCAAGAACTTCTCCCTCACTTCCGCATTTCCTGTGACGCTTTTCATGGATCTGCCGGGCGGCGGCACGATGAAGCTCACCGGCACGGTGGGTCCGGTCAACTCGACGAACGCGACATTCACACCGGTCGAAGCCGATGTCAAAGTCGACGCATTCGACATCGCGAAGAGCGGGTTTGTGGAACCCTCCAGCGGCCTGAGCGGCCTTGTCGATTTGACGAATCACTTGAGCGCCGCCAATGCCAAGGCCCACCTGAAAGGCGTAGCCACCATGCGCAAACTCAAATTAGCCGCGAATGGCGCGCCTTCCGGTGTTCCGATTGCGATGGACTTCGACCTGGACTACAGCATGCCCGATACCTCCGGAACGTTGAATAGCGGCCTGCTGCATATTGGTCACGCTCAAGCCAACGTAAAAGGCAACTTCACCACCAAAGCGGGGGTCACCTCGATCGACATGAATGCTGCCGGTCAAGGAATGCCAATTGACGACATCGTCGCCGCTCTTCCTGCCTTCGGCGTCATCCTGCCCTCCGGATCGACACTCCACGGCGGCACCTTGAACATGAATGTTCACGCGCAGGGACCATCTTCTGCGCTGGTTGCCACCGGCAACGTGGGAGCGTTCAACACTCGGCTGGCTGGATTTGATCTGGGATCCAAACTCTCTGCTGTCTCCAAACTCACCGGCAGCCACGTCCCTAGTGGCGACACCCAGATTCAGCGCTTGACCAGCAACATCAACTACAGTCCAGCGGGCATCCAGGCTTCAAACATTGATCTTGTCGTGACCGGCATCGGCCAGGTCACTGGCAGCGGCACGCTCAGCGCCAATAATGCGCTCAACTTCCACTTTGTGGCCCAACTCAGTTCGGGTGGCAACGTCCTTGGAAATACGCTCGGCAAGAGCGTCTCCATGGTGAAGCTCCCGTTCGCCGTGCAGGGAACGGCCAGCCAACCGAAGATTATTCCCGATGTCGGCGGAGCGATGGGTGGCGCTGTCTCGGGCCTAGCAGGCTCGCTCGGTGGCGTGACCAAGGGGGGCGCTGGAAGCACCGGAGCGGCTGAGCAACAGCTCAGCAAGGGACTGGGCGGTTTGCTGAAGAAGCATTAGCTTTACCTAAATCGAAATAGTTTTATCTGGGGAATTGACACGAGGAACGGTGTGCCTTGACGGCCGCCACCCAGCGTTGTTGCTCCCGTTACCAGCTGCGATAACCCAAGTTCCTTCCCGCCATTGCGATTCCCATCGATTACTTTCCTTTGTTTTGTTTGGGACTGCTTCTCCCCTAGTTGCTAATGTTCTTAAAGAATGTTCTTGCCTTTTACCCCATACGCTTGATAGTTTGATATCCATTCATTGAGTTCCTGACATCAAGACATCTGCTTCCCTCATCGCAGGCTTGATTTCTTTTCATCTTCACCGCAACGCTTTTTACGAGGCCATACATAAATGAACATGAAGCGTATCTGCTTAGCTCTACTCCCGGTCCTGCTTCTGATGACGCTGTCAGCTGTGGCGCAAACCGTCACTGGCACGATCGTAGGTAACATCACCGACCCTTCGGGAGCGATCGTGTCCGGCGCAACTGTGACCGCGACCAACATCGCGACCAACATCACGACCACTGCCACGACAAATCAAACCGGCGATTACTCTATCCGCTTTCTGCCGATCGGGAACTATACCGTCACCGTGACAGCTCCGGGCTTCCAGACTTCCAACTACGGCCCGTTCTCTCTTGAAATCGACCAGACGGCGAAAGTGAACCTCAAGCTCGCTGTCGGTGCAGCCAGCACGACTGTCAAGGTGTCAGAACAAGAGCAGCCGATTCTGAATACCGAAAGTGCAACCCTCGGCGAAACTTTCACGGAGAATACGATCAAGAGCGTCCCGCTGAACGGCCGCGACTTCTCTCAATTGACGGTGTACACGCCGGGCGCTGTTTCGACGGGCTTCAATAGCTACGGCAGCCAAAACTCGACGGAGCGCTCCACCAACGCCGGAAATGAGCCGGACGTGAATGGAAGCCGGCAACAATCCAACAACTTTCTGCTGGATGGCCAGGAAATCAACGAAAACATCAACAACACCATCGCCTACAATCCCAGCCCGGATTCACTGGCTCAGATTCGTGTCATTGGCTCCAACGCCGCTGCGGAATTCGGCAACGTCAACGGCGGTACCGTATTGTTGGTGATGAAGAGCGGCACCAATCAACTCCACGGCAGCGCGTTCGCATTTCTCAGAAATTACAACCTCGACTCCAACAGCTGGGGCAACGACAATTCTCCAACTCCTATCCCAAAAAACCCGTACAATCAGATGCAATTTGGCGGTACCATCGGCGGACCGATCTTCAAGGACAAGCTGTTCTTTTTCGCTGACTATGAAGGCTTGCGCTACCACTCAGGCGGTGAAACCTTTGCCAGCCAGGTCCCTACAGCCTTCCTCAACGGAGATTTTTCCTCCCTCCTAAGTGTTCAAAAGATTCAGCTATATAACACAGCGGTAGTCGACCCCGCTACAGGCCTGCCAACTCCATACGTCAATAATCAGGTTCCGGTCACCAATCCGGTAGCCTTGTACCTGGCGAGCAACCCCAAAGCCTATCCAACGTGCCCCGGATCTCCGGGTTGCGTCGCGACCAGCGATCCATTGGGAATTTACAATAACTTTGTCGGGCCGACCGGTTCGATCCAAACCAATGACCAGGGAGACATCAAGATCGACTGGCACCGGCGAGAAAACGATGCCTACCTATTCCGCTATTCCCAGGGCTATGCGGAAGACAGACCCGTCGCCGATCCAATCCCCGTCCAGTTTCCATCGGCCAGTAACTACCCGGACCATTTCTTCGATGGTCAGTGGACCCATACGTTCTCAGCCAACATCGTGAACCAATTCACGGCCAATTATGGTCGCGTCCAATTCAATAGCGGCGTCACCACCGACCCCAGCGGCATCTTTGGCTTGTTGGGCAATAGCTTGGTCGGTATTCCTAGTAAGCCGCAACAGGCCGCCGGCTTCAGCCAGCAGTCTTTTGGCTCGATCGAAGGTTGCAACTCCGGCGCTGGCCAGCCCAGCTGCTTTGGCGCCAACCCGACACCGGAAGTCTTCGTCGACAATGTCTTCGGATATATGGATAACCTTACCTGGCAGCATGGTCGTCATCTGTTGAAGTTCGGTGGTGAATTCCTCCGTTATCAACAGAACAGCTTCTATCCAGGCAACGACGGCGAATTGGGTGATTTCACCTACACAGGCGCTTTTTCGGCCCTGCCGGGTTCAACTACTCTCTATCCATTTGCCGACTTTGTCTCCGATCGCGTGTTTGACGTTCAGATCGGCGATGTGACCGGCCTGACCGGCCAGCGCCAATGGCGCGATGGCATCTTCGCCCAGGACGATTTCAAGGTGAACCCAAACCTTACCTTGAACATCGGTATTCGCTGGGAGTTCGATCAGCCCATCTATGAAGTCAACAACAAGATGGCCAACATCAACATGCAAACCAAGCAGATTGAATATGCCGGCGTCGACGGCAACAGCCGCGCATTATATGACGCATACTACGGCCAATTCCAGCCACGTGTCGGATTTGCCTGGCAGCCAAAAGAGCGTTGGGTTATCCGCGGTGGCTATGGTATTTCGAGCTACCTGGAAGGCACTGGCGCCAACCTTCGCCTGACCCAAAACCCGCCGTTCCACACGGATTTTGAACAGACAGCCTCGGTTCCAACGTTGGTCAATGGCGTCTACAGCCCGGGTAACTTCTACATGGCATCAAACGGTTTCCCAACCTCACAGCCTCCAACCACAACGTTCTATGTGTGGCCCAAAGACCTTAAACCGGCGTCCACTCAGGAATTCAGCTTAACGGGCGAATATCAAGTGACTCATACATCTTCGTTGCAGGTGGGCTATGTCGGGATCCTGGGACACCACCTGACAGACCCCTATTGGGGCAACCAGTTGACATCGCCGGGCGCGACCGCTCCCTATGCCAATATCGTGGGACAAAGCGGCGTCGTGAAGATTACCGGGACCGAGTCTGCCAGCAACTACAATGCGCTGCAGGCCGTTTTCCGTCAGCATCTTACCGCGGGCCTGGAATTGACTGCAAACTATACCTTGTCCAAGTCGCTGACTGATGACATCGGATTCTATGGCACAAGCAACATCAATAACAACCAGTACTATCAGCAGAACGCCTACGACTTTAAGTCAGAATGGGGTCCGGCTGGCTTCGACACCCGCCACAATATATCCGTAACTGCCGAGTACGATTTGCCGTTCGGCCGGGGACGGAAGTTCGGTGGAAATTGGAACTATGTAACCAACTCTCTCCTGGGAGGCTGGCTGTTGAGCGGCGCGCAGGTGTTCTACTCCGGCTTCCCGAACACGGCAAGCTCTCCGCCGAATTACTCGAACCAAGTATTCGCGTTTACCGGTGCGGCCAGACCAGACCAGATCACCAAGCTCCACATGGTCAACCGTTCCGTCAACGCCTTCTATGGAACGAATCTGCAAAACAACAATCTACCCTCCAACGCAAACGAGGCGTGCCCTGCCGATGCTGTGACGAACCCGATAGGTGGGACCTGCGTCTTCGCGGCGCAGTCGGCCTATCACTTTGGCGACGTTCGCCCCAGTACCCTGCCTGGGCCCAGCTTCCAGAATATTGATATGGCTGTGGCTAAAACGTTCGATCTGTGGCGTCAGAACCAGCTCGCATTCCGGGCCGATGCCTTTAACCTGTTCAATATCGCCAGCTATGCTCCGCCAGACTCCGGTGTGACGGACACGAACTTCGGTCAAATCACCGGCGTGGTTAGCAATCCTCGCGGGATCCAGCTATCGCTGAAGTATTTGTTCTAATCATGCTCTGTTCGTTAGAGGGACTGGTCTAACCGCCAGTCCCTCTGAGAATCGAGTTCAACGAGGTTTGAGGTTTAACATAAACGAACTTGAATTTGCTTCATCGCTGCTTGTGAAAAATTTCGCTCTACCCCACGCTGCAGCCGAACTCATGGTCTGCAGCGTTTCTTTTTTGCGTGTCACCTTTAGCGGCTACTCCGGGTGACTCCTCCACTTATCGTCCTTGTCAAACCTCTTGAAGGAGCGATCCCGCATGACCGCGATTGAACCGCTGCAACACCCTTCTCCCTCGCGTACCATCTCACGTCTTCTACTATGGATCGCTGTCGCTACCCTCTGCGCAATCCCGTGCGCTCAGGCGCAACTCGGCTCTCCAGAAAAGCCGATGCAGCCCGTCGTCAAAGATGGCGCGGAATATCGCTGGCTGCAGAAGAAGGTTCTCGATTCGCGTCTGCTGGATGGGATGGAAAGCCTCTCGAACTGGAAATTCAAGGGGGTGGGCTCGATGACCCTCTCCACGGCGGAGGTCAGGGACGGGCAGCATTCCATCCGTATCGACTCCACCGACAATATCGCTCGCGTTAACGGCAGCGGCGAGTGGGAAGACCTCGTCGCCACCCGCACCTTCCCTTCCGAAGATTGGAGTCATTACAATCGCATCTCCATTTGGGTCTATCCCGACATTGATGGAGCGCCGGCGATCTCCGCTTCCCTGGTGCTGCACAATGAGGGCGCGCATATCCTGCCGGACAGCACGAATGAAGGGCGCGACGAATCTATCCCGCTCAAGAATCGCCAGTGGAACCATGTTGTGTGGGAAATCACACCGCTCTCGCGCGATCGAGTGACCGGCCTCGACTTCGCATACAGCCTGCCGAAGATGTTCCCCGATCCCGGCGACAAAACCGTTCTCTACATCGATCAGTTGGAATTGCAGACGGTCGTCCCGGATCACGTGGAGGGCTGGGATGTCGCCGCAGGCAAGATCGCCTTCAGCCAGGCTGGCTATGAACCTGGCGCCTCGAAGACAGCGATTGCAAGCGACCTGAAGAGCCCTGACTTCTCACTCGTCGATGCCGACACTGGCAAGGTTGTACTGACAAAGCCAGTCGAGCAGAAAAAGACTGATCTGGGCGAGTATCAGGTTCTGGATTTCTCGCAGGTCCAGCAACCCGGCACGTATTTTCTTCGCGCTGGCGACACCACGACTCGCACGTTTCGGATTGGCGACGATGCGTGGCGTGACAGCATTGTGAAAGCCGTCAACTTCATGTACAGCGAGCGCTGCGGCACCGTCATTCCCGGCATCCACGGCATCTGCCATCAGGACGATTACAGCTTCCATGACAACAAACGCATTCTCGTCAACGGCGGATATCACGATGCCGGCGACCTGAGCGCCACCGGCAACACGCCCGCCATGGCCTACGGATTATTTGAACTGGCCGAACGCCTCAAGCAGCAGGGTGAAGACCCCGCCCTCTATAACCGACTGATCCTCGAAGGGGAGTGGGGGCTGAACTGGGTGCTGAAAACGCGTTTTGGTGACGGCTACCGCACCACTGGCCAGTTAATCAGTTATTGGACTGACGGAATTATGGGTGACGCCGATGATCGGTTCGGTCCGGCAGTGAATGATCCTGAATGGAATTTCAGGGTAGCGGCCGTCGAGGCGCTGGCCGCCCGCGTGTTGAAAGACAGCGATCCGGAATTGGCGAATCGCAGCCTCGCAACAGCAAAAGAGGATTGGCAGTTCGCAGTTACTGGCCTAAAAACTGCGCCACCGCTGCCGGAAATCTACGGCCAGAAAGATGACCTGGAAAGAATTTCCTTTGGCGCCATCGCGTCTATCGATTTGTTCCGAGCAACCGGCAACAAGAAGTACGCCGATGAAGCGGTGACTCTCGGCAATCAAATCCTGGCATCGCAGGAGAGAAAATTGCAGCCGTGGAGCATTCCGATGACCGGCTACTTCTACACCGGCCCGGATCGCAAAGCGATCTTTCATCGCTTCCACATGGGAGAGGAAGAGCAGCCAATTGTCGCCCTAGCCCATCTGTGCGAGACACTTCCGCAAAATCCAAACTGGATGCAGTGGTACTCCGCGATCGTGCTGCACTCGAAGTATTATCAGCAAGCAGTCGCCGCGGTCGATGCCCCCTACAACATGCTGCCCGCCGCCGTGTACCGTGAGAGCGGCGTAGACCAATTGCCTCATTCTGAAACCTGGACTCCGCTGCGCACCGCCGATCGCACCACCTACCTGGAAGAAGTTCGCCGTGGTGTGCCGCTGGGTGGAGAATATTATCTTCGCCGCTTTCCCGTCTGGTTTGATTTTCGCGGCAACTCAAGTGTGCTGCTTTCCGAAGCGAAGGCTCTTTCCACCGCGGCCCAGTTGCGCGGCAGCATCGATGCCGAAAATTTAGCCCAACAGCAGGCGCAATGGATCGTCGGACGAAATCCATTCTCCGCCAGTATCATGTATGGTGAAGGGTACGATTGGACACCGCTCTATAGTGTTCGCTCCGGCCAGATGGTCGGCGCGATTCCCGTGGGCATTGAGACGAAGGGGACGGCCGACGCCCCCTACTGGCCCAACCAAATCTGCTGGACGTACAAGGAAGTTTGGACCCAGCCCGTGGGTGAGTGGATCTGGCTGATGGGAGATCTAAGCGGTCCTGCGATCGTGCGCGGCGTGATCGACTCCAATTCAAGCGCGTCTGTGCGCTTTGTAAATCGCGAAACGGGCAAGGCCACCGACGCGACTGTCAACCAAACCGACGGAACCTTTCGCGCCGTCATTCCTCAAGGCAAATACATTGTCGAATCGGGCACTATCCGCACTTCCCTCACAGCACTCTCTGCCGGATCGTACCAATTAGATTTGCGCCGCGAAAAAGCGGTGGATTTCTCAGTCAGTTCCAAGAGTCTCGATTCGAACGAAGTTCTATTGCGAGTCGCCGCAGAGGGCATGGGAGCCCACACCTTTACTACCAGGGTCAACAATTTGGAGTTGACTGGATCGGAGACGAAGCCGGTTAGCCTGGGCGAGCACAGCAAGAGCGAAATCACCTGGCATGCACGAGTGATCGATCCAGCGTCGCCCTGGGTTGCAGTTCTATTCCCCGACGGAGAGCTCAATCAGCATCAGGAGCTGACAGGTGTCGCGGGCAAATAATAGAACCAGCCAGGCCGTCGCCTATTTTGCTGCCGATACCTGCGCGACATCGATCGTCGTGACCGAAGGCTCACCATAGTTCGCGGTATAGATATGGCGGGTCACCGGATCGACCGCGAGCGCGTATGGGTTCTTACCCACCCCTAGCGTGCCCATCACCGTGTTCGTCGCACCATCAATTACGGTCACGCTGTCACCGTGAACGTTCGCAACGTAGACGCGGTTATGTTCCTGATCCACCGCGATTGACTGCGGATGTTTCCCCACGGGAAGCGTGGCTATCACCTTGCCTTTTGTATCGTCGATCACGCTGACAGTTCGGTCTCCGTAATTCACCACGTAGATCCGATGGGTCGGCGCATCGACCGCAACCGCGCAAGGGATCGCTCCTACCGGAATCGTATGCACGGCGTGGGTCTTCTCATTCATCGCGACTAGATTGGCAGTTCCCGTATGCCCCAGGTACAGTGTGTTTGTGGAGGGATCGAAAATCATTCCCCACAAATGCGTTCCCACCGCGACCTTGCTGATTTTTTCTGTTGCGCCATCAATAATCCGAACGTCCGGGTCCTCATAGGTCATCAAAAAGATCGTGTTATTACGCGGATCAATCGCAATTCCATCCGCGCTTCCAGCCTTCAGCGCGTGGGCCGTATTTGTCGCGCCATCGATCACTGTCACCATGTCACTATAGGTGTTTGTCACGTACACTTTGTTCGTTGCGTCGTTGACCGCCAGTACGTAGGGTAGCTTCTCGCCCTTCACGGTCGCAATTACTACGTCTCGATTGCCGTCGATCACGCTGATCGACCCGCTGCCTGTATTCGCGACGTAGATGCGGTTTGTCTTGGGGTTCATGGCGATCGCGACAGGCCTCTGTCCCACCTTCACTGTGCGTATGGAGCCTGTCCGTTCATCGATCACTTTCACGGTGCCCGCACCCTCGTCGACCGCATACACCTTGTGCGTTGCAGGATTCACCACGACTGCGCGACGCGTGATCACTCTTCCTTGCACCGCGTCGGTCTCGGCATGAGTCTGGAGACTCATCGCCAGAATCGACACCGCAATCATCGCAATGCTGACGCATGCACCGCGTTGGGGCCGAAACTTTTCAGCAAACGGAGTACACCATAGCGCGAATGAGCTCATATTGTGATAAAACCTCGTTGTGGACTAGATTATCAATCATTAGAAAGTCTTCTGTCGAACCCTTTACCACGTTTCACTACTGGCCAGGAAAGGTTTATCCATGATTCGGCGCTTCATTATCTTCTGCCTGCTCACGCTCCTGACCTGCTCGGGAGGCACAATCTTCGCTCAGAGCCGCCCTTTTCATGTTCTTGCTTTCTACTCGACCAATGTCGAACAGGACCATGTTGATTTCGCCCTGCAGGCGATTCCATTTTTCCAGGCGATGGCACAGCGCGATCACTTCGACTTCAAAGCGACCTCCCATTGGAATGACATGAATCCGGACACCTTGAAGCAATATCAGGTTGTTCTGTGGCTGGATGACGCGCCATCGACTGCCGCGCAGCGACTGGCGTTCCAAAACTACATGGAACATGGCGGTGCGTGGCTGGGCTTTCACATTGCTGGCTGGATGGATAGCCGCGCAATGTGGCCTTGGTATGCTGACTTTCTTGGGACGGTGTTTTCAGGTAACAGTTGGCCTCCGTTACCCGCGACTCTTACGATCGACGATCCAACGAGTCCCATTATGAAAGGTCTGCCTCATAGCTATCTATCTCCGGCCAACGAATGGTATAGCTGGAGGCCTGATCCCCGCAACACTCCGGGCATCAAGGTGCTGATGACGCTCGCGCCGTCAAACTATCCGATCGGCTTTAAAGACACCCTCGTTGGCGGCGACATACCTGTCACTTGGACCAACACGAAGTACAAAATGATTTACACCAACATGGGTCACGGCAACAAGATTCTCACCAGCCCTGTGCAGAATCGCTTCTTTGAAAACGCCCTGTTGTGGCTAGGCGGACGCAAGGAATAGCAGTTCGCGACAGCGACATCGAAATCTTGACTAGGGATTCCCCGCTGCCTGAGCCCCGGGGTTCGTGTTCAGGTTGTTCTGAATGATGGTCAATAAAGAATGTGGTGACGCCGCATCCCCGAGGATTGACCAGAGCATCACGCCACCGTATTGCTCACCCAGCCGCGTCTCTCGCGCCATCGTTACCTCGCCGGCGTAGCGAAATGCCTGCCCATCGTCGAGCGAACCTCCTCCCACCAGATCCACCTTCCACGCATTTGGATAGGCAGCCAGAATCTTTTGATAGCTTTCTTCCTTCGAGTCATCTGCCGTTGAGCCAAAAAAACCTACACCAAGAACGATCTTGTCACGTGCGATTTTTTCGTCTACGGAATAAAACTGCAGCGAATCGAGCGCCTGGTCGTACGACGAATACACCATCACGTTGATGAAGTCGAATTGATGTAGCGATGCATTGGGCATGGAACTCTGCAGATATTTCGCAACCGCAGCCGTGACAATCTTTCCTTCCGGATGAAATTTCGCCATTAATGCATTCACAAAAGTGCCGAATGGCGCGCCCATATTGCTCGGGTCTTCGATGTCCAAATCGATCCCATCAAATCCGTGAGCCGCGACAAATTTGTCCAGCGAATTGACTAGTTCAGCGGATAGTCCAGCATTGTAAAACTGAATGATTCTCTGATCGCCACCCCCACCCCCGATTGACAGAATGACCTTCACACCTGCTGCATGCGCGGCTGCGACAATTGCCGCGATGTCGGCATCGCTTTGACCCGAAATAGAAAATGCCATGTCGCTGTTCGCGGTACACACGCCGTTGCACTTCGGCGGATCTCCGAAAGCGAGATTCAGGTGAGTCATCTTCCCGAAATTGACCTGCTTCGCGTAGTCGGCATAGTGCTCGCCTTTATCCAGAAAGAAGTACTCGACCAGCCGCGGGTTTGGATTTAGCGGAAACGCCTGTTTGGCGGGTGGGCAGGACTGACTCGAGGACACTGCCAGCGTGGGTGCAGTCGCAGCCGGTGGAGGCACGGCGACAACCGCCTTTTTCGTCCCTCCACAACCGCTCATTCCCACTGCAAGCACTGTTGCGGCGATAATGAGAACCATTGCGTGACAGTGCGAATTCAGACGTTTCCTGGGATAAATATGCATCCGCTTCACCCGCATCCCTTTCGTGAATCAAGCTCAACTATTTTCGGATACTTCGTAATGTTTCGTTAGTATATACTTCTTGCCATAGCGGCCTCCCTGCGCGTCCGCGCGCTGAGTTTTCGCCGCACCAACGTGCATTTTTTTTACGCATCAAGGAGACATTTTGGGGCGATCGTCGATTCGCACTCTGGCGTGTGTACTCTGTCTTTCCGCGGTTTCTACCGCATGGGCCGGAGATGCAATTCCGAAGGCAGCATGGAGGCGCCCGCTCGGTCTTCCCCTCGTGAATCCAGGAGTCACCCGCGTTCCCGGCGACATCGACGACGGCTATTGGCAAGGGGTTCCGGTCGGCGGCATGGGCGCCGGAACATTTTCGCGCAGCTATCGCGGAGATTTCGCGCGCTGGCATATCAAGGGCGGTGTCCATAAATATCAGCCGGTGTATGCCAATCAGTTCGCCATGTTTCAGCAATCCGCAGGCGACTCCCACGGCACTGCACAGGTATTGATGAACGGCCATCCACCCGCAGACGAGTTATCCAGTTGGAACTGGAATTACCCCGTTGGGGCAGGCGACTACTACGCACTGTTTCCAAAAGCGTGGTTCGATTACCGCTCGAAAAATTTTCCCGCGCACGTTGTCCTAGAACAATTCTCCCCAGTGCTCCCCAATAACTATCGCGAATCCAGCTACCCGGTAGCCGTCTATCGCTGGCATGCGGACAATCCGACTAATAAAGCTGTCACCGTTTCTGTGCTGCTTTCCTGGACCAATATGTCCGGATGGTTTCGCACCTTCACCCGCGATTTTTCCGGAACTCCGAACCAGGGAAACTTCGATGAGTATCGAAGCGAGAAAATCCCCGGCGCCGGAACGATGGAAGGCATCGTCTTCGATAGGAAGCGTGCGGGCACAGCGCCGAACGAATGGGATGGTCAGTTTGTGATCGCCGCGCTCAACTCGCCAGGTGTGGAAGTCAGTTATCAAACCACGTTTCTGGCGTCAGGGGATGGCAAGGCCGTGTGGGCGCCATTTGCCAAGGATGGCACATTGGCTGACGACACAAAATCCTGGGTCAGCGATAAAGAAAAACTAGCAGGTGCCATCGCGCTTCGCTTCACGCTGCAACCCGGAGAGAAGAAAGTCATTCCGATGGTCATCGCGTGGGACTTCCCCGTTGTGCAGTTTGGGGAAGGTAGAAAATGGGATCGACGCTATACGGATTTCTACGGTACTTCCGGCCGAAATGCCTGGAACATCGCTCGCGATGGCCTGCTGCACGCCACTGAGTGGAGCGACGCCATCGACGAATGGCAGGCTCCTTACATCGACAACGCAAGTGAACCTCTGTGGTACCGCGGAATGCTGTTCAACGAACTGTACGCACTCACCGATGGCGGCACCTTCTGGGGCCGACCTGTCGGATCCGATCCGAAAGCTCCAGCGTCCTTCGCTCTGCTGGAATGCTTTGACTATGCGTACTACGGCACACTCGACGTGCGCTTCTACGCCTCCCTGCCACTGCTAAAGTTCTGGCCGAAAATCGACAAACAGGTTCTGCTGGAATTTGCCGACACGGTACCCAAAGAGTGGCCGGAGCAAGGACTGTGGGTTTGGAAGACGCAGCTAACCGACACGCCCGTCACCCACAAGCGCAAAAAGATTGGCGCTGTTCCGCATGACCTCGGAGTGCCCGAGGGCGATCCCTTCTACGCCGTCAACGAGCCTGGATGGCAGGACACCAACGACTGGAAAGATCTCAACTCCAAATTTGTTTTGATGGTTTATCGCGACTACGTTCTGACCGGCCGCACCGACACAGCATTTCTCCGTGAGACCTGGCCGGCGATGAAAGACGCCATTCAATATCTTCGCCAGTTCGATCGTGGCGGAGGCGTGCCCGAAAACAGCGGCTACCCTGATCAGACCTATGATTCCTGGGTCGTCAGTGGAGTCAGCGCCTACTCTGGCGGACTATGGCTGGCTGCGCTGCGTGCCGGCGAGGAAACCGCACGCATTCTTGGAGACACCAAAACCGCTATGGAATATCACGCGCTCTTCCTGAAGGGCCAGAAGACCTATATCTCCGATCTCTGGAATGGTTCCTACTTCCGCTACGACACTAACAGTGCGTCCAAAGACGACATTCAGGCCGATCAACTCGCGGGCCAATGGTATGCGAACCTTACCGGCCTCGGCGACATTGTTCCTTATGCGATGCAGCGATCCGCCCTGCAAAAGATCTACAACTTCAACGTGATGAAGTTTGGCAATGGCGAAATGGGCGCAGCCAATGGCATGGCGCCGGATGGCTCGATCCTGACCAATGACGAAGCCAAAGAAGTGTGGGTGGGAACGACCGAGGCTTATGCCGGCCTGCTGATGAGCGACGGCATGAAGGACGAGGCATGGAAGACTACCTGGGGCCTGTATCACGTGATCTACCAGACGAAAGGGTACTGGTTCCGAACTCCAGAGGCATGGGACATCACTGGCAATTTCCGCGCCGGAATGTACATGCGTCCAATGGCCATTTGGGCTCTGGAGATGACTCCGCTCAGAAAGAAATAAGCTGCGAGTAGCTGACCTCAAGAAAAGTAGGAGGCGTCCATGCAATTTCATCGACACTCGTGCAAAATGCATGCGTGGATTCTAGGCCTGGTGGCGATCTTCCTTGTCGCGAGCGCCAGCGCGACAGCCGCTGCCAAGCCGAAGTTCCACGTGATCGCTCTCGCCGAGGCGGGCGGGCAGCATCAGGCATTCGTGGCGCGGGCGAAGATCTGGCTCAGCCAGCTGGCGACGAATGATAACTTCACCATCGATTACATTGAAAATACCGATAAGATCGACGATGCATTTCTGTCGCACTATCAACTCTTCATTCAACTGAACTACCCTCCCTATAATTGGACGCCCACGGCCAAGGCCGCGTTCACGAAATACATTGAGCAGGGAAAAGGAGGATGGATCGGCTTCCACCACGCCACGTTACTGGGTGAGTTCGACGGCTTTAAAATGTGGCCCTGGTTTTCGCAATTTATGGGTGGCATACGATTCACCGGTTACATTCCCAACTTTGCCGATGGCATGGTCACTGTGGAGGACCCAACTCATCCGGCCATGCGAGGCCTGCCGAAGAAATTTCTGGTGAAGCAGGAAGAATGGTACACCTGGGACAAATCACCGCGCCCCAATGTGCATGTACTGGCCAGCGTCGATGAAAATACGTACTCGCGCGACACTAAGACGAAAATGGGAGATCATCCGGTCGTCTGGACAAACGAGCATTACAAGGCCAGAAATATCTATATCTTTATGGGGCACCATCCGGAATTATTCGACAATCCAGCGTTCACGACGCTGTTTCGGAATTCCATCTTCTGGGCCGCGCATCAACGCTCACCGCGTTGATGCGAATACGAATCCCGGCATTTAGTTGCCCATCCAATATTTATTGAAGCCGATGTAATCGGATGGCATCGCCGCCAGAATTTTCCGTCGCATCTCCAGAATGTCGACCGACCCAACGGTGCTGTAGAGAACCTTCCCGCCTGGAGCCAGCAGCACTGTATATGGCACAGCTGACTGCCACTTGGGATCAAATGCCGCCTGCAGCGCGGCGGTGTTGTCCGATGCAAACAACAGGTTGCGGCTGGTGGCATGTTTCCGCTGCAAGAACCTCAGCACTCCTGCTTTTTCATCCGGCGTATTCACCGATACGGTCACCAGTTGAAATCCACGATCGTCGTACATCCTGAACGTGTCCTGCAGATCGGAAAATTCCTCGACGCAGGAGCCGCACCATGTCGCCCAGAAGCTGACCAAAGTGTAGTTGTCGCCCGCATTCGCACGAAGTTTTTTCAGCCCGGCAGCATCGACCATTTGTACGCTAACCGGCTGCGAATCGATCTTTTCCTCGTCGGCTTCGCGCAACGGTTCCTTGTCTTTCCATTTTGTCGAGCAGCCAAAGACGGCCGTATGCGTCACCGGGACAGGCTTACCCGCTAACAGTGCATCAATCGCGTTCTGCGCGTCGTGTGTCTTGACCTTCTCAATTCGATAGCTGTTATCGAAGCGCCCTTCATACCGCAGATGGCGACTCTGATCGAAGATGAATACGTGTGGCGTGGCTTGCGGTCCATAGGCATCGGTCACCGACTGGGTCGCGCCGTCGTACAGATACGGATAATGAAGATGCTTGTACTTCACGCGAATCTTCATCTCCGCGAGCGTGTCGCCAATGTCGGAAGAGTCCAATTCTCCAATCAAAGTCGCCTTCGGGTCGTTGCCCATGATCGCCACCACGGCAACACCTCGCTTCGAATAGTCTTCATACAGCTTCTCGATCCGCTGCTCGTACATCTGCGCGATGGGGCAATGGTCGCAGGTAAACACCACGACTAGAACCTTGCTATTGGCGTAATCGCTCAGTTTGTGGATCTTTCCATCCACCCCCGGCAGCTCAAAATTCGGCGCGGGAGAACCCAGAGGCAGAATTGGATGCACTTGCTGAGCATGTACCGTCAGCGACATGATTCCGGCCAGCGCCAGCAGAAATAGTTTTCGCATTGTTACTCTCCTCCAAGCGACCCAATCGCGCCGCGGTTACGCGAGGCTTCTCGCATATGCAATTTCCTTCACCATATCCTGATCCACGGGTCCTTCTTTTTCGTATTCCACCGCGACCAATCCGGCAAAGTCCTGCCGATGCAATTCCCGCATCACGGCGGGAATGTTCGCAATTCCCTGACCCAGCAGGGTGTTCACATCGCTTCCCTTGGCCTTCACATCTTTCAGATGCACCATGCGCAGGCGAGGCGCGAGTTTGCGGATCGCATCCGCCGGATCGTAGCCGCAGGAGGCGAATTGCCCAGTGTCCGCAGTCGCTCCCATCGTCTTCGAAAGCGGGGAGATTGCTCGTAGAACTTCTTCCGGGCTTTGGTATGGAAAATCGATGTTCGGAAAGAAATGATTGTGCAGCCCGAAGGTCAAGCCTTCCTGGCTCAACCGCCTGTCGATCTGCTTCAGTACGGCTTCCGTTCCGTCCCCGGTAATGTTGGTGCTCCCAAGGAGTTTTGCAAAGCGCACCGCATTGTCGATGTCATCGGCATCCTTGATCGTAGCGGCATAATACGAGACGCACCTAATGCCGGCTCGGTCCAGTTTCGCTCGAGCGCTGCGAAACATCTGAGCCTTGGGATGGCTCAGCAGCATAAACTCACCGCGAGACATTTCGATCTCTCGAATGTGAAGCAATTTTAGCTGGACGATCATGTCGTCCATGGAGAGGTTGTGATAACTGAACGTCCCCACCCCGATGTTTAGTCGAGTGAGCGCGCGAAGCGGACCGGCGACGCTGATCAGCCCTGCCGCGGCAGCCAGTTTCACGAAATTCCGTCGCGTCGTCATGCGTCCGATCGTTCTCCTTGGGCTTTGCATTTCATTGGGCGTTCTCGTGCGGTGTTCCAGACGTACAAACCAGAGGTTCACTCTTTGCGGGATTGATCGGTTTCTAACCTTCTAAAATAAAGTCCGCCTGGCTGCAAGTGGACCACATTGCAAATTGGAGTGTCAAGGCAACACTGCGACGCTCGACTCAAATTCAAGACGACATGGGCGGTTCCGGCAGCAGCACCGAAGGAATGGCTTCCAATGCAAGAGCAATCGCGCCCCAAAGCACAGCGCGGTTGCCAGAGGTGCCAGAACTAATACTCGGCACCGCAAATTCACTTCCTTGCAACTGCTGCCGCACGAATTCGATCAATGCCGGATGCCCTCCGATTTCTCCGCCCAGCAGAATCAGATTCGGATTCAGAATCAAAGACAAGTCGATGATGATGTCCGCGACAATTTCCGCTCTTTTGCGGATGATTTTTCTTGCGCGAGCGTCGCCTGCATGAGCCATATCCAATATGACAATTGCATTGATTTCATCGTCAGAAGCTGTCTCGCCTCTGGTGTGCTTGTCGCTGGTTTCATGCCAACTCTTCAAGATTCCTGAGCCTGTCAAAAGCATTTCCAACTCGCCAAATTCGTGAATGGTGGGCTGTCTGCGCGAAGTACCCGGCAAGCGCATATACCCAATTTCTCCGGCTGACCACTGCGATCCGTGATGGATTCTGCCGTCCAGAAAAATACCGGCCCCAACATTTTCCCCGATGTCGATCAACACAAAATCTTTTTCGGATTGCGCCGCTCCGCAGAACTGCTCTCCCTGCGCTGCCAGATTGATATCATTTTCCAGAATCACGGTGCAGTGGACAACCTTGCTCAGCATGTCGCGAAGAGGCACGGATCGCCAGTCTTCCAGCGTACTGATGGCCAGCACAGTACCGTCGTTGACATTTGTAATCGCCGGCACTCCGACAACAATCGCCAATAGTTGATCCCGCGTTTTCTTCTGTTTTCGCAGCAGCAGCTTCAATTCTTTTTCGATATATCCACACACCGCCGCCGGCGTTGTGCTGTAATCGGCCAACGGGAGTTTACACGCTTCCAACTCAATTCCATTCAGATCGGTCAGCAGGAATGTGAGGCTTGCCGAGGAAATCTGTACGGCCAGCAAACAGCCCCGCTCTGCATGAAAGCGAATCATGTCCGGCGGACGCCCGCCGCTCGACTCCCCCTCCCCGAGCGGTTCGACCAGACCTTTCTGTAACAGGTCTTTCACGACGTTCGTCACTGTGGGAGCACTCAGTCCGGAAGCCCGAACCAGGTCCGCTCGAGAACACGAGCCAAAGTCTCGCAGGAGCTTCAAAATGCTGTGAGCATTCGTGTGCCGCAGAATCGACGGCCGACCCAGTGGGATATTTTTTCTCTTCATTTCGTTCCGGAGAGACAGGATTCTGACGGCTACTATATGCCATTCATGGCGCGTTCGTCACCCAACAATTCGGCCTGGATGTCAACTTTACAAACCTTCCTAACAAAAAGAATGTCTTGCATTCTCGCCCCTTCCGCGAGATACTAACGAAACATTAAGAAGTGCGTCAGAATACGGTTCAATCGCCATCATCGGCGGTTCCTCTTTGTTTTTGTTTGCATTTTTTGCTCGTTCGTTTGCTACGTTTTAATCATAAAATTGCGGTGGATTTCACGGCACATGCAGCAATTTGCGCCGCAACTCTGCAGCACGAGATCCCAGCTATTTGCGGACTCTCATCATTTGAGGACGGTGTCGTGGGAGACGCGAATATGGAAATACCTCGCTGGATTAACGGGGTCGAGCCTCCAGCACACCTGCTACACGCCACTGGGACCCAGATCCTCGAAATCGAGTGCCGAGAGCAACCGCAACGCTTGCTCGACTTGATTCGCGCCTATCGCAGCGATCCGGAACTTCGCTCCCAATTGAGAAATTTTCGCCGGCTTTCTCAAAAGCCAGGACCCGTCATGTTCATTGGAATGGGCGCGTCCTACTGTTCCTCCTTCAGCGCGTCTGTCGGGTTGACTACACACGGCAGACCCTCCTTCTCCGCCGACGCCGGCGAATGGCTGCACTACGCTCGGCACGTATGGAACGATGCGGCTCTCTCCGTTCTACTCACCACTTCTGGCGAAAGCGCAGAACTGGTTGAATTGATGAAAGCCGAAGAAAATCGATCTCTCGGCCTGATTTGCAATAATCCCGCCAGCACCTGCTGGAACATGACGCGGAATCGGCTGCCCATTTTGGCAGGCCCGGAGTACGGTAACGCGACAAAAACGTACACCAACTCCACCGCTGTGGCGATTATTCTCGCATCCGAGATACTCGAGCGACCATGGGAAGACGATGCCGAACGCGCAGCGGAAATCTTTACTTCTAATCTGGATCCCATCTTTGCGCAACGCAGCGAACTCGAGTCGTTTTGCCGTGGTGCCGCCAATATTGAAGTCATCGGCCGAGGGTCCGCGTACGGCGCTGCCATCATGAGCGCGCTCTGTATTCGCGAAATGAGCGGTCGTCGCGCGGCGGCGCACACCGGCGCAGGGTTCAAACATGGCCCCAACCTGGATGTGGACGGTTCCCACGTGGCGATTATTTTCGCTGTCGGTCGCGTCGCCGGCTTGGGAATCAAACTCGCCGAAGAATGCAACCGCCGCGGCGGAAAAGTTGTTCTCATCTCTGGCGAAGATCCTCCGAAGACGGAGAAACTCTTTCCGGTTCGAATGGATGCAGTCCCGGAGCCCTGGGAAGCGATTACATCCCTGCTGGTGCCGCAGGCGCTCACGCTTGGCATGGTGGAGCAGACCGGGTGCCGGCTGCCTCCGCGATTTCAATACGGCGTAATGACGCAGTAATATGACGAGCATTTTGAATCGAGAGGAAATCTTGTCCATCCCAGTGCTCGCACCAGAGACCCACGTTCGCCGCGGATTTATCTGGCGAGTCTCGCTCATCGCGGGGCTCGGTGGCATCCTCTACGGTTATGACATGGGAGTCATCGCGGCCGCATTGGTGTACGTGCGCCAATCCTTTGTCCTCTCTACGCGCATGCAGGAAGTGGTGGTCAGCGTGGTATTGATCGGCGCCATGTCCGGCGCGCTCGCAGGCGGCGCCATCACAGATCGAATCGGCCGTCGTGCTACGCTCCTGTGGGGCGGCGCCATTTTCCTTTGTGGTTCGCTGCTGGCCTTTGCCTCGCCCAATGTCATCATCCTCATCATCGCGCGTTTCCTGCTGGGCGTGGCTGTCGGCTTTACGTCTGTTACCGCCCCTGTATACGTCTCGGAACTGGCGCCTCCGCGTTCGCGCGGAATGCTGATCGGCCTGTACCAGTTTGCCCTCACCATCGGAATTGCACTAGCCGACTGGGTGGGCTATTGGCTGGCGAGTCAACATGCCTGGCGGCTGATGTTTGGAATTGGAGCACTGCCGGCGGCGCTCTTTATTTTCCTGCTCCTCACCTTGCCGGAAAGTCCCCGATGGCTGTTTGCACAGCACCGCATTTCTGAAGCTGAATCTGTTCTCGGCACCTACACGGATGCAGAAGGTGCTCGCCTGCTGATCGCCGACATTCACGCAGCTCTGGAAATCAAAATGGAACGGCGCTGGAGCGCGCTGTGGAGTCCGGCGGTGCGTATGTCGCTGTTCATCGCCGCTGGATTCCTCATCCTGCAACAAGTCACCGGCATCAACGCTATCCTTTATTACGGGCCAAAGATTTTCTCACTCGCCGGCATTACCTCCAACAAGAATGCGATCTTCGCGACACTGTTAGTCGCCGTCACCAACGTGCTCGCCACCATCATTGCATTGGTGCTGGTCGACCGTATAGGACGGAAACCACTGCTCTACGCCGGTGTCGGCGGCATGACGGCATCCTTGCTGATGCTGGCGTATTCCTTCCACAATCAGGCTATTTTCGGCGCTGCGCCCGGCGTCGTCGCCACCATTTGCCTGATGGTCTACATCACCTGCTTCGCCTTCAGCATGGGGCCCATCGCGTGGATTCTGGTGTCGGAAGTCTTTCCGCTGCAGGTTCGTGGCCGCGGAGTTGCCCTGGCGTCCCTGGCCTCCGGCGCGGCAAATTTTGTTGTTTCCCTTACGTTCCTGTCGCTCATTAAGGCAGCAGGAAATTCATCCACCTTCATCATTTATGCAGGGTTTTGTATCCTCACAATGCTTTTTGTCCGCTTCGTTATCCCGGAAACAAAAGGGCGCGAATTGGAAACCATTAGCACTGAGGCGAATGCGAGTGCCCGATGAGTGAAATCCCCAGGAGAGACAGTACGACAATGGCAAATTCCAGGAAGCACGGTGCCATGGAAATTTCGCAACATGACGGCAATGCCGCAACTGCCCAACCCTACCGCGCGCCATCTTCCGATACCGGCTACGTTGTAGGAGTCGACATTGGAGGAACCAATCTGCGCCTTGCGCTCGCCAATCTGTCCGGCGCCATCGTCGCAAAATGGTCGTCATCTACTGCCGGCGTACGCGGCGCGGACGCAGTTGTTGGCCTGATATGCGACGGCATCAAAAACGTGCTGCAGCAAACCTCCGTTCCGCGCGACTCCCTCAAAGGCATCGCCGTTGGCGTACCTGGAGTCACTGACGTCGAGGAAGGGCGAGTGATCGCGACTTCGTATCTGCTCGGATGGCGCGACGTTCCGCTGGCCGCAATGCTCGAAGCTGCGCTGAACATTCCGTCTGCAGTGGACAATGATGTGAACCTGGCGGCTGTCGGAGAAAGCTGGGCGGGTGCTGCCAAGGGTGCACCAGACTTCGCGTTTGTCGCGATTGGAACCGGCATCGGCGCCGGCATCGTGCTGAACCACTCCTTATTCCACGGCGCAGGTTGGGCCGCTGGAGAAATCGGCTACATGCTGGTGCCCGGCACGCCGAACGCGCCGCGGAAACGCGATGAACCCGGCGCTCTGGAGAGCATGATTGGCGGCGAAGGGATTCGGGCAGAATGGCAAAAGCTATGGAGCGCAGACAAGACCACACTGCCGCGGGAGATGATCGCGTCGGAAATATTTGACGCTGCGCTTGCTGGCGATCCGCTGGCACAGACCATTCTGCAACAGTCCGCGCGCATGCTTTCCCACGCCATCTATAACATGTCACTTGTGCTGAATTGCCCGCTGTTTGTCCTGGGGGGCGGCGTAGGATTGCATCCCGCGCTTTGCGCTGCCACTCGCGGAATGCTACAGCAATGGGCTGTCCGCGGACGACCCGACCTGATTGCCAGCGAGCTTGGACCGGACGCGCAGCTGATGGGCGCCTTGCGTCTTGCGATCGATACCGCGGAGTTGAACTCTCCCGTCTCGGCAGCGAAATAACAAGCACAAAAAGTCATCGCCGGAGCAGCGACACCGATTGCGCGAACTTAGACCGCTACAATGGGTCTGGCTTTATTTCCGTCAGCCCATTGGGATATACCCGGTCACCAACATCACTCCTGCAGCGAACTAGAATGGAAATCCGCGAATGACGCAAGCGTTACTGCCGATAGCCGCGATTGCACGTAAGCTGAATCTGCCGGAGGACCTGTATGAAACTCTGGGAACCTACGGCGCAAAACTGAAGTTGGATTTGTTGACCGACCCGGCATTTCCCCGCCGAGGCAAGCTGATTCTGGTCACTGCCACCACTCCCACTGTTTCTGGTGAAGGTAAAACTGTCACATCCATTGGACTGGTGCAAGGGCTGGAGCGCATTGGCAAAAATGCCCTCATCACTTCCCGCGAACCTTCTCTGGGCCCGGTGTTTGGCATGAAAGGCGGCGCAGCTGGAGGCGGGCTGTCGCAAGTGGAACCGAGCCAGAAGATCAATCTTCACTTCCACGGCGATATTCATGCCATGACTTCCGCCCACAATCTGCTGGCCGCACTCATCGATGCTCACTTGTTCCACGGCAATGAGCTTGACCTTGATCCCGATCGAATCACCTGGCCACGCGCAATGGACATGAACGATCGCGCGCTGCGCCGCATCGCGATTGACGTCGATGGGAAAAAAGATGGCTCCAATCGCCGCACCGGATTTGTGATCACCGCAGCGTCGGAGATCATGGCCATCCTGGCGCTCGCTACAGACCGCAAGGACTTGCGGCGGCGTCTTGCATCCATCGTGATCGGGGCATCGCGCTCTGGTAAGCCGGTACGAGCCGGGGATCTGCACGCCACCGGCGCGATGATGGCGCTGCTCGACGAAGCGCTATTGCCAAACCTAGTGCAGACCACTGA
>Ga0335075_10003281_pt1 | contig 25696 bp, 21 predicted proteins | sample Lox_Sample_24_FD_206723 | JGI IMG/M metagenome (GOLD analysis project Ga0335075, IMG submission 206723) | Soil microbial communities from Loxahatchee National Wildlife Refuge, Florida, United States - Lox_Sample_2.4 | ecosystem: Environmental > Terrestrial > Soil > Wetlands | place: USA...
CCGGAAGGGCGGTCGGCGCCGCGGCGGATCCGTCGGCTACGGCACCGGCTCCGGGCCCAGGGACTGGTGAGCCCGTGCCCGTGCCGCAGGCGGTCTTAAGCGCGTGGCCCGTCGCCGTGACGGCTTCGCCCTTGCCTGCCGTTTCGTCGAGGCGCGGTCAGGTGCAACCTTACGGCCGGCAGCCCGTGGCGCCGTTCGCTCGGCAGGCTGCTGGCCGCCGTGCGCAATGTCGTATTCCTGAATGATGTTGTCTGGCAATCGGCCATGCTCAGCCACGGAGAATCCCTGTCGCTCGGCCCAGGCACGAATCTCCCGGCTGCGCTCCCGGCTAGCTGCCGTTCTGGCCCTGGCGCGCGACCGCTGGGGGCGAACCCGGCGTGCACGTTCCACAAAGGGAGCGAGCAGACGGCGGAGCTCGGCGGCATGCCGGGTGCTCAGGTCCACCTCGTAGTCCATGCCATCCAAGCCGAACTTCACCGTCTCGTCGGCGGGACCGCCAGTGAGATCATCTTCCAGGCGTACTTCGACCCGTTGCATTACTTCCCCCCGAAGTACGTATTACCTCTGCCAGCCGGACCGTAGTGCGCTAGCAGTTCAGCGTCATTCCCTTCCGGGCGGAGATCTATCGCGGATTGACAGATGCCGGTGGTTTGCCAGCGCTTAGTTAATGCTCCCACCAAGGTCTTCTACGCCTGCTTGAGGCCGACGCGCTATGGGCGTGCTGACCGACCGTCGCTGCCGGAGCGTGTCCGGCTTCCGCTCCGTTGGCGTGACCTGCCGCCGATCCGACTGCGTGCCTAGCCGGCAACCCGTGCAGGTGGGCTGACAATCCGCCAGCTTCGAGATGCAGGTCGCCCCGCGATCCGACCTTCGCATAGCCCAGGAAGAGGATGCCGCTGACTATGACGACGACGATCCACAATGGGTGGCCGTTCACCCGGCTCCAGTCGTTCAGCCCATGCAGGATGGCGGCGGCGGCGACTCCGATCCAGGCGACCTGATACCACTTGTACCGGCCGGTCACTGCGAGCCCGATGAAGTAGCCGGTCAGGCCGGACCAGCAGGCATGAGTGATCGAGTCGGTGAGGAACCGCCAGACGAAATCGAGCACGAAGTACAGCACCGGGCCGATCAGCACGGCGAACACTGAGCTCGATGTGGAGTGCCCAGTGCTGATCAGCTGCCTGATGTGTGGAGCGCCCGACTGCACCGTCGAATAGAAGGTATCGATTCCGTTCACAGTGAAGTAGTGGACAACCTCGCTTGCGCCAAAGACAAGCCCGCTGACTGCCCCGAGGAACAGGTAGTCGCCTGGCACAAGATCTCGGCGCCGCCGCCAGTAGATCAGCGCTACCGCCAGTATCGGCAGGGCCTTGGCGAGCTCTTCGGGCAGGCCGACGGTGAAGATGCTCGGGCCCAGGTTCGCGTTGCTGCTATGGAGTGCGGTCTCAAGCCATAGCGCCAGCGGCACCTGCGTCACCAGTGCGATCACAGTCAGCACGACCAGCATCGGTCTAGTGACGTGCTGCGGGCGGATGATCACGCCGAGCAGCAACAGCCAGGCGATGGCGAAGTACCCAGCGAAGATCCAGGCAACCACATCGAAGGTGCGGATGCTGGGCCTCGCGCCCGAGATGACGAGCGCGATCGAGGGCACGCAGATCAACACCAAGAACAGCAGCACTGGCCAGCTGCGCAGGGAGTGATGCCGGAGCCAATCACCCAGCGGCAGCAGTTCATTGACCTGCGCACCGCGGGGCTCGGGTGACTGGATCGGCGCGTTACCTTCCATTACGTGGTCGTCTCCCTGGCGCTCGGGTCTCCTACCACTCAAACACGCGCTCCCGGCGTCGCCGTCACCCGGCATCGCGGTCTCCGAAATCGGCCGTCGTGAGGCATAGGTACCGCAATTAGCCACCGCTTCACGAAATCGGCTCCTCACCAGGCAGGATCCGAGCACGGATAAACTCCGAAGGATGACTGGCTTGCCAGGGCGAGCCGGCGACGAACGGATCATAGGGGAGCAGGCGGCGCTGCGGCGGGTGGCGACGCTGGTGGCTCGTGCCGCCCCGCCGGCGGACGTGTTCGCCGCGGTCACCGAGGAAGCCGGGCGCCTGCTCGGCGCTGACTACATCATGATGGCCCGGTACGACCCCGACGGCGCCAGAACGATAGTCGCCGCGTGGAGCAGCGTCGGCGCTGCCTTCCCCATCGGCCACCGGGCACGTCTCGGCGGGCGGAACATCCCGACGATGGTGTTCCAGACCGGCAGGGCCGCGCGGATGGACGACTACTGCAATGCCACCGGCCCGGTCGCCGGCGCTGCGCGCGCATTCGGGTTCCGCGCGGCCGTCGGCGTTCCGGTCAGCGTCGAGGGCGGTCTGTGGGGCGTCATGATCGTGGGATCCCGCCTCGGGCCGCTACCCGCTGGAACTGAAGCCGGGCTGGCCGGGTTCACCGAGCTTGCGGCCACCGCGATCGCCAACGCCGAGGCCCGCGTGGAGTTGCGCGGGTTCGCCGAGGAGCAAGCCGCGCTGCGCCGGGTGGCAACGCTAGTCGCCCAGGCGGCGCGGCCGGCGGAAGTGCTCACCGCGGTCGCCGGGGAAGCCGGGCGGCTGCTGAGCGCCGAATACGCTTCGATGCACCGGTACGGCCCCGACGCCATGATGACCGTGGTTGCCAACTGGAGCAGCGCCGGCGCTGCCGCCTTCCCCGTTGGCACCAGGGTAGAGCTCGGTGGGCGGAACGTATCCACGCTGGTGTTCCAGGCAGGCCAGGCGGCGCGGATCGATGACCTTTTCGGCGGCTCGGGCCCGATCGCCCAGGCTGGCCGCGAGTTTGGCATCGGCGCGGCTGTCGGCGTGCCGGTCAGCGTCGAGGGACGGCTGTGGGGCGTCATGGTCGTGGGATCCCGCTCCGAGCCGATGCCCGCCGATACCGAGGAGCGGCTGGCCGGGTTCACCGAGCTGGCCGCCACCGCGATCGCCAACGCCGAGGCTCAGGCCGCCCTGACCGCGTCGCGGGCCCGGATCGTGGCTGCCGCCGACGCCACCCGCCAGCGCATCGAGCGCAACCTGCACGACGGCGCCCAGCAGCGCCTCGTGTCCCTCGCCCTGGAACTGCGCGCCGCGGAGGCGGCCGCGCCGCCCGATGCCGATGAGCTGGCACACCAGCTAGACGGAGTCGCTGCCGGCCTGGACGGCGTTCTGGACGAACTGCGCGAGATCGCCCACGGCCTGCACCCGGCGATCCTTGCCGACGGCGGGCTGCGCCCGGCGCTGAAGACACTGGCCCGACGATCCGCCGTTCCGGTTCACCTCGACACGAAGGTATCGGGACGGCTACCCGAACCTGTCGAGATCGCCGCCTACTACACCGTCGCCGAGGCACTGACCAACGCCGCCAAGCACGCCGACGCCACGGCCGCCGACATCGAGGTCTTCGAAAACGGCGCCGTCTTGCACGTGCGCGTGCGGGACAACGGCCGCGGCGGCGCGGACTTCAGCCACGGCTCCGGCCTGCTCGGACTCAAAGACCGGGCCGAAGCGCTCGGCGGACACCTTCGGTTGCACAGTCCGGCCGGAAAAGGCACGACTCTCGAGATCGCTCTGCCGCTCGACGACCACGGGGGCACGTACCGGGCGGCTTCATAAAATGACCGTCGAATTCCCGTCAGGCTTCCCGTCGCCCGAGCGGCTGTCCGCCCAGGCGCGGAGCCAGGCGTCGTGGAACCAGCGCCCGAACAACTGGCCGCCGTAGACCACCCAGCCGACGCCGATCAGCCACGACTGCACGATCAGCACGGTGCCCAGCGCGCCGTAGCTGACCGCGTTCGTGGCTATGAGCGGCTCGAAGACGAGGCTGGAAAAGACTCGCAGGCCACCCAGGCACACGATCGTGGCCACTGCGCCCGGCATCGCCGCCAGATAGCTCACCCGACCGCCGACCAGGAAGCAAAGCCCCCACCAGAAGAAGGCGATACCGAGCAGGACCGCCACCGCAACCCGGCCCACTGTCTCGGCCAGCCCGCGGTTGGTGACGGTGCCTACCGTGGCCTCCGCGGAAATGTAGACGATGAGGGCCGCCAGCCATACCGCCTGTCGCCAGATCTTGTGCCACGGCCCGACCGGAAGGCCCCAGATCCTCTCGAATCCGGCCTGCACGCTTCCCGCGAACGTCACCCCTGCGACGGCGAGCAAGACAGCGCTGAACACGCTCGTCGTGCCGAGCACCCGGGCCGGTGCCGAGAACAGCCGTGTTACGGCTTCGGCCGAAGAGCCGGTCAGGCCCATGCCATAGACCACCCACCCGGCGAGGCCGCGGTGCGGGGCAGGGCTGGCGGCAGCGACGACGATGAGCAGCGGAATCACGGTAAGGATGGCCAGGGCTGCGAACCCCATGGCCCGGTGCATGAGTTCGAACTCCTTGGCGCACCGGTGGAGGTCCTTGACCCGGAGGTCGTGCCAGAACCGCTCCGCGGTCCGGCGCAGCGCGCCGCGCACGGCCCGGTATGGGCGCTGGCCCGTCTGCCGGTGGAACATGATCGTGGCGTTCCCCGGAAGCTCCCGCTGACACAAGAACGCAGTGCCACGAGCGGCTAGCCACGCGCTGAGGGTTCTAGGCGCCGGCAGAATCCATTGGCAGTGGAGGCAGGCGCTCGGCGAGGCCTGACGGCGTTTGCTACCGAAGCGATCACGCCGTTGCGACGAGGCGGTAGCCGAGGGCCAACTGGTCGAAGAGGAAAGCGTGCCAGTCTGTTGTCTCGTCGATGGTCTGGTCGAGTGACCCGGCCAGGTGGCCTTTCGACTCCAGCCGGAGCAGTACCGGCCGGTCCGATGATGTCGCCTCCTGGAGCCGAGCCGTCATCTTCTTGGCGTGCCAGGCATCGACCCGGGTGTCGTTCTCTCCCGCGGTTAGCAACACCGCCGGGTAAGCCGTCCCGTCAGCGACATTGTGATAGGGCGAGTAGGCGAGCAGCGCCGTGAACAACTCCGGATCCTCGACGGTACCGAACTCGGGCGTATTGAACCTCCCGTTGGTGGTGATCTCGGCTCGCAGGGAGTCCATCACCGGAACTGCGGCAACGACGGCGCGAGCGATGTCAGGCCGCTGGGTGAGAACGGCACCCATCAGCAGCCCTCCGTTGGAACCGCCCATGATCGCCAGGCGATCGCGACTGGTGATCCGGCTGCTCAGCAAGTGGCCCGCACAGGCAATGAAGTCGTCAAAGCAGGTCTGCTTGGTGGCGAGTCGGCCGGCGTGGTGCCACTCCTCTCCGAACTCGCCGCCGCCGCGAATGTTGGCCACCACGTAGACGCCGCCCTGCTCCAGCCACAGCAGCAGCTCGGGATCGAACCGAGGCACCAGCGAGATGCCGTAACCGCCGTAAGCGGTCAGCAGCGCCGGCGCCGTCCCGTCCCGCGGGGTGCTGCGTGCGGCAATCACGTTGAGAGGAACTCGTGTGCCGTCCCTCGACGTCGCGAACTCCCGGGTCACCGCGTACCCCGACAGATCGACCGGGGTAGTCGTTCTCAGCGCGGTCGAGCGTGGTGCTTCGCTGTCAGCTGCCACCCACCAGGTCGCCGGCTCGGTGAAGGATTCGCACGACCATGCGATCCGATCTGGTCCAAGTGTCGACAGACGGGCGAAGTACGAGGACACCGAGCTCAGCGGCGGGATCTCCACAGGGGGCAGCGGTCTCCCGCCGGGTTCGAAGGCGCGCACCCGCTGCGGCCCGCCGTCGATACCCACCAGCCAGACAGTGTCGCGAGTCACCGCAAGGTCTTCGATGGCAAGGTCGCCTGCCGGAATGATCTCGTTGGCGTCGGCGACCGTGACCCCGTCAGTCAGCGGCAGGCGGAGCACCTTGCCGTGCGGGGCATCCCGGCGGGACAGCAGGTACAGCGCGTCCGTACCGAGCACTGCATACATGCATTTGTCGGGGACGTCCGCCACCTGCCACCACGAGCCGTCGGCGCTTTGACTACGGACGAAGATCTGCCACTCGCCACCATCACCCTTCTGCACCCGGTCCATCACCCAGCGGCCGTCTGGAGAAATGGACAGATAGCTCTCCGCGATCCGCTCGTCGGCGAAGCCGCCAGCGAGATCAAGGTGGTCCGGCGCGCGGCCAAGCTCGCGGAACCACACCTGCTGGCGAAAGCCCGCAGGATCAGCGCACAGGGTGTACCAGAACCCAGCACCGTCGTGCCGCCAGGCCACTGAACCGCCCATCAGATTCACATGCGGGATCGGCTCGTCGATGACCTTCCCGCTGTCGGCGTCATATACGTATAGCGACCCGTCCTCGGAGCCATGCTCCGAGAGCGAGACCGCCACCTGCTTGCCGTCTGGAGATGGAACAAAGAAGTCGATGGCGGTCTCGCCGGACGGGTCGACGGCATCCGGATCCACAACGATGCGCTCGGTCGAAAGATCGTCAAGGTCGGTCAGAGTCACCAGGAACGGCTGCTGCCGGGGCGTCTGCACCTTCAGCGCGAAGAACGCACCTCCGCCGGACAGCAGCCGCTTGTACGTTGTCCTCTCGGCCCTCAGCAACTGCTCGACACGGGCCCGCAGCGCGTCTCGCCATGAGATCCCGTCGAAGTATGCGCTGGTCCGCCGCTGCTGGGCTCTGGTCCAGGCCATCGTTTCCTCGGAGGAGGCGTCCTCTAGCCACCGATAGTCCTCACTGACGTCGACGCCGTGGTAGTTGTCGGTCACCGGGATCCGCGCAGCCTGCACCAGGGGAAGCTCAGTCATGCGACCAGTCAACTACCCAAACGCACAACGCGCACGACCTAACACGTGACGCGGGTCTGCTCACGCGGGGCTTCCCGCACAGTTTCGCGCGGAGGTCACGTTCTGGCCGGATCAGCACTCTAATAAACGACGCCGCCGCGGCTGCGCGTCCTCGCGTCGTTGGAGGAACTCGTCGTGAATGCGGTTCGTGTGACTTGTACATGTGCCGTGCGGGGTCCGGGCCAAGCCGGAATTTGACGGGGCGGGGCGGATGCGGAGGCAAAGTGGTAACCGTGACCGTCGGCCCTGAGGCGGGCGCGTTGCCCGCGGGCTCTGGCGGACTGCGGAACGCAGAGTTCGCCGAGTTCTTCCGCGCCGAGCACAAGAAGCTGATCAGGTTCGTGATGGCAACCGGTGCTGGCGGCGACGAGGCAGCAGAGATCGCACAGGTGACGTTCGTCAAGGCATACGTGGGCTGGGATGCCATCCGGACGCCGCGCGCATGGATCCGCCGGGTAGCGGTGAACGAGCTGGCTGCAGCCAGGCAGGCTCTACGCCGGGAGACACCGCAGGCGACGCTCCCGGATGCACCTGTGCCTGTGTCGACAGCCCTGGCGGTGGAGCTGACCGAAGAAGCCCGGCAGGTGCTGGCCGCACTACAGGAGCTGCCGCCGAGGCAGCGCCAGGTCATGGCGTGGATCATCGACGGCTTCGCTGCCGCCGAGATCGCCAGCGAGCTGGGGGTGAGCCCGGAATCGGTGAGACAGAGCCACGCCAAGGCCCGCAAGAACCTCGGCCGGATCTACGGACGGGGGAAAACACGATGATCAGCCGACTGCGCAGTGATTCTGGCGGCGGTGCCAGCTTCGAGGCCGCCCACGCCGCCATCAGCCGCGGCATGGCGGACCTGCTGGCCGGGCTCGACAACGTGATCGACGATGACGCGGCGCTTGGATGCGTCTACGCCGGACTCGAAAGCGACCTTCAGGAAACAGCGCGTGACTCTGGTTCCGGATCAGTCGTCGACGAGTGCGCACCGATCGGCATGCTCGGATCGGCCGTCACCACGACCCGCGCAAGCGGGCCTGCGGCATCCAGCCGCGGATTGGCAGTCCGTTCCGTAGCCGCAGCGATGGTGGCGGCCCTGGCCGCGGGCGCCAGCGCCGTGGCGCTGCGGACCATTGCGGCGCCCTCGCCAGGTCGCGGCGCCGATGGGCCGGCCGACCGTGGCTCGTACGTGGTCAAGCGCGTCGGCAGCGCGCTGCTCGCCGCAGAATCCGGCGAGGTCGGGCAGATGACGGTCACCACCCACAGCACCGCGCTACCCGGCGGAACGATCGCGACGACCACCTCCGAGGAGTGGTCCCACGGTGACCAGTGGCGCTCGGTCACGAACTCGTCGGCCGGTCATCCGGTCTACGACGAAGGCTCCAGCACAACATCGTTTTTCACGCTGGTCAGCTACCTGACACGGACATGGGCACGCCAGCCGGGATTGGGCCGCCCTGCTGGGACGGCATCCGGTCCGGGCAGCTGCGAGCCGGCAGTCGCAGCCCTCCCGCTGCTCTTCCAGCCTGGGCTGCCGGGTACCGGTTTCTCTGCTAGTTCGCCGCTGACTGTGGCCGGCGACTTGCGCGCCGCGGTCTCCTGCGCTGTCCTGGCCGTGGCTGGCCGGCAACGCGTCGACGGGATCGAAGCGATCCAGCTGACGAGCAGGCCGGGCAGCAAGATCTCCGAGACCATCTGGGTTAGCCCGAGCACCTACTTGCCGGTGCGCGTGGCCATCCGCCCGGCTCCGACCAAGCCAGAGTCCATGAGGGCTGACATCACCTGGCTACCGGTGACCGCCCAGAACCTGGCGAAACTCGCCGTGCCCGTTCCCGCCGGATTCCGCCACGTCCGGCTCGCCAACGCTTTTTCGCCGGTCCCGCACCAGATCCCAGGCTGAACGAACGGTATCCCTGGTGGCGGCAGCATGCTAAGCGCATTCATCCGAGCATTCCGTACGCCTGACCTGCGCAAGAAGCTGCTCTTCAGCATCTTCATCATCGCCGTCTTCCGGCTCGGCCAGCAGCTTCCCGCGCCTGGCGTCTCCCAGAAGGCCGTCCAGACCTGCCTCGCCGTCTCAGCGAAGAGCAACCTGCTGCAGCTGCTCAACCTGTTCAGCGGTAACGGCATCACCAAGCTGACGGTGTTCGCGCTCGGCATCATGCCGTACATCACGGCCAGCATCATTTTGCAACTGCTCTCAACGGTGATCCCACGCCTGGAAACGCTGCGCAAGGAGGGCCAGACCGGCCAGGCCAAGATCACTCAGTACACCCGGTACCTCACCGTGGGGCTGGCGATCCTGACGTCGACCGGCATCATCGAGGCGGCTCGGGCCAAGGATTTGATCACTGGCTGCAACGCAACGCTGATCCCCAACCCGACGATCTTCACCATGACCACGATGGTCATCATCATGACGGCGGGCACCGCGGTGATCATGTGGCTCGGCGAGCTGATCACTGACAAGGGCGTCGGCAACGGCATGTCCGTGATGATCTTCACCCAGATCATCGCCGTGGTCCCCGGCCAGCTACAGGAGATCTACGAGATGAAGCCCAAGTACGAATTCGTGCTTGTGCTGATCATGGCGGTGGCCGTCATCGCGTTTGTCGCGCTGATGGAGCAGGCGCAGCGCCGGATCCCGATCCAGTACGCCAAGCGGATGGTCGGCCGCCGGATGTACGGCGGCACGTCTACGTATATCCCGCTGAAGATCAACCAGGCTGGCGTGATCCCGGTCATCTTCGCCTCGTCCCTGCTGTACATACCGGAGCTCGCGGCCCAGCTGTTCGGTCAGAAGGTGAACGGCCAGGTCGTCACGACCGGCTGGGCCGGCTGGGTGGAGAACAACCTCGTCTTCAGCGACCACAGGGCCTACGTGGTGTCGTACTTCCTGCTGATCGTCTTCTTCACCTACTTCTACGTGTCGATCACCTTTCCGCCGGACGAGGTGGCCGACAACATGAAGAAGAGCGGCGGGTTCATCCCTGGCATCAGGCCGGGCGGCCCCACGGCGGGCTATCTCACCCACGTGGTCAGCAGGCTCACGGCCGCCGGCTCGCTGTACCTCGGGGGTATCGCGCTCATCACCGTGGTCGCCACCGGCCTGCTGCAGGCCACGGCGCAGTTCCCGCTCGGCGGCACAAGCATCCTGATCATGGTGGGCGTCGGCCTGGATACGGTCAAGCAGATCGAGGCCCAGCTGCAGCAGCGTAATTACGCGGGCTTCCTGCGATAGTGCAGCTCGCGCGCCTGCGTAATGCCCAGGACGCCGTTGGAACATCTTGACAGCGCCCTGCTCACGATGACTTCTAGCTCCGATGCGCCACGCAACCAGGCGCCTGACGAGTGCGTTCGTCTTCGGCCGGCATCAGTTTCGGTGTCGAGACATTTTTTCTATGAAACATCGTATTAGTTCTAGTAAAGTCTGGTCCCTCACACTCACGCCAGCGTGGTTGCAGTCCGTCGGTGCAGGTCAGTCGGGGGTCCATGATTGTGAAGCGCCACGTGCTGGTCCTCGCATTTGCGCTTGTCTGCATGGCCATGCTGACTACCTTGTTTGGCGCCAGCCGCTCCAGCGCCTCAACCACGCCTGGGCCGAGCAAACTGGCGCTCATCAAGCAGAATGATCTCGCCGCTATCGGCAAGAAATATGCGCCGAACTTCAACTGGATCGCCTGTGGCCTGAGCACGGCGGGCCGAAACGGCACCAAGACAGGCACCTGCCGGAAGGGACAGGTACCTATCTACGCCAGCTACTGGGCACTCAAGAAAGCCATCCGCTCGGGTCGGGTGAAGCCTGGCATGACCATCCTGTTCGATCAGGAGATATGGAAGTGGACTCCGGCCCGCGAGCAAGCCCACCCCGAGTACTACATCAGGGCAGCTGCCCAGCTAGCGCATGCCAACGGCGTGTTCATCATCGAGAGCGTCTATGAGCCTACGACGGCCGGCGAGATTGCCGTAGAGGTAGCAGCCGCTCCCTACGCTGACGTGATCTCGATTCAGTCACAGAAGTCTGACCAGCATCCTGGCAGGTTCACTAGCTACGTCTCGCAATCAGTGGCCGCGATCCGCGCCGTCAGCCCCACCGTCCCGATCATGGCAGGCCTGGCCACCGACGCCGGCGGTCAACCGATCACCGCTGGCGAGATGACCCGCGAATACGACCAGACCTACAACATGGTCAGCTACTTCTGGCTCAACGCTGCGGAGTGGGCACCCCCGAGAGGCACCGGGTGCGCGCCTCGCGGGTGCGGTCGTGTCGGCGACCGCTTCCTCGCCGACATCGGAGTAGGAGCTTCGAGGGCCGGTTAACCCCAATCGCCTAGACTTCTGGCAAAACCGGGCACATAAGCATGGAGCACCCTATACTCGCCCATGCGAAACGACTCGCATCGCCCGCACAGGCCGGGATCCAGGGACAACCATTATTTGGCAGCGAGTGGAACGCTCGGCCGAGGGCGAGGGAGTTGTGTCTGCCACAGTGCCGCCGCTAGCCGCTTTTCAGCAGCGGCTCGGGCGTATTGGACGACGTGGTCTGGCGGATGGCCTTCCGCCCCTCATCGCGTTCATCTGCGGCTGGCTACTGATCGCAAGCCAGGTGCCGCATGGTTTGTCGGCGGTCCTCAACCCGGCCACATTCAGCCGCTGGGATTCGGCCTGGTACCTGAGTATTGCCCGCCATGGGTACCGAATGAGGCTGCACTGCCATGATTGGCACCACACGGCGCGGGCCGGGATGCATGTGTGCGCGAGCGTCACTTGGTTCCCTGGCTACCCACTGCTCATGCGTGCCGTGTCGGCTACGGGCATCAGCCTGGCCTCGGCCGGACTGATGATCTCCTGGCTGTTCTGGTATCTGACCCTGCTGATGATCTGGCTACTCAGCAAGCCGACGCCGGAGCCTCCGGCGAGCCGCTGGGGCACGACGACGCAGTGGCTCTGCCTGCTTATCGCGGCGTTTTTCCCAGGGCAAATCTACTTCGCAGCGATCTTTCCCATATCCATGGCCGCTTTCGGGATGCTGGCCTGCTGTTACTGGTCGGCTCGCGCTCCCAACTGGCCGCTAGCCGCGATTGCAGGTCTCATAGCTGGCTCGGCCTACCTGCCGACCGCGGCGGTTATCCCCGGCCTGGTCGCTGCGGCAGTCGTGGCGAAAGACCGCCGGGCGCGGGCGGCGATGTGCGTGGGTGCGGGCGGGGTTGCCGCAGGGGTGGTGGCCGTCCTCGCTTATGCGCAAGTCACGGTGGGCCGGTGGGACGCGTACTTCTTCACTGAACGAGTCGAGTATGGCGTGCGCATACATGACCCGTTTGCTACCCTTATAGACAGATTTACCTCTTTTATGCCGCTGCTCGCCTCGGATTCGCTCCGCGCGATTGCCGAGCAGGGATTCCTTGTGGCTCTACTGCTCGTTCTGGCGCTGGCTGGCTTTGCAGCCCGCGCCAGGGCAGGATTCCAGGCCGCTGACATCGTTCTGATCATCGCTGCAGTGGTGGGCTGGCTTATCCCTTACGTCGGCGGCGGGAAGCTGAGCGTTTACCGAGACGAAGCAATGATGATTGTCCTCGTCCCACTGCTCCGGCGGCTGCCGGCCTGGGTACTCGTCGGCCCGCTCTTGGCCGCCGTATGGGTCGCCGACATGATGGCCCCGCTGTTCTTCAGTGGGGTACTCCGTTAATCAGCCAACGCATCGCGGGGACTGTTAGCTGGCGCCGAAAGCCCGCGTGCCAGCCCACCCAGTCCGTCACCCCAGTATCGTGGCCCCGCCGCCGCTGCCCCGCCGCCCGAACGGCCGCTCGTTCGTTCGGCAATACCTCTGGTCCACGATCACGTGTCGGCGACCAGCATCTGGGTTGGGGCGACCCGCGTTGCGACCCAGCGGCTAGTGAGCAGCGTCGGTTACCTTCCCGGTCCGGCGGTAGTGGGCAAGGGTCTTGCGGACCTGCCGACGGATGCGCTCGTCCGGGTCGTTGTGGCGGGACTCAAGGGCCAGGATCACAGCCGGGACCCGGGGCGCGGGCGTGCTGTCCGTAATCGCATGGATCACGTCTCCCCGGACCTGGGGATCTGGATCTCCGATCAGCTCGAGCAACCTCACCCACACCCGGTCATCGTCGGCCCGGACGTGGCAGGTGCACAGGTTCTTGCACGCGAGCTGGCGAACCCGGCTCTCCTCGCTCCGGGACAGCTCCAGGAGACCGTCGAGAGCATCCTCGGCTATGCGCCCGTCGCCGGGCGGCAGGCCAACCCCTACCTTCTTGGCGACCCTGTTCCACCGTCCCACCATTCAGACGATAACGCCGCCCGCGTTGCCTGGACCAGGGATTATCTCGCCAGCTGGGCTCCGTCTGCAGCGAGCTTGCGCGTTCCCTTTTATGCTCAACTGTGCAACGGTCACGGATTGCTATCGCAGCGGCACTCGCCGCAGCGTGCCTCGGGGTGTCGCTCCTCGTAGCGCTCGTGCCGTCCTCCCCCGCCGTCGCGGGGTCCACCGCATGTCCATGGGTCGGCTCGGCAGCGCCCATCAGGCAGCGGGTGAGCGAGCTAGTGGCCAGGATGACAGTGGCACAGAAGGTATCCCTGCTCACTGGCGCGCCGGGCTCACGCTATGTCGGGTTCGTCCCGGCCATTCGCTCGTTGTGCGTCCCGGCGCTCAAGCTGGAGGACGGCCCGGCGGGAGTCGGCGACGGCATGACAGGTGTGACCCAGCTGCCGGCGCCGGTAGACGTAGCGGCGACCTGGGACACCTCGGCCGAACGGACTTACGGTCGGGTGATCGGCGCCGAGCAGGCCGCGAAGGGTACAACCGTGGACCTCGGCCCGACCATCAATATCGTGCGGGATCCGCGCTGGGGGCGGGCCTTCGAATCGATCGGCGAGGATCCCTACCTGACCGGCACGATGAGCGCCGCCGACATCCGCGGCGTGCAGTCCACCGGCGTGATGGCAATGGTCAAGCACTTCGCCGTCTACAACCAGGAGACGAACCGCAACACCCCGGCCGACGACGCAGTCGTCAGCACCCAGGCCATGCAGGAGATCTACCTGCCCGCCTTCAAGGCCGCCGTGCAGCAGGGCGCCGCCTCGTCGGTGATGTGCTCCTACAGCTATATCAACGGAGCGGCCGCATGCCAGAACCCGTACACGCTGAGCACCGTGCTGCGGCACCAGTACGGCTTCGGCGGGTTCGTCACCTCTGACTGGGGCGCGACTCATTCCACCGCAGCGTCGGCTAACGCGGGCCTGGACATGGACATGCCAGGCAGCGACGGCTACTTCGGCAGCGCCCTGCGGTCCGCCGTTTCCTCTGGATCGGTGAGCACGACCACGCTCAACTCCATGGTTTCTCATGTGCTCACGGAGATGTTCGCCTTCGGTCTGTTCGACAAGCCGGCCACCGGATCGCCGGCGGAGATCGCCGCGAACGCCGCCGATCGGACCGACGCCGCCGCGCTCGCCGAAGAAGGAACGGTGCTGCTGAGGAACGGCGGTAACCTCCTGCCTCTGGTTTCCTCGGACCGCTCGGTCGCCGTCATCGGCGCGGGCGCGTCATCCAGTCCGCAGACGGCGGGAGGCGGCAGCGCCGGAGTCACCTCGAGCGGCACCGTTACCCCATTGCAGGGCATCACCGCCGCAGCGCCCATCGGGGTGAGGGTGAGGTACAACAGCGGCTCATCGGACAGCTCGGCCGCCGCCCTGGCCGCATCCTCCGCCGTCGCGATCGTGTTCGCCAGCTACCCGGAGTCAGAAGGCAGCGACTTGACCAGCATCGATCTGGGGAGCGCGCAAGACTCGCTCATCTCCGCGGTGGCAGCCGCCAACCCGCGCACGATCGTGGTACTGAACACCGGTTCGGCGGTCACGATGCCGTGGCTCTCCTCGGTCGCGGGGGTACTCGAGGCCTGGTATCCGGGCCAGCAGGATGGCACCGCCATCGCCTCAGTCCTGTTCGGCAGAAGCGATCCGTCCGGTCACCTGCCAGTGACCTTCCCGACCTCGCTGTCCCAGGTTCCCGCTAGTACCGCAGCTCAGTGGCCGGGTACAGACGGCAGGGTGGACTACTCCGAGGGAGTCGACGTCGGCTACCGCTGGTATCAGGCAAACCATCTGACCCCGCTGTTCCCGTTCGGCTATGGGTTGTCCTACACCACCTTCTCGTTCAGCAGGCTGAAGATCGACCCGCTGGCGGCCGGCGGAGCGGCGACCGTCACCGCGACCGTTACTAATACCGGCCCGAGGGCCGGCGCTGACGTGGCCCAGCTTTACGTCCGTGATCCGGCCGCCTCCGGCCAGCCTCCTGAGCAGCTCGAAGGCTTCCAGCGGGTGTACCTGCAGCCCCGAGCTGGCCATCAAGTGACCTTCCATCTCACCCAGCAGAACCTGCAGTACTGGAACACCAGGACCAACAGCTGGGCGACCAGCACCGGCAGCTACGGGATCAGCGTCGGTGATTCGTCGGCGAACCTGCCGCTGTCGGGCACCCTCTCGGTCTCCTCCGCACAGCTCGGCCAACCGGTCACAATCTCCAGCCCCGGTCCGCAGGAAGGCATCGCGGGCTCTCCGGTCTCTGTCGCCGTCTCGGCCAGCGACAGTAGCTCCCGCCAGTCCCTGTCATATGCGGCGACCGGGCTCCCAGCCGGGCTGTCGATCTCGTCGACCTCCGGAACAATCTCTGGCTGGCCCACGACGCCCGGAACGAGCACCGTGACACTGACTGCTAGCGCCCGCACAGGCGCTTTCGCCACCACGACGTTCACCTGGACCGTCGTATCCGGCCTTGACGCGGGCATCGCCGGGCCGGGGCAACTAACCGGTCCAGCCCCGCTCGCGCCGCTCGCCAGCCCTCTCGTCACGGGCAAGCTCGATCTTAAATCGCGCGCTCGGCCCGTGATAGCGCCACCACACCGCGCAGCGCTGCTATCTGCGGCTGCCATAGGGTGCGGTCGAAGGGGCGGCCATGGATGAGGACGACACAGTCCCCACTACCGACGTCGCGGCGCAACAGCGGATTAACACCCCGGACGACGTACCGCTCCTGCCACTGGCCGCTCGCTGGGCCGATAGCTCGACTATCACTCGGCTGACGAGGGCAGTTCCATCCACCGCTCTGGGCGGATCAGCTCGGCGAAGCCCAGCCGCCGGTACAAGCTGCGCTCGGGCGCGGCCATCAGCACCGTCCGCAGTCCCGCCACGTGAGGATGGCCCAGGGTCGACTGGACTAGGAATGTGCCCGCCCCGTTGCCGCGGTGCGCGGCGTCGACGAAGACATCGCACAGCCAGCAGAAGGTGGCGTAATCGGTAACGACGCGAGCGAAGCCCGCCTGGCCCCCGCCGTCGGGCCCATACAGCCCGACGCACAGCGAGTGCTCGATCGAGCGCTCTGTCACCTCGCGGGTCCGGCCAGCGGCCCAGTAACTCTCACGGCTCATCCAGGCGTGCACCCGCTCGGTGTCGAGCAGCGCCTTGTCGTCGCTCACCCAGTAACCGCAGGGGCCCGCATCTGTCCATGCCACGGTCAACATGTAGCACGCTCAGCCCGCAGCCGGTGCCATCGTCACTGTCGCAAGCCTCCGGGCCCTGGCCTTGCGAGGCCGATGTTCACGGACACCAGCCGGGCACGCGAGAATGGGACCGCCCACTCGAGGCGAACTTCGCCGGATCCTGCCGCATGGAGGCTGCAACATGAGCTATAAGGTCACCAACCCGGCCACCGGGAAGGTCGAGAGCGAGTACCCGACGGCCAGCGATGCCGAGATCAGCGATCTGCTAGCCAGGGCAGCCAGCGGCTACGCGTCCTGGAAGGCCACCGACATGGCCCATCGGACCGAGATCGTGGCCCGCGTCGGTCAGCTGCACGCGGAGCGGGCCGACGAGCTTGCGGCGATCATCACCAGGGAAATGGGGAAGCCGACCCGGCAGGCCAAGGGTGAGGTGCTGTTCACCGCATCGATCTACAAGTACTACGCGGACAATGCGCCCGATCTACTCAAGGATCAGCCGCTGCAATCCAATACTCCAGGCAGTGCGGTAGTGCGCAGGACCTCAATCGGCGCGATCCTCGGCATCATGCCGTGGAATTACCCGTACTACCAGGTGGCCAGGTTCGCGGCGCCCAACCTGATGATCGGCAACACGGTGGTGCTCAAGCACGCCCCGCAGTGCCCGGAGTCGGCCTTGGCTATGGAGCAGACCTTCCACGACGCAGGGCTGCCTGCCGACGCCTACATCAATGTCTTCGCCACCAACGAGCAGGTCGCCACTATGGTGGCCGACCCGCGGATCTGCGGCGTGTCGGTGACCGGAAGCGAGCGGGCCGGCTCGGCAGTGGCAGCCGCAGCCGGGCAGAACCTCAAGAAGGTAGTGCTGGAGCTGGGCGGCTCGGACCCGTTTATCGTGCTAGACGCGCCCGACATCGCCGCGGTGGCCAAGGCCGCAGTCGGCGCCCGGATGGCCAACGCAGGCCAGGCCTGCAACGCTGCCAAGCGGATGATCGTGGCGGACTCGGTTTACGACTCCTTCATGAAGGAGTTCGTGCAGCTGATGGCTGCCCAGGTCACCGGCGATCCAACTGACCCCAGCGTCACCTATGGGCCGCTGTCCTCGGAGCAGGCCGCGGTCAACCTGATGAGCCAGATCGACGATGCGGTGAGGAAAGGCGCGACCGTGCACACCGGCGGGCATCGTGTTGACCGGCCGGGCGCATTCGTGGAGGCAACGGTGCTGTCGGCAGTTACCCCACAGATGCGGGCGTTCAGCGAGGAGCTGTTCGGCCCGGCGGCAGTGGTGTATCGCGTCAAGGATGCCGAGGAGGCCGTGGCGCTGGCTAACGCCAGCTCGTTCGGGCTCGGCGGCTCGGTCTGGACGGCGGACGAGGCGCTGGCCGCGCAGGTGGCCGACCAGCTGGAAGTCGGCATGGTCTGGATCAACCGAACCGAGGGCGGCGGCGCCGAACTGCCGTTCGGCGGGACCAAGCGCTCCGGCGTGGGCCGCGAACTCGGGCCGCTCGGCATCGACGAGTTCGTGAACAAGAAGCTCATTCACACCAAGCCCGCGGATGCATAGCTGCAGCAGCAAGTAGCGCAATGACACTGCGCGCGCCCTACAGCAGGTGCCTGGTCTGCTCGGCGTGCCAGGAGAGATCCATTGCCTCGAATTGCTTGAGTGCTTGCTGGAGGAGCGCCTGATCGCTGCGGGCGACGCCGAGTGCGCGTAGCGCGAATGGCTCGGCGAACGTTCCCTGTTGCAGCCATTTCGGGGCTTCGGCCTCGATGCGCTCGCCGTCGCCGAGCGCGGCGAGCGCGTCCAGGAAGGTCGACACCGGCTCCCATTCCCAGTCGAAGTCGGCCGGAGCAAGGTCGGCGAGCTGACCGGTCTCGTGCCGGACCAGGGCCAGGCGGATCCTGGGCGGCTCGAACCAGCCCTGATAAAACCGGCCGCCTGCCATCCCAAGCCCGTCCGCCTTGGCCTCCAGCCGCCGGGCATCGTCCTGGTCGCCTGCCTGAGCCTGGCCTATCGCGCAGTTCAGGAGGATGGCGACGTCCAGAGCGCAGGGCGTGCCCGCGGCCCTGTTGTCGTCCACTGCCTGCTCGGCATTGCCCGCCAGGGCCCGCAGTTCGTCCCAGCGCCCGGTCACGCTCGCCAGCAGGATCTGCCAGGCCGCGCCGTGCACGCGGTGGTGCGGGGTCAGCCCGGTTGCGATCTCAACGGCATGCTCGCTGGCTGCCGCCGCCTGCTCGAGGTGGCCCGACTTCAGGTAGACGAAGACTGCGGACATGAGCGCCGTGGAGCAGACGTCTGGATCCGGCACCACAGGAAGCAGCTCCATCACTTGATCCATCATGGTGCAGGCCCGGTCGAGGTCCCTGTCCACCATGGCCAAGCCGGCGATGGTATTCAGCGCTGTGCAGCGAAGTTCGAGGTTGCCCAGCCGTTCGGCGATCTCCAGGGCCGAGCGGGCAGCAGCTTCGTCGCTATCGAAATCTGCCAGGGCGACAAGCGCGTTCCCCTTGGCTAGGGAGCCTTCCTGGGCGAGTTCCAGAGCCTGCTGGATCCATCCTCCGACGAGGGTCCATTCCGGGTCCGGCTGCTGAACCCACATCCCCGCCCGCTGGCCCGTCTGCAGGGCGAGGTCGGCGTAGACCTCAGCGGAGGGCCCGCCGATCTCCAGCGCTTTCGCCATGGCCTGCCAGAAGCCCTCGCCGTCATACTTGAGGGCACATGCCTGGCCCACGCGCTGCCAGATACTGGCCTGCTCTCGGGGGTCGTGTTCGAGGCTGAGGGCGCGGTGGAGCAGGGCTAGGCCCTGGTCGATCTCGTAGCGTCCAATGGCCAGGTCCGCGGCCCGCCGTGACCACAGCACCGCCTTGGCGCGGAGCGCCTCCGCGTGCTCTTCTCGGCCGAGCCATGCCAGGTCAAGGTCTTCTGGGCGAACGGCCTCGGCGTAATGGTGGGCTAGCAGCGGCGCATGCTCGGCCTCACTCTTGCCGTTCCGCTCCAGCCACTCGGCGAAGCCGGCGTGCAGCCGTGCCCGTTTGGCCTTGAGCAAGCTTTCGTAGGCGACCTCACGGGTCAGCGCGTGCCTGATCAGCCACTCGCGCTGCCCCTCGATTGACGAGCGAGCGTGCGGGAGCACGAAGTCCCGCTCCTGCAGCACACCGAACTCCGGATCCGCTCCCTCGACGAGCTCGCATACCGGATCGCTCCAGAAAATGCGCCCGACCACCGCGGCGGTCTGTAGCGCGGGCTTCTCAGCCCGCGGGAGCGAGTCGATGCGCGCGGCGAGCACGGCCTGGACGGTGTCCGGAACGAAGAAATTTGGCGGGAGCTCACCGAACGACCAGCCGTCGTTCTCGCGGGCGAGCACCCCCCGGTCGACCAGCGTCGCGATCAGCTCCTCGACGAAGAACGGGTTTCCCTCGGCCCGCTCCGCAATCAGCTCCCTGATCGGGGCGGGGCATTCGCTCCCCAGCAGCCCGCCGACCAGTTGCGCCGCCTCCGCCGCAGGCAGCGCCTCCAGCCGGACCAGCAACCCCCCGGCCGGCCAGCCCGGCCGCTCATCCAACAGCTCTGGCCGCGCGGTCACCACCAGCAGCATCGGCCCAGCCACCTGCCCGGCGAACATCTGCAGCAAGTCACACAGCTCATCGCCGGCCCAGTGCAGATCCTCAAGCAGCAGCACAGCCGGCCGCTCGCTCGTCAGCTCCTGCAGGAACTCCACCCAAGAGTTCTGCAGCCGGTCACGCACCGTCAGCGGGTGCATCCCCCCTGGCGGCGCCAGGCCAAGCGTGAAACCCAGCCCCTCGCGGCCGACGAGCCGCTCGGCGACCACATCCGGCGGATCGCTCTCCCGAATCCCGAAGTGTTCCTTCAGCACCTCACCAAGCGGCCAGTACGTGATCCCGTGACCATACGAAAGACACCGGCCAGTGCGCAGGAGCGGCCGCTGCGGAACTCCGCCGAGCCACTGCCAGAATTCGCGAACCAGCCGCGTCTTGCCCACGCCAGCATCACCGACGACAGTGACCAGGTGCGGTTGGCCGGTGCTGATCACGCGCTCGTAGACCTGCTGGAGGTCCGCCAGCTCGCCGCCGCGGCCTACGAACACCGGCTGAAGGCCGGTGATCCCCCGCGGGCGCATCAGCGACAGCGCGCGGACCAGCCTGCGGCAGACGACCCCGCCGGGCTTGCCCTTCGCCTGCACCGTCGTTGGCTCGGCGAACTCGAACGCGCCCCGCGCGGCCGCAACCGTCCGCTCGCCGACCAAGATCTCCCCCGCACCGGCCGCCTGCTCTAGCCGCGCGCACACATTGACGGCATCGCCAGTAACGAACGAGCTGCCCTCCCGAGGCTGCCCCACCACAACATCGCCGGTATTCACACCAACGCGGAGCGCCAGCCGCCCGCCGAACAACTCCCCCATCCGCCGCTGCATCCCCAGCGCCGCATGCAGGGCCCGCTCCGCGTCATCCTCATGCGCCGCCGGCGCCCCGAAGACCGCCATCACCGCATCGCCGACGAACTTCTCGACCGTCCCCCCGGCTCGCTCGACCTCCGCCGCCATCGCGTCGTAGAACCGATCGAGTACGGCGCGGACCCGCTCAGGATCCTGGTCCCCGGCGAACTGAGTCGATCCGACCAGATCCGCGAAAAGGACAGTCGCCAGCTTCCGCTCCTCAGCCGGCATGCTTCCCCACCCCGCCCTCAGAGGGCCGCTAGCCTCGCATCCGCGGTCACCCCGGACGAGGCGCCTGCGGCCCGCCGTCCTGTACAGATGTCAATGCATCTTCGTGCCGATGACCGGCGGCCAGTTCCTCGAGCGCGTCTCGGGCGAGCTGGCTGGCCGGCACCGCGGCTACCCGGCAGGGCGTCACCGCGACTAGCGACGAGGTGCGAACGCCACCTTCCAGCCACGCTCGTTCGCCCAGCAATACTCCCGGTCCGTACTCGGCCAGCCGCTCACCGTCCCGCTCAACCCGCACGACGCCGTCGAGCAGCAGGTAGACGTCGTCTCCTGGCTGTCCCTGCCGGACTAGCGTTGTGCCGGCGGGAAGACGCTCGATCCGTGGCTTGCGCCCGCCGTGCATCAGCTGCGCCGACAACGATCGCTCCAGCGCGGTCTCGACCGCCATCACCAGCGCAGAGGAATCCACGTCGCCCCACGGGCTGTTACGGCCGAACGATGTGCGGTACCAGTCCCGAAAGTCAGTCAGCCCGGACTTGAGCGCAACGCGACCGGCATCGTCGTATACCCAGTGGCGGGGAAATCGGCTCGCACCCGCGATCGAGAACTCAGCCCGCCCGTCAGTGTGCAGAGTCAGCGACAGGGTCGTCCACACAAGAGGCGGCAGCCATTGGACGAATGGCTTGCGCCGTACCCGCCTCGGCGCGGGGAGGCCGGTCCGCCCGCCGACGGTCTGCCGGAACCGGACCTGTCCGTCGGCGACTTCGGGATCGCGCTGGATGACGGGAAGCTGAACCGCCTGGAACGTGAGCGGCAGCGCGCCGACCCGGACGGTGGTCGAGCCGATCAGGCCGCCGCCGGAGTACCCGGCCGCCGTGACATGACCTGAATCATCGACGTCGATCCACGCGCGCAGCACGTTGGCGAACCTGAACCGGTCCGCCAGCCGCAACTCCTCCACGTCGCCGAGTTCGCCAGGCGGCGGAAGATCATAGTGTGTCAGCCCGGAGTCGAAGGCAGCCCTGGCACCGCCAGTCACCGCTTCCGACGGGATCCACGATAATGAGGTAACACAGCTTTCGTACCGCATGGACACATGGTGACGGCGTCGGTGGCGTGACGCAACCGTCCCAACCTGCGTGGCCTGCCAAGCTATAAGCATGGACGATTACTACGGCCAGCTGGCACATGACTATGAGTGGCTATTCCCGGACGAAACTGTTGATGGATGGAGCAGCTTCGGCGCGACCTCTCCGGGCAGCCAGGTCCTTCTGGAGGCTGCGATCAGGGCTCTCCCCCCGGGAGCTGCCGTGCTGGACTGTGCTTGCGGTATCGGTTCAGACGCGATCAAGCTTGCCCGCAGGGGCCTGGCGGTCACCGCGTCTGACGGGAGCCCGGCCATGGTTGCCGAAGCCCGTCGGCGATCGGAACAGCACGGCGTTACGATGCCGGTATTTCAGTCACTCTGGCAAGATCTGCCGCATAGAGTTCCTGGCCCTTTCGAGCTAGTGGTCTGCCTGGGCAATTCCTTCGTGCATACTAAAACAAGACCAGACAGGATTACGGCTCTCCAGGGCATCAAGAAGGTGCTCGCGCCAAACGGCACGCTTATCATTGACTCCAGGAATTGGGAACTACTCCATAATTCCCGGCCGCGTATCGTGCCCGCCCGGAAGGTTATCGAGCGTCGAGGGCTGCGCTGCAGCTCGCTTTACATCTGGACAATTCCTAATGAGTTCGAATCCCCATATACCGCGGAAATCGTATTGCTTTTCGAAGACGCCGAGGCTCGGATAAGTCATCGCCGGCACGTGATCGAGTTTACTCCCTTTAGTCATTACGACCTGGCGGAGTCTATTGACGCGGCGGGCTTCACCGTTCGTGAGAGCTCTTATCGGACAGACACCAGTTTCTATGCACTCAGCGCAACTGTTCGTCAGGCGGAGACCCCCGGCCCCGGCGCGCACTCCGCCTTCCCGCCTTTGCAACCACCGGACTAGCGCAACTCGATTTCCTCCGACCGCGTTGACCCGCCAGGATGCCTTGCCGGTGAATGCAGCGGCCTGCGATGATCGACGGCACCGGCGATGGCCTGCCGAGGCTGGAGGTATCTGAATGGGTTTGATCGTTATAGCCCTCTTGTGGGTCGCCGGCGCTGTGATCGGCCTCGTAATCCTCTACTACGTGATCCGCACGGCCGTGCGCGACGGGATCATGGATGCCTGGACGAAGCGTGGCCGAGTCGAGAGGGAGGCCGCCGCGGAGGAGGCTGTTGGCTGGGATCCTTACCCAGGCCGAGGCCGCTGAGGGGCTAGTCGAGCACACCGCATTAAATTCGCCCGCGCCTTGGACTACCCAGGTGGCCCGGTGGTACCTGAATCCTGATCCGAATGTCCAATCACGTCGTTCATCTGTGCGGTGATATCGGGAGGAACGAGCTGCATCGTATTCCGGGCGGCCTGCTTCGCTTGATCGAAGGTCATGTTGCCGTCACCAAGGAGGCTCGTCGTAGAGATTGGCTCGCCCGCGTTCGAGTACTGCGGAGTCCACCTCAGCCACCAGCTGCCGTCCCACCAGCCGATCGTCGGGAGATCACGCAACTGGTCTGAGTCGGTAGTCGTTATCACGAGTGCCGGGTACGCGCTGTAGTCCATTACGTAGACCATGGAAGCCTCCATTCGTGCCGGAACCCGGCGCATCGATCGAATGATCGCGATCGAGGAGCACCCCGTTACTGGCCACCGGCCGGCCGACATCGCAAGACCTGCGGCGAGCAGGTTAGCCCTCCCGGCGTGCTGCTTGGGACATGGAGCAAGGACGGCTTGGTTGATGATGGGGACATGAAGCCAGGGGAGTTCACGAATGCGCATCCGGCGCTTGCGGAGTTCTGGCATCCGGTGGCGCTGTCGTGCGACGTCGGCCTAGAGCCAGTGGGGGTGCGCCTGGCTGGCCAGGGCTGGGCGCTAGCCCGATTCGGCGGCGCTGTCGCCGGGTTCGCTGACGCGTGCCCGCACCGGCGCGCGCGGCTGTCGGCAGGGCATATCAGCGAAGGCACCCTGCAGTGCATGTACCACGGATGGCGTTTCGCTCCCGATGGCAGGTGCGTGGAGATCCCCGCCCTGGGGGATGCCGGATCGATCCCGGAGCGCGCGGAGCTGTGCCGCGCAGCGGAGGTCGCCGAGCGCGATGGCCTGGTATGGCTCGCCCCAATGCCGCCGCGCGCGCCGCTGCCGGAGCTGGCGCCAGCCACGGGGCTAGGCGGTGATGACATCGCGACCGTCTTCCTGCCGGTGATGCGGGTGGAAGCCAACGCGGCGATCTTGCTGGATAACTTCCTCGACGAGGCGCACCTGCCGTTCGTGCATGCGGCCACAATCGGCGGGGCGGGCCCTGAACCCATTCCGCGCGCCGACGTCGCCAGACAGGGCCTGTCGTTCACCGCGGTTCGCGAGCACACCTTCACCAACCTCACCGACCCGGCGGTGCGCGACGGCGTCCGGCCGGCCGTGCAGCGGCGGCGGATGACCTACCGGTATCAGGCGCCACTGACCGCGACCCTGCTGCTCGAGTTTCTCGATGCCGGCAGCTGGCAGTACCTGACGTTCACCGTGACGCCCGAGGACGAGCGCGCATGCCGGGTGTATCAGAGCGTGACCGGTCCGGGCCTTGCCGACCCAGAGCAGGCCGACGGCGCCGCGAAATATGAGATGTCGATCTTCGAGGAGGACCTGGACCTGCAGCGGCGGGCACTGTCTGGCCTGGAGTTTCCGCTCGACCCCGCAGCCGAGCTGCACACGCGAGCTGACCGGGTCTCGGTCGAGTTCCGGCGCGTGCTCGCCGCCGCGGTGGGCGACTGACTCCCCGCTGAACAGCTCACGCAGGCTGCAGCGCCTCGCTCAGGCTCGGGGTTCCTGGCTCGTCGGGCAACCGCAGCGCCCGGTACGGCGGGACAGGAACGGGCGGCTGGCGATCTCGCCGCTCGTTACTGACACAGCTGGAAAGAGCGTGGCGATTACGGTTTGTCGCAATCGGTTGACGGCCGGGACGGCGCCTGCTCTACTGCTCTCCTGCTATAAGCCTGCTGAGGGGGTTGCTCATGCGTGCATTCTTGCGGTCCTCTCGCCTGCCCATCGGGATGGCGATTGTCGGCTCGGCGCTAGTGGCAGGTTGCTCGACCGGCACGCCAGTCGCGGGGTCCACAGTGACGGTCACCGCGACCTCGACCGGGTCGGCAAGCGCGAGTCCCAGCAGCGCACCGGCGTCGACGACGCCAGCAGGCCCAGGTCCCTGCCAGTCCAGTGAGCTCAAGGTCACCCTCGGATCAGGCAACGCCGCGGCGGGCACGACGTTCTACCAGATCCTGTTCACGAACGACTCCAGTGTCACGTGCACCCTGTACGGCTACCCCGGCGTTTCCTTCACCGGTGAGACCTATGCCGTCCAGGTCGGCCCGGCAGCGACGCGTAATCACGCCATCCAGCCCAGCCTGGTCACGCTAGCGCCGAGTGCAGTCGGCAGCGCCGAGATCAGCGTCGTGGACGCGCAGAACTACCCGCCCGGCCCGTGCGGCCTCACGACCGCCAGCGGAATCCTGGTGTACCCGCCGAACCTGACTAAGTCGGTCGGCCTGCCATTCAACGGCTACACCTGCGTACACCGGAAGGATCATGTCCTTTCCGTTGACCCTGTCATCGCAGGACCAGGCACCGGCTGAGCGAC
>Ga0335075_10003283_pt1 | contig 25690 bp, 27 predicted proteins | sample Lox_Sample_24_FD_206723 | JGI IMG/M metagenome (GOLD analysis project Ga0335075, IMG submission 206723) | Soil microbial communities from Loxahatchee National Wildlife Refuge, Florida, United States - Lox_Sample_2.4 | ecosystem: Environmental > Terrestrial > Soil > Wetlands | place: USA...
GGCGCCGCACGGTCAGCAATATTCGGCAGATAGTTGCCAATACGGTACATGTAGTGCCACGCCGTCGCAGGCGGGCGAATTGTCGCGCCCTTTCAATTGCTTGTGGAAGGGCACTGTAAAAGATGGGCCAAACTGGCGAACCCCGACGATGACCGATCCGATGATGAACCTTCGGCGCTGCGGGAGAAGGATACGGATGCCGACGTACTACGCGAGATGATTGGCTTCCCGGCGCATCGGCTGATGGAACTCGAGATTAAGACACTCACCGGCGTAGCGCACGGCGAGCTCAGTGCACAGCGGATCAACCAGCGCAATGGTTACCGCGATCGCGACTGAGAAACCCGCGCCGGCTCGGTCGCGCTGCGCATCCCCAAGCTGCGCAAGGGGTCGTATTTTCCTGGCTTTCTGGAACCACAGCGGACGCTTCAATCAGTCTGTTTTATCTTGATAGCATCTAACGCACTCGCCCAAGGCTAGAATCCCGATCAGGAAAATACCAAGGTAGATTTTTCCGTTGCATGAGCGCGTCGGCCGCGCCGTTTCAGTGCGCTGGAACATGCGCAGCGCGCAGCGAAGACCATGGGCAAGATCACAGAACGCCGCGGCGGTCTCGGCTCAGATGCTAGGCTACGAGATTACCTTCTGATCAAGACCCCCAAAGCTCGTCCTCCTCATTTTCAACCTCTTTTCTTTCTTCCTCTAATTTTCTAGCTTTTTCGATGAAATTGTTGACGGCTTCGTTGAACTTCTGCGCCAACTTGTTCTTCTTCTGTTCCTTGGCCCAAACGCTGATGCCCTTTGACGTTCGCTCGAGTCTAGCCAAATCCTTTATTTCAAGACTCTTCATTATTTCAACCAGAATCTCTTTGGGCAGACCTTCCAGAGATTTGGCCTCTTTCTCAATTTTGTCGGACATCCACTTCATCTCCCTAAAGTGCGTTGGGAAGCAGCACCAACCTAGCCGCTATGACACCCATTCGACAAGCCCGTTACTGTTGCGTCCCGCTGAAGCGGGATGCGTCAGCACGTTTTGACACAATGCGCAAAGCTGGCGATGATGGCAGCAGTGGCGAGGTTGCTCAGCACCGTGGCGAACATCTCGATCCGTTCGTTGCGCGAGAAGCCTGCGCCGCGCCCAGCGCGGCGGTGCCAGTGGATCTTCGCCCCAGACGCCGGCTTCGGCACAACACCGGAGTTTGCGGACAGTGGACCACCCATGGTTCGTTCTGCGCCGAGTGCGTCGTTGGCGCTGGGCCGAAGAACTTCTCATCGCGGGCCGCGGCTGCCTGCTGGCCGGGACGACCCGGCCTGCTCGGGGACGTTTGGGATCGGCCCGGTGACCGATTAAGCATATCTTCGTAGGTGTGAACTACGTCACAGCACAAGGGGGCGGCCAGGCATAGGCTGGCGCTCGTTACGCAGAAGCGGGGCCCGGGATGCTGGACGACGATCTCTCCGACTATTTCGTTGCTGTGAGTTCTCTGCGAAGCGCCGACCCAGCAGTTCGCCGACCGGCGCTTTCAGTGCTTCTCGGGCTGGCACGAGGCTCCAAGGGGCCTGTTCGGGCCAGCGCGGAACGGGCGCTGGCCAAGGAGTTTGGACCCTACGCGGTGACCGAAGGACTTTCAGACTGCGCTGGGCCAATGGACACTCTGCTTGCCTGCTGCGCCGATGATGCGGACCGCGGGACAGGCCAATCGGTACGGGCGGAGCCGCTGACGGATTTCGATGCGCGGGCAGCCTTCGGCGGACGTGCGGAGCTCGATTCGAATCCAATTGCGACGCAGCATCTCGACAGGCAGAAAGCACAACCGAGGTAACCTACGGCCGCTGGGGCGCTCGCACCCGCGTCTTGGCCTCCCCCGAAGGTCATGGCCGGTATAAGCTCGGCTATCACGACATTGAATTGCGTTCGCCCGAGAGTCAGTCTCCGACCGGCTGGTAGGTAAGTGGATTCACTATCTGCTGGCGTCTCGTCCGGATCGGCAGCGCTCGGAACGTATCGCATGATAGTCGCGCCAGAGGCGGCTGGGTTTCAGCATCGGGCCGCCGCCGGATTTGTGCCCCGGCACCGACCGGCTCCGGCTGAGGGACAGCGGCCTTGGGCGATGGGCTGATCGTCGGGCTCCTGGCGGCCGCCGCAGCGCTTGTCGTGGCGATCTTCGCGCTGTGGCTGCGCAGCCGGCGTCTTGCTCGGGAAGTGGACCGACAGACTCGGCTGGCTGCGCAACAAGCGGCGGAACTGGAACGCCTCCGCCGCGCCGATGCTGCCATCGTCGAGCGGCTGCCGGACCCGCTGATCGTGCTAGACGCCGAGCAGCGCGTGCGGCGGACGAACGCCGCCTCCCGTGCGGCATTTGGGGCTGACGCGAATGCCGTGCTGCGCCATCCGGGGCTGCGCGGCGCAATCGACCTGGCGTTCGCAACCGGCGAGGCGCAGAGCGCCGAGCTGTCGCGCCCCGTGCCGGTCCCGCGGGAGGTGTTGGCCACCGTGGTGCCGCTGGACCCGCCTCTGGCCGATGGGGGGTGCGCCATCGTGGTTCTGTCGGACCGGACGCGGGAACGGGCGGTGGAGCGGACACGATCGGATTTTGTCGCCAACGCCAGCCACGAGCTGCGGACGCCGCTCGCCTCGCTGATCGGGTTCATCGACACGCTGCGCGGCCCCGCCGCCGATGATCCGCCGGCACAGCAGCGCTTCCTGGGCATCATGTCCGAGCAGGCGGAGCGGATGAATCGGCTGATCGACGACCTGCTCAGCCTGTCGCGGATCGAGCTGACCGAGCATCAGCCGCCGGCCGAGCGAGTCGATCTCGGCGCGTTGCTGGCCCGTCTCGTGGCAGGGTTCGAGCCGCGGCTGGCGGTGGAGGCGGTGACGCTGGAGACGCGGTTGGCGCCTGGCTTGCCGGCGGTCGCGGGGGATGCCGACCAGCTCGCGCAGGTGGTACACAACCTGCTGGACAACGCGGTCAAGTACGGCGGGGAGGGCAAGTTCGTGCGGCTCGAGCTAGTGCCGGCGCCGGACGGGATGCGCTGGCCGGCGCGCCCGGGGCTGGTGCTGTCGGTGGCAGATCGCGGGCCAGGTATTCCACGCGAGCACCTGCCGCGGGTGACCGAGCGATTCTATCGGGTGGACAAGGGGCGGTCGCGTGCGGTCGGCGGGACGGGGCTGGGGTTGGCGATCGTGCGACACATCGTGAACCGCCATCGCGGCCAGCTTCTGATCGAAAGCGAGGAAGGGGTGGGAACCAAGGTCAACGTGTGGCTGCCAGTCTCGGAGGTGCCGGCCGTGCCGTCTTGAGTATAACGATACTTCGGGCGAAGCCTCTTCTGCACTGAAGAAACATGCGGCGTCATGAGCGCACGATCAGGCAGTTTTCCTGTCGCCGCGTAGTGCAGCAATTCATGCATCGGGCCAGAAGTCGTGATCGAGCACCTGCTCCGCGGTCCAGGGGCACGCGGCTGGCAGGTCCGCCACGCCGGTTTCCGCCAGCGCGCCCTCACGTCCTCCACCACGTCCGCGATGCGGTTGCGCGCTTCCATAATCGAGCCGCGCCAGCTTCCCGAGCACTGTTACGGCTGGAACCGCCACTTCAGCAAATGTTGGCACAGTACTTCGAGACGCGCCCTAATCTCGCGCCGGTCGTTCCTGGCCAATGCCTCGATCTCCTCGGCGAGGTTGTCCCAATCGAGTGCGTTGGCGGAGCGGTTGCGCAGCAGCCCGGCCTGGGTCTCGGCCCATTCGTGGAAGTCAGTGTCGTAGAGATCGATCACGATTATAGTATTGCCAGTGCCGACCCTTTGCATAAACCCGATCTGCGCGGGCTGTCGGTGGCGCCTATTGGGTCAGGTGTTCATCGCGTCGAAGAAGTCGTTGTTGGTCTTGCTGTATTTCAGCTTATCGAGCAGGAATTCCATCGCATCCACCGTCCCCATCGGGTTCAGGATGCGGCGCAGCACCCACATCTTCGACAGCGTTCCCTTTTCGACCAGCAACTCCTCCTTGCGGGTCCCCGACTTGGTGATGTCGATCGCCGGGAACGTGCGCTTATCGGACAACTTGCGGTCCAGAATGATCTCCGAGTTGCCGGTGCCCTTGAACTCTTCGAAGATCACTTCGTCCATTCGGCTGCCCGTATCGATCAGTGCGGTGGCGATGATGGTCAGCGACCCGCCTTCCTCGATGTTGCGGGCGGCGCCGAAGAAGCGCTTTGGCCGCTGCAGCGCGTTGGCGTCGACGCCGCCGGTCAGCACTTTGCCGGACGACGGCACCACTGTGTTGTAGGCACGCGCCAGCCGGGTGATGCTGTCGAGCAGGATCACCACGTCGCGCTTGTGCTCCACCAGGCGCTTGGCTTTCTCCAGCACCATCTCGGTGACCTGCACGTGGCGGGTGGCGGGCTCGTCGAAGGTGGAGCTGATCACCTCGCCCTTCACCGAGCGCGCCATGTCGGTCACTTCCTCCGGGCGTTCATCGATCAGCAACACGATCAGGAACACTTCCGGATGATTAGCGGCGATCGCGGTAGCCATGTTCTGTAACATAACCGTCTTGCCGGTGCGCGGCGGCGAGACGATCAGCGCCCGCTGGCCTTTGCCGATTGGAGTAATCAGGTCGATCACGCGCGGCGTGAAGTCCTTGCCCGGGCCCTTTGCCACGGACTGGAAGTTCTCGACTTCCATCTTCAGCCGCTCATCGGGATACAGCGGCGTCAGGTTGTCGAAATTGATCCGGTGCCGAACCGCTTCCGGAGGCTCGAAATTGATCGTGTTGAGCTTCAGCAGGGCGAAATACCGTTCGCCGTCCTTCGGGGCGCGGATCTGGCCTTCGACCGAGTCGCCGGTACGCAGGCCGAAGCGGCGCACCTGGCTTGGGCTCACGTAGATGTCGTCCGGACCGGGAAGGTAGTTGGCCTCGGGACTGCGCAGGAACCCGAACCCGTCGGGCAGGATTTCCAGCGTGCCTTCGCCGCTGATCGCCTGGTCGTTCTCGGCCAGGTTCTTCAGGATCGCGAACATCATGTCCTGCTTACGCAGCGACGATGCGTTCTCGATTTGCAGCGATTCGGCATAGCTCAGCAGGTCGGCGGGAGACTTTGCCTTGAGTTCGGCGAGATGCATTGGGTGGGACGCCTCGGCGTTCTTGGTGGTGACGGAACAGGAACAAGCTGAACCCGGAGGGGCGGACCCGCCAATCGGGTGTACGCCAAGGACCGCCGGGGCGGTCTGTTCCGTCTGATGATGGGTCGGAGCGGCAGCGGTTGATCGCCGCCGGAGGAGAGAACGGCAGACTAGGGCAGCCGTCGGGCTCCGTCAATCCGCGAGGTGGCCCGCGGTGTCCCCGAAGTCAAGGGACAGGGCGGTTCAGGCGCCCCGAAAAGTGATCAATTCAGAACGGACGGACAACCACCATGACGACGATCACGACCAGCAGCAGGGTCGGGATCTCGTTGGCAATCCGGTAGAACCGTGCTGGGCGGCGGTTCCGGTCGTGCAGGAAGTCCTTCCGCCACCGGGCGTATCCACCGTGCAAGGCCGAGAGTACCAGAACCGAGGCCAGCTTCACGTGCCACCAGCCGGCGGCCCAGTTGAGCAGCCCGGGGGTCAGCACCAACAGGATGCCGAAGAACCAGGTTGCGATCATTGCGGGGTTGATGATCTGCTTCAGCAGCCGGCGCTCCATGACCTTGAACCGCTCGCTTTCCGCCGAGCCCGGACGGGTCTCGCAATGGTACACGTAGAGCCTCGGCAGGTAGAACATACCGGCCATCCAGGCAACCATGGCGATGATGTGAAATGCCAAGGTCCACGGAAAGAACGGGGCGAGGAAGCCGATCGTCATGCCGGTCGCCCCATCGCCGCGCGCAGCAACGCCGGCAGGTCGAACAGGCTGCCGAACGTTGTGGCGCCGGCCGCTGCCAAGGCTGCACCGTCGCCATGTCGGGCAAGGCCGAGGCAGGTCATTTCAGCGGTTAGGGCACCGGTTACACCGGGGACCGAGTCCTCGACCACCAAGCACTCGGGCGGCAGCACACCCTCCGCCGCAGCAGCAGCGAGGAAGAGGTCTGGTGCTGGCTTGCCGTGGGCCACGTCGGTGAAGCTGTGCACCCGACCGGCCACTGCCTGCAGCAGCCCATTGCGTCCGAACTTCGCCCGCATCTCCTCATGCGAGGAGTTGGATGCGATGCGCCACGCCAACCCGAGCGCGGTGGTTGCTTCCAACACTTCACGGGCACCAGGAACCATAGGAGCGTCGGCCTGCAGGGTTGCGACAATCCGCGCCTGCAGGGCCGGCAGCCACGCAGCCGGGAGTGCCCTGCCTACCGCGGCCTCAATCAGCGGTACCATGGCGTTCAGATCGAGACCGAGGAAGCGAGTACAGGCCTCCTCCGCTGTCATTGGCCAGCCGAGCCGGGTCAATTCCTCGGCGACCACCCGGTTGACCACCGGCTCGCTGTCGATCAGCACGCCGTCGCAGTCGAAGATGACCAGACGCAGGCAGCCCGCGCGATTAGCCATGGACAAGCGGACAGCCACTGAAAGCAGCCGGACATATCCGGCGACCGGTATGGCTCAGCAGGCCGGGACCAGCCTCCCGGCTCGCCCGCACCAACCCGGCCAGGGCGCCGATAAAGCCCGGATCCGCGTTCTGCGCCGGCACGCGCGTATAGAAGGGCACGCCCAGCCCCTCAGCCAGTTCCCGGTAGTCGATATCGAGTTCGACCAACGTCTCGGAATGCTCTGAGACGAAGGCTATCGGGACCACGACAAGGGCCGTGCCGTCGCGGGCGGCTCGCTCGATCTCGTGCTCTGTACTGGGTTCCAGCCACTTCTGCGGCGTGGCACGAGACTGGTAGCAGATCACCCAGTCGATTTGCCGATCGCCCCAGGCCTGCAGCACCGCCTGGACCGTGCGCGCCACTTGCCACTGATATGGATCGCCGGCCTGCACGATCGCCTCCGGCAAGCCGTGTGCGGAGAACAGCACACGCACCGGGTGAGCCGGTACACGCCCCTGCATTTCTGCCCAGGCAGCTCTGACAGCGGCGGCGAGTGCTCCGGCAAAGAGCGGCATGTCGGGATAGCAGCAGATCGTCGTCACCGGCGCTGCCAAGCCGACCCGAGCGGCGGTTTCGCGCCACACCGTCAAAGAGCTGCCGGTCGTGGTGGTGGAGAACTGCGGATAGAGTGGCAGCAGCACGATTTCGTCCGGTCCCCAGGCCTTGACGTCGCGCGCTGCTTCAACGCTGAAGGGATGCCAGTAACGCATTGCGATGAAGCAGCGAGCCTCCAGCTCGGGCAAGGCAGATTCCAGGGCCGTCGCCTGCGCACGGGTAAGTTCCAGGAGCGGGGAGTATCCGCCAAGCTTTGCATAACTCGCCATCGCCGGAGTCAGCCGTGCGCGGGTAAGCGCACGTGCCAGAAAAGGCCGGACGAAGAACGGAACTTGCAGGATCGCCGGATCGTTGAACAGGTTCGAGAGGAACGGCTTGATCGCCTCCGGCCGGTCCGGGCCACCCAGATTGAACAGCACGATCGCGACACGCGGCTTCGCCTTATGCGGCACGCACCAACCTCACCAGCTCGGCAACATGCTCCGGCGGCGTCTGCGGCACGATGCCATGGCCGAGATTGAAGACGAACGGGTGACCACGTGCTGCATCGAGCAGACGACCGGCTTCCTCAGCCAGGGCCGGTCCGCCGGCAACCAACGCCATCGGATCAAGGTTGCCCTGCAGTGCCGTTGCGGATGGCACGACAGCCCGCACCAGCGCCGGGTCCATAGCAGTGTCCATGGCAATCGCATCAACCTTCGTGACAGCCACGTACTCGCCGATCAACTGACCTGCGAGGCGGGGAAAGCCGATCACCGGCACCGACGGAAAGCGCTGCTTCAGGCGCCGCACGATCATGCCTGTCGGCCCGATCACATGTTGGCGGAAGCGGATCGGAGAAAGCAGGCCGGCCCAGGTATCGAACAACATCACTGCCTCGGCGCCAGCCTCGATCTGCGCCTCGAGATAAAGCACCGTCGCATCCGCAAGCCGATGGATCAGTTGCGTGAACAGACCCGGGTCGCGATATGCCATCGTCCGAGTTGCCGCAAAGTCCTTCGACCCGGCGCCCTCCACCATGTAGCAGGCGACCGTGAACGGCGCGCCGGCAAATCCGATCAGCGCGACACCCGGTTGTTCGGCCCCAAGACGTTCGCCGGCGCGTCGGACTGTCTCAAGGATGGGCTCGATTGCCGCCGACAGGCGAGTACTGTCGAGGGCCTCCACTGCCGCCCTGTCCCGCAACGGGGACAGAATCGGCCCTTCACCCTCCCTGTATGCCACATCGCATCCCATAGCCCAGGGCAGCATCAGGATATCGCTGAACAGGATAGCTGCATCGAGGCCGAAACGGCGCACTGGCTGCAGGGTTACCTCAGCGGCTAGTACTGGGGTTGTGCACAGCGCGACAAAGTCGCCCGCCTGGGCGCGCACGGCACGATATTCCGGCAGGTAGCGTCCTGCTTGGCGCATCAGCCAGATGGGTGGCGGCCATACCTGTTCACCTCGCAGTGCGCGCAGCAGTGATTTATGTCTGTTCATGGGCTCCGCTTAACAGATCAAGGAATAAAGGAAAAACAGGAAGGAGAAGTAGTTAGGCCTGTGGGATTTGGGGTACCCCGTCATTCTCGGGGATCCGGCCACGTGGTCCACAGCGGCAAGACGAGACAACTCCCGGGAGTTGGAGAATCCTTCGGAGTTGTCCTCAAGGTGGCTGTCAGGCAACGCGGAACTGTCCCCAGGATGCACATCTTCGCGGATGTCCCGCATTGTCCGGTCGGTGTCCTCGGAGACGGCGGTGACCCGGCAAGTTATCCCCGGGATTTCCGCCCTACGACACTGCGCAGAGATGCCAGTTTGTCGGGTGCATGGTAGTATCTGCGCCATGGCGCTTGATCGGGTGAACCTTCATCTCGTCTCCGACGCGACTGGAGAGACGCTGAACACGATCGCCCGGGCGACAACGGTGCAGTTCGAGCATGTTCAGATATTCTACCATCGCTGGAGCCTGATCCGGACCCGGTTCCAGCTCCATCGTGTCCTGGAGGGCGTCGAGGCGGACCCAGGTCCGGTCCTTTCGACTCTGGTGGACAAGGCGCTGCGCATGGATCTCGACGCTGCCTGCCTGCGGCTCAGCATTACCGTGGTCCATGTTCTCGACCCGGTGATGAATCTGTTGCAGGAAGCAATTGGCCAGCCGGCGGGCGCGCGGCCGGGACGGCAATACGTGCTGAACGCCGATTATTTCCAGCGGATCGACGCCATGCACTATGTGCTGGCCCATGATGACGGCCAGTCGCAGGCAGGGCTGGCAGAATCGGATGTCGTCCTTGTTGGCGTGTCGCGCAGCTCCAAGACACCGACCTGCTTTTACCTCGCCAACCGTGGTATCAAGGCAGCGAATATCCCCTTGGTCCCGGGGCTGCCGGAACCCGAATTCCTGCACCAGCTTAGCGTGCCGGTGATTGGCCTGACCCTGGAGCCGCAGGCGCTGATCGACATTCGCCGCCATCGGCTGCGGCTGATCGCCTCGCAGGACAGTGCGGCGATGGTTCGGCAGAACAGCAGCGACTACGTGGATGAGGAGGCCGTCAAGGCCGAACTGCTATGGGCACGCCGGCTGTGCAACCGCCGCGGCTGGCCGGTGATCGATGTGACACGCCGCTCGATCGAGGAGACGGCAGCGACCGTGCTCCAGCTTATCGATGCCTGGCATGCGCGCCACGGCAGGGCCGCGAATGCGGCAAGGCCGTTGATCTGATCCAGTCTGAAACCGGATCTGGCTTGAACTCACGATTTCGTGTTGCCCTGGTCAGGGGTTTGTGCCATGCTCACGAAATCGAGAGGAAGGGTTTCGATGTCTTACCCGGACCCCGTTATTGACGTTGACGCCGAGGCCGATCAGCTCGCCATCCAGGCGGTCCCGGGCGCTATCTTCCTGAGATTGCGAAAAGAACGGGAGGACGGGTCGTTTCGGCGCATGTTCGTCGAGATGAACCTGGATCAGGCCGTTGCCTTCCGCAATGAGCTCGAGTTTTGCATCGCCGCCGCCGCCGCGGTGGCATAGACCGGCCATCTCACGCCCGCTGAGGCACCACAGTGCGATGGCCGAGACAAGCTCGGCCATGACGATGCTAACCCCCCTGGCCTGCGGCTTCCGGGCGTGCCATTGCCTTGAGACCGTATGCTGCAGAACCTCGATCCAAGCCTGATCCTCGCCAGTGCGTCCGACGTCCGGCAGACATTGCTGGCCAACGCGGGCCTGAGTTTCCGCGCCGAGGCGACCGCGATCGATGAGGCCGAGATCAAGCACGCCGCCAGGACCGGTGGCGACACGGCCAAGCAGGCAGCGACGACACTGGCTGGACTGAAGGCTCAGCGTGTTGCAATGCGGTCCCCCGATGCGGTGGTCATCGGGGCAGACCAGATCCTGGAGTGCGAGGGCCAGTGGTTCGACAAGCCCACAGACAGGGAAGCCGCGCGCCGGCAGCTTCTGGCATTGCGAGGCAGGACGCACATGCTCGCTACCGCCGTCGTCTGCCAGCGCGGGGAGCAGCGGTTGTGGCACTATCTCGCCCAACCACGCTTGACGATGCGCGCCTTCTGCGACGGATTTCTCGATGATTACCTGACGGCTGAGGGGCATCGGGTGCTGAGCAGCGTTGGTGCCTACCGGCTGGAGGGCCTCGGCATTCACCTATTCGAGCGGATCGAGGGCGAGCACACGGCGATCCTGGGGCTGCCGTTGCTGCCGCTGCTCGGCTTCCTGCGCCAGCACGGGGTGGTCCGGTAGCGGTGTCCAGACGGTCCCGCCGAGGGGTAATGGGCCGCACTTGGCGGCTGTTGCGGTCGCTCATCGCGGCATTGTTCTTGCTGATACTGGTGGTGTTCACGCTGTCCAACCGCCAGCCAGTATCGATCGGCTTCTGGCCGACGGATGTGAGATGGGACCTGCCATTGTCGCTCACCGTGCTGATCGCTGCCGCCATCGCCCTGGTCCTTGGAGCCGCGATGGTCTGGATCTCTGAGTTGGGTCAGTGGCGGCGGGCTCGACGTGCAGAGTCGGCTGTGCGGTTACTAGAGGAGCAGGTGCGGGAACTGAAGGCACGGCTACGTCCGACGGCGATGCCGCCGCCGGGGGGTTGAATGTCGAGCCGGTTAGTGGTGGCGCTGGACACTGCCTCGCCGGCAGTGGCGCGTGCGTGGGCCGAGGCGGTGGCACCCTGGTGCGGGCTGATGAAGCTGGGGCTGGAGTACTTCGTGGCGAACGGGCCGGCGGAGGTGCGCGGGGTCAGCGGCCGGCCAGTGTTCCTCGATCTCAAGCTGCACGACATTCCTAATACCGTTGCGCGCGCGGTTGAGGCTGTGCTGCCGCTCGAGCCGCGCATGCTGACAGTCCACGCCTCGGGCGGGCCGGAGATGATGGCGGCGGCACGGCGGGCGGCTGAGCTCGCCGGCGTCGAGCGGCCGCTGTTGCTGGGCGTCACGGTGCTGACTAGCCTGGATGCGGCGGCCCTGGCAGCGATCGGTATGGTCGGAGGGACGGTGGAGCAGGCGCTGCGGCTGGGGCGGCTGGCGGTATCCGCCGGAGCCGACGGCTTGGTGTGCAGCGCGCACGAGGTCGCGGCGCTGCGCGCCGAGCTCGGTGGGAGGGTGAAGCTGGTGGTTCCGGGAATTCGGCCCTTGGGAACCGAGGCGGGCGATCAGGCGCGCACCATGACCCCCGAACAGGCGGTCGCGGCCGGGGCGGACTGGATCGTCGTGGGCCGCCCGATCACCGCGGCGGCCGATCCGGCAGCAGCAGCGGCGGCGATCTCCCGCGTGCTGGTATGAGCGTGCGGGTCAAGGTCTGCGGCATCAACGATCCGGCAGCATTGGATGCCGCGGTGGAGGCAGGGGCCGACTGGGTGGGCTTCGTCTTCTATCCGCCGTCGCCGCGGCATGTCGCCCCGGAAGCCGCGGCTGCCTTGTCTGCGCGGGTCAGCGGTGGGCCGGGCCGGGTCGGGCTGTTCGTCGATCCATCGGACGGGTTGGTGAAGAGCGTGTTGCGGGTAATCACGCTTGATGCACTGCAAATTTATGCTGGGCGCGGCAGGGTGGCGGAACTTCGGGCGCGGTTCGGGCGGCAGGTCTGGCACGCGCTGGGGATCGAGACGGAAGCGGATCTGCCGGCGACGGTGGGCAGCGCCGACCGGCTGGTGCTGGAGGCAAAGCCGCCGGCGGAGGCGACGCGGCCGGGCGGCAATGCCGCGCGGTTCGACTGGTCGCTGCTGCGCGGGTGGCGGGCGCCAGCGCCATGGACTCTGGCAGGCGGGCTGACGCCGGAGAATGTAGGAATGGCAGTGGCGGCAACGGGGGCAACGGCGGTCGATGTATCCTCGGGGGTCGAGCGCCGACCCGGGGTCAAGGATCCGGCTTTGATTCGTGCGTTTGTGGCGGCTGCTCGCGGAAAGTGACTACCCGTCCCCTTGCGGGCTACAGGAGTCGCACATGTCCGGAACGAACTGCCAGTCGCCAGCCGGCGAGAATAGCTTCGAGGTGCAGCAGACCATGATGCATGGTCTTTGGTCCGGGTGGCCTGTAGCCGCTCGAAGTGTAACCGGACCAGCCGCCCAGTCGGGCGACCATGCAGGCGAAATAGGCCAAGGAGGTTGGATCGTATGGGTTCTTCAGCTTGTCGGAGCGCCCTTCGAGGCTGGCATTCAGGCTCTTCAAAGCAGGCAGGTCGGCCGGATCGACAGCATCACTGATCCGCTGGCCGGTGCTGCCGTCGCGCGCCAACACAAGCTGCAGCGCGCCGACCGCGGCAATCAGCGCCACCACGGCAAGCTTGGTAAAACTGCCGGCCTCTTCCATCTGCGACTCTTCGATGCGCAGGCCATGCGATTTCAGCGCCCGGAACACTTGCTCGATGGTCCAGCGAGAGCGGTACCAGGCGACGATCTGACGCGCCTCGGCCAGCGTGGTCACCGGATGCGTCGTCAACAATCGCCAGTGCACCGGCTCGGCTGCGGCGGGCGGCTCGATCTCCTGCACATCGACCACCCACAGCGCCACGCTGTCCGGTAAATCCCTGGCCGCCCGGTGTGGGCGAAGCAGCGTCACCGCGCCGAAGCGCAGCGCCACGACGGCCTGTCGCTCCGCTTGTCCGGGGCGTGCCGGCACACTGATCGTGGTGTGCTCCTGTTCCGGCGCAGCGCTCCGACAGCAGCCCGCCATCCAGCAGCGCACGATCCTGCGCCGAGCGGCACAGCAGATGCACGTTCTCCGGACGGCGGGCGAACAGGTCGTAGACGTCGCCCTCGCGGTCCATCACCGCGGTAATCTCGGCCGCCGCCTCCAGCCGCTCGCCGGCGATCTCGGCGCCGTCCAACCAGCGGCGCGACTCCTTCTCCTCGGCGCCACGCTGGCGGTGGTCCGAGACCTTGCCCGCGGTGCGGTTCAGCACCACGCAGTCGACCAGGCCGATCACACCGCCAGTGACTGCGTCGACCGCCAGCACAGGGTGCAGGAACAGGCCGATATCCTCGCCGTTGCCGCCCTTGCCGAAGCCGTGCTTGCTGGCTTCGTGGGTGGGGAAATGCAGTTCCGTCGTGTCCTCGATCGCCAGCACATGTCTGCCGGCGACCCGCCGAGCGGTCTGCTGGCCCGCGCTCGCCAGCATCTCCTGCGTGGTCACCTTTGGATTGGCCAGGAAGCGGCCGAACTGCAGCGCCTGATTGCGGTCTCGGGCCAACCGATGCACGCACAGGGTGCGTCGCTGCTGCATCGCCCCCAGCAGCGCCACGCCCACTTCCGCCAACCGTTTGTCGCCAAACTCCCCAAGCCCCGCCCCAACCATGCGAATCGTACCCTCTGCCAGAACCAGCCCGGGGCATCGATTCGGAACTTAAGTGATTCGGCAAGTCATTCCGTACTTGTACGACTGCGGTAGCCCTTGCGGGAGGGTGCCGGCCAGGGTCAGGAACCAAGCTTCGGTTCGTCCGTTTGCGGCATCTGCTCCGGGGCGGTGAGCGGTTCCGGCTTCTTTCCCCGCATGCCCTCCCCCCGGCCACCTCCCCCGAGAGGAGGGCTTTTCCTGTCCGCCAGTTGCTGCTTGAGGGTTTCGACTTCAGCACGGAGGGCCGTGATCTCATCCGCGGCCGATCGGTCGGCGGATGACTCAGGCGGCCGATAGAAAGGTGTAAACAGCGTGAGCGCGCGCTCGATCATCGCCATGTTCTGTCGCCCCACCTCTTCGATGGTCGCGTTCCCGAACGGGAACAGGCCACCCATAGTGCGCTGCAATGTCGCTCGGATCTGCTCTTGCTGCTGCGCAAAGGCGGCCATCGATTGTTCCAGGTAGCGGGGGACCAACGCCTGCATCTGATCGCCGTAAAAGCCGATGAGCTGGCGGAGGAAGGCGGTCGGCAGCAGGTTGTGGCCCTTGCCCTCCTCCTCGACGATGATTTGCGTCAGCACGCCGCGGGTGATGTCCTCGCCGCTCTTGGCGTCATAGACGACGAAGTCGCGCCCCTGACGGACCATCTGCGCCAGGCTGTCGAGGGTGATGTAGCTGGAGCTCTCGGTATTGTAGAGCCGCCGGTTGGCGTATTTCTTCACCACCACGGGCGGCTCGGCAGCCGGCTTGTTGCCAGGTTCAGCGCGGACGTCCTCGGCCATGCCTGCCCTCGGTTTGTGAAATCGCCGAGCACCATACAGGCGATCCGGCTGGGCGCGAAATCCGGGTTTCCGCGAGCGCCGCGGCGCCTCTATCGTCCGCCCCGGCAAGGAGGCGGGATGACGCATGGACGACGCCACGGGTCCGGGATGGCAGGACGGGGCGGGGCTGGACCCGGAGCAGCTCGCGCGCGACTGGATCACGATCTGCCGGAGCGAGCTGGCGGCTCTGGCGACGGACCGAGAAGCGCAGGAGACGTGGCGGACGCTGCTGGCGCTGTGGGCGGGCGCGGTCGAGTCGATGCTGGCCGCCATGCCGCGCGGTGCGCGTGACCGAGCGGACGGACGCGCCGGGTCCACTGCTGCGGCGAGGACCGCGGCCGTTGCTGCTGCACCTGATGCTCGGGATGCTGAAATCGAGCGGCTTGCCGGACGACTGGCCGAACTGGAGCGGCGACTGGACGAGCTTGAGCGCCTGGGGCGAGGCAGCGGCCGCCCTCGCCGCAAAGCTGCGAAGCGCCCCGGCTGAAACGCCTCCCGCGGGGTTGGATGCGGCGCTGGTGGCCGGGATCGCGGCATATCGGCGACACCCATGGCGCCGCGATCTGCGGGACCCGCCTTCGGTCTGGCAGGAGGGCGGCAGCCGGATCCTGGACTATGGCGGCGAGGGCGTGCCGGCGCTGTTCGTTCCCAGCCTGGTGAACCGTGCGTATGTGCTGGACCTGGCGCCGGGCCACTCGATGATGCGGTGGCTCGCCGGGCATGGCGTGCGCCCGCTGCTGCTGGACTGGGGGTGGCCGGGCGAGACCGAGCGGCGGTTCACGCTGACCGACTATGTGGCCGGGCGGTTGGAGCGGGTGCTGGTCGCGGCGGCGGGGCTGTCGGGTGGGCCGGTGGTGCTGGCGGGGTACTGCATGGGCGGGACGCTCGCGGTGGCGGCGGCCGAGCGACGGCCGGAGCTGGTGCGGGCTCTGGCGCTGCTGGCGGCGCCTTGGGATTTCCATGCTGGCGATCCGGAGCGGGCGCGGCTGGCCGCGCGCTGCCTGCCATTTCTGGAGCCGGCGATGGCGTTTGGCGGGACGCTGCCGGTCGATTGGCTGCAAATGCTGTTCGCGCTGCTGGATCCGTTCGGGGTGGGGGAGAAATACCGTGCCTTCTCGCGGCTTGACCCGGCCGGGGAGCGTGCGCGGCTGTTCGTAGCGCTGGAGGACTGGCTGAACGATGGGGTGCCGCTGGCGGCACCGGTGGCGCGGGAGTGTCTGGGCGGGTGGTACGGGGAGAACCGGCCGGCGCTGGGGACTTGGATGGTGGCGGGGCTCGCGGTGGACCCGCGGCGGCTACCGATGCCCACGCTGGTGGTGGCGCCGGGGCGGGACCGGATCGTGCCGCAGGAATCGGCGCGGGTGGTCGCAGAGCTGATCGCCGGGGCCGAGCTGGTGGAGCCTCGGGCGGGGCATATCGGGATGGTGGCGGGGGCGGGGGCGGAGACGGCGTTGTGGCGGGTGCTGGGGGAGTGGGTTGGGAGGGTTGCCAAATAAGGGCAATGTACGCGTCGGTCGGTCATCACGATCCGCGCTAGTGCCCCGCATCGTTCATTTTGCCCGGCGGGCGACAAACGTAGCACGGACGCACTCCGCCGCAGCCGGCACACCGGCAGACAGCATCCGCCCTGCGCTGCACGGCGTGGCCCGCAGAATCAATGACGCGGGGCACCAGATCGGAGGACCCGCGCAGTTCATTGCAGCTCATTACGGAAGAGGTACCACAGGCGCTCGCGTATCCAGGGAGTGAACCTGAGATATTGCAACCTACGATAGAACGAGCTATAGGTGGGTTACAAGGCCGAGAGTTTTAATGGCGGCGCAGCCCTCACCTCCCTTTCTCTGCTTGCAGCATCTTCCCAGAGCCGGAGGCAGCAGCGTCCGGGAGTGGTTGTCCCGAATGCTCCCGCCCGAGTGCATTGTGGACTGCTATTGGGGGGTTCCACGGAAGTCTCTCGAATACGTCTTGTGGCAGTACAATTGGCACGCACCTCAGTGGCGCTGCCTGTTTGGCCACTTCATTTTTGGAACCGAGAGGGTAATAGAAAGAAAAGGGGTTTATGCCATACTTGTCAGAGAGCCGGTTAAGCGGCTCATTTCGCAGTTTGCTTTCCTGCGGGCTCGGGACCCTTGCTCCCCTGAAGGCACCGATCCTGATCCTGAGCGCGGCTTGCTGACGCAACTTAGGCCGGGGAATTTCCAGTACGACAATCTCATATCGCGGATGATCGCAGGCATCGGGCCCATTGATGTTACGCAACACGAGCTTGCAGCCGTCGCCGTGAGGCGTGTCAGGGAACGCTATGCTCTAGCCGCGACGACGCTTGACTATCCTCTCGCACTGACCCACTTAAGTGATTTGATCGTCAATGTGATTGGCGGACGGGCGCCGCCAGAGAGCCATCCGTTTCCGCACATAAATAGCAACCCGGACCCAGAGCTGGTGAGTTTCTTGGGCAGCAGTCCTCGGGTGATTCAGCGAATCCATGAGACCCAGCAAGCTGATCGTCACTTGTACGAGAAGCTAGCCGAACGCCCGCATTTTGTTCCGCGCGTCTGCGGTGAGGCAACTGTTGCAAGGGCCAACGACCAATGAAAGCTTTGGTATTCGCGATCGATGTGATGCCCGGGCGGGGTCGCCGTACGTCGGGTGGAAGTCTTCGAACGGCACAGATCGCGAGGCACTTTGAGCGACTGGGACACGAGGTAATTGTGTCGCAGCCCCGCGATGCACAACTGGTGCGCCTGCAGATGCGGTCTTTCTCTGATGGAGAGCTGGCGTCTCTTTATCATGCGGGCAATCAGCTCGAGATCATACGTGCGGCACAGCCGGACGTGGTCGTTTGGGCATGGCCATTGGTTTCCCAGGTGCCTGTGCGTCTCGGCAGCAGCATCACAACGGTTATCGATCTGAATGGCTTTCAGAATATCGAAGGCAGCGCTTTCGGCGGAGTCGGGAAACTCCATACCACCCGCGCTCTTTTAGAAAGGGCATCAAAGGCTGATCACGTCATTTTCGGCAGCTCTGAGCAGAAAAGCTACTGGACCGGGATTGCTGATCTCCTGGAAATTCCGCTACGAGGCAGGAGCTGGATCCTGCCATTTTACTACCAATGCGCCGGCAACAAGGCCTACGATCTGGGAGAGCCCGATTTTCACTACACTGGTTCGCTTCTGCCATGGCTCAAGACGCAGTCGCTGCTTTCAGCGCTCGTCCGCGAGATGGAGGCTCGTCGCAAGGGTCGCCTCTGTCTTACAACCCATATTGAAGCCGCGTCGCCGAATTACCTGGCGGTTGAGAGTTTCCTTGCCGAACTTCGTGGTAATCGATGCGCTGCTCTCGACAGGCCCAGCGGACCCGAGGAGCTGTTCAGCCGTATCGGGTTTCGCGGCATCGGCTTCGATCTGTGCGGATACAGCTTCGAGCGCGAGTTTGCGCTTCCAATTCGGACGATCTGCTACCTGGCGCATGGAATACCCGTTGTCGTCAGCGATTATAGCTGCCTTGCCGGGCAGATCCGACGCGCCGGGGCGGGCTGGGCATTGCCGACCGAACCTCGAAGCTTCGCGGACGCTATTCGCTGTTTGATGGACGAGCTGACGCCAGCAGAGACCGCGGTTCGAAGCGCAAACGCAGCACGTTTTGCGAAGGAGGCATTCGGCTCAGACGCTGGTTGGGACGAACTGATCAGCACAGTTGAAACGCAAAGCCCCTGTCACATAGGTTTCTCATCATCGCCTTCGGCGCCAGCCGTACTGCGTGCCCGCGGCTTGAACGTGTTGGTCGTCAGCGACGACTTCGAAAACATTCAGAAGCTGCGTGTGCACGCTCCGCTGCGGGAGCTCCAAAGCCGCGGAGTGGTGGCGAACTATGTCGTATTCGGCAAGGACGGGATCAGCCATGGGCAAGGGCTTGCCTCGAACCTGCAGATCGATCGTGTTTGGGTCCAGCGAGCACCAATCGTAAGCATCTCGGCAATTCTCGATCTTACTGGTGGCCGTTTCAATTATGATATCGACGACAACCTGCTTTTGTCGCCAAGCTACCGGCCCCCGATCCCTCCCGCCGTTCGACAAGGGGTCCGTCTCCTCCTGGCAACCGCGACCAACATTAGCGTCGCCATGCCCGGGCTCGTCCCGGGTCTGACCAGGCACGCCGGCTTCGACATAGTCGGACGCGCCACTGTAGCACCCAATCTTCTCATCCGTGGCCGAGGCCGAAGGGAATATGCCTCGAAGCCGGACAAGCTGCTTATCGGGTCGAGCGACTTTCTCGCTCTCGGGGCCGCCGGCCGGAATATCTTCAAAGCAGTCGCGACGACGGCCCGGCGGCACGATCTGCGAGTGATGTACATAGGAAACGCTCCCGACCAAATCCCGAGGCTGCTTGGGAAGGAGGCAGGTCGGCTACTCACACATCCAGTTATGCCGTACGGTGATTATCTAGAGTTCCTCGAGAACTCGCATGCGGTTGGCATTGCGCCGCTCGATGTCGACCTCGATCCTCTGTCGGCGGAATTCGTTCTGGGGAAATCAGATATAAAGGCCGTCGAGTTCCTTGGGATGGGACTCCCCGCGGTTTTCAGCGACATCGGGCCATATGCCCTTAGTGACATACAAATACCCCTCCTGGCTTCCAACACCGTGGACTGCTGGGAGGATCGGCTTGAGCAGGCGATGGCGATGTCCGATGCGACCCGATCCGAGTTGGCACGTCAGGTGGAGGAATGTCGCGGCCTGGGCAGTGCGGCGCTGGAGGGTTGGAGCCGGGCTCTTGAGCAATCGAGCGCGCCGCCACCGCTGGGTCTGTCCAGGTGGCTCACCACGTTTGAGAAAATGGGAATGCTGCTCGGCAGGCAAGACGTTCCGGAGCCGTTTTTCGATGCGGACTTCTATCTGAGGACCAATTCCGACGTCCGAGCCCGCATCGAAGCCGGAGGGATCACGGCCTGGCAGCATTTCGTGCGCCACGGCCGCGACGAAGGTCGAGCTGCATCGCCGTTCGATTCGACGGTTCCTGTTTCAGAAAGCGTAAATCGACTGATTGGGCTGACACTCCAGATGGATCAGGAAATGAACCGAGTGGATGCACAGATTGCTGTCTTGAGCAGAAGCCTGTCGGACTAGGGTGGGCCGCACTGCAGGGAGATCGGGAATATGGCCAGCTACAATGGTGGCGCGATGCACGAGACAACCATAATGGTACTCACGCCCGAAGAGCGACCGTCCAATGCTGAGGCCTCCGACGTCCACCGGCTCGATCTCTCTGCGATGGAGAAGTCGGGCGGTAACGATGAGGCTGATTGGGGTCGGTCTGACGAGGTGCCGATAGGCCTGCATCTGGACATTGAAGGGAGCCTGATCAACGGCGAGGAAATAGACTCTCCGTCAAGGATCGCCGATGTAGGCACGATACAGGCTCTTTTGGATGCCGGGCAAACGGAGCAGGCAATGACCACGTTGCGTGCGCTCTTGGCTGGCGTCCTGACGTACTCCCTGGGGAGGGCATCCATGGACGAGCAAATGCGGTCCGCCATTGTGGAAAACGTGATGAAACTTATTGAACCGATCCTGCATTCTAATCGCGGGAAGCGTACATCCATGTCGGATGAGCGTCTCTCGTCGATGGCAGTCGCGCTTGGCTCCACGGGTCGACTCGCGACGGACGTTGCTCTGTCGGGGGTACTTCCGGGTACTTTGGCGGCATTGTTGATAGCTCGGACCGAGCGGCAAGCAGGCCAAATACAGACCCTGCTGCATCTCGCGGGCAAGCTCGCGGACCGCTAGTCCAGCGATTCCGTGATGCCGCTCCCATCATCGCGTGCCGACATGAGTCGTGCAGGGATGAGACCAGCCCAAGACAGGAGTTCGTCCCAAGGAAACCTCGGCTGAAGCTGCACGCAGCGACTCCAGACTCCAACTGTCCACTTGATTGCTCACGAACGCCGCAAGCCGGGCCGGGCGACGGCATCGGAGTCGGTCCATGGAAGCGCTGTGCTGGCGCCTCGCCACTTCTGCCCCGGCTGCTTCGCACATGCTAGACTCCCGGCGCTCCAAGGGAGAGTGCGCCATGGACGACACCAGCGACCGTGAACGCCCTCAATCAGGCCCTGGTCCTGGCTTGCGGCGACCGGGCGATCGTCTCACCGCAAAATCCGGTTCAGCTTGACCGGCTGAACGAGCCGCAGCCGGACTTTACCGTGTTCCGGCCACGGGCCGACTTTTATCGCACCGGCAATCGCCCCGGTCCTGCCGACATTCTTCTCCTGATCGAGGTGCCGGACAGCTCGCTGCGGTTCGACCGCGCCGTTAAGTTGCCGATATATGCCCGGGCCGGGATCGGCGAGGTATGGATCATCGACCTCAAACGCCGCGTGCTGGATCGCTATCGGGGGCCGGCCGGCGATGGATACCAGGAGAAGGCAACCCACCAACCCGGCGACACCATACCGCTAACGCTCGCGCCGGATATCAAGGTGCTGCTGGACCGGGTGTTCGGCTGATAGGATTAGCTGACCGTCCTTGGCTGCGGAGAGCAGGTGAGCGCTCTCCGGGGCGTCGGTGATGGTCCCCCACTGGTGGTGCGGCCCCCCTTCGCCAACCCCCTCCCGCAAGGCCCCCGCAAGGGGAGGGGGCAGTGCGCACGTCGCGTTACCCCGCCATCATTGCCCACCGCCCCGCATCCCACCCCGGCGCGTATTTCTGGTTCGTAATCTCCGTGTTCCGGTTCACCAGCGGCCGCCCGTACAGCGGGTGCCGCATGCTGCGGACCTCGTGCTCGATCTGGAACAGCAGCTTGTTGGTGTCCACATCGACGATATCGGTGAAGCGATACTGGTGTTGGTCGCTCTCTTCGGTGATCAGACCCCGCTCCAGCAGCTTCTTGTACGGGCCGGAGAAATCGGCCAGCGTGATCTGGATGTGGTGCCCGTCATAGTCCGGCATCGGCCCGGCAACCTGGCGGAACACCGCCTTGTTGCCGTCGCCCAGCACCGCCCAGGCGAACGCCCCGCGCGCATCCTCGGCCACCCCGGCGATGGCGCTCATGATCTCGCGATAGAACCGGGCGATCGCCGGCAATGAGGTGCCTTCCGGGATGTCGAACTCCACATAGGGCATGCCCAGCGTGATGCGTCCGAAGCGGGCCGTGTCCGGCGCGTGGCAGCGGATGCGATTGCCCCAGGGGCAGGTGGTCTCCACCCCGTCATTGGTTTCGCGGAAGCTGAACCTGGTGCCTTCCAGGTTCTTCTGTACGCCATGCAGCCGGTGCAGCAGCGCACTGAGGTCCGGCAGCACCAGGCCGGTGGTGCCGCGTACCACCTGGGGCGTGCGTGCCGGCAGGTGGAACTGCGCTCGGCCGACGTTGACCCACATGTTCGAAAGGCCCGTCATCAGGTAAGGGTCGCGCGTCATCCCGAGGCCGGAGATGTAAAAGAACGTCGCCAGCTTCTGATCCGGCACCGTCACATTGACATGGCCCAGCTCGACGATGTTGCCCAGGTCCTCGACGGTGCGATCGTAGGTCGGCTTGGTGGCCGTAGCGCTCATGACTTGGGTCCCTTCTGCTAAGGCGTCTCCGGTTGGTGGATCGTAGAGGCATTTGCTGGCGGCGGAAACATACCCTGCGGGCGGGCGGCACTCTCACCCGGTTCGCTTCGCGAACCGACCTCTCCCGCAGGACGGGCGAGGTGTTTGTGTAGCTTGTGGATTCAAAACAGGCCGCCTAGGCCCGCCAGGGTTGCGAGGTGGTGGTCGGCGTCTCCGAACATCTGGTCGATCATCGTCATGCGCTTGAAATAGTGGCCGACCTTGTACTCCATCGTCATGCCGATGCCGCCGTGCAGTTGGATCGCCTCCTGGCCCACCTGGCGCCCGGAGCGGCCGATCTGCACCTTGGCGGCCGAGATGGCGCGGCGGCGTTCAGTCGAGTCCGGGTGGCCGGACATCACGGTGGCGAACAGCGCCATGCTGCGCGCCTGCTCGACGGCGGTCAGCAGATCCACGGCGCGGTGCTGCAGCGCCTGGAACTGCCCGATCGGGCGGCCGAACTGCTGGCGGGTCTTCAGATAATCCAGCGTGATCTCCTGCATCGCTGCCATCACGCCAACAGCTTCGGCGCACAACGCCGCGGTCGCTTCGTCCACCACCTGCTCGATCGCGCTCAACGCCCGACCCGGCTCACCAATCGGCACGGCACCGCCCGCCCCGGCGAATTCGATTTCCGCCGCACGCAGCCCGTCCTGGGTGAGGTAGCCTCGCCGGGTCACGTCAGGGGCCGCGGCATCGATCAGAAACAGCCCCACCCCATCCCGCTCCTGCCGGGCCCCGGCCACCCGAGCCGTCACCAGCAGCCGGTCGGCGCAGTCGCCATGCAGCACCACGCCCTTCGCACCATCCAACACCCAGCTCGCGCCTTCCTGCCGCGCTGTGGTCGCAACATCCGCCAGATCCCACCGCGACTGCCGCTCCAGATGAGCGAAGGCGAGCCTGAGCTGGCCCTGAGCGACGCGGGGCAGCAGCTCGGCCTTCTGCGCCGGAGTGCCGGCGCGGCGGATCAGCCCGCCGCCAAGCACCACCGTGGCGAGATAGGGTTCCAGGCTCAGGCCGCGCCCGAACGCCTCCATGACGATCATGGTCTCGACCGCCCCGCCGCCGAAGCCGCCATGCTGTTCAGCGAACGGCAGCCCGAGCAGCCCGAGCTCGGCGTATTGCGTCCACGCGTCACGGCTCCAGCCGTCCGGCTCGGCCAGGTATTTCTTGCGCAACTCGAAGCCGTAGCGGTCGGCGATCAGTCGATCGACGCTGTCCTTCAGCAGTTGCTGTTCGTTACTCAGGTCGAAGTCCACGCCCCTATTCCCGCCTCTAAAGCCCGAGGATCGCTTTGGCGATGATGTTCCGCTGGATCTCGTTGGAACCGCCGTAGATCGAGACCTTGCGGTAATTGAAATAAGTCGGGCCGGCAGCAGCAGCATAATCGGGACCGATCGCCGGCTCGTTCTGCCCCTCCTCCGGTGGCTGATAGGGCATCACATAAGGCCCGACGACCTCCATCATCAGCTCCGTCAACCGCTGCTGGATCACCGTGCCTTTCAGCTTCAGGATCGAGGAAGCCGGATTCGGCTTACCCGTCTCACGCTTCCTTTCATCCGCGACGACGCGGAACTGGGTCATCTCCAGCGCCTTCAGCTCCACCTCGACCTCGGCGAGCTTCTCGCGGAATCGTGGGTCCTCGATCAGCGGAATATCGCCGACACATTCCAGCGCGGCGAGTTGCTTGATCCGCGCGACCCGGGCTTTGGACGCACCGACCCGCGCGATGCCGGTGCGTTCATTGCCGAGCAGGAACTTGGCGTAGTCCCACCCCTTGTTCTCCTGTCCGACCAGGTTCTCGGCGGGGACGCGCACATCGTCGAAGAAAACCTCGTTCACCTCGCGCCCGCCGTCGATGGTGACGATCGGGCGGACGGTAATCCCCGGTGTCTTCATGTCGATCAGCAGGAACGAAATGCCTTCCTGCTTCTTGGCCGCCGGATCGGTGCGAACCAGGCAGAAGATCCAATCCGCGTATTGCGCAAGCGTGGTCCAGATCTTCTGACCGTTGACGACATAGCCATCGCCGCGGCGCTCCGCGCGCGTGCGCAGGCTGGCGAGGTCCGAGCCGGAACCAGGCTCGGAGAATCCCTGGCACCAGAAATCGTCCGCATTGGCGGCGCGCGGAAGGAAGCGGCGCTTCTGCTCCTCGCTGCCGAATTGGGCGATCACTGGGCCGACCATGGTAACGTTGAAGCCGATCGGCGAGGGGACGTTCGCCTGCTGCATCTCGTCCTGGTACATATAGACCTGCACGGGCGACCAGGGCTGGCCGCCCCACTCCACCGGCCAGTTGGGCGTCGCCCAGCCACGTGCGTTCAGGATGCGCTGAGAGGCGACGATGTCGTCTTTCGACAGGTGCTCGCCCTCGGCGACCTTGTTGCGAATGCGCTCGGGGATCTCCGTGCGGAAGAAGCGGCGCGCCTCGTCGCGAAAAGCGAGTTCGTCCTGAGTAAAGGTAAGGTCCATCGACCGGCTCCGTCCCGCCGTGGCTGTGCGCAGTGTGGCGCTGCGGCCGCGGCCGAGCAATCCCGACGCCGGATGGTCTGACACCAGGCGAACCCAACCCCACATTGCCATGAGCCGGCCCCCACAAGATGGCCGGCACAAGGGGCCTTCGGCCGGCCATCTCCCGCCAGTTCCGGCACGTAGCGCTGACGGCAACGCATCAGCCAAACGGCCCACCCTCAACGCACAGGTGATCGTAACCCCTCGCCGGCATTACCACGCCGTTATTGACAGGGCCGGGTGTTTCTGTGCCAAGTATGCAACGCAATCGCATTTTGGCTTGGCTTGCTGTGCCTCCCGTCTTTCGGGTGCTCTCAAGACGTTCCAAAGGTCCGGTTGTCTAGCGTCGCGCAATCCGGTGCGACACCCAACGAGAGAGTGACTGAAGGATGGCTATCGGTACGGTCAAGTGGTTCAACGCCACCAAGGGCTATGGCTTCATAATGCCGCAGGACGGCGGCAAGGATGTCTTCGTCCACATTACCGCCGTCCAGGCGGCAGGGCTGCGGGGCCTCAATGAAGGCCAGCAGGTCAGCTACGAGGTGAACGTGGAGCGCGGCAAAGAGGCCGCCACCAATCTCCAGGTCGCCTGAACAACCCCTTACGCGCCGCACCGGCAGCTTCCTGACCCGAGTCCTCTCGGACCCGCAAGTTGCGCGACGGCGCCTTCCCCGCCTCCACCACTTTCCGCAAAGCGCGCCCACGGGGGCGCATCCTGAGGAGAGACTACGAATGGCTACTGGAACCGTGAAATGGTTCAACGCAACCAAGGGCTATGGCTTCATCGTGCCGCAGGACGGCGGCAAGGATGTGTTCGTCCACATCACCGCAGTG
>Ga0335075_10003284_pt1 | contig 25683 bp, 17 predicted proteins | sample Lox_Sample_24_FD_206723 | JGI IMG/M metagenome (GOLD analysis project Ga0335075, IMG submission 206723) | Soil microbial communities from Loxahatchee National Wildlife Refuge, Florida, United States - Lox_Sample_2.4 | ecosystem: Environmental > Terrestrial > Soil > Wetlands | place: USA...
GGCCGGCCGTGGAGACCTGGGACACCAGTGCCTACCTGCGCCACCTGCCCGGCGTGCTGGAAGCCGTCAGGGCCGAGTTCGGCCCGGACCTGCCGCTGCTGCACGACGTGCACCATCGCCTCACCCCGGTCCAGGCGGCCAGGCTCGGCAAGAGCGTGGAGCCCTACGACCTGTTCTGGCTGGAGGACCCGACTCCGGCTGAGAACCAGGAGGCGCTGCGGCTGGTGCGCCAGCACACCACGACGCCCATCGCCATCGGCGAGGTGTTCAACACGATCTGGGACTACAAGACCCTGATCCAGGAGCAGCTGATCGACTACGTGCGCAGCCCAGTTACCCACGCGGGCGGCATCACTGGCCTGCGCCGCATCCTCGACCTGGCCGCCATCTACCAGATCAAGTCGGGCATGCACGGGCCGGCGGACGTCTCGCCCGTCGGCCTGTCGGCGGGGATTCACCTGGGCCTGGCCATCCCCAACTTCGGCATCCAGGAATACGCGCGGCACGAGCCGCAGGCCCACGCGGTGTTCCGCGCCGGCTACGTGTTCGCCGACGGGATGCTGCGGTCGTCCGAGCAGCCGGGCCTCGGGGTGGAGTACGACGACGATGCCGCGTCGGCGTTCCCCTACGAGGCGGCCTACCTGCCCGTCAACCGCCTGCGTGACGGCACGGTCCACGACTGGTGAGGCGCCGTCGCCGTGGTGCCGCCCGGCGGCGGCCGGGCGGCACCACGCGCGAGCGTCAGCTCACGTTGATGGCGGTGTCGTCGATGACGAACGACGTCTGGAGGCTGGAGTCCTCCGAGCCGGTGAACTTCAGCGTGACGGACTGCCCGGCGTAAGCGGACAGGCTGTAGGTGTGCTGCTGGTACCCGGTGGCGTGGTTGAGGTTGGAGAACGTCGCCAGCGTGGCCAGCACGGTGCCCGAGCTGTTCAGCACCTGGACCTTGAGGGTGTCGTACGCGGTGCTCTTGGTGGTCTCCGCGGTGTCGATGTGCAGCCAGAAGCTGGCCTGGTAGGTGGTGCAGCCGCTCGGCAGCGTCACCGTCTGGGCCAGCGTGTCAGTGTGCGTGGTGCCATAGCCATCCAGCCAGGCGTCCCAGCTCCCGGAGTGCGGCGGCTCGGCCGAGTCGTCGTTGATCACCCCGGCGGTCGCGGTCCACGGGGCCGCGCTCCCGGTCTCGAAGCCCGGGTTGCCGAGCAGCTGGGCCGAGGTGCAGCTGCCCCCGGACCCGGAGCTGACGGTCCAGGTGAAGCTGGCCGACCCGGTGGCGCCGGTGGTGTCCTTGGCCGTGACGGTCACCGAGCTGGTCCCCGCGGTGGTCGGGGTGCCGGAGATCAGGCCGGAGGAACTGATCGACAGCCCGGCGGGCAGCCCGGTCGCCGAGTAGCTGAGCGTCTGGCCGGAGGCGGAGTCGCTGCCGGAGACCTGCAGGCTGACGGCCGTGCCGACGGTGGTGGCCTGGTTGCCCGGGCTGGTGACGGTCACGGTGTTGCCGGTGCCGCCGCCGCCGGAGGTGAAGGCGGTGGTGCCATCGGGGGTGCCCCAGCCGGGAACCGAGGAGTAGCCGGAGCCGACCGGGTACAGGCCCGACGGCTCATGGGACCAGATGTCCTGCGCGGGGTAGCTGCCGCTTGCGGGGGTGCCGGCCAGCGCGAACACCGAGGCGATGATGGGGGAGGACTCGGAAGTCCCGCCCACCTGGAGCCAGCCGCCCTCGCTGTAGGTGTTGTAGATCGCCGCGCCGGTGTTCGGGTCGGCGTCGGCCGACACGTCGTTGTCCTCGCGCCTGCTGCAGCCAGTCACCGAGCTGGACTGCCAGGACGGCGCGGGCTCATCGGCCGAGCAGCCGCCGCCTGAATCGGACCACTTGCTCTCGGTCCAGCCGCGGGAGTTGCTCGAGGTGCTCAGGGTGGTCCCGCCGACCGCGGTGACGTACTCGGCCTCGGCCGGGAACTCGGGGCCGGGGGTGTCGCCGGCCGAGACGGTGATCGCGACGCCGGGGTGGTTGAAGTAGGTGTTGGCGTCGGAGGTCTCGCCGGAGTACTCGCTGCCGCCCCAGCTGTTGGAGATGAACTTGGCGCCTGTCGACACGGCGGAGTTCTCCGCGGTGTACAGGTCGCTGTTGTCATCGCTGTTGGCCTCGACCAGCGTGATGTGGCACAGCGGGCAGATCGCCGAGACCATGTCGATGTCCAGGGCCTCTTCCACGTCCCAGCCGGTGGAGCCGGCCGCGGAAGGCAGTGGTGAGGTCGCGCCGTTCTGGTTGACCTTGGTGAAGCACCCCGAGCCGCAGGCGGGCAGCCCGTACTGCGACCGGTAGGTGTTCAGGTCCGCCTGCGCGGTCGGGTAGTCGTAGGCGTCCACCAGGTACACCGTCTCCCCAGACCCGTCGGCCGAGGCCGCGGAGGCGAGGTTATAGGCGGACTGCAGCTGCGACGGGCCGTAGCCGGAGGGGGTGGCGGCCGGGCTGGCCGCCATCGTGGAGGCTGACTTCTGGGCCACGGCGGTGTCGATGAGCACCATGCACTGCCTGGTCGCCTTGCTGGCCGAGGTAGCGCACGCGTGCCTGAACGTGGCGGCGGCGCTCGCCGCGTGCTGCGCCGGGGCCGCGGTGCTTGCTGATGCGGTGGCGGTGGCACCGCCCGCCGCCAGCAGTGCTACCGCCGCCGCGAGGATGACCACGGCGTGCCCTAGCCGCGGGCCAGGTCGCGATCCGCGCCTGGCCTGGTCCGGTCCGAATCTCATGCCTGCTCCTTCGTGAGCACATCAGCGCAGCGCAATTCGAGCGGGAGACCGGTGTTGCCGGGTGCTCTTCCGCTGGACCGTGACGATGCGCTGGTGGATGGCAACGCCACGGATGCGGCGTCACAGTTAAGATCACATTCAGACGGCTTTCCGTCAATAGGGAGAAATAATGCACATTGTTTAGAGTGCACACATACATTCGACTTCTCGCATCCCACCGAAACTCATCGCCGCGGTACCCGCCTTAAGTGAGCCCGGGTGGCAATGCCACGCGGGGTAGCCAGGGCGTCACGCTGTCACCCGATCGGGCGTCATGACGGTGTCGCCCTTGATCGGGAATGCTGACTTATGCACCGCGCTGTGGCCGATTTGTCCGGGGGGGCAGCACCAACGGGCTTCGGGGGGGAGCACCGGGGGCTTAGGCGTCCCGGGCCATTTACTGGCCCGGGACACCTGGGCTGGGGTGGTCGGCCACGGCGCGGGCAAAAGACGTATATGGCATGATCTCGCCCGGCTTGATCACGCCGTCCTCGATCGCGCGCGCGAGCAGCGCGTCCTTGCTTGGCGCGGTGCGCCCGGTGGCCGCGTACTTGGCCCGCGCGCGGCTGATGTACTGGCGGACCGTGTTCTCGCTGATCGACATGCGCCGCGCGACCGATGCCTTCGACATGCCCTGGAACCACAGCAGCAGCGCCTGCAGCTCCTGCTGCGACAGTGCCGGGCGGGCCGGGCGCTGGTCGGCGAGCATCGCCTTGGCCTGCGACCTGGTCACGTACGGCCGGTCGGTGGCCGCCGCGAGCACGGCCTCGACCAGGTGGTCGCGGCCCTCCTCCTTGGAGACGTAGGCATGCGCGCCGTTGTCCAGCGTCTCCATCACGATCGCCGGATCGCTGTGCCCGGAGAAGGCCACCACCCGGTAGCCCGCCGCAACCAGCTCGGGAATCTGCGTGGTGACCAGCTCGCCCGACAGCTCCAGGTCCAAGATGACCACGTCCGCCGCCGGCTGCGAGGCCGTATGCAGCCCGGACAGGTCGCGCGCCGCCTGCACCAGCCGCACCCGCTGGCCGGGATCGGCCGCGATCCAGGACGCCACTCCCTCGGTGACGACCGGGTGGTCTTCGATGATTGCCACCGTCACCGGCTGTTCCATCGCGCCTCCGCCCAGAGTATGTGGCCGTCTTGCTGCTGTTCCATGGCGACGCCCGCGTCGGCCGCGGGCAGCGCGACGACCGCGCCGGTATCGGCGACGAAGCTGACGGCGATTCCGGCGGCCACCACCGCCAGGGTAATCCGTGCCTGGCTGCGCGCGGCGGTCAAAACCGCGATGGCGGCGTCGGTGATCACCCGCCGGGCCTGGCTGGGCACCGGTGGCAGCGGCCCGGCCGTCTCGATCTCGACGGCGACCCCGCGCCGCTCGGCCACGTCGGCACTCGCGTGCAGCTCGTGCACGAGTGACCCGGGTACCTCGTCGCTTTCGGCCAGCAGCCGGCGCAGCTGGGCCGCCTGGACCGCGCACCGCACGCGCACCCGCGGGTCGCCCGGGTCAGCGGTTCCCGCCGCCAGCTCGGCCACCAGCGGGGCCGCGCTCTCCTGCAGCACCAGCCAGCGAGCGTGCCGGGCGGCCCGGATGAGCTCGGCGGTGGCGACCCGCTCCCGCGCGCCGGCCTCGCTGCGCGCCGCCTCCGAGGCGTGCCCGGCGGCCAGGTCAAGCGCCCTGACCCCGGCGGCGACGGCCACCTGGGCGCCGGTCGACCAGGCCAGCACGCCAAGGAACCCGGCCAGGTCGGTGCGGTTCAGCCCGTCCCACGCCTGCACCCCCAGGGTCGCCAGGGCCTCGGCGGCGAGGAACCATGCCAGCTCGGAGAACCGGCGGCGCAGCAGCACGAGCACGCCAATCCAGCCTGCGCTGCCCCACGACCAGTTGACCGCAAGCATCTGGCCGGCCGGGCTGGCCGCCGCCGATGCCGTGCTGGCCGCCAGCGCGACCACGGCCACCGCCCAGGCCCCGCGCCAGCCGGGCGCCCCGCGCAGCACCAGGAGCGCCCCTGCGGTGATCGCCAGCGCCATCACCAGCCACATGATGGCCTGAAAGGCGAAGGAGCCGTAGTCCGGCCGGCTGTGCAGCAACTGGCCGCCCGCTCCGCCCAGATGCCAGACCACGACGAGGAAGAGCACAGCGAGGGTGAAGGCCCGCTGGTAGCGGCCCGACATCAGCGCGGTCGGCTGCGGGGTGGTCATGCGGGCCAGCTCACGGTGACGGTCGTGCCCGCGCCGGGGCGGCTCGCGACCGTGGCCTGGCCGCCGACCGCCTGCATCCGCCCGATGATCGACTCGCGGATGCCCCGGCGGGAGGGCGGGGTAGCGGCCGGGTCGAAGCCGCGGCCCCGGTCGGCGATCCTGACGACCGCCCAGCCGACGCCACCGCTGACGATCACTTCCGCCTTGCCCGTCCCGGCGTGCCGCTCGACGTTGCGCAGCGACTCGCCGACGCAGGCGGCGAACTGGTCCGCGACCCGCGACGGCAGCGTGACCGGGGCGAGGTGCAGCCGCACGGCCAGGTCAGCGGCGCTGGCGGCGGCCCGCTCCAGCTTCGGGCCCAGATCGGTCAGCGACGCCAGCGCGTCAGGCACGGCGGGGGCGCCCTCGAGTCCCTGCAGCACGCGCAGGTCGCGAGCGGCCTGCGCGGTCAGCGCCTGCGACGGCTCGGCGAAGGCCCCCGCCGCGACCATGGTCAGGGTGGACAAGATGGTGTCGTGCAGCTGGCGGTGCTGCTCGCGCTCGTCGGCGCGCCGCGCCTCCTCGGCCCTTATCCGCCGCTCGGCCTCCAGGCTGGCGGCCACGGTCACGTCCGCCTGCCGGGCGCCTGCCCGGATCACCGTTACCAGCCCGGCGGCGACGATCGTCTCCACTACCAGCAGGAAGGCGCCGGTCGGGTAGCTGGAGCCGGCCCCGTAGCTGATCACCACGACCGCGGCCCCGGCCAGCCCGAGCCACGTCCGCAGCGCGATCTGCATCATGTATATCGACGTGCAGGCCAGCGGGAGCATCCACGTCGTGTCGTCCTTGATCAGCGCGTCGGGGACCAGGTGCCGCTGGGCCAGCGCCAGCGCGGCGATGACCGCGGCGTCGGCAAGCACCACGGTGGGCGTCAGCCCGAACCGCCGCACCCGCCAGGTGAAGAAGGCCGACCACAGGCACAGCCCGGCCAGCGACGCGCCCAGCCACCAGCCCGAGGCCTGGCCCGCCGCGGCCAGCACGGCCACCGCGGTGAACAAGACCGCGCCGCCCAGGCGCAGTGCCATCGAGTACCAGCCGGCCAGCCAGTGCAGGGCCTGGTCGGATGGCCCTGCAAGTCGCGGGCGGCCCGCCCGCCCGCGACGACCCGCGAGGGGCTGGCCCCGCCCCGCGACCGAATCAGCTGCCGCTCCCACCGGACCAGTATGCGACACGACCACGATAACGGGAACGTGGACGTTTCAGCATCTGGGCCGTCTTGCCCGGCCGGCGCGGCTGGCGGCCTGCTCCTCGCGCGGCTGCTGAGCAGGATGGCGACCGAGAGGACGACGACCGCGCCGCCCGCCAGCGTGACCAGCGTGGGCCGCTCGCCGAGCAGCAGCGCGCCCAGCGAGACGGCCACCACCGGGTTGACGTAGGCGTAGGTGGACACCACCGCGGTCGGCAGCCGCCGCAGCGCGATCACGTAGCAGGTCAGGCCGAGCAGTGACCCTGGCCCGATCAGGTAGAGCAGCCCGAGCAGCGACTGCCCGCTGACCTGCCCGGCGCCAAGGCGAGCCAGCTCGCCCGTTGCCGCCGCCAGCCCGGTCAGCACGACGCCCCCGGCCAGCATCTCCATCGCGCTGCCGACCAGCGGGCTGGCCGGTGCCGGGAGCCGCCCCGCGAGCACGGACCCGGTGCCCCAGCTGACGCTGGCCGCCAGCACGACGAGGACGGGAAGCAGCGCGCCGTTGCCTGACGGCCGGGCCAGGACCGCGATCCCGGCCAGGCCGAGGAGCAGGGCAATCCAGCCCCGCCAGCCGATCCGCTGCCCGTTGAGCACCCGGTCGGCCAGCGCCATCCACAGCGGGACGCTGGCGACAAGCAGCGCGGCCAGCCCCGACGGCAGGGTCTGCTCCGCGTAGGACACGCCGCCGTTGCCGAAGGCGAGCAGCAGCGTGCCCACCACCGCCATCCCGCCCCACTGCGCGAGCCGCGACGGGGCCCCGGCCGCTGGCGGGGCCGCTGCCCGCCGCCGGCGGCTGCCGAGCCACGCCAGCGGGTAGAGCAGCGCTCCGGCCGTCAGGTACCTCGCCGCGGCCATGGCGAACGGCGGGATGGACCGGTCCGCCACCCGGATCGCCAGGTAGGTCGAGCCCCACACCAGCCAGACCACCAGGAGCGCCGCCCAGGCGGACAAGCCGGCCCGGGAATTGCCTGTCGTGTTCGCCTGCTCACGCGATCCGGTGGTCGCGTCCGAGGCCAGCTGAGCCATGCCTCAACCCTGGGTCATCCGGGCCCAACTGCACTAGTGGCAGGAATGACAATCATCGGTACTTTCCTGCCGTAGGCTGAGGCCATGCTGTCGTCTGTCGCGGTCCTCGCCTACGAGGGCGTGTCAACCTTCGGCCTCGGGGTCACGGCGGAAGTGTTCGGATGCGACCGCAAGGGCGAGGGCATCCCGCACTACGAGTACTGCGTGACCGCGGCCCAGACGGGGGTGATCCGCACCGATGTCGGCCTGCCGATCGTGGTCGAGTCCGGCGTGGACCGGCTGGCGTCCGCCGACCTGGCCGTCGTCGTGTGCTGGGACGACACCGGCACCACGCCGCCCGAGCCGGTGCTGGCCGCGCTGCGGGCGGTCGTGGGCCGCGGCGGCCGGGTGCTGAGCCAGTGCACCGGGGCCTTCGTGCTCGCCGCCGCCGGGCTGCTCGACGGCCGCCGGGCGACCACGCACTGGAAGTACGCGGCCGAGCTGGCTCGCCGCTACCCGCGGGTGCAGGTGGATCCCGGGGTGCTCTACGTGGACGAGGGCCAGGTGATCACCAGCGCGGGGACGGCCGCGGGGATCGACGCGTGCCTGCACGTCATCCGGCTGGAGCACGGCGCCGCGGTGGCCAACGAGATCGCCCGCCACATGGTGGTCGCCCCGCACCGTGACGGCGGCCAGGCGCAGTTCGTCCCGGTGCTGGTGGACGACGCCACCGGCGGCCCTGACCTGGCCGCGCTGCGCGAGTGGGCGCTGGCGCACCTGCGCGAGCCGCTCACGGTCGCCGACCTCGCCCGGCGGGCGCACATGTCGCCGCGCACGTTCGCCCGCTGGTTCGCCGCGCGCACCGGGACCACGCCTCACCAGTGGCTGACCAGCCAGCGGCTGATCCTGGCCCAGGAACTGCTTGAGCGCACCAGCCACGGGATCGAGCAGGTCGCCGCCGACTGCGGGCTGGCGCCCATGATGCTGCGCCGCCACTTCACCCGACGCTGGGGCATCACGCCCCAGGCCTACCGGCACCGCTTCAGCCAGCTGCCCGGCTAGCGGCCCCGCGGGGCCGGCCGCGTCAGGCCGGCGCGGCCGCCTGCGCGCTGGCCCGCAGGGCCGACCAGCAGCGGACGATGTCGCGCATCGACAGCACGCCGACGACCTCGTGCCCCTCCACCACGACCAGGTGCCGGAAGCCGCCCCTGATCATGGCGGCCGCGGCGTCCTCCATGGTCCAGTCGCGCGCCGCGAACACCACGTCCTGGGCGCAGTGCCCGGCGGCGTCCTCGACGTCCGGGCTCTCGCCTGAGGCGATCGACAGCAGGATGTCCCGCTCGGTGAGGATGCCGACTCCCGCGTGGTCAGGATTGACGACGACCGCGGCGCCCACCTTGCGGGCGGCCATCATCCGCGCCGCCTCGCGAAGCGTGTGGGCAGGTCCGATGGTCAGGACCTGGCTGGACATTCCGTCTTCGACCTTCATGGCGCTCCACCCCCTGGCGGGGTCCGGGTAGCTGCGGATGCCTGTAGCTTGCTGGTGTACCCGCTCTGGCAGCGGGAAACACCCGCGGCCCGGCCGGCGTCGCCCGCTAGGAGCAGGCGGTCCCGTTCAGCGTGAAGCTCCCCGGCGGGGCGTCGCTGTTCTTGTACGTCCCGGTGAAGCCGACAGTGACTGACGCCGCCGGGGCGATCGTCGAGTCGTAGGACTCGGCCGTCGCGGTGACCTGCTCACCGGACTGGGCGTAGCTGGCGTTCCAGAGGCTGGAGACCTGCTGGTCGCCGGGGAAGGTCCAGGTCAGGGTCCAGGGGCTGATCGCGGTGGTGCCCGTGTTGGTCAGCGTGACCTGCGCCTGGAATCCGCCGCTCCACGAGTTGACCAGCGAGTAGGCCGCCGAGCAGGACAGCGCGCCCGGCGAGGCGGACCCGGTGGGCGTCGGCGTCGCGCTGGGCGTCGGGGTCGCGCTGGGCGTCGGCGTCGTGGTGGGCGTGGCCGATGCCGAGGCCGTCGGCGAGGACGTGGCGCTGGGGGTCGGGGACGCGCCCGGCGCCCCGGTGTAGAACGTGACCGGCGCGGCGAACTGCGATGTCCTGTCCTGCCCGTCGATCGCCTCGACCGCGTACGCGTAGGCCGTGCCCGCGGTGAGGCCGGTGAGCGGGTACGACGGCCCGGTCGTCGTCGCCACCAGCCGGGCCACCGGGGCGAGCTCGTACAGGCGGTACCCGGCGAGCGTGCCGGTCCCCGGCAGCGAGGCGCCCCACGCGAGGGTGGCTCCCGTCGCGGTGACCGAGCTGGCCAGCGGCGTGCCCGGTGCGGCTGGCGGCACGGCGTCCGCCGAGGTCAGCGACGTGTCGGGTGACGTGATGAACTGGGCGATGCCCGACGCGGGCGAGGCGAGGCCCTGGTTGTCCACGGCCTGCACGTAGTACCCGTAGGGTGAGGTGCGGGAGGGGCTCAGGCCGGTGAGCGGGTAGGAGGTCGAGGTGGTGCTCCCGGCGAGCGTTCCCGCCGAGGTGTAGACGTCGTAGCCGGCGATCGGGTTGCTGCCCGGCTTCGACGCGGCCCACGACAGCGTGGCGCCGGTCGCGGTGACCGAGCTCGCCGTCAGCGAGCCAGGAGCGGAAGGAGCGGACGGGGCGGACGCGGGCGGGGGCGGGCTGCCCCAGATCAGCGTGTTGCCCGAGTACAGCGTGATGTCGCTGACCGTGACCGGGGTCGCTCCGGCGGCCGCCGGGATGCCCTGGAACGACCAGTCCTCGGCCGGGTCGTGCGCGGCGGGGAACGTGATCCGGAACTGCACCTGCGCCTGGTAGTCGTCGTTGGTGTAGTCGGCCTCGCCCACCGGCTCGATGTTGAGGTTGGCGCATGACACCTGCACGTAGTACGTCGAGCCCGCGTACTGGGTGGGGCCTGACGCGGGCTGGCACTGGCTGTAGGACGAGCTCAGCGTGATCTGGCCGGGTGTCTCGCCCGGATCGAGGGTGAAGTAGTAGCGGAAGCTGGCGTCGGGCACCTGCCGTGCGGGCCAGGCCGACTGGTTGTTGACCAGCGCCTTGATCTCGATGAAGTTGCTGGACTGGTTGTTGACCGCGGCCTGCACGTAGACCTGCGGCCCGTCCGGTGCCTCTGGTGCAGGGAAGCCGGCCAGCGGCGTGCCGCCGTACTGTGCCGTCAGGGCGGCGAGGTCGCCGGAGAACAGCGCGTTGTAGTCGAGCGCGCCCTCCGTCTCCTGGTAGTTGGCCCGCTGGTCGCTGTACTGGTCGTTGGCCGCGTCCGGGCCGCCCACCAGCAGCCCGTAGTCCAGGTGCCTGGTCTGCGTCGGCGTCGACAGGTTGTCGGCCCAGGAATCGTGGGCAGTGGAGTTGTGCGGGAACTGCGACCAGGCGGTGCTCGTGCCGTTGTTGGTGAACCCGACCTCATAGCTCATGTTGTTCGGGTTCTGGCCGAGCATGTAGTTGATCTGCTGGACGGCGAAGCTGTGATAGGTGGCCGCCCGGGTCGGGTCGAGGTTGCTGGCGGTCAGGTAGTTGCTGAACTCGAGTGCGAGGTAGGCGGCGTTCGCGGCGTAGCGCAGCGACCCCCAGCTGGACAAGAACGCCTCACCGCCGGGGGAGTAGCTGACCGCCGTCCCGTCGAAGCCGGTCGTCCACCAGTCCAGGTTGTCCTCGGCGTCGGTGATGTACTGCTGCTGGCCGGTGAGCTGGGCCATCCAGATGTAGTCGGCGAAGCTGTCGTCGTCCCAGTTGACCGTCCAGTTGTACTCGTGCAGCGTGGACTGCTGGGCCAGTGGCATGCTGGCGAAGTCCGTCTCCGCCTTGGTGAGCCAGCTCGCGCTGCCAGTCGCCCGGTAGAGCCAGATCTCCGCGGCCACCAGCTGGGTCCAGTAGCCACTGAAGGAGTTGTAGAAGCTCGCCGCCGAGGTGATGCAGCTGGCGTAGTCGCCCAGGTGGGTGTCGGCGAAGGTGAACAGCGACTGAGCCTGCGACAGCAGTTCCGCCGAGTACTTGGGGTCGGCGGTCTTGAAGACGATCGACGACGCCGCCAGCGCGGCGGAGGCCTGGCCGACCAGGTCTGAGCCCGCGCACGCGGCGGTCACTGCCTGCGATGGCCGGGCCGTCGGGTTGGTCTCCGCGGGACCCCAGTACTGATGGTCGGTGTTGGGGTCGGCGACCTGCCCGTAGAACGTGTCGGGGCCGGTCGCCGCGGCCAGGATGTAGTCGTCCCCCCAGCGCAGGTTCTCCTGCGCGGTCTGGGTCTGGCCCGCCGTCGCGTACCCGGCCGGGTAGTCGAGCAGGCTCCAGGCGAGCATGTTCATCGCCCAGGCCTCGGGCAGGCCGAACTTCACCAGGTCGCCGGCGTCGTGGTAGCCGCCCGTCAGGTTCACCCCGTTGTCCGACCCGTCGGACAGGTCCGAGTCGCCGCGCCAGTCCACCTCGTTGTCCGGCGGGAGCTGGCCCGATCGCTGGGCCTGGTAGAAGAACATCGAGTCCTGCAGCGCCTCGCCGTAGTCGAACGCGCCGCTCGCCGATGGCGCCGCGTGGGCGGCGTGGGGGAGTGCCACCGCGGTCAGCAGCCCCAGGCCGAGGCCGAGCGCCGCCGCGACGGCGGCGAGTCGGCGGGCATCGCGTGCGGACGTGATCAGGTGCATCGCGTCATCACCTGTCGTTCGGCGGGACCAGGGGGCCGGCTCGCCTGCGATGGGCACTGCCTGCCCGCCGGCGGCGGCAGCCGGATCGACTTGCGACGCTAGCCTCGTGCCCTGCCGCCGCCAACCGCGCCAGCGCGACGGCGCGACCTGGCCGCCCGGGCAGCCACCGTGACCAGCACGGGCACCGGCCAGCCCGGGAAGGCGGCCGATGGAAGTTTCATCAGCCGCCCGCCCCGCCTCGCCTCAGGCGGGGCTGGCATCCCCTGGCGCACCGGCGGCTCGCGCGCGGGACGCCTGCCGGACCAGGTGATCACGCTCGGCCACGTTCGTGGCCCGGCGGGCGGCCTCCGCGTACGCCGAGGCGGCGGCAGGCAGGTCGCCGCCGAGCTCATGCAGGTGCCCGCGCACGGCGTGCCACCGGTGCCGCTCGCCGATCACCGCGCGCAGCCGGTCTGTCTCGCGCAGCCCGGCGGCGGCGCCGAGCACCTGGCCGACCGCGACCGCGCGGCCGAGCACCGCGGCGGGGTCCTGGCGCACGGGATCCTCGGTCAGCGCGACGAGGTCGTCGTACCAGGCGAGTATCTGCGGCCAGTCGGTCTCCTCGGCGCTCGCGGCGTCGTCGTGCAGCGCGGCGATCGCGGCCTCGACCTGGTAGCGGCCCGGGCGCCGGTCCGCGCTCTGCCTGGCCAGCGCCGACTGCAGGACGCGCACGCCCTCGGCGACCTCGCGCGTGTCCCACAGGCCCCGGTCCTGCCGGTCCAGCGTCACGATCCGGCCCTCGCGGTCCAGCCGCGCCGGGAGCCTGGCGTGGTTCAGCAGCATCAGGGCGAGCAGCCCGCGCGCCTCTGGCTCCTCCGTGGCCAGGGTGAGCTGGCGGGCCAGCCGGATAGCCTCTGCGGCCAGGTCCACCCGGCCCGCGTGGCCGGCGCTGTAGACGAGGTAGAGCACGCGCAGCACGACGGCGAGGTCGCCCGGCTGGTCCAGGCGGCGCCCGCGCAGGGTGCGCTTGGCCCGGCTGATCCGCTGCGCCATCGTCGCCTCGGGAACATAGAAGGCGTCGGCGATCTCCCTGGTGGTGAGGCCGCCGACGGCCCGCAGGGTCAGCGCCACCTGGGACGCGGGCGCCAGGTCGGGGTGACAGCAGCAGAACAGCAGGAAGAGCGTGTCGTCGCCCTCCTCCGTGGCGGCCGCAGGAGGCTCGGCGTACGTCGTCTCCTCGCGGCGGAGCCGGGCGGCCTCGCTGCGCCTGGCGTCGATGAGCCGTCGCGTCGCCACGGTCGTCAGCCACGCGCGCGGGTCGTCCGGCGGGTGCGCCGGCCAGGCCCTCAGTGCCTCAACCAGCGCCTCCTGGAGCGCGTCCTCGGCCCCGTCGAGGTCCTCGCCCCGGCGGACCAGGCCCGCGAGCACCCGCGGGACGAGGGCGCGCAGCGCGCCCTCGTCCAGTCGTTGGGCCGGCTCGTCGCTCACGCCGGGTCAGTCTGCGACGATGCCTCCCACATGACCTCCCGGACGTCGATCCACTCATACAGCGGCCCGCCACCGGGGCCAGGCTCGGACGAGACCCACGCCGCGACCTCGATCGCGCGCTCACGCGACTCGACGTCGATCATGTACCAGCCCGCGACCAGGTCGCTGGTCTCTGGGTGCGGGCCGTCGGTGGTGACGGGCGCCGCGTCCTGGCCGCCATAGCGGACCCAGGTGCGCTCGGGCGTGAGCGCCTGCGCGTCGATGAACTCGCCGTTCTGCTTGAGCTGCTCGCCCACGTGCCTGAGGAAGGCCATGTGCGCCTCCACGTCCTCGGGCGCCCACTGGTCCATCGGCGGGAAGGGGTGGTGCGGCTGCGGGCCGCCACGGTAGTGCTTGAGCAGCAGGTACTTCGGCATCGTGGTCTCCTGTCGTCGTGAGGCCCGCTCGTCGGGGTCCTTCACCTGGTGAGCGGAGCCGGGCGGCGCTTCTCGACATCCTGCCACGAGGAACAAGCGCGGGCCTCGCGCCCGGGCAAGCCGAGCGAGCCGCTCGGCCACCGGGGCCGCGATCTGCGGGCCGCTGCGCGGCATCCCGCTGTTCTGGATGCCGGTCGACAGGTCATTCGGGGTCCTCGGGATCGTGCCGCTGGTCCTCGCCTACCGGCACATCCTGGCCCTGGAGGCCGCCGCCCGGTTAGCGCGGTCAGCTATCATTCTGAACGCATGAGCAGGGTTCTGGCGATCGACGTTGGCGGGACGACGATCAAGGCGGCGGTGACCGATGCCGGCGGCGCCCGGGTCGCCTCCGCCGCCGTACCGACCCCGCGCGGTGACGCCGCCGTGGGCGCGGTGGCGGCGCTCGGCCGCCGGCTCATCGCCGCCGCCGGGCCGGTGACCGCGGCCGGGGTGCTGCTGCCCGGCATCGTCGACCCTGACCGCAGGATGGGCGTGTACAGCGCCAACGTCGGGTGGTCGGACCTGGAGTTCGGTGGCCCGCTTGACGACGCCTGGCGGGTGCCTGTCGGCGTCGGGCACGACGTGACGTGGGCGGGGCGGGCCGAGGGCGCGACCGGTGCCGCCCGCGAGGCCAGCGACTTCGCGTTCGTGGCCCTCGGTACCGGCATCTCCGCCGCGATCATGTCCGGCGGCCGGATGCTCGCCCGCCCCGGCGCGCAGCCAGGCGAGCTCGGGCATGTCGTCGTCCGGCATGGCGGGCCGCCGTGCTCGTGCGGGGCGCGGGGCTGCCTGGAGGCGATCGCGTCGGCCCGGGCGATCGCCGCCGCCTACGGCGTGGCCTCGGCCAGGGAGGTGTTCCTGGCCGCGGCGGACGACGCAGGCGCCCGCCGGGTCATCAAGGACGCCACCGACGCGCTGGCCGATGGCCTGGCGTTGCTGGTCGCGCTGGTCGCCCCGCAGCGCATCATCTTGGGTGGCGGGCTGTCCCTGGCCGGCGCCGCGCTGGCCGAGCCGGTGGCCCGGGCCCTGGCGGGCCGGGTGCGCGTGCAGCCAGTCCCCGACGTGGTGCTGGCCGCCCACGGCGATCAGGCGGGGCTGGCGGGCGCCGCGCTGCTGGCCCGAGGGGGACACCCCTGACGGCCGGTCCCGGCGCCCAGCCCGCCCCGGGTGAGCAGCCAGGCCAGCGCGACCTCGATCGGCGTGCCTTTCGTGGACGGTGCGCATGTAACTATTCGTAACACCGGTCTAATGTCCCGCCAGCTCTTGCAGTAGCCTCTCGGCCCGGCGGGCGAACAGGTGGGCGCCACGCCTGGCCGACAGGCAGCGTGCACGCTCAGCCGTCTCCACGGCGGCCGCGTGCTCGCCTCGTGCCGCTAGCAGGCGCGCCCGCAGCAGCAGCGACAACCCCTCGGTCTGGCGCTCGCCCCGCGACTTCCGCAGCGACTCCGCCTGGTCAAGCGCGGCCCCGGCATCGGCCAGCAAGCCCGCCTCGAGGAGGATCTCGCCCAGCAGCTCGTAGCACGACGTTACTCCGGCCCGGGGCGGATCGAGCGGCAAGCCCGCGACGAGCTCTCGCGCCTGCGCCACCGGCCTCGCCCGGTCCGGGCCGCTCATGGCCTGGGCCCAGCACAGGTTCAGCCGGGTGTAGGTGCTGAGGAAGGCGAAGGTGAGCTCGGGATCGGCCTCGATTCCCCGCTGGGCGGCGCGCAGTGCCCAGGCCGGGTCGCCGGCCATCGCCGCGATCTTAGACGCCCAGGTGGCCCAGGCCGCGATCGCGTACGGGCGGTCGGCGGCGGCGCTCTCCACCGTGTCGAGCAGGCTGCGCGCCGCGTCGAGGTCGCCATGCAGCGCCATCACCTCGGCCAGCTTGACCGGTGACAGCAGCTGCTGGTCTCTCCGCAGCCCGCTTGGCTGACCACCCGCGCCCGGACGCAGCGCCGTTGCGTCCAGCTGGCTCAGGTACTTGATCGCCTCCGCGATGTTCCCAAGCGCCCACTGGTGGACACCCCAGGCGTGCAGGCCGTAGGCGCGCACGACCGGATCATCGGATGCCTCGCCCAGCTGGAGCAGGCGGCGGGCGACGGAGCCGCTGCGGTCCAGCTCGGTGGAATAGGCGTGCGCGATCCAGCGCGCGAACAGGAAGTCGGCGGCCTCCAGCTCCCGGCCCAGCCGATGGGCGAGCTGCTCGGCCCGCTCAAGCATGCCCGTAGCGAGGCCCACGAACCCCGTCCCCATCGCGACCACCGCGGTGAGCTGGGACAGTGCGGCTAGCTCCAGGTCCGGGTGCCCCGCCGTCCTGGCCACGTCCGCCGCCAGCTGGCACTGCCGCTCGGCCGCCGCGAGCGCGAGCCTGGCCGTCGACCGGCGGCTGGCGGCCAGCAGGGCGTTCGCGGTCCGCACCGGGTCAGCCAGTGGGCCAGCCGCCCACAAGTGGTGCGCCAGCCGCTCCGCCGTGAGCTCGTCGTCCCGGCCGATGTCCTCAAGCGCGTCCGCCACGCGCAGGTGTATCCGGCCCGCTCGCGGTGCCGGCGTCGCCTCGACGACCGCCTCACGAACCAGGTCGTGCGCGAACCGCCGCGAGAACGGGTCTCCCTGCGCGGGCTCGAGCAGGCCGAGCTCGGCCACCGGATCCAGGCGATCGAGGCAGGCGGCCACCTCGATGGCCGCGGTCCGGGCCAGCAGCCTCAGGTCAACGCTCCGCCCGATGAGCGCGGCGATCAGGCTCGCGTGCACTGGCTCGTGCAATGGTGCCATCGAGGCGGCCAGTTGCAGGGGCCCAAGCACCCGCTCGGCCTGCTCCAGCGACACCGCGAGCCCGGCCGCGGCGGTGCAGGCGTCGAAGAACTCATCGTCCAGGGTGGCGAATAGTGCCTGCGTGGCGGGCCGGCAGTCCAGGCCCTCGCCCGCGGGGCCATGCCAGCGGGCAGTCGCCTCGGCGTAGTGGTCAAGCGCGGCCTCATCGCGGCCCTGCGCCAGTTCGGCCCGGCCTGCCTGCACGGCCGCGCGGAACGCGACGACGTCCAGTTCCCCCGGCCCGCACTCGAACTGGTAGCCATTGCCCCGGCGCCGCACGTACGAGCCGGCGCCGCGGGGACGGACCGAGGGCTCGAGCAGCCGCCGTAGCGCCCCGACATACTTGTGGACCGTGTTGACCGCACTCGCCGGGGAGGCATCGGCCCAGATCAGCTCGATCAGCCGGTCCATGCTGACCGGATGGCCCGCGCGGGCCGCCAGCGCCGCCAGCAGGCAGGCCTGCTGGCGCGGGCCAATGTCGAGCTCGGCATCGTCTCGCCAGGCTCGCAACGGCCCGAGGATCTGCAGGCGGACGCCACTGCCGGCCACGCCCCCGGCCTCATTGCGATCAGCAAGGGGCTCGGTCGAAGACCGCACGTTTCTCCCAGGTTGGTGAAGCAAGCTCGCCTGTCGCGCCAACAGCGCCCCCGCCAGGCGATCCTTGTAGTTTATCCGTCAGCGGCGTGGGACCTCCCGCCTGCTCCCTGGCCTACCCGCTGCGGGTGGTGAACCTCCCAGCCGAACAAGCAATCCACTTTTCGTTCACTCATCGTGACTACCGTACGGGTGACAGTCGCAGGTCGCCCATGGCCTCAGCCGGCCAGCGGCCCAGAAAGGACAGGCAAGTGACCGAACGCGCTTCACAGTGGGGGACAGATGGCTGGGCCGTGCCGCTCGGCCAGGGCGAGATGCTCGACCTCGGCGGCCCGCACCGGCCGGAGGTTCTCGTGCGCGGCAGCGAGGTGGGCGAGGCGTTCGGCGTCTTCGTCTTCCATCATGACGTGATCACCGAGAACCCGCCGCACGCTCACCATGACTGGGCCAAGGTCCTGTACGTCCTGGAAGGCGACTACGAGTTCCGGGTCGGGGACGCCGAGTTCTCCGGCGGGCCCGGCACCACGGTGGTGGTGCCCCGCGGCTCCTATCACACCTTCGTGACCGCGACCGGTGGCAAGATCCTCTTCGTCAGCGGGCCGGCCGGCAACGAGGCGATGTTCCTCGAGCTCGCCCGCCTCGGGGCCGCGCCCCCGCCCGGGCAGCCGGCCGCGGTGGAGAAGCGGTTCGCCACGACCACGCTGACCGGCGAGGACGCTTTCCCCTGGCGCGGACTGGGGAGCTGAAGCAAGGCGGGCGGGCCAGCGCGGTCACTCGATGATCATGATGAGGTCGCCGCCGTCCACCTGGGCGGCGCCAGCCAGCGCTAGCCGGGTGACCGTGCCCGCTACCGCCGCCGTGATGGATGCCTCCATCTTCATCGCCTCGATCTTGGCGACGGTGTCGCCCGCCGCGACCTTGTCGCCGACCGCGACCACCGGGGTGACGCTGCCACCGAACGGGGCGGCGACGTGGCCGGCCCTGGCCGGGTCGGCCTTCTCCGCGGCGGGCGCGTCGGGCTCGACCGAGCGGTCGCGGACGAGGATGGGGCGGAGCTGGCCGTTGATCGTGCACATCACGGTGCGGATGCCGCGCTCATCAGGCTCGCCGACCGACTGCAGGCCGAAGATCAGCGTCTTGCCTTCCTCGATGGTCACGCCGTGCTCCCGGCCGCGCCGCAGGCCGTAGAGGTACTCGGCGGTGCCGAGCACCGACACGTCGCCGTAGCGGGCGCGTGACTCCTCGAACTCCCGGGTCGGCCCGGGGAACAGCAGCCGGTCCAGCGTGCGGCGGCGGTCGGTGCGCAGGCCCTCGACCTGCGCGTCGGTGAGCTCGGTGTCCAGCGCCCGCGCGGTGCGGCCGGCCAGGGCCTTGCTGCGGAACGGCTCGGGCCAGCCGCCGGGCGGGTCGCCGAGCTCACCGGACAGGAAGCCGATGACCGAGTCGGGAATGTCGTACTTGCCGGGATCGTCGGCGAAGTCCCTCGGGTCCGCGCCGACCGCGACCAGGTGCAGGGCGAGGTCACCGACGACCTTGCTGCTCGGGGTCACCTTCACGACGTTCCCGAGGATGTCGTTGGCGGCCGCGTACATGTCCTCGATCTGCTCGAACTTCTCGCCTAGGCCCAGGGCGATCGCCTGCTGGCGCAGGTTGGAAAGCTGGCCGCCGGGGATCTCGTGACGGTAGACGCGGCCGGTCGGCGCGGGCAGCCCCGACTCGAACGGCGCGTAAAGGCGGCGCACCGCCTCCCAGTACGGCTCGAGGTCGCACACGGCCCGCAGCGACAGGCCCGTCTCGCGCGGCGCGTAATCGGTCGCCGCGACCAGGGACGACAGCGACGGCTGGCTGGTGGTGCCGGACATGGCCGCGTTGGCGGCGTCAACCGCGTCGACCCCGGCGTCAATCGCCGCGAGCAGGGTCGCGAGCTGGCCGCCGGGGGTGTCGTGGGTGTGCAGGTGGACGGGCAGGTCGAAGCGCTGCCGCAGCGCGGTGACGAGGGTCCTGGCGGCCGGGGCGCGCAGCAGGCCGGCCATGTCCTTGATCGCCAGCACGTGCGCGCCCGCGTGGACGATGCGCTCGGCGAGCCGCAGGTAGTAGTCGAGCGTGTAGAGCCGCTCGCCCGGGTCAGAAAGGTCGCCCGTGTAGCACAGCGCGACCTCGGCGATGGTCGTCCCGGTCGCGCGCACCGCGTCGATGGCTGGCCGCATCTGGCTGACGTCGTTCAGGGCGTCGAAGATGCGGAAGATGTCGATGCCGGTCGCCGCCGCCTCCTCGACGAACGCCCGCGTCACCGCGGCCGGGTAGGGGGTGTACCCGACCGTGTTGCGGCCGCGCAGCAGCATCTGCAGGCAGATGTTCGGGACGGCGGCGCGCAGGTCGGCCAGGCGCTGCCATGGGTCCTCGGCCAGGAACCGGAGCGCCACGTCGTAGGTGGCGCCGCCCCATGCCTCGAGCGACAGCAGCTCGGGCATGGTCCTGGCAACGTGCCCCGAGGCGTTCAGCAGGTCCCGGGTGCGTACCCTCGTCGCGAGCAGTGACTGGTGGGCGTCACGATAGGTCGTGTCCGTTACGCCAACTTCTACCTGAGCGCGCAGCTGGCGGGCGAACTCGGCGGGCCCGAGCTTAAGCAGGCGCTGGCGAGATCCGGCCGGGGGTGGCTGCCGCAGGTCCACCCCAGGGAGCTTGCTCACCGGGTCGATGCTGACCGGGCGGGCGCCGTAGGGCTGGTTGATGGTCACGTCGGCCAGGTAGCTGAGCAGCTTGGTGCCGCGGTCCGCGGACGAGCGGGCCGTGAGCAGCTGCGGGTGAGTCTCGATGAAGCTCGTGGTGAGGCGTCCGGCACGGAAATCCGGATCATCCAGGACGGCCTGCAGGAACGGGATGTTCGTCGCCACCCCCCGGATCCGGAACTCCGCGACGGCGCGGCGGGCCCGGTCGATGGCGGCCTCAAACGTCCGGCCGCGACAGGTCAGCTTGGCCAGCATCGAGTCAAAGTGGGCCGACACCTCGGCCCCGGTGTACGTCGTGCCACCGTCAAGGCGGATGCCCGCGCCGCCCGGCGACCGGTACGTCGTGATGATGCCGGTGTCGGGACGAAAGCCATTTGCCGGATCCTCGGTGGTGATCCGGCACTGCAGTGCGGCGCCGCGGATCCGGACGCTGTCTTGCGACAGGCCCAGGCCGGCCAGCGTCTCGCCCGACGCGACGCGCAGTTGCGCCTGTACCAGGTCGACGTCGGTGATCTCCTCGGTCACGGTGTGCTCGACCTGGATGCGCGGGTTCATCTCGATGAAGACGTAGTTGCCTGCCGGGTCGAGGAGGAACTCGACCGTGCCCGCGTTGACGTAGCCGATCCGGGTGGCGAACCGCACCGCGTCGGCGCAGATCCGTGCGCGCAGGTCGGGGTCGAGATGCGGCGCGGGCGCTATCTCGATGACCTTCTGATGTCGCCGCTGCACCGAGCAGTCGCGCTCGTACAGGTGGATCACGGCACCGTTCATGTCCGCGAGGATCTGCACCTCGACATGCCGGGGATCGACGACAGCCTGCTCGATGAAGACCGTCGGGTCGCCGAACGCGCCCTGCGCCTCGCGCATGCACGTCTCGATCGCCTCGCGCAGCCCGCCGGGGTCCTCGACGCGGCGCATGCCCCGGCCACCGCCCCCGGCCACCGCCTTCACGAACACGGGGAACCCGATGGCCAGTGCTTCCTCGGCGAGCGCGTCAACGTCGGTGCCAGGCGGGGCGCTCCGCAGCGTCGGCACGCCCGCCGCCCTGGCGGCGGCGATCGCGCGGGCCTTGTTGCCGGTCAGGGCGAGCACGTCGGCGGGAGGCCCGACGAACGTGATGCCCGCGTCCGCGCAGGCCGCGGCGAGGGCAGGATTCTCCGACAAGAAGCCGTAGCCCGGGTACACGGCGTCGGCCCCGGCCTTCACCGCGGTCTCGACGATCAGCCTCGGATCGAGGTAAGCCCGGACCGGGTGCCCAGGCTCGCCGATCTGGTACGCCTCATCCGCCTTGAGCCGGTGCTCGGAATTGCGGTCCTCGTAGGGGAACACCGCGACGGTATGGATGCCGAGCTCGTAGGCGGCGCGGAAGGCACGGATCGCGATCTCGCCTCGGTTGGCCACGAGAATCTTGGAGAACACGCAGGAAGCTTGCCCTGATCGAGGGCCTGGCAGACAGGCCCGGCGGCGGAAATAACTGCCGTTTTTGCCGAAATGCGCATCTCTCGCCAATGAGCCTGCCCCGCCGGGGCTGCCCGGTGCCGCCCCGCCCGGTGCCCGCCCGCGCCGGGGCCTGGTCAAGGGAGGCGCTGACGGATAATCCGTTTGACACGACTCGGGCGGCTGCTCATGCTGGGGTGGCTGAGCATCCCGGTGTCCATCGTGGCACCCCCGACAGCGAGAGAGGGCACGTGGCACCGACCGTCAGGTTCGACCGCCTGCTCACCAGCCGACTGGTGATGCGCCGATGGCAGGACGCCGACAGGGAACCGTTCGCCGCGCTCAACGCCGACCCGCACACCATGCGATTCTTCCCAAGTACCCTGGACCGGGCGGCAAGCGACGCGCTGCTCGACCGGCTTGAGGAACGGTTCGAGGGCCAGGGCTTCGGGATGTGGGCGCTGGAGATCACGGGCACCGGCCAGTTCATCGGCCTCACCGGGCTCAACCCGCTGCCCGGCGGCGTCCCGGGCGCAGGCGGCATGGAAGTGGGCTGGCGACTGGCCCGCGCGGCCTGGCACCATGGCTACGCCACCGAGGCGGCCCGCGCAGCCCTGGAGGTCGCGTTCGGCCACCTGAAGCTGTCCGAGGTCTACTCGATGACCGCGGTCCTGAACGAGCCATCACAGGCGGTGATGCGCCGACTTGGCCTCACCGAGCTCACGCGCTGGGACCATCCGCGCATCCCCGAGGACAGCCCGCTGCGGCCACACGTCACCTATCGGCTCGCAGGGGACAACGCTCTGCCCGCATGAGGGCCTGCCCGGCCGTCGGCCAGGCACGCGGGCTCCGATCGTCAGGCGAGGTAGCGGGCGAAGAATTCCTCCGAGGCCGCCCGCGCCTCCTCCGGCAGCTGCCCGTGCTCGCCCGGGTAGGCGTGCAGGCGCTTATCCTCGCTGCTGATCAGGTCAAACAGCTCGAACGCCGCCTCGCGCGGCGCGCGCGTGTCGTCCCAGTTGACCAGGAACAGCACCGGGCATTCCAGCCGCTGAGCGTCGGCCCGGATGCGAGTGCCCGGCGGCGCGGGCCAGTTCGGGTGCACCAGCCCCAGGGCCGCGGCCTGGAAGCGCGGATTGTCCGCGACGAGCGAGATACCGAGCGAGGCGGCCATGGACATGCCCCAGTAGGCGAGCCGGGTGTCGTCGAGGCCGGCTTCCTCCCGCAGCAGGCCGACGGCCGCGCGCCAGTCCCTGATGGACTCATCCACGTCCGGCCGTGGCCATTCCGGCTCCGCGTCCGGGGCGCGCCGATCCCCGTGCCCGGGCGCGTCGATCGCGACCGAATGCCAGCCGCATGCGGCGAACCGGCGGGCCAGCGAGAGTATGTAGGGGTTGCGCTTGTGCGACGTCCGCCCGTGCCCGATCAGCACGGTCGCCGTGGGCGAGGCGGTCCGAGCGCGTCCGCTTGGACTCCATAGCAGACCTGGCACCAGCCCTCCGCCGGGCGACGATGCCTCGAACCGGCGCTCAAGCACGCCGCCGTCATCCGACACCACCCGAAGGCCCATAGTGCGAACAACACTACGGCTTCCACACGCGCCCGTGCGGCCAGAGTCGTCATCACGAGCATCCGGGCGCCGAGGCGGCGGGCGGGGAGGCTCCTCACTCGCGACTCGGCCGACAGCCTGGCCGCAACGTACGTGATCTGATTGCCTGCCGGTCACGCGATGTTCGGTTTGGTGTGGACGTACGCGCATAACGTCCGAAGGCGTGCGCCAGTGGGCGCTCAGACTAGGAGGCAACATGTGCCGTCGTGACGGGAATCCGCCGCCGATGCCGCCGAACTGGCTGCCGGGCCGGCGTGCCTTTCTCCGCACCGCCGGGCTGGCGGGGGCGGGCGCCGCGGCCCTGGGCGCGGTGAGCGCGGGGTCGGCGTCCGCGGCCACCGCTGACCAGGCCGGAGCCGCGAAGGCCGGCGAGTGGGCGCCGGACACCGAGAGCCTGCAGTTCACCCTGGCAGTCATGCCGGACACGCAGTTCCTCTACTGGGGCACTCAGGGCAGCATCAACCCGGAGCCGCAGGAAGAGTCGTTCCGCTACATCATCAGCAACAGCGGAACGAAGACCAATGAGAACAACATCGTCTTCATGGCGCACCTCGGCGACCTCACAGAAGACGGTGACGCCTCCTCCTTCACGTACGTGGACCAGGCGTTCAAGATCCTGGACAACGCGGGCGCGTCCTACAGCGCACTAGCAGGAAACCACGACGTGAGCGGGGACGACACCCGTGGCAGCACGCCGTACCTGCAGACCATGGGCCCGCAGCGGTTCGCGAGCTCCAAGACGTTCGCGGGCTCGGACTCCAGCGGCTACAACACCGCGCACATTTTCCGTGCCGCCGGCCGGGAATGGCTGCTGCTTGCGATGGACTGGCGCACCTCTGACGCCGGCTTCGCCTGGGCCAACGACTTCATCAAGGCCCACCCGGGCCTGCCGGTCATCCTCACGACGCACGAGATCGTCGGGTCGCCCTACGACGACAACGTCTACCCGTACCAGTCCGGCGACCCCGAGAACAACGCCGAGCTTTCCAGCTACGGGCAGACGGTCTGGGACACCCTGATCAACGACAACGACCAGGTCTTCCTCACGCTCAACGGGCACTACTGGCCGCCGGGCCGCGTGACCATGCAGAACGCCAAGGGCAACGACGTCCACCTGCACATCACCAACTACCAGAACCGGTACTTCGGCGGTGGCGGGATGCTGCGGCTCTACCACTTCGACCTGGTCAGGAACACCATCGACGTCGAGACCCTCTCGCCGTGGATCCTCGCCCAGCCAGAAGAGGAGCGCAACTTCCTCGCCGCCCAGGAGGCCAGGCTCACCACCGAGGTCGACTACTTCTCGATGGCGATCGACTTCGAGCAGCGGTTCGCGGGCTTCGCCCCGGCCAGGACACGGCCCGCCCGCCCCCCGCAGCAGGTCCTCGTCCCGGGCACCCTCGCCTACTGGCGGTTCGACGCGGGCGGCGCGAATGGCGCGCCGGTCACGTCCAGCCAGGCGATCAAGGACCTGTCCGGCCACGGCAACGACCTGACCACGCTCACCACCGTCCCCGGCAGCGCCAGCAACGTGCTGACCTGGTCCGGCGACTACCACCCGGACCAGCCTGGCCATGGCAGCCTGTACTTCGACGGCGGCCAGAACCCGCTGCACGGCGCCTACCTGACCACCGGCGCCAGCGCACCCCTCAACACCGAGTCGTTCACCAGGGGCTTCACGATCGAGGTCTTCGTCAAGATCCCGCTCGACTGGGACTCGAACAACAACTCGTGGATGTCGGTGCTCTCCCGCTGGGGCGAGAGCGGCCAGGCGGGCAAGCACGGCGAGAACACCGATCCGCAGGAGCCGATCGCCGCGCTGAGCTTTTCCGGTGACCGGGAAACGCAGTGGAACGCCTACCCGATGAACCTGACCTACCCGACGACCAACTGGAGCCACGGGCTGCCAGAAGATACCTGGTGGCACGTGGCCGTGGTCAACGACGGCAAGCGCAGCGTCCTGTACATCGAGGGCTGCCCGGTCGTCGACAACGCGCAGCTGCGCGAGTCGGTTGGCATCACGCAGCTGGGCCTGCCCTGGGCACTGGGCGGCAAGGAGTACGGCGGCGCGATCAACCAGATCTTCCATGGCTGGGTTGGCGACGTCCGCCTGGTCAGCAGGCCACTAGAGCCCAGCGAGTTCATGATCGCCGGGTGATCAGGCCACGGCTGGGCGGCCGGCGACGGTCGCCCAGCCGCCAGGCCGATGCACTTCGAGGAGCGCAGTCTGCTTTGAAGTTGCCTCATCTTGCGATAGGTAACGGTCCGAGCACTGTTTGCTGAGACTAGCTGGATATCGGGAGGCATCTGCTAGCACTGGTTATGTATCAAATATCTAGGCTGGCAGTTCTAGCAGCTAGGCGAGGGGCGGGAGTAGGACATGGGGAGCAGTATCGACACAGTAGAGACCGGGGCCGGTAGTGGTGCTGCGGCCGGTGGGCCGAAGAAGACCGTAAGCCGGACTATGTCCAAGTGGGAGAGCGATACCCGCGATCGTCTTCGGATGGCTGTCCGGCGCTTCGCTCGTCCGCTTGGCGACCTAATCGCCCGCGACGCTAATGAGGGCGATACCCGCATCCTGGTAACCGACTTCCTGTGCGATGGCCTTGGCGGTCTCAACCGATCGAAGCAATTCAGGCCGGTCGACTCACGGTTTCCTGAAGTAGTAGCTCCGCGAATACTTCGCTTGGCTTTCTGAATCCGAGTATAGCACGCGGGCGGTCGTTTAGCTCGT
>Ga0335075_10003285_pt1 | contig 25681 bp, 22 predicted proteins | sample Lox_Sample_24_FD_206723 | JGI IMG/M metagenome (GOLD analysis project Ga0335075, IMG submission 206723) | Soil microbial communities from Loxahatchee National Wildlife Refuge, Florida, United States - Lox_Sample_2.4 | ecosystem: Environmental > Terrestrial > Soil > Wetlands | place: USA...
CTGGCAATCCAGCGCGTTGCCAGCGAACAGACCAGTGAATCGGTCGTCTCGGTTCTGCACCTGCCTGGCGACGAGATGAAGGGGCGCATCATCGGCCGGGAGGGCCGCAATATCCGCGCCTTTGAGTCAGTGACCGGCGTGAACCTGATCATCGACGACACCCCGGAGGCGGTGCTGCTGTCGTGCTTCGATCCGGTTCGGCGCGAGGTTGGCCGGCTGACGCTCGAGCGGCTGGTGCTGGACGGCCGGATCCATCCGCAGCGGATCGAAGAGGCGTACGAGCGCAGCAGAGCGGAGATAGAGGCGCTGTGCGTGCGGGCGGGCGAGGACGCGCTGGTCGACGTCGGAATCACCGACATGCACCCGGAGCTCACGAACCTGCTCGGCCGACTGCGTTACCGCACGTCCTACGGCCAGAACGTGCTCAAGCACCTGATCGAGTCAGCGCACATCGCCGGCATGATGGGCAGCGAGCTCGGCATGGACCCGGCACTGATGAAGCGCGGCACGCTGCTGCACGACATCGGCAAGGCGCTCACCCACGAGGTACAGGGCAGCCATGCGCTGATTGGTGCAGAGATCGCGCGTAAGTACGGTGAGCCCGAAGACGTGGTACATGCGATCGAGGCGCATCACAACGAGGTCGAGGTGCGCACGGTCGAGGCGGTTCTCACCCAGGCGGCTGACGCGATCAGCGGCAGCCGCCCCGGTGCTCGCCGGGAGTCGCTCGAGGCTTACGTCAAGCGCCTTGAACGGCTGGAGCACATCGCGCTCGCTCAGGACGGCGTCGAGAAGGTATTCGCTATGCAGGCCGGCCGGGAGATCAGGGTGATGGTCAAGCCCGGCGAAGTCGACGACATCCAGGCCCAGGTGATCGCCCGCGACGTGGCAAAGCGGGTCGAGGACGAGCTCACCTATCCCGGCCAGATCCGGGTCACGGTGATCCGCGAGTCCCGAGCGATCGAGTTCGCCCGGTAGAACCGCCACCGGCGGGCATCAGCGGACGCAGCCGCGGTCACCTGCGACTTAAGACGCCAGCGCCCAACGGCCGGGCCATCCGAGATGGCCCCTACGCAGCTGGCACGACCTTGCGCATCACGCAGTTGCTCTTGCCCTTGGGACGCTCGTACTCGAAACCCGCCTTCTCGTACATGCTGCGGGTGCCGTTGTAGAGGAAGCTGGACGACATCTTCTTTCCCGCCGTGTCGTGCGGGTAGGCCTCCACGACTCCGCCGCCTGCCCTGGCGATCAGGTCCAGTGCCCCGTCGACGGCGACCCTGGCCAGCCCTTCGCGCCGGTTGTTCCGGTCCACGAAGATGCAGGTGAGGCGATAGTCGGGCAAGGAGACGAGGCCGGCTTCGTACTCTTTCCTGTGATGGATGCTCGGGAGTTCGGCCGGTGACCCGAACTGACACCACGCCACCGCGACGTCACCGTCGAAGACCAGGGCAGCGTGCGCCTTCCCGTCCCGGACCAGCCGTTCCTTGCAGGCCCGCCCGGTCTCGGTTTTGCTGGCCGTTTCTGCCCGCGGATGGAACCATGTGCACCAGCAGCCAGCACCAAAACCTGCGCCCTTGTGCTTATCGAGAAGCCGGGCGAAAGCGTCCCACGTCTCGCCATTGAGCGGCTTGATCGTGTACTCGCTCACTGCACCTCGCGTTGCTGCCGTTGATCAGTCTTGGCCGGCGTGAGCTCGATCGGAGGGATCCCGGGCGGGTTAAAGCCGAGGATCTGGCCGTAGAACGAGATCTCAGCCTCGTACGCAGCCGTCACCGTCTCGGCCCTCCGGAAGCCGTGTGACTCGCCCTCGAAGGCGATGTAGGCGTAACTGATCTCGTGCGCTGCGAGGTCAGCCGCAATGCTCTCGGCCTGGGCTGGCGGCACGATCGGGTCGTCGAGTCCCTGCAGCAGCAGGATCGGGCAGGTGGCCCCCGTCACGTGTCCGGCTGGCGACCGCTCGTCGTAGGTGACCTCGGAGCCTGGCAGCGGCCCCACCAGCCCGTCCAGATAGCGGGACTCGAAGTCATGGGTGGTAGCGGCGAAGCTGCGGAGGTCGGCGACGCCGAAGTACGAGGCGGCCGCGTTGAATACCCGGCCGCGGCTGGTGCCCGTGGTCACAGCCGCAAGCGTCGTCCAGCCGCCAGCAGAACCGCCCCGGATGGCTAGCCTGGCCGGGTCCGCGCCGACCGATTCGGTTACCCAGCGGGCGGCAGCAATGGCGTCCAGCACGTCTACCACGCCCCAGGCCCGGCGCAGCCGCTCACGGTACTGGCGGCCGTAGCCAGTGGAGCCGCCGTAATTCACGTCGATGATGCCGATGCCACGGCTGGTGAAGTACGCCTTGCCGAGGTCGAGGACCACGGACGAGCGCCCGGTCGGCCCGCCGTGGACCCACACGACGTATGGCGGCCGCGCGCCGTCCGGCCCGGCAGCGTCAGGGTTGGCCGGCGGGTAGAGGAGGGCGTGGACCACCTGGCCGTACAGGCCCTCGAAGTCCACTTCTTGCGGCACCGGCAGGTACGCCGCATCGGGCGGTGCGGCCGCTTGGTGCTGCAGTACCGATGTCTGGCCGGTCGTCGCATCGATTCGGAACACGGCGGGCCAGCTAGCAGGGCCGCCGCCGATCGCCGCGATCGACTCGCCGTCGGCAGACAGATCGTAGGCGATCTCGGCGAACGGCGCGTCCAGGTCCTTGAGCTCGAACGACTCCGGGTCCAGGATGCCGAGCCGAGCCGGACCGGCGCCGTGCGCAACTGCCAGACGGCCGTCGCCGAGCACGGCGAATGGCCTTGCACCGAGCTGCCAGAGCGGCGCGGCGAACTCCTCATCAGCAGGGAACAGGGCCAGCGGCGGCTCGCCGGCTAGCCCGACCTGGTAAATGTTCCACCAACCTGGCCAGTCAGTGGCCACGTACAGGCTGGTGTTGTCCCGCCACAACGGCGCCAGCACAGACTCGCGCTGCCCGCCCATCAGCGGCCTGCCCTTGCCGGGCACGCCGTCACGGACCGGGGCGACCCGCAGCTCAGTGCCGTCCCAGGGCATGTGCGGATGGTTCCAGCAGATCCACGCGAGCCATGTCCCGTCAGGGGACGGTGTCGGGAATGCGAAGAAATCGAACCCATCGACCAGGATGCGGATCGCCTCTGCATTGCGGCTTGCGGACCCGTCGAGCGGTACCGCGACGATTGCCCTGGTCACCTTGCCGCCGTCGTGCTGCTCCTGCACGCACCAGACCTCTGTCCGGTCCGGCGAAAGAACGAAGTCGGCATAGCGCAGGGCCGCGCCAGCGAGCGAGCTGCCGACCTCCCCCGCGGGCACGTCGGCCGGATCCGGAGTGAGCGGCACCGGCTCGCCGTCGCCGACCCCGGTCAGGTAAAGGCGCTGGTCGGCGTAGTTGGCGAACAGGATCAGGTAGCCATCAGAGGCCGTCGCGGTGCCCTTCCCTGACGGCTCGCCGGACGGGATAGGCAGGTAGGACCGGCCGCCGTATTCGTGCACCCGGCTCCTGGCATTCCAGGGCGCAGGCAGGAGCACCGCCTGCTCGCCATCGCTACTGCGCATCACCGTGGTCCGCCCGCCCTCGTCGGGCAGTCCCTGCTGCCACCAGACGTGGCTGCCGATCACGGTCGGGAAGGCGATCCTGACCTGCCCGCTGGCGACCTCCGCCGCGCTAATAGGTGATGGCCACTCGCCAAACGGGACAGCGGGTACCGCAGCTTCTGCACCGACCTGATCACCTGGTTGCCCGGCCGGCCCGGTGGGGCCGACAGCGGCTTCGTTACCCCTGTCTGTCATACGCATATGGTGCCCTACCGGGCGAGGTCGGGTGAGGCCGACTAGAGACTCTCATCCGATCGCTGCTGTCAAAAGATCAGCCATCGCGGGGATCGCAGGCTCGCGGGGTTCGTCCGGTCGGCCGGCCGCCGCGGGCCGCTGTGGCGTCTACCCTTGGGAGCATGCCTGCCGCGACCGTCGAGCGAAGCTTCGAAATCCGCACCTACGGGTGCCAGATGAACATGCACGACTCCGAGCGGCTGGCTGGCTTGCTTGAGGCGGCCGGCTACCGTCGGGCGGCTGCCGGAACTGACGCTGACGTAGTCGTTTTCAATACCTGCGCTGTCCGCGAGAACGCCGATAACCGCCTCTACGGGAACCTCGGCCACCTGCTGCCGGTCAAGAACTCTCGCCCCGGAATGCAGATAGCGGTCGGCGGGTGCCTGGCGCAGAAGGACCGGTCTACGATCACCGAGCGCGCGCCGTGGGTGGATGTCGTCTTCGGCACCCACAACATCGGCTCGCTGCCGGCCCTGCTTGAGCGCGCGCGGGTGCGGCAGGAAGCGCAGGTCGAGATCCTGGAGTCGCTTGAGCGCTTCCCTTCGGTACTGCCGGCCAGCCGTGAGTCGCCCTACTCGGCCTGGGTGGCTATCTCGGTCGGCTGCAACAACACCTGCACGTTCTGCATCGTGCCGAGCCTCCGCGGGCGGGAGGAAGACCGCCGTCCTGGCGACGTGCTTGCCGAGATCGAGGCACTTGCGGCCGAGGGCGTGCTTGAGGTCACGTTGCTGGGGCAGAACGTCAATTCCTACGGCGTCGGGTTCGGCGACAGGCTCGCGTTCTCCAAGCTGCTTCATTCGTGCGGGAACGTGGCGGGCTTGGAGCGAGTCCGGTTTACCTCGCCCCACCCGCGTGACTTCACCGATGACGTCATTGCCGCGATGGCTGAGACACCGAATGTGATGCCGCAACTGCACATGCCGCTGCAGTCCGGCTCGGACGCTGTGCTGCGCGCGATGCGGCGTGCCTACCGGCGGGAGAAGTACCTCGCCATACTCGACCGGGTCCGGTCGGCGATGCCGGAGGCTGCGATCACCACCGACATCATCGTCGGGTTTCCCGGCGAGACCGAGCAGGACTTCGCCGACACTCTGGACCTGGTTCGCCAAGCGAGATTCGCCGGCGCGTACACGTTCCAGTACTCGATCAGGCCCGGTACTCCGGCCGCTGACATGCCCGGCCAGGTCCCTGCTGATGTCGTCGCCGATCGTTATGAGCGGCTGGCCGCCTTGGTCGCCGAGGTGGCGTGGCAGGAGAATCAGAGGCTGGTCGGCCGTGAGGTTGAGGTGCTGGTGGCCGACGGCGAGGGCCGCAAGGACAGCGCCACTCACCGGATGTCCGGCCGGGCACGGGACAACAGGCTCGTGCACTTCACCCCGGGGCAGTCCGCTCCGCGGCCTGGTGACGTGATTACCACCGTGGTGACGGAGGCCGCGCCGCACTACTTGCTTGCTGATGTCAGCCCGGCGAGCGTGCGGCGCACTCGCGGCGGAGACGCGTGGGAGGCACGGCGCGCGGGCCAGGACGATCCTGTTGTCGGCCGCGAGCCAGCTGCGACGGCAGGCGGGAGCCAGGTTCTGCTCGGCATGCCATCCCGGCGACAGCCATCATCATGATCTTGCGCGCTATCCGCGGCGTACAAGGCATGTGCTGGTCGCCTGGGCGGTACGTGCCCCGGGCCTGGAGCTCGCTTTCTTATTTTTAAATCATTTGCCCTTCTCGCATCATGCGTGCAGGCTGCTCCAGCTGAATGCTGTTCATGATGGAGGGCTGGGCTTGACCGTGGTTTCCGATCAGTTCACCGACTCGCTTGAGATGCTCGATGATCGCCGGCTTGCAGATTCCGGGGCCGATGTCGACGACGTGCTGCTGATGCTGGCGCAGCGCTACGCGTATGTCGTTCCCAGCGAGTCGGCGCTGACGATGCTTGCCGCGCTAGGACCGCTCGTTGAGGTGGGCGCCGGCACGGGATACTGGGCGCACCGGCTTCGGTCGATCGGCGTGGATATTGTCGCCTTTGACCATGCGCCCGTAGACGGAGAGCGCGCTAACAGGTACCACCAGCGGTCCCGGCCGTGGACCCACGTTGACCAGGGCGATCAGAGAGTGTTGTGCGGTCACGCCGACCGCAGCCTGTTCCTGTGCTGGCCGCCATTGTTCTCGTCCCTGGGTGATTGCCTGGACTATTACGGCGGGGACACCGTGGCGTGCATCGGCGACGGCGGTTATCGCACCGCGCGGCTGGACCACCTGGGTGAAGCGTTCACGAAGGTGGCCAGCGCGCCGGTCAGGGGACTCGATCCTTATCCCGGGGTTGCCCCTCAGCTGACGATCTGGCAACGAACGCCAGAGCGGTGTGCCGTGTCATCAGGCGCGAAGGCCGGAGTGCGGTCTGCGCAGGATGAGATGAGCTAGCTGCGCGAGCTGCCGGTATGGGTCGGTGGCTCCTAGGTATTCCTCGACGTCGAGCAGCGCAGCGAGTCGGATCGGGTCCTCTGGTGCCGGAGGGTCGAGCTCAGCGAGGTCGACCGCGATCCGGACGCCGTACCAGCGCTCTAGCTCCAGTCCGGACCTGGCCGCTACCTCGGCAATAGTGTCGATGTCGTCGGTGCGGGCTGGTGCGCCGATCTCGTTGAGATAGCGCATGTCGCGCCCTTGCGCCCGCGCGGTTGCGCTCTCGTCGAGGGCCTCAAGAGCTGCGGGCCAGTCCTGGCGGGCCGCGGGCCGCCATATCGCCGAGACGGGTGTGCGGACGGCGACGCACAATAGCCCGCCGGGTGCGACATATCTCGCGAGCTCGGTGATCGCCGGCTGGCCGTCCGGCAGGTACATCAGCACACCCAGGCACAGCACGACGTCATAGTCGTCGGCAGTGATTGATGAGCCGAGGTCACCCACGGACCCGGCCACGACCTTCACCCTTTCCGCGGCATCGGCGGGGTCGGCGCGCAGTGCCGCTTGCAGCTGTGCGCGCATTTCCGGGTCAGGCTCGACCGCCACTACCCGGTGACCTGCCCGTGCCAGCCGGCGACTCTGCGTGCCCTGGCCGGCGCCTACATCGAGGATGCGACAGGGCCGGTCCGGCAGGTGCTTGGCCAGCTGGCGTGTGATGATCTCCTGGCGCACCACGTTGCGCACATTCGGCAGACCACCCAGCCAGCGCTCACGGGCTACGCCAAACGAGCCCGCCTCGCCGGTCCGGTGCGTCGAGTCTGAAGCACGGCCCACGGCTCGAAAGCCTAGGGCACCGGGGGGCTTGGAACGCGCGTGATCGTGAAGGGGGTTGGGCGCAGAGGCTAGCGGAAGACGCGAGCTAGCTTTTATGGCTCGTCCTCGTCATCATCGTGGTCGTCGTCGTCATCCTCTTCGTCGTCGTCGAAGTCGTACTCGTCGTCTTCGTCGTCGTACTCGTCGTCGAGGTCGAGGTCCTCGTCATCCAACTCGTCGTCGAGGTCGAGTTCGTCGTCCTCGGTTGGCATGTCGAGATCATCGGCGTACGTCATGTTTCCCCCAAGCGCTGGGTGACCATCCGGCCACATCGCCTGTGCAGGGACCTACCCTGCGCCTGTCAAACTGAAGCAATGCTACGGCCAGTCATCGCGGTCGTGGGCCCGACGGCCGCAGGTAAGTCCGAACTCTCGCTGACGCTGGCTCGTACGCTCGGCGGCGAGGTAGTTAACGCCGACTCTATGCAGCTGTATCAGGGTATGGACATCGGCACGGCGAAGCTGACGGAGGCCGAACGGGCCGGCGTTCCGCATCACCTGCTGGACATCTGGCCTGTCACGAAGGCAGCGAGCGCGGCGGAGTATCAGCTGCGCTCTAGACGGGTCATCGACGACATCCGGGCTCGCCGCCGGACGCCGATCCTCGTAGGTGGCTCCGGGCTGTACGTCAGGGCCGCGATCGACAAGCTCCAGTTCCCCGGCACAGACGCCGAAGTCCGGGCCGGCCTGGAACGCGAGCTCGAGCGGGTTGGCCCGGCCGTCCTGCATGCGCGGCTGGCCGCGCTAGATCCCGCGGCAGCAGCGGCCATCCTTCCCGGCAACGGGCGGCGCATCGTCCGCGCACTGGAGGTCATCGAGCTATCCGGGCAGCCGTTCAGCGCGACGCTGCCGGCATATGAGTCGGTCTATCGGGTGATTCAGCTGGGCGTGGCGATGCCGCGGCCGGAGCTTGACAGGCGAGTCGCCGAGCGGGTTGACCGGATGCGACAGCTCGGACTCGTCGACGAAGTGCGGCGACTCGAGCGGGCCGGGCTACGTGACGGCTTTACCGCGAGCCGTGCTCTTGGCTACGCCCAGGTTCTCCGTTTCCTTGCCGGTGACTGGACCGAGGAGACCGCCTTCGCGCAGACCATCACTGCGACGCGCCGGTTCGTCCGGCGCCAGGAGTCGTGGTTCCGGCGGGACCCGCGGGTCAGCTGGATCCCGGCCGGGGCAGGGCTGGCGGAACGGGCGCTGGCCATTGTCCGGTCGCAGGCCTGACCAGCGGGCCCGGACGGGCGGCTAGCATCGGGGGCATGCGGTTCGCCAAGGGGCACGGCACGGGGAACGACTTCGTGATCTTGCCCGATCTCGACGGCGACCTCGACCTGACTTCAGGGCTTGCCGCTCGTCTGTGTGACCGGCATTTCGGGGTCGGGGCGGACGGGGTGCTGCGGGTTGTGCGCACGGCCGCTGCGGGTGAGGATGCCGCGGGCCAGCATGCCGAATGGTTCATGGACTACCGGAACGCCGACGGCAGTGTCGCAGAGATGTGCGGTAATGGCGTCCGTGTCTTCGCCAGGTACCTGATTGAGCACGGCATGGCGACGGGTCCAGAAGTGGCGATCGCCACCAGGGCGGGCACCAGGGCAGTCCGCGCCGAGCCGGACGGCCAGTTCACTGTGGATATGGGCGCCGCCACGGTACTTGGCGAGGGCGAGGCGCAGGCGGGCCGTCAGCGGCTCGCCGGGCTGGCGATCTCGGTCGGGAATCCGCACCTGGCCTGCATGGTGACTGAGCCGGTCACGGCCATCGACCTGAGCGGTCCGAGGGTGCTGCGGCCTGCCGGGCTCACTGCCGGGGCAAACATTGAAGTCATCAGGGTTCTGCGCGACCGCGAGGTCGAGATGCGCGTGCACGAGCGCGGATCAGGTCTGACGCTGTCCTGCGGGACCGGTGCGGTTGCCGCAGCAGTTGCCGCGGCCGTGTGCGCGGGGGAGTGGCCGACTGAGAGGGCTATGCCCTGGACCGTGCGTGTACCGGGAGGCAAGCTGGCTGTGACACCAAGTGCCAGGGCCAGCCTGCTGACCGGTCCCGCGGAGATCGTTGCCTCCGGGGAGCTAGCTGACGAATGGCTGGCCGACCTGCCCGGCCGGGCTGACCGGGCGGCGGCCGGGCTGCCCGCGACCTGAGCCCGCATGAGAGTCAGGAGCCGGCCGGGCGCGGCGAGGCCGCGTTGCGCGGGTCTGACTGAAGGGCCAGCCTGAGGCCCAGATCAACGAGCCGCCAGCCGGTACGTGCTCGCAGCGACTTCGTCACGTCCCGCGCGGGCCGGGTGCTCGCGCCGACGTATGCGCCGTCGGCTCGCCGCCTCCTGCTAGCCGGCCCGGATCTGGCTAGCGCGGCGCCGGCTGGCACGGCCGCCGATCGCGACCTGCACTCGTAGCCGTCTGTGATTCGCCGGACTTCAGCCATGCGCTGGCGAGCTAGATCCTCGAGGATTCGCTGATTCATCTGACTGGTCCTCCTGGGTTGCGGCCGGCGCTTCCGGCCGCAAACGGGCTGTCGGGTAACTTCTGATCGCGGGTCTGTCTCGCCCCTGGTCACTAACGGCCGGGGGTCGCTGGCGGTGCCTAGTCGTTGCTGATCGTTGGTCGCCGCCAGGGCCTGCACCGCAGCCACGGCGGCTACGGCTCGATCGCCTGCGTAGCCGCCTGATCTGACGCTGCGGATTCTGATGTCGCGTGCTCTGGCGCCTGTTCCCGTGCCACCGCGGCCGGAAACTCCGGCGAGGCTGCAGGCGCCTTCGGCGGTCTCGCGGCCTCCGGTGCCTTGACGATCCGGATGTCGCCGCTGAGTGTGTGGCAGCTGATCCGGACCGGCACGCCTGACTCGTCCTGGCCGTCGTCCCCATCGCTCGGGTCCAGGTCGCTGTGAAGGCTGCCCGACGTGCTGGCAAGATCCAGGTAGACCCCGATGCCGGGCACGACTGCGACGTGCAGGTCACCGGATGCGCTGCGCAACTCGACCAGGCCTGCCGCGACAGCTCCCAGCCTGATGTCCCCGCTGGCCGTCTCCGCGTCCACCGAGCCGGCGCAGTTGCCAACTGTGACATCGCCGCTGGCCGTCTGCGCGTTAACTGAGCCGGCGCAGCTGCCAACTGCGACGTCGCCACTGCCCGTGCTGAGACGTGCGTAACCGCCGACCGTCGCTACGTGGATGTCACCCGACTCCGCCCTGATCGCGATGTCGCCCCCGGCCGTGTCCAGCAGCACGTCGCCGCTGGCGGAGTGCACCGTGACGTCACCACTCACCGAAGCGGCAGAAGTATCGCCGCTGGCCGTCTCCACGTTGAGGGCGCTGAGCTCGCCGACGAACGACAGGTCTCCTGAAGCTGACTTGGCGGCGCAGCTCGATCCTTCCGGCGCCTTGATCGTCAGATCCAGTCCTCGCCTGCGCCCCCAGCCGCCGGGCCGCGCTCCGCGGATGTACAGCTGGCCGTCGTCGAAGTCCACCTGGACCTGCGACAGCAAGTCCTCAGCGCCGTGGCCGCTCGGTACGACCTCGACGGCCAGTGTGTTCGTCGGCTCGCCGGACACCACGATGCTCCCTGATCCCCACGAGTCGATGCTGATGTCGACCGGGTCAGAACATGCGAAATCCCATGTACTCATGACCGTGCCCTTCTGGTCTGGATGTTGTTGCCGAAATGGTGGCGTTAACTGAGTCGTCAGCCCGCAGCTAGCTGCGGGCGAAGCCGGTGTACCGCTTGCCGTTGCCCGGCCTGCCGGGCGGCGGAGGAGCGAATGGCGGGCGCTTCTTCGGGCCGCCGGGCGGGTTGTCGAGCGCGCGGCTGATGGCTCTGACGAGCCAGGCATTCACCGACAAGCCAGCCGATTGCGCTGCCGCCTCCACCCGTACCTTCATGCCGTCGGAGATCCGCAGCGTTACCCGGGTGTTGCCGGCCTCGTCCGCAGCGTCGCCCGCATCCTGCGCCGCATCGTCCTGCGCGCGCGTCAGGTTGACGACGAACTCAGGCTCGGTTCCAGTCAGCCGTACATCGACAGTCGCGCCGTCAAGACTGGCGGTTATCTCGTCGGCCGCAGCCGACAGGACGTCGAGCAATGCGAGCCGCACCGTCGAGTCCAGGGTCTCCGAGAGCATCTCGGCGGCCTTGGCTATGTCCTCACTTGCGAATCTGGTGATCGAGGTGAGTTCTCGCCGGAGCGATTCCGCGTACTCGCTGAGGTCCATGACGCCATCATGACGTCACCGATGACGTCTGTCAAGTCAAGAACTGACGTCTGCGGAGCCACAGGATGACGTCATTCGGGCCCGGTGATGACGTCAGCACGCGGCAACGTGACGTCGCCTGGGTTCTCGCTTACAGTGAGATCGCTGAGTTCGACGTCGAGTAGGAACCGAGGGCGTGCGCCATGAACGCGGGCGGTGTTGAGCCTCAAGTCATCCCGCAAGGGAGAAGCCGCTTGCCGGGCCGACTGATCATTGGCGTCGTGTCAGCACTGATACTGTTCGTGACTGCCACTCACCTGTCGCCGGCAATCCGTGCGGGACTACATGACGGGAGTCATGGCCACTGGGTGGCGACTGGGAAACACTGCGCCAGGTCGGTGTGCACCTGGACCGGCCGGTTCGTGTCGCCGAACGGCCACGTCCTGCTCTCCTCGGCTCAGTACGCCGGACGGTTGCCCACGGGAATTCACGCCGGCACGTCCGTGGCGGGTCTGTACCCCGGCGGCTCCGGGCTGGTGTACCCGCCGACCGGCTCCGACGAGTGGATATCGCTGCTGGTCCTGCTGATCCTCGCCGTGGCCGGCCTGTACTGGTCAAGCCGCCCTGTCGTTGCGAAATACTTCCGGGACCGGGCAGCCGCGACACCCCAGTCCTAGGCCCGCCACAAAAGCTGTATAGCGCCCTCGAAACGGCATGAAGCGGCTCGGGACCGGATTCCGCGCCAGCCAGCTGATCGCTCAGCCTGCGGTGCGCTCAAGCAGCGACCCACGCGGCAGACCCCGGATGGACGCGTCGAGTACCTCGGCGACATGCGCTACCGGCATTGGCCGGCCTGCTGTGGCCAGAGCCTGGGCGATCTGCAGCGAGCAGCCGGGATTTGCTGAGACCAGCAGGTCGGCACCTGTGGCCGCAACCGCGCGAGCCTTGCGCTCGCCGAGTTCAGCAGCGGCCTCCGGCTGCACCAGGTTGTAGATGCCGGCCGAGCCGCAGCACGTTCCCGCGTCGGTGATCTCGGTGAGCGCCAGGCCAGGAATACCGCGCAGCAGCGCCCGCGGCTGCGCAGTAATCCGCTGCGCGTGGCCCAGGTGACAGGCGTCGTGGTACGCCACCGTCACCGCAAGCTCGGTCCGCACTGCTACCGGCCCGAGATCGGCCAGGAACTCGCTGAAATCGCGGACGGTCGCGCTGAAGGCCGCAGCCCGGCCCGCCCAGTCCGGGTCGCCGGCCAGCAGGCGCTCATATTCCTTCATGGCCGACCCGCAGCCCGCCGCGTTCACGATGACCGCGTCGACGCCGGCGCGCTCGAACGCCTCGATGGTCGCACGGGCGAAGTCAGCGGCCTCGGCCCGGCGCCCGCCATGCAGCGACAGCGCACCGCAGCAGCCCTGGCCAGGCGGCACGATGACGTCACAGCCCTCAGCTGAGAGCACTCTGGCCGTCGCGGCATTGACCTGCGGGAACAGCACCTGCTGCACGCAGCCGGTCAGCATGCCGACGACGGCCCTGCGCTCTGTTCTGGCTGGCACGCGGGCAGGAAGCCGCCTGATTACCCCACCGCCGCGGCTGGCAACGCGTGGCGGAGCGGGCGCGACAGCTAGCGCGGCTGCGGCCTCCGGCGCAACCCGGCGCAGCAGCGCGCTCCGGGCGGCGAGCCGGTCCAGCCCGGTCCGCTGAGCGACGCGCAGCGGACCAAGCGCGGCCCTGAGCCGCTTTGGGTACGGGAACGTGGCGAATATCGCGGCCCGGACCGCGCGGTCCCGCGGCGACCTGGCGGGCAGTGGCACCGGCATCTGCGCCTGCTCGTCCTCGGCTGCCTCACCCCAGCCCCTCGCAGCCTCGATGAGCTGGTCATACTGCACGCCGGATGGGCAGGCTGTCATGCAGGCCATGCAGCCCAGGCATCGGTCGAAGTGTTCAGCCGCGGCGGCGCTGCCCTGGCCGCTGTCCAGGATTTGGGTAACCAGGTGGATCCGGCCGCGGGGCGAGTCCATCTCCTCGCCCCAGAGCTGATAGGTCGGGCAGGCCGGGAGGCAGAAGCCGCAGTGCACGCAATCGCCGGCCAGGTCGCGCAGCGATCCGTCCGGATCGAGCGCGCTGCGGACCGGGTCTTCGTGAGCGAGGGGCTCGACAATGCCGGTGTCGTCCGCTGACATCAGATCCCTCCAGGCAGCCGTCCGGGCGCCATCCGGTGCCCAGGATCGAACTGGTTCTTGACCGCGCGCATGAGCTCGAGCGACTGCACTGGCCCCCACATGTCCACGGCCTCCCTGACGGCCGGCGGCGCGTGCACAACCACCGCGCTAGCAGTAGCAGGCAGTACGCTTCCCGCGCTCAGCGCTCCGAGACTGGCCCGCAGCGCCGCGACGAAGCCAGCAACCGCGTCGTTAGCCGCCTCCCCGCCAACCACGACATCTAGCAAGCCTGCCGCCGACCCGCTAACAGCCGGGTCCAGCCCCGCCGACTCAGCGGCCGCCCGAATTGCGCTGAGCACGTCACTGAGCTTCCCGGCCCAGAACGCGACTCTCAGTAGGGTGCCCGGGCGCTCGCGACCGCTGGACGACGGCCTCAGCACACGAAACGCTTCGCCCGCCGCCCCAGCGTCCGCAATCGCCCGGCTGACTCCGGACTGAGAGCCAGATTCTTCAGGCTCCGCGGGCGTGCGGTGGGCGGGGCGGTCGCCGGACCGTTTCGTGTGGTCAGGCGATTGTCCCGGCACCGCACGTTCGAGGAGTTCACTCAAGCGACTGGCTCGCAATTCGACGCTGTCGGCATCGCCTTCGAGCAGAGCCGCGACGCTCAGGTGAGCAGAGGCACGCGGCCAGTCGAGTTCGATGGCAGAGGGCGTGACCGGCGAGTCTGCTATGACGCGCACGGCGGCGACTGCGGAGGCCGGGTCGGGGCACTCGACCGTGATCCAGGCAGTGGACTCCGGCAGCGGATGCAGGCGGAAAGTGGCCTCGGTGATCAGGCCGAGCGTGCCGTAAGAGCCGGCGAACAGCTTGCCGATGTCGTAGCCGGCCACGTTTTTCACCACTTTGCCGCCGGCTTTGGCGACGGTGCCGTCGGCCCTGATCACGGTGATGCCGATGAGCAGATCGCGCGGAGAGCCGTACCGGTAGCGAAGCGGCCCTGCCGCACCGGTCGCGATTACGGCGCCGATCGTGCCGGTGCTGCCCGTCGGGTCGAGCGCCAGGCGCTGGCCGGCGGAACCGAGGACCTTGGCGAGGTCATCGAGGCGGACCCCGGCCTGCACGCTCACGACCAAGTCACCCGCGGTGTGCTCGAGGATCTTGTCGAGGCGGCCGGTGTCGACGATCAGGTCGCAGCTCGCGGGCGCGGGGGCCCAGTCTAGGCGGCTGCCGGTCCCGCGAGCGGCAACTGTCAGCCCAAGGCCCGCGGCGGCTCGCAGCAGCGCGGCGGCCTCCGCCGTCGAGGCCGGTGCGGCGACGTATCGGGCCTGCGTGCCCGCGATTGCGTCGTCCGGGCTGGCCGGCGTCACTTGCTCGCAGGCGCTGGTGAGTTCGTCCGGAATGCTCAGTACTGTCATGGCTCCTCCGGGTCGCGCTCAGGGGGAGTCCCCCGAGGGTGCCCGTTCCCGGTCAGAATTGATCGATCAGCCCGGATGCGACAAGCGGGTGCGGGGCGCGGCGGACCCCTGGCACTTCGCCGCACAGGCGGGGGGTGGGGAACACCTTCCCCGGGTTGCACACGCCGCCTGGATCGAACGCGCAGCGCAGCAACTGCATCGTGTCGAGGTCATCGGCGCCGAACATCCGGAGCATGTACCGCGACTTGTCGACGCCCACACCGTGCTCGCCGGTAATCGAGCCGCCGTGCTCAATGCACAAGTCAAGGATGCGGCCGGACAGTATCTCGGCTTTCTCCTGCTCGCCGGGCACCGTGTCGTCGAACAGCACCAGTGGGTGCAGGTTGCCGTCGCCCGCATGAAACACGTTCGCCACGCGGATTCCATGCTCGGCGGATAGCTCGCCAATGCGGTCCAGCACTGTCGGCAGCGCAGTCCGGGGAACGACCCCGTCCTGAACGATGTACGCAGGGCTGATCCGGCCGACGGCGGCGAACGCGGACTTCCGGCCGGTCCAGATCGCCGCCCGCTCGGCTGCGTCCTGCGCGGCGCGGATCTCGTAGGCCCCCTCCGCTGTGCAGATTGCCCGGACCGCCGCGGTCTGGGCCTCGACGTCCGCGGCCGGGCCGTCTAGCTCGACGATCAGGACTGCGCCCGCGCCTTCTGGGTAGCGGCAGTTCACCGCCGCCTCGGCCGCCTGGATGGCCAGCGCGTCCATCATCTCGATCGCGCCGGGCAGGATGCCCGAGCCGATGATCGCCGACACCGCCGCGCCGCCCGCGCCCATTGTGGTGAACGCGGCCAGCAGCGTGGTCACCGCTTCCGGGATGGGTGTCAGCTTCACGACGATCTTGGTGACGATGCCGAGGGTGCCTTCCGAGCCGGTGAACGCACCGACCAGGTCGTAGCCGGGTGACGCTCCGGTCCCGTCACCGAGCCAGGTCAGATCGCCCTGCGGGGTGACGATCTCCAGGCCTACGACGTGGTGGACGGTGAACCCGTGCTTCAGGCAATGCGCGCCGCCGGAGTTCTCGGCTACGTTCCCGCCCACGGAACAGACGACCTGGCTGGACGGGTCCGGCGCGTAGAACAGGCCGTACGGCTCGGCGGCCTTGCTGACGGCGAGATTGGTGACGCCCGGTTCGACGATGGCACGGCGGCTGGCCGGATCGATGGCGATGATGTTGCGCATCTTCGAGGTGACGATCAGCACGCCGTCGGCACGGGGGAGCGCGCCGCCGGACAGGCCGGTTCCGCTGCCCCGCGCCACGAATGCGACGCCGCGGGCCGCGCACGCCGCGACGATGGCGGCCACCTGGGCGGCCGACTGCGGCAGCACAACCAGGCCGGGCGTGCTGCGGTGCGCCGTCAGCCCGTCACACTCGTAGGTGCGAAGCTCCTGCGGGTCGCTGATGACATTGGCCTCGCCGCAGATTCTGGCCAGCTCGTCCGCAAGCCCAGTCTCAGTCAAACCGGCACTAACCGGCTGAGTGTCAGTTGGCTTAGCGCCGATGGGTCCGCGTTCCATCTCCCCAGCATCCCTCGCCCGGGACTGGCTCGCTACTGGCTGGGTGCCAGCAGGGACGCGGCACACTTGCCATGTCTTAGCTATCTCATTATATGGACGTGTATGTTCATCATGTGAGCAATGAGACCACGTCATCGAGCGGCGGCGACAGCCGCGACCACAGTGGCGACGTCGACAGCGATGGCAGCCGCCGACGCTGGCTCATCTTGTTCATCGGCCTGATCGCCATGACGGCCGGCTGCACTTTCCAGTACGGGCTGGCCTACCTGATCCCGGCGCTGCGGCACGAAGGCTTCTCGCTTGAGCTGGCCAGCATCCTGGTTGCCTGCCCGACGGCTGGGCTGCTGCTCACGCTGGTCGGCTGGGGTGCGGCAGCTGACCGCTGGGGCGAGCGGATCGTGCTAGCTACGGGGCTCGGGCTGGCTGGCGTCATACTGCAGATCGCCGCCTCAGTCCACGGCGCTGGCGGGCTTGGCATCTGCCTCGCGCTGGGCGGAGCAGCAGGCGGCTCGGTATTCGCCGCGAGCGGGCGGCTGATCCTGGGCTGGTTCGCGCGGCACGAGCGCGGCCTGGCTATGGGAATCAGGCAAAGCGCCCAGCCGCTCGGCCTTGCGCTCGCTGCCGTTGCCCTGCCGACGCTGGGCGGCAGCGGCACCAGCCTGCCGTTGCGCTTCCTCGGCGGATTCTGCCTGGTGTCCGCAGCCCTGGTTGTTGCGCTGGTGCGGGATCCGGCCCGGCCAACAGCGCGGGACCCGCAGGCGGGTTCGCCGGCCCTGGCCGGCGGTTCGCCATATCGGCAGCCAGTGCTGTGGCGCATCCACGGTGCCAGCGCGCTCCTGGTGGTGCCGCAGTTCGCTGTCGCCACATTCGCACTGGTATTCCTCGTCGACGCACGCGGCTGGGACGTGACGGCGGCTGGTCGTTTGCTCGCGGTCGCCCAGCTTTGCGGCGCGGCCTCCCGGCTCGGCGCCGGATACTGGTCGGACCGGGTCGGCAGCCGGATGCGGCCCATGCGCACGCTCGCGGTGAGTACCGCCGTCGGCATGCTGGCACTCGCCGTCGCGGCGGCTGCCGGATCGTCAGTTGCCGTGCCGCTTCTGCTGGCCTGTGCTGTCGTATCCGTCAGCACCAACGGGCTTGCGTTCACTGCCGTAGCCGAGTACGCCGGGCCTGCCTGGGCCGGGCGTGCACTCGGCATCCAGAACACCGGGCAGAACGCGCTTGCCGCCGCCACGCCCCCGGTCCTGGCACTAGCCATCGGCTCGATTGGCTTCGGAGCGTCATTTGCCGTCGTGGGTGCGTTCCCCGTGGTAGCGGCCGTATTGGTACCCGTCGGTCTGGAGCGCGCCTCGCCTAAGGTCGCGGCGTCGCCTGGTTCCCGCACGAGGCAGGATGAGGGCCGGACGCGAATACGCCGACCGCGAATTCCGCCGGCAACTGAACATCCTCCGTCTGTGTGATCCGGCCGACCCGGACGCGGAGCAGCAGGTCAGAGGTTCCCTGGCTGCTCCCGACCCCGTTGAGGTAGCAGTAATAGGAGCGCCAGAGCACTCGGACCCACCGGTAGGAATGCGGCGGGATCGGGCCGCCTATCCGGTACTTAAGGTCGTGCGCAGAACCAAACAGGCGCCATGGGCCACGCGTCGAAACGGCGATCTGCGGAGGAACGGGCGCACCGGGGCTGATGTTGTCGGCGCTGCCGAGGATGACCTGGGTCATGTCGGACGGGTTAAAGATGGTGATCGCGAAACCCTGAATATGGCCTGGGCGTATCGGCACGGTGTCCTGAGACGCCCCGGCCGCTTGCGTGTCCACCTCGTGCGCCCAGTCCGCTCGGCTCCACCAGGTCGACTCACCGTCGAACTGCAGGCTCGGCTGGGCGCTGCGTCTGTCTTAGGGCATCCGCTCGTAAGCCGGCAGGGTGAGGAAGTCCGCGTACTCGTCGGCCAGCGCCACCTCGGTGAACAGCAACGTGGCCTGATCGAAGCGGCCCTCGTCGTAAGCGTTGCCAAGCTGCGCCTTGATGGTCGCGAGCTCCTCGCCGATGATCCGCTCGGCCAGCTCCCTGGTCACCTTCGGGCCCTCGGCAAGCTTGATGTCGTTGTGCAGCCACTGCCAGATCTGCGAGCGGGAGATCTCTGCGGTTGCGGCGTCTTCCATGAGGTTGAAGATCGCCACTGCGCCGTTGCCGGCCAGCCAGTTCGCCAGGTACTGCAGGCCGACGCTGATGTTGTTGCGCAGGCCGGCTTCGGTGATCTCGCCAGGCGTGTCCTTGACGTCGAGCAACTGCGCCGCCGTCACGTGCACGTCGTCCCGCTGCTTGCTGAGCTGGTTGGGTGCGTCACCGAGCACGCGGTCGAAGATCTCGCGGCAGACAGGAACCAGATCCGGGTGCGCGACCCAGGACCCGTCGAAGCCGTCGCCGGACTCGCGATTCTTGTCCTCGCGGACCTTGGCGAGAGCGACCTCGTTAACCTTGGGGTCCCGGCGGCTCGGAATGAAGGCCGCCATGCCGCCCATGGCGTGGGCGCCGCGCGCGTGGCAGGTCTTGACGAGCAGTTCGGTGTAAGCGCGCATCATTGGCGCGGTCATCGTCACCGAGTTGCGCTCCGGCAGCACGAAATCCACGCCCCTGGTGCGGAACTTCTTGATGATGGAGAATAGGTAGTCCCAGCGCCCGGCGTTCAGGCCCGCGCTGTGGTCGCGGAGCTCATACAGGATCTCTTGCATCTCGAACGCGGCCGGGATCGTCTCGATCAGGACGGTTGCCCTGATGGTGCCCTGCGGGATGCCGAGAGCGTCCTGGGCCAGGACGAAGGCGTCGTTCCAGAGCCGGGCCTCCAGATGGCTCTCCATTTTGGCCAGGTAGAAGTACGGTCCTTTGCCCTTTTCTAGCTGCCGCCGTGCGCAGTGCGTGAAGTAAAGCGCGAAGTCGACCAGGCTCCCGGAGGCCCGATGGCCGTCGACCAGCAGGTGCTTCTCAGGCAGGTGCCAGCCGCGCGGCCTGACTACGATCGTGGCCAGCTCACCGTCAGGCCGCAGCTGGTAGGACTTACCGTCTTCGCTGGTGAAGTCGATGGTCCGGTCGAGGGCGTCCTTGAGGTTGAGCTGACCGGTGATCATGTTGTCCCAGAGCGGGGTGTTGGCATCCTCGAAGTCGGCCAGCCAGACCTTCGCGCCGGAGTTAAGGGCATTGATCGTCATCTTCTTGTCGGTCGGGCCAGTGATCTCGACACGCCGGTCGATCAGGCCGGGCGCGGGCGGAGCGACCCGCCAGGACGTGTCGGACCTGATGGCCTCAGTGCTGGTCAGGAAGTCCAGCGTGCCGCCCGCCGACAGTTCGTCCTGCCGCCGGGACCTGGCCTCGAGCAGCTCAAAGCGGCGCTGCCCGAGTTCCCGGTGCAGCAGCGCCACCAGATCGAGTGCCTCCGGAGTAAGGATCTCGTCGTACCGGATGCCGGCCGGGCCGGCAATCTCAACGCCACTGGACATCGCATGCTCCTTCACCTTGACCGCCAGGCCGCAACGGTGCACCGATACCAGAAGGTAACCCATGCGATCTCGGCCCACACCGCCGGCGCAGTCCGGGCACATTCTGAGGGCGTCGCATGTTAATGAGATGAGGATGTTTTCACGCCGTGGCACTATCAGGATCAGCGCTCGCCGCCAGCGAGTGGGGCAGGCGATGGTCTGTGCTAGACCGTTTTATCTAACTAATTCCAAGCATTCCGGCCAGTTGCTCCGGTGCCGTTCAGGTAACCCGGCGACTGGTCCGGCAGAGGTGGCATGACCGCACAATCGAACGAACTACCGATCGAGAACCCAGGCGAAGGCCGGCCAGCTGACGAGGTCGCCGAGCCCCGGAACGGCCGGTTCAGGGCCAAGGCCGGTGAGCCGCCGCGCGACGGCCAGCCGTGGGACGAAGCCGACGAGCCTGACGCCGGCCAGCTCGATCTCGACGACCGGCACGCGCTGCGGCGCGTGGCGGGGCTATCTACTGAGCTGCAAGACGTCAGCGAGGTTGAATACCGGGCACTCCGGCTGGAACGGGTCGTCTTGATGGGCGTCTGGACCGACGGGACGCTGGCTACGGCAGAGAACTCGCTGCGTGAGCTCTCCCGTCTCGCCGAGACCGCCGGATCGGAGGTGCTCGACGGCCTCGTACAGCGGCGCGGCCGGCCCGACGCGTCAACCTACGTTGGCGCGGGCAAGGCCAGGGAACTGGCTGAGATCGTGGCCGCGCAGGGCGCTGACACCGTCATCTGCGATGGTGAGCTAACACCCGGGCAGCTTCGCAGTCTTGAGGGCACGGTCCGGGTCAAAGTGGTGGACCGGACCGCCCTGATCCTGGACATTTTCGCCCAGCACGCCCGCAGTAAGGAAGGCAAGGCGCAGGTCGAGCTTGCCCAGCTGCAGTACCTGCTGCCGCGGCTGCGCGGCTGGGGCGAGTCGCTCTCCCGGCAGGCAGGCGGCCGGGCCGGCGGTGCCGGCGGCATCGGTACTCGCGGGCCAGGCGAGACGAAGATCGAGACTGACCGCCGCCGCATCCGGTCCCGCATCTCCCGGCTGCGGCGCGAGATCGCCGACATGTCGGTCGGGCGTGAAGTGCAGCGGGGCCAGCGCCGGCGCCGGGCAGTGCCGTCGGTGGCCATCGCCGGATACACCAACGCCGGGAAGTCCAGCCTGCTCAACCGGCTGACCGGGGCTCAGGTGCTGGTGGACGACTCGCTGTTCGCAACGCTGGATCCGGCCGTCAGAAAGGCGAAGACCCCTAGCGGGTGGCCGTACACGCTCACGGACACGGTGGGCTTCGTCAGGCACCTGCCACACCAGCTGGTCGATGCCTTCAGGTCCACGCTTGAAGAAGTGGCCGACGCAGACCTGATCTTGCATGTGGTCGACGGCTCTGACACCGATCCGCGGTCGCAGCTTGCTGCCGTCAGGGAGGTGCTCGCAGAGGTCGGCGCAGGCGATTTGCCAGAGCTTGTCGTGATCAACAAGGCAGATTGCGCTGACCCGATCGACCTTGAGGGGCTGCAGCTGACCGAGCGGCAGTCGGTCGTGGTGTCGGCCCGCACGGGCGACGGCATCGACACGCTGCTGGCCGAGATCGAGCGGCTGTTGCCGCGGCAGTTCCGCGAGGTCAGTGTCGTGCTTCCGTACGATCGCGGTGACCTGCTATCTCGCGCCCACAACGAGGGCGAGGTGCTCGCCGTAGAGCACGGCAGCGACGGCACATCGCTGACCGCCCGCGTGCCGCTCGCCCTGGCCGCCGAGCTCGGCAGATTCGCCCCGGCTAATACCGCGCATTAGGTACGTGCCGGACGGCTGCTATATATCGCGCAATTCGCCGCGCAATTGCGCGACGCAGGTGCGCGGCGCGCCAGGGAGGCGTCATTATGATCGGCTCAGCGGATGGCTGCGCGCCTTTTAACGGCGACAATAGGGGAACGGGCAGCTGGCCGATTGGCCGGGGCTTGCCCGCGTCTGCTGCCTGGCCCGATGTGCCGGTTGCGGCCTTGGGTTGCTTGCCCTCTGACCGACCATTTAGCACGTCAGAGCTGCCGTGTCCGGTGCGGTGCGACTGTACGGCAGCCATTAGGATGTCACCGGTCGCAAAAGCAGCCTGGCTGCCAAGAATGCTTAAAGAGCCCTTTACACCAGTTCTGCTGGTGCAATAACGTAACTGAACCGATATGTTGGTGCGTTGCGATCGCGCCGCCCTTATGAGGGCCTGATCGCGCTCCGGATCGCCTGGCTGATGCCAGAGCTCTGGCTTAACACGACGCTCGGTATGAGAGAGGCCGCATGGTTACCCGGAGTTCGGTGGAGCTCAGCGGATCACGGCTGGGTGCGCCGTGACTGTCCGCCTGCTCACGAACATCGGCCGGCTCTGGACCGGATCAGAAGTCTGGAGCAACGCCGCGATCCTGTTGCACGACGACCGCATCGCGTGGGTCGGGCCCGCGTCCGAGCTGCCGGCCAGCGTCCCCGGCGTGATCCATGACATCGTGGACGTTGATCACGTGGAGAACCTCGGCGGTGCCCTGGTCACGCCCGGCCTGATCGACTCGCACACGCACCCGGTTTACGCAGGGAACCGGTGGGCGGAGCTAGCCATGAAGTCCGGCGGTGCGTCAGCCGCGGAGATCGTGGCCGCGGGCGGCGGCGTCGCGTCCACTGTGACCATCACCAGGGGAACTGACCCCTGGACGTTGTGCAGTGGCGTTCGCGAGCGGCTGCGCGCCTGGCTGCTGAACGGGACCACAACCGTCGAGGCCAAGACTGGTTATCACCTCACGAGGGACGGCGAGCTGGCGGACGTGCGGCTGCTGCGCTCGCTGGAGTCCGAACCCGGCATGCCGCGCGTGCACGTGACGTTCCTGGCCGCCAACGCCGTGCCGCCGGAGTTCTTCGGCCGTCGCAACGACTACGTGGACGCGGTCGGCACCTGGTGCGCGGATGCGGCGGCGGCTGGCGCGGACAGCATCGACGCCAACTGCGACGAGGGACGGTTCACCCCGCATGAGGCGAACTGGATCCTTACTGCCGGGAGAGCGGTCGGCCTTCAGCCGCGTCTGCATGCATGCGGCAATGGCCAGAGCGGCGCCGCGCTGCTGGCCGCCGAGCTCGGGTGCGCATCAGCTGACCTGCTGCTCGACGCTGGCGACGACGACGTAGCTGCGCTCGCGCGGGCGGGAGTTGTCGCGGTGGTGTGCCCGGCGACCGAGTCGGACTCGCGGCGGCAGCCGCCCGTCCGGGCCCTGCTCGATAAGGGCGTGCCAGTCGCCCTTGGCTCAGATCATTCACCGGGCGGCAACGGCATCACATCCATGCCGCTGGTGATCAGCCTGGCAATCGCGGCCTTCGGGATGAGCGTGACGGAGGCGCTTCGCGCTGCGACTGTCGGCGGAGCGCAAGCACTGCGCTCGCCGGACCGCGGCGCGATGGCGCGCGGCCGCCTGGCCGACATCGTCGCCTGGGACGCCGATCACGAGGGTGCATTCGGCTGGTCCTACGGCATGAAGCCGGTTAAGGTCTGGCGCGGCGGCGAGCCGGTCACTCCGTAGCGGCCGGCATCCGGTCAGCTGACTGTGGCGGCCTGCTGGGGGACCAGGCCGGCGTGCCGCCCCAGGTGGAGGTTCACGAGCCTGATTGCTATCGATCCCTCGCCGACCGCCGTGGCCACTCGTTTGACCGAGCCGCTTCGCACGTCGCCGGCGGCGAACACGCCGGGCATGCTGGTCTCCAGCATGTAGGGGTCGCGGTCCAGGGTGGTCCAGGGTTGCTGGCGGCGTGCGTCGGGGCCGAGTCCGGGCCCGGTGACGATATAGCCATCTTTGTCCAACCGGACGGCGGTCTTGAAGCCTTCCGTACGCGGTTCGGCGCCGATCATGACGAACAGCGCAGTCGCCGGGATGGTGTTGAGCGCGGAGGTGGTGAGGTCCTCGACGGTGACGCGTTCCAGCCGGTCAGCGCCGTCTAGCTTCCTGACTTCGCTGCGATAGCGGATGTTGATGCCAGGTTCGGTTGTGACGCGGTCGATGAGGTATTGCGACATGCCAGCGGCCAGGTCAGGGCCGCGGATGACGATGGTGACGGGACTGCCGTTGTCTGCCATCGCGACCGCGGCCTGGCCGGCCGAGTTTCCGCTCCCGATGATGACGGCAGGCTGTCCCGGACGGACACGGTCGTAGACGGCGGCGGGGGTGTAGAACACATCGCTGGTGGCGAACCGGTCGATGCCGTCCGCCTCGATCTGGCGGTAGCTGGAGCCGGTGGCGATGATCACGCTGAGGGCCGTGATGCGGTCGCCCGTGTCCAGGTGGACGATGCACCGGTCGCCTTGTCGCGACAACCCGGTAGCCGATGCGGGCAAGACGATCGACGCGCCAAATCTCAGTACCTGCAGGAACGCGCGCTGCGCGAACTCGGTGCCGCTGATCCCGACCGGGAATCCGAGGTAGTTCTCGATCTTGGAGGTGGTGCCGATCTGGCCGCCGACCGCAAGCTCGTCGATCACTACGGTCGCTAGCCCTTCCGACGCGCCGTACACTGCGGCGGCTAGCCCGGCCGGCCCGGCGCCGATGATCGCGACGTCGTAGGTGACTCCGGGCTTGGGTGCTGTTCCGATGCCCACTGCCCTGGCTAGTTCGGCGTTGGACGGCCGGGACAGCAGCCGGCCGCCGCGCATTACCACCACCGGAGTCTGGTCGCACGGCGTGCTGTGGCGCCGGAGCACTATGTCAGCGGCTGGGTCGGCGTCGATGTCGAGCCAGACATGCGGCAGCCGGTTTCGCCCGGCGAACTCAAGCAGCCTGCGGGTGTCCGGCTGGGACCGCGAACCGATGATGCGCGGCCCGGCGCGCGTGGTGAGCACCCAGTTGCGGCGTGCCACCATCGTCCGAACAATCAGGTCGCCAAGCACCTGATCGCGGCTGATCAGTCTTTGCAGCTTGTCCGCTGGCACGACCAGCACTTCCCCGGGTTCCACGACCACGCCGGTAGCGAACAGACGCTCACCAGTGAACAGGCCCAGCCCGGCGATGAAGTCGCGCGCTCCCCAGGCCACCAGGTCGCGCGGGATCCCGGCCTGGTGATCGCAGAGCTTCACCCGGCCGGAGAGAATCGCGAAAAAGTCGTATTCGCGACGCCCCTCTCGAAACAAGACGTCGCCGGCCTGCGTCGGCCGTACCTCGCCAATCCGGCGCAGCATGGCGATGTGATCATCGGTCAGCAGCTGCGACGTCGGCGCCTCAGCCCAGGACTTTCCTGGCCCGGGACTCGGGCGCCCGGAAATGCTCTCTTCGTCCCCCATCGGTGCCCCCGCCCGCGATCGCAGGTCGCCGGCAGCACGCCTGGACGCGCACGCGCGCTGCCTACCCGGCCACAGTAACGTCCGGGTCACTGGCGCCCGCGAAGCAGACGTCGGAAGTCACGTCATAGCAGCGTCGGAGCGCAGTGACCGCGGCCGCTGACCCCACCATGGCCGGTGCCTCAGTGCCGAGAGCGCGGAAAAGTCACGGTGGACGACGTGGTTGCGGTCAGCTGTGGTGCCGAGTGTGTAGGCGGGATACAGGCCCAGGTACGCCTGCCGTGCGGCAGGTCGTACACCTCGCAGCTGGATGAGCTGGCGGCGGCTGAGCCCGCAACAGTCCTGCATGCCGACCAAGGGTCGCTGACGGTTGCTAACCGTCACCCTCGGTCTGTTGAACATCGGGCGACGAATGGGCGAAACGACAAATCGGGAAGACCCGGCAATGAGTACGTGAC
>Ga0335075_10003286_pt1 | contig 25680 bp, 21 predicted proteins | sample Lox_Sample_24_FD_206723 | JGI IMG/M metagenome (GOLD analysis project Ga0335075, IMG submission 206723) | Soil microbial communities from Loxahatchee National Wildlife Refuge, Florida, United States - Lox_Sample_2.4 | ecosystem: Environmental > Terrestrial > Soil > Wetlands | place: USA...
GCAGCCCGCTACGGCTGTCGCATCTACGTGCAGCCGCTGTGCGGTCACGCGGAGGCCACCACGATATTCGCCTTCGAACAGGCCCGCGGCGAGTGGATCATGTCGCTCGACGCAGACGAGTACCTGAGCGAGCCGCTGCGCGCGGCGTTGCGCGAGCTCGTCAGCGATCCGCAGATCAACGGCTACGAGCTGCTGTGGCGGATGTGGGACGGGAGCCGCTACATCACCGAGCAGGGGCCGTACAAGCTGGCGCTGTTCCGCCGCGCGCGTGTGCACGTGCTCGGAATCCACCACAGCGCCGAGCGCGTCGATCCGCCGGTGCGGCGCAGCGAGCTGCAGCTCGAGCACCGGCCGCTGTACAACAACTTTGCGATGCGCACGGTGCTCACCAAGTGGCGCCGATCGGCGAAGATCCACGCCGAGCAGCTGCTCAGTGACTTTGCCGAGCTGCCGAAGTTCAACTGGGACGGCGGCGGCGACTGGCCGTGGCAGCGGCGGGCCCTGAACGCCCTCTCGCCGCTGCTGTTCGTGCCGTACGTGCCGGTGGTGTTCCTCGTGAACTTCGCCCGCGAGCGCGAGGTCTACTCGCCGCGCGAGAACCTCCGCCTGTCCCTGTACCAGGGGCTGTACGCGGGGATGCTCCAGTTCTACGTCGCGAAATACAAGTACCTGGGTGCTGGGCGGTCGCCCGCGACCGAGTCTCCGCGGCCCGGCGCGGCAGGCGCGCGACCGCTCGCGTGAGCGGGCAGGCGCCAGCGCCCTCGACGGACATCCTCGATCGCCCGGAGGCGGGCGAGAAGGTGATCCGCGGCGGCGCCATCAGGAGCGTCGCCTACGGCGCCACGATCGTGCTCACGGGAGGCGTCGTGCCGCTGATGACGCGCCATCTGGGCGTCACCGACTTCGGGCGCTTCGTCACGGCCTCCGCGATCGTGATGATCGTCGCCGGGATCACCGAGTTCGGGCTCAGCGGGATCGGCACGCGCGAGTACGCGCTCGCGACGGCGCCCGAGCGCCGCGCCCTGCTCGCCAACCTGCTGGGGCTGAGGACGGTGCTGACGCTCGCCGGGCTCGCGCTCGCGGCGCCGCTGATGGCGCTCGCGGGCTATCCCCAGGTGGTGATCGCCGGGATGCTCGTGTCCGGGCTCGGCCTGCTGTTGCTCAACGCAGAGCTCACCTACACGATCTCGTTGACCGCGCAGCTCAGCTGGGGGATCGCCTCGATCTTCGAACTGATCAACGCCGTCGTCGTCGCCGCGGCGACCGTCCTCTTGGTTGTGCTCGGTGCGAGCCTGTTCCCGTTCTTCTGGGTGAGCGTCGTCTCCTCGCTGGCGGCGCTGCTCGCCGCGGTGATCTACCTGCGTGGACACGTGTCGCTGCTGCCGCGCTTCGAGCTCGCGCGCTGGCGTGGGCTGGTGCACGACGCGCTCCCGTATGCGGCCGCGACCACGGTCGCGATCCTGTATCCGCGCATCGGCCTGATCACCGTGTCGCTGCTGTCCAGTGGCCACCAGACCGGCTACTACTCGACCGCCTACAAGGTCGTCGAGGTCCTCGGTGGAACCTCCGGCCTGATCGCCAGCTCGGCGTTCCCGGTCTTCGCGCGCGCCGGGCGCGAAGATCACGAGCGACTGCGCACCGCGGTGAGCAAGGTCAGCGACACCGCGTTGATCGCCGGCGCATACGTGGCGCTGAGCCTCGCGGTCGCCGCTCCGTTCGTGATCTCGGTGCTCGGCGGGCGCTCCTACGCCCCCGCCGTGCCGGTGCTGCGCCTGCAGGCGATCGCCCTGCTCGGGGGCTTTTTGGCGGGCACGTGGAGCTACACGCTGCTCTCGCTGCGGATGCACGCGTCGTTGCTGCGCGCCACCCTCGGGGCGTTGCTCGTCTCGATCGTGGCGTCGGTCGCGCTCGTCCCGACGCTCGGGGCCGACGGAGCCTCGATCGCTTCGGCGCTCAGCGAGTTCGTGGTAGCTGGCGGCTACCTGCTGGCGCTCGCCCGCGCCCACGCCCAGCTGCTTCCAAGCCTCGCGATCGCGCCGCGGGTGGTGCTCGCCGGCGGCGGCGCGGCGTGCGCGATCCTGCTGCCGGTGCCGAGCATCGTCGCGTGGGTGATCGCGTCGGCCGTGTTCCTCGCGCTCGTAGCGCCTGTGTTGCCGCGCGAGATTCTGCAGCTGCTTGTCCGTCGCGGCGCGTGAGCATAGGCTGTAGGGCGATGAGCGTGCAGGCGCACACCACGCGGTACTTCGAGGCGGTCGCCGAGCTCGCGCGCGCCGTCGCCGGCGAGCGGGTCGACGCGATGGCGGCGGGGCTCGCCGAGGTGCGCGAGCGCGGCGGGCGACTGTTCGTGCTCGGTGTCGGCGGGGGCGCGGGTCACGCCTCGCACGCGGTCAACGACTTTCGCAAGCTGTGCCTGATCGAGACGTATGCGCCGACCGACAACGTCTCCGAGCTGACCGCCCGTACCAACGACGATGGCTGGGACACCTCATTTGTCGCGTGGCTCGAGGTCTCGCGGATGGGCGAGCGCGACGCGCTGCTCGTGTTCTCCGTCGGCGGCGGCTCGCGCGAGCACAACGTGTCCGTGAACCTCGTGAACGCGATCGAGCGAGCGAGCGAGGTGGGGGCGTCGATCTACGGCGTCGTCGGCGCGCCTGGCGGCACGCTGGCGCAGCTCGCGGACGTCGCGATCCTGATCGACCCTCCTCCCGACCTGCGCACCCCGTTGGTCGAGTCGTTTCAGGCCGTGGTCTGGCACGCGCTCGTCTCGCACCCGTCGCTGGCGACCCGGCAGGGCCACTGGGAGTCGCTCGCCGGCGCCGAGTCGCGGTGAGCGCCCGCCGACCGGCCGCCTTCCTCGACCGCGACGGCGTGCTCAACGAGCTCGTCGTGGACCCGCGGGACGGGCACGGCGAGTCGCCGCTGCGCATCTCCGACGTGCGCCTCACCGCGGGCGCGGCGAAGGCGGCCGGCGCTCTGCGCGTGGCTGGGTTCGTGCTCGTCTGCGTCACCAACCAGCCCGGCGCGGCCAAGGGGCAGGCCACGGTCGCCACGCTCATGGCGATCCAGCGGCGGGTGGGTGAGCTGCTGGCGCAGCAGGGCGTCCAGCTGGATGCCTGGCGGATGTGCATGCACCATCCGGAAGGCGTTGTGTCCGAGTTGTCGGGGCGCTGTGAGTGTCGCAAGCCGGCGCCCGGCATGCTGTTGGATGCCGCGCGAACGCTCGAGCTCGACTTGACGCGTTCGTGGATGATCGGAGACACCGACGCGGACGTCGCCGCCGGCAGGGCGGCGGGCTGCCGGACGGCGCTGGTCGAGAACCCCGCAAGCGCCCACAAGCGTCCATACGGCGAGGGCTGGGACGTGCGCGCCGGCGACGTGCAGGACGCGGTCGCGCAACTTCTCGCCCGCCGTCGTTCTTGTTAGCGTGTATTGATAGGCAAGACTGAGCCGTACCGTCCGTCGCGCAAGCGCCAGTGATCTCGCAGCTATCAACCCGCATATTCGCCGACGGAGCCGACCTCGACGGCATCTTGGCGCTCGCCTGCGATCCAAGGATCTCGGGCTTCACAACCAACCCCACGCTGATGTGGAAGGCGGGGTTGACCGACTACGCGGAGTTCGCCCAGCGTCTGCTCGAGCGGATCACCACGCACCCGATCTCCTTCGAGGTGTTCGCCGACGACGTCGAGGAGATGCGCCGCCAGGCACGGATCATCGACGCGTGGGGGGAGAACGTGTACGTGAAGATCCCGGTGACGACCACCAGCGGCGAGTCGCTCGCGTCGCTGGTGCGCGAGCTCTCCGAGGGCGGCGTGAAAGTCAACGTCACCGCACTGTTCACCACCGCGCAGGTCGAGCTGATCACCGCGGCGGTCAAGGACGGCGCCCCGTCCTGCATCTCGGTGTTCGCCGGACGCATCGCCGACGCCGGCATCGACCCGATGCCGATCATGGCGCGCGCCGTCGACATCATGGTCCAGGCGCCCCGCTCGCAGCTGATCTGGGCCTCGCCGCGGGAGATCCTCAACGTCGTCCAGGCCGATCAGGTTGGCGCTCACATCATCACCATGACCCACGACCTGCTCGCCAAGCTCGACTGCCTTGGGAAGGACCTCGAGCAGTACTCGCTGGAGACGGTGAGGATGTTCCATGGCGACGCGGTCGCCGCGGGCTTCACGCTGTAGCCATGACACCACCCGCGGGCAGGGCGAGCGCATCCGCGCCGCACACGTACGGAGCGCCGCGATGAGGCGGGCATGTGTCACGGGCGGTGCCGGGTTCATCGGCAGCAACCTCGTCGATGCGCTCGCGGCGCGGGGGGTCGAGGTGGTGATCGTCGACGACTTCCGCACGGGCCGGCACGAGTTCATCGCCGAGGCGCTCGCGCGTGGGGGTGTGCGCCTGATCGAGGGCGACGTGCTCGACCCGGACGTGCTCGACGAGGCGATCGCCGGCTGCGACTGGGTGTTTCACCTGCAGGCCAACGCCGACGTCAGGCGCGGACTCGAGCACCCCAAACGCGACCTCGAGCAGAACACGATCGCGACCGCGAACGTGCTCGAGGCGATGCGCGCGCACGGCGTCACGCGGATCGCGTTCTCCTCGACCGGGTCCATCTACGGCGAGCCGGAGCTGTTCCCCACGCCGGAGGATGCGCCGTTCCCGGTGCAGACGTCGCTGTACGGGGCGTCCAAGCTCGCCGGCGAGGGTCTGATCGGCGCGTACGCGGCCGGGTACGGTTTCACCGGCTTGATCTTCCGTTTCGTCTCGATCCTCGGCGAGCGCTACACCCACGGCCACGTGTTCGACTTCTTCCAGGCGCTGAAGCGCGATCCGCGTCGCCTGCGCGTGCTCGGCGACGGGCGCCAGGAGAAGTCCTATCTGTACGTGCAGGACTGCCTGTCGGCGATCCTGCTGGCGGCCGAGCGTCACGCGCAGGAGCCCGGTGCGCACGTGTACAACCTGGGCACCGACGAAACGATCGTCGTCGACGAGTCGGTGGGGCTGATCGTCAGCCAGCTCGGGTGCTCGCCGGAGATAGAACACACCGGTGGAGCGCGCGGGTGGGTCGGAGACAGCCCGCTGATCCATCTCGACACGACGCGCATCCGCGCGCTGGGCTGGAAGCCGCAGCTGACGATCGTCGAGTCGGTGGGGCGAACGGTCGCGTGGCTGGCCGCCAACGAGTACGCGTGGCAGGAAGCGCACGCGCTGCGATGAGCGGGAAGCGCAGACGATGAGCCTGATCTTCAGCCGCGCACCGTTGCGGGTCTCGCTCGGCGGCGGCGGCACCGACCTGCCCTCCTACTACCGCGAGTACGGCGGCTTCTTCGTCTCCGGGGCGATCGACAAGTACGTGTACATGCTCACCCACACTGTCTTTCAGCGCCGCTACCGGATGAAGTACTCCGAGCTCGAGGAGGTCGACGACCGGGCCGAGATCCGCCACCCGATCTTGCGCGAGACGCTGCTGCGCCACTGGCGTGGGAACCCGCTGGAGATCGCGTCGGTCGCCGACGTGCCGGCGGGCACGGGGATGGGCTCCTCGGGTGCCTACACGGTGTGCCTGCTCAAGGGCCTCGCGCAGGCGCGGCGCACCTCGATCACCGCCGGTGCGCTCGCGGAGGCCGCGTGCGAGATCGAGATCGACGTGCTCGGCGAGCCCGTCGGCAAGCAGGACCCCTACGTCGCCGCGCACGGGGGCATCTGCGCGTACACGATCGAGCAGGACGGCAGCGTCGCGGTGGAGCCGCTGGAGTTCGAGGAAAGCGTGATGCGGCGGATGCGCGAACAGCTGCTGCTGTTCTACACTGGCGAGGCGCGGTCGGCCTCGCGGGTGCTCTCCGATCAGGACGCGCGTTCGCGGGCCGGCGATCAGCAGATGCTCGAGAACCTCCACCACGTCAAGGAGCTCGGACGTCGCAGCTACGGGCTCCTGCGCGAAGGCGATCTTGACGCGTACGGAGAACTGATGCACGAGCATTGGGAGCACAAGCGCCGACGCTCTCCAGGCATGTCCGACGAGCGGATCGACCGCCTGTACACGCTCGCGCGGCGCAGCGGGTGCATCGGCGGCAAGCTCGTAGGCGCCGGCGGCGGCGGCTTTCTGTTGCTGTACGCGGCGAAACCCGCGGACGTGCGACAGGCGATGGCGGCGGCCGGCGTGACGGAGCTCGTGTTCGACTTCGAGTTCGGTGGCGCGTACGCCAGTGAGAGCGGATGAGCCGTGATCCGCTGCGCGTCGCGATCGCCGGCTGCGGCCTGATCGGCTCCAAGCGCGCCGACGCGCTGGGTGCTGCGGACGAGCTCGTCGGCTGTTTCGACATCTCCTCTGCGGGGGCTGCCACCTTTGCCGAGGTCCACCACACGCGTGCGTGCGCGAGCATCGAGGAGCTGCTCGAGCTCGAGCCGGAGGTGGTTGTCGTGGCGGTCAGCCACGACTCGCTGGCGGAGCTCAGCGAACGCGCGCTGCGCGCGGGCGCGCACGTGCTGGTGGAGAAGCCGGCCGGGCTCGGCGTCGCGCAGATCGAACGGCTGATGCGCGCCGAGCGAGACGTCGGCCGGCGCGTGAAGGTGGGCTTCAACCATCGCTTTCACCCAGGCCTCGCGCGCGCCGCCGCGGAGGTGCGCTCGGGCGAGCACGGCGAGCTGCTGCACGTGCGCGGACGCTACGGTCACGGCGGTCGCCCCGGCTATGACCGCGAGTGGCGCGCGCAGCCGGCCCGCTCGGGGGGCGGCGAGCTGATCGACCAGGGCATGCACCTGCTCGATCTCACGCACTGGCTCGCCGGGCCGCTGCCGCTGCACAGCGCGCTGCTGCGCACGCAGTTCTGGGACACCCTGGTGGAGGACAATGCGGCGCTGATCCTCGGCGAGGCGGACTCCCGCTCGAAGCCGTGGGCGATGCTGCACGTGACGTGGACCGAGTGGAAGAACCTGTTCTCGCTGGAGATCTACTGCCGCACGGCCAAGCTCCAGGTCGACGGGCTGGTGCGCTCCTACGGGCCGCAGCGGCTGCGCATCTACCGCATGGGCCCGGAGCTCGGACCGCCGGTGCTCGAGGAGATCGAGTACCCGCCGCAGGACACCTCCTGGCAGGCCGAGTGGGAGCACTTCGCGCAGGCGCTCACGGCCGCGGACGACAGGCCGCTGCTCGGGGATCTGCAGGCGGCGCATTACGCGTGGACGCAGGTCGAGGGCGCGTACGCCGCGAGTCCCTACGCGCAGATGCGCGAGTCGCTGCAGCCCGCGCTCGGAGGCCGCGGATGAGCGCCGCGCCACAGGTGCAGACGAGCACCGCATACGACGCCGGCGGCGGGCGCCAGCTGCTGAGCGTGGTCGTGCCCGCGTACAACGAGGAGACGAACGTCGAGCGCGTGTACGAGCGGCTCGCCGGGGTCCTGGATGCGCTGGACATGGAGTGGGAGTTGCTGTTCAGCGTAGATCCGTGCACCGATCGCACGGAGGAGCTGATCCTGGGCCTGCGCGAGCGCGACCCGCGGGTGAAGATGCTGCGCTTCTCGCGCCGGGTGGGCCAGCCGATGGCGACGATCGCGGGGATGGCGAAGGCCAGCGGGGACGCGGTGGTGGTGATCGACTGCGATCTGCAGGACCCGCCGGAGCTGATCCCCGAGCTGGTTCGGCGCTGGCGCGACGGCTTCGACGTGGTCTACGCGCAGCGGCGCACGCGGGCCGGTGAGACGCTCCCCAAGCGCATCGTCGCCGCGATCGGCTACCGGGTGATTAAGCGCATCGCCGAAGTTGAGATCCCCCCGAACACCGGCGACTTCCGGCTGATGAGCCGGCGCGTCGTGCGCAACGTCGTCGCGCTGAAGGAGAGCCACGGGTTCCTGCGCGGGCTCGTGGGGCTCGTCGGCTTCAGCCAGAGCAGCGTGCCCTACGATCGCGACCCGCGCGCCGGCGGGACAAGCAAGTACAACCGCTTCTGGGGTTCGCTGCTGATCGGCCTCAACGGCATCGTCGGCTTCTCGCGCTATCCGCTGCAGATGATCTCCATCGGGGGCGTCCTGCTGGCGGGCCTGGCGTTCCTCGTCGGCGTCGTTTACCTGGCGCTCAAGCTGGCCGGTCAGAACTTCCCGGTGGGCAACCCGACGATCGTGATCGTGGTGTGCTTCTTCAGCGGCCTGCAACTGCTGTCGCTGGGGGTGATGGGCGAGTACGTGGGGCGTATCTACGACGAGGTCCGCGACCGCCCGAAGTACATCGTCGAGTCGAGCTACGGCTGGGAGGACGAAGACCGGTGAGCGAGCGCGGCGCCAACTGCACCGGCGCCCCGCTGCCGCCCGTGTGCATCCTCGCCGGCGGTCTTGGGACGCGGCTGGGCGAGCACGTGCGGGCGCTGCCGAAGCCGCTGATCGAGGTCGCGGGCGCCCCGTTCCTCGAGCATCAGCTGCGCCTGCTGGCCTTCCACGGCGTCGAGCGGGTGGTGCTGTGCGTGGGCTATCTGGGTGAGCTGATCGAGCGTGAGATCGGGGCGAGCCGCCACGGGATCGCGATCGCCTACAGCTACGACAGCCCTGGGCTCGACGGCACGTTGGGGGCGATCCGCCGCGCCCGTGGGCTGCTCGGAGGGCGCTTTTTGGTGCTCTACGGCGACACCTATCTGCGCATCGACTACCGGGCGCTGGCCGAGAGCTGGACGGCGAGCGCGCTGCCCGCGGTGATGAGCGTGCTGCGCAACGAGGGCCGCTGGGACGTCTCGAACGCTGTGCTGCGCGACGGCCTGGTGGTGCGCTACGACAAGGCCAACCCGACGCCCGAGATGCGCTGGATCGACTACGGCCTCGGCGGGCTCACGCAGGCGGCGCTGGACGCGGCACCGGAGGGCGAGCACGATCTGTCTGCGCTCTACCGGCTGCTCGCGCAGCGCGGCGAGCTGATGGGCTTCGAGGCGAGCGAGCGCTTCTATGAGATCGGCAGCCCGGCGGCGCTCGCCGAGACCGACGCGTTCCTGCAGTCGCCTGGCTACGCTGGGGGCGCCGTGAGCGAGCTGCGTGCGACGATTGCCCACCTGCGCTCGCCGCGCTCGGGCCTGCTCGGGCAGCTCGTGCGCTTCGGCCTCGTGGGCGGGTCGGTGGCGGTGCTCTATCTGAGCGTCACCACCGTGCTCTCGCAGGTGCTCGGCGTCCCCTTCCAGCTCGCGCTGGTGGTGGGCTTCACCTGCGGGCTGCTCATGCACTTCACGCTCCAGCGGCTGTTCGTGTGGATCCACTACCAGGACTTCGCGCTCGCCCTGCGCCATCAGGTCGGCCGCTATCTGACGATGGCCGCGGCCCAGTACGGGGTTACGGCGCTCTCCACGGCGGAGCTGCCGGGTGTGCTGGGGATCAGCGAGGAGGCGGTGTACGTGATGACTTGGGCGGTTGTCACCGTCGTAGGGTTCCTGCTCATGCGCTTCGTCATCTTCCACGCCGAGCCGGTGGCGCATTCGTGAGCGGGGCGCTCGCCGGGCGCACGGCCCTGATAACCGGCGCCAGCCAAGGTCTCGGACTTGAAATCGCCAGGCACTACCTCCGTGCGGGGGCGAGCGGGGTATGCATCTGCGCGCGCGAAAGCGCTGCGCTGGCGGCGGCGGAGCGCGAGCTGGCGGCGCTCGCCGGAGACGGTCAGGTGGTGTTCGCACAGTCCGCGGACGTGGCCGACGGCGCGGACGTGCAGCGCCTGGCGGACAGTGCGCTGGCGCGCTTTCCGCAGCTGACAATCCTCGTCAACAACGCCGGCATCTACGGCCCGAAGGGCGCGCTCGAGGACGTCGAGTGGGAGGCGTGGCGGCGCACGCTGGAGATCAACCTGTTCGGCTCGGTGATGCTCGCGCGCACGCTCGCGGGGCACTTCAAGCGGCGTGGCTACGGCAAGGTGATCCAGCTCTCGGGCGGCGGGGCGACGAAGCCGATGCCGGGACTGAGCGCGTACGCGGCGTCGAAGGCGGCGGTCGTGCGCTTCGCGGAGACGCTCGCCGAGGAGCTGCGCCCGTACCGGATCGACGTCAACGCGCTCGCGCCGGGCGGGCTCAACACGCGCATGCTCGACGAGGTGCTGGCGGCTGGGCCCGAGCGCGTCGGCGAGCGCTACTACGAGCAGGCGCTCGAGCAGCAGCGCTCAGGTGGCGATCCGCCAAGCCGCGGCGCCGAGCTCGCGACGTGGCTGGGCTCGGCGGCGAGCGACGGTGTGAGCGGCAAGCTGATCAGCGCCGTGTGGGACCCGTGGTCCGAGCTCGCCGAGCATCGCGACGAGCTCAACTCCGACGTGTACACGCTGCGGCGCATCGTCCCCTCCGACCGTGGTTTCGACTGGGGCGAGCGCTGAGGTGTCCACGCCGCCGCTCGCTTCGATCCGCACCCGACCGCCGTCCTCACGCCCGAGATTGGATCGCGAGCGGCGCCTGACGTTCGCTGTGCGCTGGCTGGTGGTACTTGCTCCGGTGGCTCTCATTGCAGCGCTGATGGCGCCGATGGTGCTCACCGGGAGCACCTTTGGCAGCGACTGGGGGAGCCACCTGTGGCTCATACAGATGCAGGCCGACAACATCGTGCACCTGGGACACCCGAGCCTGTTCTTCCAGTCCGGTCTCGGCGGCTTCGAGCCGTGGTACGCGTTCTACGGGGGCACCCTGTACTCGCTCGTTGCCGCGGCAGCGGTCCTCTCCGGCGGACATACGCTCGCCACCTACATCCTCTCGTGGGCGCTGACGATGGCGATGGTGTTCGGCGGATTCACGTGGATCGCGAGGCAGTGCGGCCTGGGCGGCTGGGTCGCGTATGCGTCCGGCTTCTTCTTCCTCACCTCGGCCTATTTCCTGACCGATGTCTACGCGCGTGGTGCATGGGCGGAGACCGTCGCGACCTCGTCAATCCCACTCGTCGCTGCCGGCGGGCTCGCGCTGCTGCGCGCGGACTCGTGGCGCGTCGGGCCGGTGCTGGCGTTCGTCTTCGCAGTGGTGATCTTCAGCGGCAGCCACAACATCACGCTGCTCTACGGCTGCATGTTTCTGCTGGTTCTAAGTGTTGCCGCAGCCGCGGCAATCGGACGTCGCCGGCTCCCGCCGCTGCGTCGCATGCTGACGTTGGCCGCGCTCGCGCTTGTGGCTGTGGGAGTCAATTTGTGGTTCCTGCTCCCGAATATCGCCTACGGAGGTAAGACGACGATCGGCCACTCGTTCACAAGTCCTCCGAAAATCACTGGAGAAATCCCCCTCGGGATACTGCTCGATCCGGTGCGCCGCCAGGTCGCGGGGATCACCGGCTCCACGACCTTCGATTTGCAGCTGCCGACGCTCGCGCTGGCCTGGTCGCTCATCACGCTGGCGCTCTGCTGGCAGACGCTCGCTCCCGTATGGCGTCGGCTCGCGGTAGCGGTCTTCTTCACCGGGCTGCTGTTCCTCGCACCGATCTTGTTTCCCGGCATCTGGCACGCGGTGCCGCGAATCCTGTGGTCGATTCAGTTTCCGTATCGGCTGCTCACCTATGTCGATTTCTGCGTGGTCGCGCTCGTGATGATCGCGGTGATCGCGCTGCTGAAGCAGCGCCGCACGGCGCTCACTGCGGCGCTGGTGCTCGCCAGCGTGTTGATCGCCGTGTTCGAGACGGGTCAGGCGATGGTGCAGGAGTGGGGCACACCGTCGTTCCTTTCCAGTCGCAGCGAAATCTTTCCAGGCGGCGGCCGGGTGCCGTCACTGTGGGCGCGGGTCGTCACCTACCACCAGTATCAGGACGACTCGCTGCCGGTCGTCAGTGCGAGCATAGGTGAAATACCGGGTGCAACCCAAAACAACGGCGAAGGCGAAAACGTGATCTCCGTGCGCGCGGAGGAGGAAATCAAGAGCAGCTACACGGTCACGTTCACGCCGCCGGAGAGCGGCACGGTGAACACGAACATCCTCACCGGCCCGTACCTCGTCGGGGTGAAGGGCGCGAAGATCGTCGGGCGCAGCCCCAACCAGTACATGGTGATCGCGGTCAAAAAGCAACCGGACGGGCGTCCGACCCGCGTGACGTTCGGCACCGCTGGCACGTGGCCGATCGTGCTCGGCAGGTGGGCTACCTATCTCAGCCTGCTGGCGCTCGCGGCGCTGCTAGTGCTGTTGACGCGGCGCCAGCTGCGGGCGCGCGCGGCGAGCCGCCCTAGCCAGCCTCAAGGGCGCGCTCGTAGCTCGCCAGCGTCAGCGCCGCCGCCGACGACCAGCTAAAGCGCGCCGCCTGCGCGCGGCCGCACGCACGCAGGCGCGCGGCGAGCCCACGGTCGGCGATCACCTCACCGATCCGCCCTGCGATCTGCCGCGGATCGCGCGGATCGACGTACACGGCCGCCTCCCCCGCGACCTCGCGCAGCGCCGGAATGTCCGAGCACACCACCGGCAGTGAGCGCGCCATCGCCTCGAGCACCGGTAGGCCGAAGCCCTCGTGGAGCGTCGGCAGCGCCAGACAGTCGGCGAGGGCGTACAGCCGCTCGAGCTGCTCGCTCGAACAGTGACCGAGCGCGCGTATGTCCGCGGCGACGCCCGCCGCGCCGGCGCGGCTCGTGAGCGCTCCCGTGTCGGTGGCGTATCCGGCGAACAGCAGTACCGGGCGCACCGCGGCGTCGATCGCCGCGAGCGCGTCGAGCAGCACCGCGAGGTTCTTGTGCGGCAAGTCGCTCGCCACGCACAGCACCACCGGACGATCGTCGAGCCGCAGCTTTGCGCGCAGCTCACCCGTCGGCAGCTCACCTGTCGGCGGCGCGCCCGGCGCGGGACGGACGCCGTTTGGCACGACGTCGATCTTGCGCGGATCGACGCTGAGACCGGCGATGATCTCGTCGCGACCGGCGTGCGAGACGGCGATGATGCGATCGATGCGCCGGGCGGCCAGCGCGATCATCGCCGCGGTGCCCGTCCGCATCGGCCACGACAGCAGTTCGGGGTGCAGCTTGTACTGCATGTCGTGCAGCGTGAGCACGCGATGAAACGGGCCCCACACGGGCGCGAAGTTCGCCATCGAGTGCAGCAGCTGAACTTGCGCGCGGGCGGCGGCCACGGACATCAGCGCGAGCTCCCCGAGCGCCCACTGCCAGCGCTTACGCGCGGAGATCGGCAGCACGACCGCGTGTACGCCCTCGCCGAGCTCTGCCGCGAGGCGCGCGCCGGCGTCGCGGTTGACGAACGCGACGAGCTCGAGTTCGGCCGAGCGCGCGAGCATCGCAGGGACGAGTTCGCGGGCGTAGCTCTCGCGACCGCCCGTCTCACCCGGCGTCAGGTACAGCAGGTCGAGCCCGACGCGCATCAGCGCGCGAGGGCCGCGAGGGTGGCGCGCACGAGCTTCCAGTAGAGCGCCTGGGGGATGCGCAGCCACGGGCTGTGGGCGGCTGTCAGGTAGGGACTGTCGAGCGACGCCGTCAGATGTCTCGCGAACTCCGCGGCGCCGATCGCGCGCGTGCGTTGCACCGAGCGGCGGCGCACGATCGTGCGCGGCAGATCGGCGATGGCGGCGGCCTGCGCACGCAGCTTCGCACGCAACCACCGCTGACGGGCGGCCACCACGAGCAGGCCGAGCTCCGCGGCGAGCAACGCGGGGGCGACGAGCGCGAGCAGCGGCGCAGGGTAGACCGACAGCACCATCCGCCAGCGGTTGCGCTCCATCCAAAACCACTTGTAGGGTCCCTTGTCGAACTCGTAGCCGTGGGTGACGCGCGCCGCCGCGGCGATGCCCACGCCTCGTCCAGCGAGCCACAGGCGCAGGCCGAGGTCAAGGTCCTCGCTGTACATGAAGAACTCGGGGCTCATGCCGCCGACCGCCAGCCAGTCCGCGCGCCGGACCACCATCGCCGCCCCAGACGGCCCAGTGACCTGGCGATCGCCGGCAGGCAGCTCGGCGAGCGGGCGGTTGCAGTTGCCGGCCCAGCCGATGCCGAGGTAGTGGATGACGTTCCCGCTGGTGTTGACGCGGCCATCCTCCAGCAGCACCAGGGCCTGCCAGGCCCCCCAGCCGGGATGCGCTGCCGCCGCCTCGCGCAGCCGCGCCAGGCAATTGGGGTCGGGGCGGCAGTCGGGGTTCAAGAACAGCAGCAACGGCGCCTGCGTCTGGGCGACGCCGACGACCGTGCCGCCCGCGAAGCCGAGGTTGGCACCGGTCTCGATCACCCGGGCGGACGGGCACAGCGTCCGCGCGGCGTCCGCGGTGCCATCGCTCGACGCGTTGTCGACGATCGTCAGCTCGTCATCCTCGCGCAGCTGCGGGAGCAGCGTTGGCGCAAGGCCCGCGAGCTCCTCGGCGGACTGGTAGGTGACCACCACGACGGCGATCGCGTCAGCGGCCGACAACGATGCTTTCGGGTCTTTCCGGTCTGGAGGTACGGTGACGCTTGGGTCTGTTCACGGCGCGCTGCCCTCCTGCTCGTACCCCGGCCGGTCGTTTGCGCCCTCGTTGGGACGGTTTGCGCTCAGCAACGCGATCTCCTGGATCATGGCCACGACGCGCCGCTCGAGGTTGCTGACCCGGACCGAGAAGTGCAGGAGCAGGAAGATCACGAAGATGAGCCCGAAGAAGTAGAGCGTGCTGGCTTGGGAAATCGCGCCGAGCACGTGCGTGACGTCGTGGAGCAGGCCCCCCCATGCGGCGAGCAGCAGCACGACGATCGCGGTCGTCACCCACAGCACCGAGTACTCCTCCTTCAGGCGGCGCCGGCGGACGAGCTCGATGATGAACAGCAGCAGCGCGAGGCTGCCGGCGATCGCGATGATGCGTAGGTTCGTGCTGATCACGGGGCGGGCCGGGGACGCGGGCGTAGCATCGTGACGAAGATCGAGAGCAGCATCTTGTATACGTAGTACAGGCTGCGGTGGCCGGCGTGCATTGAGTCACCGGGCGAAGGCAGCATCTGCACCGGCACCTCCCGTATCTGAAAGCCGGTACGGTGCAGCAGAATCAGAATGTCCGCGTCGGGATAATCCGTGGGGTAGACCTCCGAGCAGAAGAAGCTGGCTACGTTGATGCGCATCAGCTGCAGTCCTGAGGTGGGGTCGGAGATGTGCTGGCGCGTGATCAGCGACGCGATGCGTGCGAACAGCCCGATGCCCACCGCGCGCGCGAGCGACGGTTGATAGTGGCCGTCGCGGTCGAGGAACCGCGAGCCGATGACCACATCCACGTTTTGCGCTTCGAGCGCACTGAGCATCTCGACGAGGTACTCGGCCTTGTGCTGGCCGTCGGCGTCGATCTGGCCGACGATCGAGTAGCCGTTGCGCACGCCGAACTTGTATCCCGTCTGCAGCGCCGCACCGTAGCCGGCGTTGACGGGGAGCGTCACGGTGATCGCCCCCGCCGCCGTCGCCTCGGCGGCGGTGCCATCGCTGGACGCGTCGTTGACGACCAGCACGTCGGCTTGCGGCAGGCTGCGTTTGACGTCGCGGACCACTTTGCCGACGCGACCTTCCTCGTTGAAGGCAGGGATGATTATCAGGAGGCTCATAGGGCGTCGGTCGCTAGAACGCTCGGGCGAGGGTCGAGTTGCGAACGAACGTTTGCCGAAGTGTAGGGCCCAGCCACGATCGCACCCCGCTCAGCTCGACGGCGGCCAGCTCCAGCAGCGCAGCTCCTGCGGCGCGCGCGGGCACGCGACGGCTGCCGCGATGCCCGCGCCGGGATGCAGCTCCGCGACCCACAGGCGCTCGCGGTGAGCGTCCGCGGCGGCTGCGCCGATGCCGACGCCCAGGCACTTCAGCTGCGCCTCGTAGCGCGTCCACAGGCGCAGGAACTCGCGCCGGCGCGCGTGCGGGTCGGCGATCTCCCGCAGGCCGGCGGCCTCCTGCGCTGTGAATATGCGCGCGGCGATCGCCGTCTCGTCGATCGTCGGCCGCTCGCTCTCCACGTCCACCCCCACGGGTGCGTCAGCGCAGAACGCGTACAGCGCAAGCTCGCGCGAGTGCGAGAGGTTGAAGGACAGGCGCGGCGTGCCCGTCGTCGCGGTGTCCCCGGCGCGCGGTGATTCGGCTGCGGCGCCGGCGCGCGGTGATTCGGCTGCGGTGCCGTCCAGGCGCGGCTTGCCGTGGGCGTCCTCGGCGAAGTGCAGCGCCCGCGGGTCGCTGCGCAGGTACAGCGCGAGCAGCGCCCGGAGCAGCCCGCGCGAGCGCATCCACAGGGCGCGCTGACGGTCGCTTAGCAGCCGCGCGGCCCGCGCGCGCTCGGCCTCGCTCAGCAGCTCCGTGAGGCGTTCGTCGGCGTGGGCGAGCTCAGCGCGCCACACGTCGATGGCGCCGCCGGGCAGCGAGGGGTGCTGCGGTCCCGGCGCCCACGCGGCCGGCGCGTCGGCGACGGTGGACGTGGCGATGGACGTGGCGATGGACGGCTTCACCCGCACCAATGTAGGCGCCGTGACGGGCCGCCCACGGCTACCCTCTTGCGCGATGCGCTCCCACCGAGCTCAGCGGTCTGGTGGCCGCCTCAGCGAGATCGCCGCCGAACTGCCGTTCGCGTGGCATCCTTAGGCTGATGCACGCTCGTCTGCAGCGCCTGCGCGCGCGCACCAACGGCTACACGGTGACGCCCCATCAGTACGTGTACTTCGCGTACGTCGCGCTGGGCGCGCTGACGGTGATCGTGCTGACGGGCGCGGCCGTGCGGCTGAGCGGCTCCGGCCTGGGCTGCCCGACGTGGCCGAAGTGCTACGGCAACCTGTATCCGCCGCTGAAGACGCACGCGCTGATCGAGTTCTCCAACCGCGTGGTCTCGGTGCCCGTGTGCCTGGCGGCCGGCTTTGCGTGGCTGGCTGCGCTGCGCCGGCGCCCCTACCGTCGCGACCTGATGTGGCTGGGCGCGCTGCTGCCGGCGGGCGTGGTCGCGCAGGCGGTGCTGGGCGGGCTGACGGTGAGGGGAAAGCTCGACTACGGCTGGGTGATGGGTCATTTCGCGCTGTCGATGCTGATCCTGGTGGCCGCGGCGGTGCTGGCGTTCCGGGCGCGCGCGGCGGCCGGGGAAGCGCCGGGCGCCGCGCCGGCGAGCGCTGCCGCGCCGGCGGCTGGGTCGCGCGCGTACAGCGATCCCACGCTCGTCAAGGGCCTGTGGGCGCTGCTGGGGCTCGGCGCGCTGACGATCTTCGCCGGCACCGCCGCGACCGCCGCCGGTCCGCACGCCGGCGGCGAACCGGGGCAGAAGATCAACCGCCTGGACTTCGACGGGCGCGGCACGATGGACTTCGTGATCCACCGCCACGCGGAGATCGCGTTCGCGTTCAGCGTGCTCGCCGTGGGGCTGTGGTGGCTGGCGCGCCGGCGTGCGGCGGCGCCGGCGCTGCAACGCTCGCTGACGGTGCTGTGCGTGCTGCTGGCGGTGCAGGGCGCGGTGGGCCTCGACCAGTACGAGACGCACCTGCCGACGGAGCTGGTGTGGGTCCACGTGGGCTTGGCGTGCGCCGTGTGGCTGACGGCGCTGTGGGCGGCGTGTACGGCAGGCAGGCTGGCGCCGAAGGCGTTGCGCAGCGGCCTTGAGCGCTCCAGGAGCCCGCAGGAGGCGCTCGCGCCGCTTAATTCGCCCGGAAATTAGGGCGTCTTGGCCGTGCGCTCGTAGCGGGTTTTCGTGTCGCCGTCCTCACCACCAGTTAGCCTGCGCACAGCAACGACACTCGAGAAGGGAGTGGCATGACCAAGAACGAGCTAGCCGAGCAGATCGCCGAGCGCACCGGACTGGGTGCTGGCCAGGCACGGCAAGTGGTCGAGGCGACGATCGAGGTGATCTCCGACGAGCTAGCCGCTGGAAGCGAGGTTGCGCTTGCCGGCTTCGGCAAGTTCAGCGTCAGCAAGCGCGCTGCTCGCCAAGGCCGCAATCCGGCGACCGGCGAGACGATCAACATCGCGGCCTCCAACGCGGCCAAATTCTCTGCCGCGAGCGCGCTGAAGAAACGTCTGAACGGCTAAGCGCTAAGCGTCACGGGAGCGCGGGTGGCGCTCCAGCCCGTCGTCGGGCACCGGCTCCCAAGGCGCGGCCGAGTCAACGAACTGCCGAAACTGCGGGCGGATGCCCGGGTCGCGGTCGAGCGTCCCCAGACGCACCGCGACCAGCGAGTCCGCTGACAGGTCACCGCTGAACAGCGCCGACCCGCAGGTCTCACAAAACAGCTTCGGCAACCCCGTGGGCGGCTGGAAGGCCTTCAGCTGCTCCTCGCCCTGCAGTAGCCGAAAGCCCTCCCGCGGCACACGCGCGTTGGCGGACGACCCGGTGCCGGTGCGCCGCTGGCAGTGCGTGCAGTGGCAGTAGCCGGCGTACGCAAACGGCGCGGTGAGCTCATAGCGCACCGCACCGCACAGGCAGCCGCCTTGCAGCGGCGCCTCGGGCGAGGGAGGAGCAGGAATCTCGGCGGAGGAACCGATCGACACACGATAGCCAGGCGAGGTGGGCTGTGGTCTCGTATCAGGTGGGGTTATGGGGGCGGATTGAGGTAGTAGATTCCTCGACGTGGCGAGCGCTCCGAAGAAGGCGCCTTGGGATCAGCGATTCATTCAGCGTCTGGCTCGGCAGTCGTGGGAGGCCGCAAACGACACCGCAAGACGTCGCAACCCTTCGTTTCGGGAGGAGATCAGGTCCCCCTACTACTGGATCTCGGTCCTCGCGCTTATCGGAGCGTCCTTGATCGGAGGTGTCGCGAAGTCCGGGTGGCTGAGCTGGCTGACCGTGGTTCTGCCCGTCATCGCGCTGTTCGCGGGCGCCGCCGGTCACCGAGACGCTCGTCGTCGTAGTGGTGCGACTTCGGACGCAAACAAGGGTCTCGCCCTGCCCGATCCGTTTGGCCTCCCGCGACGCCAGCGAAGGCGACTCCGGAGCGAGCGAGAGCTCGCTCCGGATGTCCGCCGAAGCGCGGATCAGCCGCAGCCGGTGTTGTTGCCGCAGGAGGAGCATGTGTAGCAGGACCCCGTGCGCTGCATCATGCCCCCGCATTGGCTGCAAGCTGGCCCGAGGTCGAGCCCCTGCAGCTTGGCTGGCACGACGGGCGGGCTGTCGGTGAGCGCGGCAGCCGCCGGGGTGGGACGGCCTCCATCACCGACGGACGCCTGTGGGCTGGGCGTGGCGCCGCCGCCGTTGCCGGGGCTGGCGGTGTCGGAGGCGAGCACGGACTGTGCGGTGTCCTGTGCGGCTTTGCGTGCGCGCACCTGGGGCGTGAGGATGCCGAGTTCCTCCTGGGCGTCGGCGTCGAGGAAGCGCGAGGCCAGCCAGCGCATGATGTAGTCGGGCATCGACTTGGCGAACGGGATCTCGGGGTTGCCGGTGGCGCCCTCGGGCTCGAAGCGCATGTAGGAGAACTTCTGCACGAGCGTCTCCAGCGGCACGCCGTACTGCAGCGCGATGGAGATGGCGGTGGCGAACGAGTTCATCATGCCGCGCAGCGTGGAGCCCTCCTTGCCGATGTCGGTGAGGAAGATCTCGCCGACGGTGCCGTCCTCGTACATGCCGGCGGTGATGTAGCCCTCGTGGCCGCCGATGGAGAACTTGTGCGTGAGCGACTGACGCTCGCGGGGCATGCGCTTGCGCCTTGGTCCTGCCTCGGCGAGCGCTTTGCTGACCGCGCGCTCGACCACGGCGTCGACGTCCTCCGGTGTCTTGACCGGCTGCTGCGCCTCTGTGCGCAGCGCCTGCGCGGTCTTGGAGCCGTCGCGGTAGATCGCCAGCGCCTTTATCCCCAGGTGCCAGGCCTGGATGTAGGCGTCGGCGATGTCCTCGACGGTTGCGTCCTGGGGGAGGTTGACGGTCTTCGAGATCGACCCGCTTATGAACGGCTGCACAGCGCCCATCATCTTCAGGTGGCCCATGTGCGAGATCGGGCGCTCGCCGACCGCTACGTCGAACACCGGCAGGTGCTCCTCGGCGAGGCCGGGGGCGCCGATGATCGTGCCGTGCTCCGCGAGGTGCGCCTCGATCTGCTCGATCTGCTGCTCGGAGTAGCCGAGCGTCTCGAGCGCCAGCGGCACGGTTTTGTTGACGATCGTCATCTGCCCGCCGCCGACGAGCTCCTTGAACTTCACCAGCGAGAAGTCCGGCTCCACGCCGGTGGTGTCGCAGTCCATCAGGAACGAGATCGTGTTGTGGCTGACGAAGCCGTTGGCGACATACGTGACGTTGTCGGGCACTGAAAGATCGAACGTCGGCTGATCCTCCAGCAGCTCAATATTTGCGACCGTGTCGTAAAAGTAGCCGAGCAGGCTCTCGAGTTCCGTTGTCGCTGCGAGGTCTTCAGCGCTCGCCAGGGCCGAGCCTCGCTCGAGCAGCGCGGTTGCCGAACGCCTGCTCACCGTACCGCCTCGGGCGAGCTGCATGAGCAGAACCTTTCTCAGCCGGTCATTCTCTGGGGCAAGACGGTCCACGAGCGTGCGGGAGATCGGAATGTGGTCGTAACGGGCGGCCTGCGGGTGGTCCGCGTCACGGAGACTGTCGTTCTTGCGCGCGGACATGAAGCCGATCTGCTCAACGAATCGCGCGGCAGCGTTTGCGTTGAGGAGCCTGATGCGGTGGCATGGTCTCCCCAGCTTCCCGGGGCCGTCGCTGACGTCGCGGGTAGTCACGAAGCCGAGCGTCAGCAAGAGCGTCTGAACGTCGCGGGAGAACTCCTCACAAGTGGTCGTCCAGTATGCATAGCCAAAGTTCGCGTTGCCATCAGCCTCGAACAGCCCGCGCACGAACGCCGCGTAGACGTCGCGGTCATTGGAATGAAGGACCGCGTCTGGTATGCGCGGAGACCAACCCTTGCCGCTGTGGCCCTCATACGGTGAAAGCTTTGAGAAGCCGCAGGCATCCCACCAGATCGTGAGCGCCACCGAATGGAACGCCACCTCTGTATATCCCTCGCATGGAAGAAGGTGAGCCTCGAGCCCGAACAGCTCGCGCCCGAGCTCGGCCAGTCGATCGACAACGTCATCGTCTCCGTTGGTTACACAGAGGCGAATGCCCTTGGCGTGCAGGGAGCCGTCCCCCATGAAGTAGCCGACGAACTCGGCGAGCTCGGAGCTCATGCTCCGCGGCACACGCGTGCGATGGTCGGCATTCCAGTGAAGGTCGCCCAACGGCGGGAGCGCCACCTCACAGGGATCGCCCACCAAACCGCCGAGCATCATCGGCACCCGGTCGCCCGCCGCGATCTCGGCCATGCGCCGCCACGCCCAGTTGCCGTCCTCGTCGACCACCTTGATTCGATGGGTTGGCGTCCCCTGGATGCGATAGCCACGAGCAGTCTCGACAGACACAACTTGCTCCATGCCGTTCACATAGAAGTGCGTCGCCTGCCGCGGTCCCTTGTCTGTGCTGACCTGAACATCCAGGTCTTGCCACTTGTCGCCATCCACATTGCCCAAGCTGCGTAGACGAACAAGGCCCCTGCTGGATGGCACCAGGCTATCCGCAACAAGGCAGCCTGTCGGCGCCAGCACAGTGGCCTGCGCGTTGCGGTAGCCGTGGCGCTCTCCGAGCTCGACCGCCTCGTCCCACGAGCGGCGGGCGGCTGCCAGCAGCGCCCCGTCGGTGCAGGCGGCGTCTGGGATCGCGTATGAGGCGTCTCGATGCATGCGTATCACGTTGTTGTGCGGCTCGCGGTTGATGGCGTAGCCGTCATAGGGCCCGAGCGCTGCCGCGACCTCCGCGGAGCGCCTGTATGCGCGGCCCGTCATCAGGGCGGTGATCGCCGCGGCAGTGCCACGGCCGGCATCTGAGTCGTATGGCACCCCGTCGGCCATCAAGTAGGCGCCGAGGTTGGCGTAGCCGAGCCCGAGCTGACGGTAGGCACGCGCGTTGCTCGCGATCTCCTCCGTCGGGTAGCTGCACGGAGTGACGATGATCTCCTGCGCCAGCAGAACGATGTCCACCGCGTGCTGGAAGGACTCCACGTCCAGCGTCCCATCGGGGCGGCGGAACTTCATCAGGTTGAGCGACGCGAGGTTGCACGCCGAGTCGTCGATGCTCAGGTACTCCGAGCAGGGGTTAGACGCCGTGATCGGTCCTGTATTGGGATTGGTGTGCCACTGGTTGATAGTCGTGTCGTACTGCACGCCCGGATCGGCGCAACGCCATGCGGCCTCGGCGATCTCGCGCATCAGCTCGCGCGCGGGGATCGGCTCACCGATCGGCTTACCGGTGCTGCGCGCGATCAGCCGCCACTCGCCGTCTTCCTCGACGGCCTGCATGAACTCGTCGGTCACGCGCACCGAGTTGTTGGCGTTCTGGTACTGGATCGAGAAGAACCCGTCGCCGTCGATCGACATGTCAAAGCCGGCGTCGCGCAGGGCGGCGGCCTTGTCCTCCTCCTTGGCCTTGCACCAGATGAACTCGCGGATGTCCGGGTGGTCGACGTTCAGCACCACCATCTTCGCTGCACGACGAGTGCCGCCTCCCGACTTGATCGAGCCCGCCCACGAGTCGGCGCCGCGCATGAACGATACCGGCCCTGACGCCGTGCCACCCCGGCTCAAAGGCTCCATCGAGCCGCGGATCTTTGAGAGGTTGATGCCCGAGCCGGAGCCGCCGCGGAAGATCATGCCCTCCTTGCTGTTCCAGGCGAGGATCGACTCCATCGTGTCCTCGACCGAGAGGATGAAGCACGCCGATGCCTGACACTTCGGGTCGCCCTCGGGGTGCCAGCCGACGTTGAACCACACGGGCGAGTTGAAGGCGGCCATCTGGTGCAGCAGGATGTGGGTGAGCTCGTGGTTGAAGGCGGTGGCGTCCTCTTCGCTCGTGAAGTAGCCACCCGCGCGCCCCCAGCCGGTGATGGTGCCGGCGACGCGGCTGATCATCTCCTTGACGGAGCTCTCGCGTTCGGGCGCGCCGAGCTGCCCGCGGAAGTACTTCTGGGCGACGATGTTGGTGGCGTTCTGCGACCAGCTCTTGGGAAACTCGACGTGTCGCTGCTCGAAGGCGACGCGGTCGCCGTGGCCGATGCGGGCGTCGCGCAGCTCCCACTCGACCGTATCGAACGGGTGCACCCCCGGCTCGGTGAACATACGCTCGATCGACAGCGCCCTGCCGGCCGTGGTGTGCTCTGCGGTGATGGGGTGCGAAAGCGGGTTCATCGGACTTCCTCCTCTGCTGCGCCGGCGTTGCGGGCGGCCTTTCGAAGCTGTTGTCGGGGGCCAAGCATCGTTGCGCTCGCGGCGGACGGAAAGGGCCCCCGCGGAGCGGCCTCAAATGGCGTTGCAGACCCCTTCATTCTACTACCCCATCGCCCCATCCGTAAGCCGAGAATCCCCTGTAATGGAGCGCTTTTTGCGGGGTTGTCCAGGCCGCGAGGGAAGCGGCTTGCGGGGGCTGCGCGCGATCCTCGCACAGGTCGCCGCAGACGCACCTCTGCAAGCAAAATTTCGCGCTGTTAGCGCAGGCCGTACCTGACGATCGTCCGGCGGCTCTGGGACCATCGTCTCGATCGAGGATCTGCAACCTGGGGGGACGTTCATGTCGATTCGCTGTGCATGGGTGATCGCCGGGCTTGCCCTGTTGAGCCTGCCCGCTACCGCGTGCGCGGCGCCGGAATGGGTGACGGCCTCGAACTTCCCGGTGCCCGCCGACGACGTCAGCGTCGGCGGCGGCCAGTCGCAGACGCAGGTTCTCTACCAGGACGGCGGGATCGCGACGCTGGCGTTCCTCCAGGTCGAGTCGATCAGCCCGACGGTGCAGAGCACCCTTCACGTCGGCACGATCGCCCCCGGCGGCAGCTACTCCGAGCAGCTCACGATCCCGTCGAGCGAAGCGGGGACCCCGGCGGGCGTCCAGATCGCCGTGGCGCCGGACGGCGCCGCGGTTGCGACGTGGCCGGAACTGATCGGCGATACCCTCACGGTCCCCGATCGCTACCGCGCCGCCTATCGACCCGCCGGCGGCAGCGCGTGGGAAGCGCCGGTCACCATCGCCACCGACGCCGCGGTCGAAAAAGGCATCTCCCCGTCGTTGACGCCCGCGATCAGCGCCAACGGGACCGCGGCCGTGGGCGTGCAGCACTTCGCGCAGGGAGAGTCGACGGGGCCGCACAAACGTCCCAACTACCGCATCGACGTCGCCGTGCACCCGGCCGGGGCATCGTGGCAGCCGGCCGCCAGGCTCAGCCCGGTCGGCAAATCGGCAACACGCCTCTCACTCGGCTTCGACGCCGCCGGCGACCTCACGGCCGCCTACACCGTGCGCTACGTCGAAAGCTCGGAAGAAAGCGGAGACCTGTACACCGTGATCGTCCGCGATCGACCCGCCGCCAGCGGCGTGTGGGGAGTGGAAGAGAACGTCAACAAAGAAGAAATCCCGTGGACTGCGTTCGCGCCCTATCTCGGCGAGAACGAATCCGGCGACGCGGTCGTGACCTATCAGTACGCCGATCCCTCCAGCAACGCGACCTGGGCGGCCACCCGCCAGGGGCCCAACGGCTCGTGGACGGCGCCGGCCCAGCTGACCAGCGGCGGCTCCGCGCCGACCGCCGCCGGCGTCTCGCCGGACGGCAAGGCATATGTGCTGTACGACTTCCAGGGCATGAGCAGTGGAGAAAGCTGCGCCGGCGTCGAGCGCGCCCCCGTGGGCGAAAGCTTCAGCGGCGAACGCTGCCTGTCGCCCACGGGCGAGAACGCCTTCGACGGCTCGCTCGCGTTCCTCGGCAACGACGCGTACTTCGCGTGGCGCAGCGAAGTCCCGGGCGAATCGACGAACGCCTCGATCCAGGGAGCGCGCTGGGGCGACGCCTCGACCCTGCCCGACGTTGCCCGCAACCTCGACACGCCGGGCCTCGACTACGGCGCTCCGACGCTCGTCCCCGACGAGCAGGGCAGCCTGGTCGCGTTCTACGCCAACCCTTCCGGTGAGTTGCGCGCCGCCGCCCTCGACGGTGGCCCGCCGATCCTGCTCGGCGCCGGCGTTCCCGCCACGGCGACCGTCGGCCAGCCGCTCGCCTTCTCGGCCTCGTTCGTAGACCTGTGGTCGGGTCTTGGCGCCGGCCAGCCGACGTGGAGCTTCGGCGACGGCAGCGGCCCGGTGGCCGGCGCCAACGTAACCCACACGTTCACCGCTCCTGGCGTGTACACGGTCACGCTCGGCGCGGCCGACGCGTTCGGCAACGCCACGAGCGCCACCTACGCGATCACCGTGACCGCGGCGTCCTCCGCCACGGGATCCCCGCCCGCAAGCAGGCCTCCAGTTGTGACGCTGCACATACCGACATGTCCGAAGAAGCTCTCCAAGAAGGCCTGCAAGCGCTTCCAGGCCTCACGCGCCGCGTGGCAGACGCTCACCGGTCAGGTCACCGCTCCCTCTAGCGCCATCGCCGGCGTGCAGGTCGCCGTGTACCTCACCAGCGGCAAGCGGATTGAAGGTCTGAGCGGCAAACGCTTTCGCAAGACCACCAAGGCGAAGGCACGCGTGACGTTCGTGACCGCCAAGGTGAGCGGCACGCACTGGTCGCTGCGCCTGCCCAAGCTGAAGCCCGGGACCTACACGATCCTCGTGCGCGCGAACGACAGGGCCGGTCGCGTGTCGGCGACGGTCGTCAGGACCGTGCGGCTGCATTGACGGCCAAGCGCATCCGCCGCGTGGCCTGCATCGCGCTAGCGCCCGAGCCGCGCCCAGTCGCTGAATTCGGCCCACGTGGCCGACGCGCGGGAGCCGGCCTCGGCGCTTGCGTGGCGCAGTGAGAGCAGCCAGCGCGGCTCGATGGTGAGCAGGCGCGAGACGGCCCAGGCGAGGC
>Ga0335075_10003287_pt1 | contig 25679 bp, 20 predicted proteins | sample Lox_Sample_24_FD_206723 | JGI IMG/M metagenome (GOLD analysis project Ga0335075, IMG submission 206723) | Soil microbial communities from Loxahatchee National Wildlife Refuge, Florida, United States - Lox_Sample_2.4 | ecosystem: Environmental > Terrestrial > Soil > Wetlands | place: USA...
TCTGGCTCCTTCCTTCTGTCGCTGGCTACGTTCAACAGGTCGCGGTCGAGGAGCTGGAGAAGGAGACCCTTCCATCTCATTTTCCGGCACAAGGCCCTTCTCCTCCTCTCTTACAGCTTGCTCATAAGCATCCCGAAGAGATGTTGTTGGCCTCGGCGAACTGGTCTTTCTTGGTAGTGGTATGCGACTCGCAGGTGTTTCCTCCGGGCTCACCAAAAACTCCTCTCTCGGCACACGCGATCTCGTGAAGAATTTCCTCTCTATGTTGTGCGCCTGGAAAAGTGGTTTGTTGCTTGCAATATATGCGCTCGCGCGGCTTTCTTCGTCGCGTGCGGTGGTCATGTTTGCTTCACCTTGCAGAGGCACTTAATGAAGACTGGCGCATTGTGTTTTGTTACTAGATGTATTCGAACAGTTCTATTCGTAAAGTAAGCAAAGAAAAGTGGCGACCTGCAATTCCAAGATAACCTGTAGAATCTTGAGCGGGGTGGATGTTGTAGAGCGGAAGTTGGAGTGGCCGTCATACAACTTTGTTTGTTCGGACGCGCCGCCGCAAGCCATCTCGGCCACGCGAGAGGCTTTCAACTCTAAAGTGACAAGCTACATGAACTTTAAATTGTCACGCTACATCATAAGTCGAAGTATCAATCTCAGATTAGAATCACAAGGAAGCCAGTGGCGTATTGCAGAATGTGTAATCCAGTCATGATCTAATTATACTCCAACTCCGCCTCTTTTGCCCCTCCACTGGGTTTTTCTCGCGCAATCTCAGCCTTCTTTCCGTCGAACCTCCAGATGCCTCCAGTTTTGTCTGCTTCTGGGCTCAGTCCAATGACTGGGCCTAGCTTGTCAAGTATCGGATCACTTTCTACCTGTGAAAAGTATCTCCGTTCCCATGTGCGGCCCTCAGCCTGCTCCTTCTGTCTTAATGCTCTCTGTTCATTCTCAATCTTGCTCTTCTCAACTCCAGTATAGTCCATATCGCCTTTCGCAATGCCAGCTGCGACTTTTGCCCATGCCCGTCGAGATTCCAAAGGGTCTTGTTCCTCTATAGGCGCGACTATGAGAGGAGTTATGGCAGTTGCTTCTGCATCATAAATCTCGATCAATGTACCATGCTTTGAACTTCCCTCATAAATCCCAAAGGACTTTGTCCACTGACCGGAAATGGTGTAGAGTATTTCGCTCTCTTCACCGGTTGGATACATTGTTGCTACGAAGCTGTTTTTCGTCCCTGAAAACCATCCCTTGCCGCTATACTCGATCTTGGCGGTGAAGCCGCTACTGCTCGTTATATATGTACGGCCATCTAATTCGACAAATGGAGAGCCAAAGATTAGCCCTTCGATATGAAGACTTGGTAAAGAGAAAAGGTAATTCTCGTCAAAAGCGGGAATCGAGTATATAGCGTGGCCAATCTGTTTCACGGTGATTGTTCCCATGAAGGAGGCTTTTGGCGCATTGTAGCCCTGTAGATAGACGCCATGTTCTTTGTTGAAGATTGAGTATGCTGTCGCTGGCGGATGATGGCTAAATCCAGCCTGTTAGTGTCACCCTTGGGATTGCATCAGGCGTACGAACCTGACTTGCTCTGAGATCAGCTCTGTTGCGCCGGCTTCGTCCTGCCACTTTCCGAGGAACAATTCGCCCAAGAATGGATTTAATGGCTTTTTTTCATTCCCGTATTCGTCGCTTCGACTTGCGTACTGCTGCTTTAATGTGCTAAGAAACCACTTCAGGACCAACAAGGCGCGCTTCTGCGGATCCTCTTCATCGGCCGGGGCAACGAATATCGCAGGATGCTCAGCCCAGTATGCCGAGAATTCCACAAGAGATTTCGCAGATAATATGAATGGAGGAGCCGTCAAGGAGGACAAGTCGCCGGTAAATGAGGCCAAGGACTAAGAATTGTGAGTCAACCATACCCTCTTTTCCCGTCGCGAAATATCGAATGCGGGGAAGTCACCCTCATAAAAGTGGCCCATGAACCCTTATTTGCTGGCGATACGTCCTCTCCGTCTTCTGCTGAAGACATCTGGTATGAAAATATGATGCTGAATCGAATAATGTGAAGATTCCGTTCGATTGGCCCGTTTATAGGAGGTTAGAAGAGTTATTAGAATATCAGGGCAAAGTGAGATCCGTGGAAAACGCCATGGCAAGGGCAGTGTGCACGCTAAATCTAAGGTACGTCATCTCCGTGTACGATCTCTCCTAGTAAGGCGAGTCAGCGGGTTTAGAATTTAAGACTGTGAAAGCCGAGTCAGCAAGGTGTGGCTAAACTATACATGGTCCTGACTGAATCAGTAGGATTTGGAATAACATCACGTGCGCCTCGCAAATCTCCTTTGCGGTATGGTGAGTAAATACTTCGATACGGAAGTCGGTAGAGGAAATGCCACATTGCAGCCCTATCACCATATCTATCATGGACCTGAGAAATCCTTATTTTTTATTGCACACAGGAACTGCTGGTTTTAGTCGTAATTGTTAATATACATCTTTGCTAAAAAGTCCCATCACAATTGTCCTGCGGTATTGAAGTCCTTCAACGCGTCCTTGACACGAGCAGTCATCGTCTTCTCCCCCTCCCGAACCCAGACACGCGGATCGTAGTATTTCTTGTTCGGCTTGTCTTCTCCTTCTGGATTTCCCACCTGCTTCATCAGGTAGTCCTTCTTGTTCAGTACGTAATCGCGGATGCCTGTGAGGTAGGCCCACTGGAGGTCAGTGTCTAGGTTCACTTTAACGACACCGTATCCGATTGCTTCCAAGTACTCCTGCTTAGAGGAACCAGAGCCACCATGGAAAACCAAGAACACGGGTTTGTCCTCCTTTGCACCGATGGCATCCTTGACATACTTTTGGTGCTTACCCAACAACTCCGGGTGAAGCTTAACATTTCCTGGCTTGTAGACACCGTGAACATTTCCGAAGCCGGCGGCTATGGAGAAGTATGGGGAGATTGGAGACAGGGCCTTGTAGATATTGAGGATATCCTCAGGCTGCGTATAAAGCGAGTTGTTATCGACATCCTCATTGTTAACACCATCCTCTTCGCCGCCAGTAATACCGATTTCCTAAAATGAATTGTGAGCCAAGCTTAATGTTGCATCGATGCGTCCACAGAACTTACCATCTCAAGCCATTGCTTCATAGGAGCTGCACGTTTCAGATATTGCGCTGTTGTCTTAATGTTGAAGTCGACTTCCTCCTCGCTGAGATCAATCATATGGCTGGAGAAAAGAGGCTCGCCGTGTTCCTTGAAGTACTTCTCGTCTTCATCGAGGAGACCATCCAACCAAGGAAGAAGCTTCTTGGCACAATGATCGGTGTGGAGAATGACTGGGATACCGTAGATAGGAGCGATAGCCCGGATATACATTGCACCAGCAATGCCACCAGCAATTGAGGCCTCTTGCTTACCATTAGGAACACCCTAGACTCAACTGTGTCAGTATGGTTCACTTAGAGCTCAGAGGATTATTCCGACCTTTCCAGCAAAGTAGGCTGCTCCACCTTGAGAAATCTGGAGAATTATTGGAGCCTTTGAGTCACGGGCAGCCTCGAGAGCGGCTACGACCGTCGAAGATGAGGTAACATTCTATAACAGTTAGCGTAATCACTTAGTAACTTGGAATACCGAATCCGCTACATACGATTGCTGGGATTGCGAACTTGTGCTCCTGGCAGTAGTTGAAGAGCTTCAGAACATCGTCACCGACGATGACGCCAGACTTGCGGCTTAGAACATCCGTGGCACCCATCCTTGCAAATACAGATTAGAGAGTGATTGTTCTGTAGTAATATCTGTCGAATTTCTGTCGGAATTTCTGGGGGAGTGTTTGCAGAAGAATGCTGAAGATGGATGCAAAAAGTCAGCTGTCTGTCAGAGGAAGAAAGTTTTCAACTGCGCATGCGGAGGGGTTGCTTTTTTGATGAAGCCGACCAGCGATAGCTGTAGGAAGCCGCCACTAGTTGGTGGGGTTACTCCCAGCGTAAAGTGCTTGCTAGAGCTACAGCAGCTCCATTCTGGTGAAGTAAAGCTCAAAGAGACAACGAGGAGAGTGCAAACTTACAATTGAAAATGTTTTTGTAGTTGAGATATCTTCGATCTTGTGAATTGAGGAATTGAAATGTTGGTGACGGAGAAATACCGAATCGGAGTAGGTGGGGTTCTGAAGTTCTCGTGACGAAATGCTACCCAAGTGCCGGTTCCTTCCGTAGGCAAAATAAAAGTTGGCCTAAAAAAGGGAAGCCACGGCCGCAATTGGAATCCTCGATTGTTAGGACTGTTTCAATGACAACCAAACGCATCGGGTGGACTTGAAACAGTTCGGCATTCTGTATTTAGCATAGGAATCCATCGGGATTCAGGAAGCAAGCAGGTCTCTGATCACCGAGACTTAACAAATTGCACTATCATTCCCCAAGTAAACTGGACACTCACCAAACCAATTGATAGCTTACCATGTGTGATCAAGAAATCCTGCAATGTGGAAGGGAGTACACGTAGAAGTGCTAGGTATTTAACCCATAGAGAAATATGTTTATATCAAAGGGAATGGTCTACATGCATACGGCATCAGCAAGACGATCCATTTCAGTAGGTACCAATACTCCTCGGCTTGGATAGATAAAGACAAGGCTAAAATACGGGCCCAAAATTTATGGAGAAATAGAGGAAGATCCATGTCGAGTTAGCAAGTGCTAGAGAGACAACCCATCAGATAGTGAAGGAGCAGGAGGAAGTACAATCAGATACACAAGAGAGGAGTAAGAGAAGAACCGATAGACACATACCGCTTGTCTCATGATGTGGCAAGAGATCAGGCAGATATGGGCGGGCTTATGTATCAAAATAGTTCAAAGGTCCGCATATGGGGAGTAAAACTTCCGCGTAGCAGAAAAAACCTCAACCCTTGGAAATCCTGTTTGAAGTAAGACTGTAGATTCCTTTTATATTTGTACAGTATGTAATCCTTGCCCAGAGTCATGGCTCTATGTCTACTCTTGCGCTTTGATGGTGATGGTTCTTCGAACGGCAGATGTTGCTCCCTTGACTTTAATGTCAATCTCAAAGGCACCCAGATGCTTAACACGGTCCTTCTCTTCTCCCTTTATGACAAAAACTATGTCGTCTGGTGTCAGTACTACCCGGGATCCTTCGCCATCTTCCGCTAGTATCGCTTTTAGATTTTCCACGATATCTGTGGTGGTGACTGATCCATATATATTGACCTCTTGGGGTCCCTTCGGACGAGCTGCTTCCTGTGCAGCGGCTGATATTGCGGAAGCTGCAGGTATTGAAGGCGAGTGACGTTGGGGAGCGGGAGGTGTAGATACTATAGGGGCTCGGGTAAAGTCGATACTTTGAGGAAGCAACTTGGAGATTATTTTCATTGCTTGTTCGGGCTGCATAAACCGTCAGAAGGACAGCTATATCAATAGAATGATGAGTCCTCCTTACCTTGATTAAGTCGACCTCAACAGCAATTGGAATAGCGGTGGGAGCAGCGGTAGGTACAGCAACTGAGCTATCAATTGCTTTCGACTTATGAGCGGCAATTCGACGCTGGGAAGTTCCAAAAGTCGAGTCCCGCTCCATATCTGCATCTCGAAGTCCCGTCTCACGGAGTTGAGCCGTTGTCATATACTCTGCCTTTTCTCTTGGGTAGAAGTCGTTCCGCATCCGCCCAGGAGAGATTGGTATTATGCTTCCTACGAGTTTCCTAGAGTTACGCTCTATTTCATGACATATATAAGAGTGGAGGCTTGAAATACCTTTTCGCCCATATCGAGGAATATCTGCCAGCAATCTGACCTTGATAGTGGTAGATTTTGCAAGTTTCTTCTTGCCCCGAATCTGGGGACTTGTTGATGAGAGCCACGCATCATTGAAGCCATTGAGAGTCCGTCGCATACAGCTCAGGCATTGAGGTCTACCTCGAGAGAAAGAAACCAAAGACATCACGGCTTCTTATGGGAAGCCAGGAGTCCCGTTGTTGAGCTTGTCGCACCTCAGGCGCGTAGTCTGCAAGATCGACGAGCTCCGTTGTTCCTGGCTTTAACTTTTAAGGTTAAGTTCCGATGGCCGACAATAATCTTCAATGGACGGAGATCTCCGGCGGGAAAAGCTAGCTCGATTACCCTATCTCTTGAAACTTAGCAAGTCGTTTGGAATGGAACGGTGACAATATATTCCATCCATTATTTCCATATTGAGATTTTAATGGTGGCATATGTTTCCGTCTCGTACATATCAGGGGATGGCAAATAAATCAATCTTGTAGCATCAAGCGTTGTTTCTCTGCCCGAGGTGTTTCTATGAAAAATAGGGATGCATAACTAACTCCTTTACGTATGCAGCCGAGAAGGCTATCTCTCCGGATGAATGAAATACCTTAGTTCCTAGTCTTCGCATAAGCAAGCAAGCACAACATCAGCGCCTAAGAAGGCCATTCTCACATCATTCGCGGCCTTCCCTTTCCGTTTCCATCTGCTAGCTGTTATGGACTCTTATACCAGCTTGCTCTGTGCATATAACGTCGCCAGCCAGGGACAATCAGCATGCCTGACAAGCAGCTTACGATAGCCACCTACGCTGCTGGAGCCTCTCTGGCAGCCATTACGCTGGTCTATGTGTTTGCACCCACGTTTTTCATTGATGGCGACCCCGGAGGATCCGCAGGCAGTCGGAAGAGGGGTGTTGTAGGGCTAGTTAATTCCGCAAACGACTGTTTTATCAACTCTGTACTCCAGGCTTTGGCTGGGTTGGGCGATTTGCGTATATATCTCATTCGAGAAACACATCGAAGAAGCCTCGATGGGAAAAGTGTCTACACAAACCTTGTTGAAGACCCGCGGAGGAAAACGCCAGCGTGGAAGCTTGAAGGACTACAAAGAGGCATTGTCACCAAAGGACTGAAGGATATGCTAGACGCACTAAATGAAAGACCGCTACACAAAAAAACAATATCTGCTGTTGCTTTTGTACGGACTCTGGAGGATGCATTCAGACAACGGATCAGCCGGCAGCAGCAGGATGCGCAGGAGTTCTTGCAGGTCGTGGCGGAGAGATTGTGTGACGAATATCATGCAGGCCATAGAGCAAGGCAGGCCAGGAATGGTACAAGCGGAGCAACGCATGCAAAGTTAGGCATTGATGAGAAGTCATTGGGTCAACAGTTAAGCCGGCTCGCTGTTAACAAGGACCACTCTAGTCCTCCTATCCAAATATCCTCTTCGAACGGCTTGCCGGCTTCCAATGGCGAATCTAATCCGGATCCTCCACCACAAATACAGAAACCTGATGGGACGGAGACAGCATACGATGACGAAGAAGGCTTTCCTTTAGAAGGGAAATTCGAGTCACAAATTGAATGTTTGACTTGTGGATTCAAACCCAAGCCAAGCAATTCGACATTTTGCACTTTGACTCTTAATGTGCCACAAGTTAGTTCTACGACATTGAACACCTGTTTCGATGGTATGTTCAAAACAGAATATATCGACGACTTCAAGTGCGAAAAGTGCCGGTTGGTCCATGCTGTGGAAATATTCCAACATGAAATGCGAAGGTCGACTTCGGAAAAGTTCAAGAAGATTACACAAGAAGCCATAGACAGCCTCAAGGAGGCTATAGAATCAGATCCAGAGCAACCGCCCAAAGAGGTTGAATTACCAGACTTAAGATTCGCACCCAAACGGAGAATAGCAAGACATATACGAATTACAAAATTCCCCAAGATAATGGCAATCCACCTCTCAAGGTCAATTTTTGACGCTGGTCGTTCGTCACTAAAGAACTCAGCCAAGGTATCATTCCCTGAGCGGCTGCCACTAGGGGGCCTATTGGACCAGAAGGAATACAAACTTCTTGGCTTGGTCACCCATAAAGGGAGCCATAACAGTGGGCACTATGAATCGTTTCGACGCCAGAATATCTATCCTCCTTTCTCCACGCCTAACACCTTCGACAAGTCAGGCGTCTACAGCAAATCCGGAACCCCGATAATATCCTCCGCATCAACTCCCCAATTTTCGGCTCTCCAACATCCGGAAGACCAAATCAGTTCACTCTCCACACCGGAGCTCCTCTCACCCTCATCCCCCGCCGCCACCCCACAAACCTCATCACGAGTATCCTTAGCCTCATCACTATCCACTCCCAATCCATGCCCTTCAAGCGACTCTCTCCGCGCCATCCCAAACGGCCGCTCAAGATCCACTAGTGGACCGACCTCCACTGCCGGCGACTACTCCCCCAAGCCTGACGCTGGCGACACCAACAGTCTCCGCTCCGTCGCACGCTCCGCACGCACTACTCTCTCCAAAGTCCCAAGCACCATATCGCATTCCCTCTCCCGGTCCTCAACACCCAGGCCTTCGTCATCTCACTCTTCCACCGGCTCTCCCAGGATCGGCAACGCCGACAACAAAGAAAACAACGAGAGCAGCAAATCAGCCGCACCGGCGTCGAGCGGGCCGCGGCCTCGACGGAAGAAGACCAGCGATCGATGGTGGCGCATTAGTGATGAGAAAATCAAGGAGAGCAAGACGAGTGAAGTGTTAGGGATGCAGAGGGAGGTGTACCTGTTGTTCTACGAATTGGACAAGGGGCTTGGTGATGATTATTGAAATATAATTTAGAAACTTATTGTTCGCGAAGAGAAGGTAGATATTATGGGATAGGGCAGAGAAGGATGGATATTATATAAGTTAGGCAAGTTGTAGATTGTGTCGACAATCCAACCTTGGAAATAATGTAGCTGTAGTCACTCAATAAAGCATAGATCTCACGTCACATCAGCTCACGCATAAAAGTCACGCAATCAGATCAAAAGGTTGCACAAACACAAAATTGCACAATGAAAACGTCATTCCGTTCCATTGCCTAGTTTTGCTCGCGAGCCGACCAATCCACCCCCCATCCACTCGCAGCGTGAAAAGAGCCTCAATGTGCTGTGCTAGCATGCTCATCATCAAATCAACTAAAAAAAAAAAGTTCCCATTGATCCACTCCCACCATGGCCAATCTCGAAAAAATTGCAGCGTTTGGTAGTTTTGGTGATGACCTGAGAAATGCAGAGAGTTATTTAGAACAAGTTGGCCCGTTAGGTGGTGCGAGCGAAGAGAGTTTCTCGTGGTTTCGAAATCGACGGCGAAAAGAGGAATAAATGGAGATGCAGTTTGTGGTGTCAAATTACAGACAGTTGAGCTGCGGGTTTCTCGAAGCCGCCGCCATGAATCCAGTTTGTAAGAGGCACGAAATGAAATATAATAGTAACACAGGGTTGGTCAGAATCCTATCTCTTAGACTGGGCCGCGTGAATTACGAGTCTAGCCTATAGAATCCACCAGTATCTGGTCACCCGTTAGTGGCCATAATTGTTGCCCCATCCACCACGTTGTTGGTTATTCCCATAGTAACTGTTTGCGCCAAAGCCTTGGGCATATCCGCCATATTGATTACTCTGATGACCCTGGCTGGCAGCTTGGTGACCGCCGACTCCTCCAAGCCCACCATACTGGCTGCCAGCCTGGCTACCGTGAAGTGCATGCTGCTGCTGCAGGTGACTTGGGTACCCTCCATACCCTCCTGCCTGCGAAGATTGTGGAAGGGGAAGCCCAGATTGCCCCGGAGCGCTATTCGCTGCGGATCCTGGTCGAGCCGCCTGAGAAAGGAGAGGACTGGGCCCGTTGGTGGACTTCCCATCTCCATATGGCTTCAGGTCATCTCCACTAGCTTGCTGTTGGCCATAATGCTGGCCCTGACCTTGATATGAAGAACCACGAGTAAAGGCATCTTGCATACCACCAAATGGTCCACTGCCTCCCAGGGGTTGGGCAGTCTGAGCAGGTTGCGACCCAGCACGGCCATAATCCCCTAGACCTCCACCCAGCGTGCTATCACGCCCGTGAAGAGACGATTGGTTAAAGCCTCCAACTGCTGGGGACGCTGTATGATCGTAAGGTGCCTGTGGAGACATGCCGTATCCTTGATGGGGCTGATTGTACATGCCTGCCTTTGCACCATAAGGGCCTCCGGCGTAGTTGCCTTGGTTATAACCTTGCTGGAAGTGATTCACGTATGCGGCATAGTACGGGCTCGAATAATAAGGATGCCCATAAGGGTATTGGCCAGGTTGTCCTTGAGGCTGCGATGGATGTGCTTGCTGACCCTGTGTGGTTAGACCAGGTTGTTGATTCTGGCCTGGAGGATTGGGTGTTGTATGCCCGCTCGTCTGGGTTTCACCGGCTGTTGCATACCGAGACTGAGATTGCTGCGCAGAGCTCTGCGGAAATGGGCTAGCACTATCAGACTGTGGAATATTGTATCCGCTATACGAGCGTTGTTGAGATGTAGATGCTCCGTCCTGTTGAGCTTGAGCGCCTTGCTGTTGACTGTATTGGTGACCATAATACTGATACGCATTTCGCTGCTGGTCAGCAGTATAATAGGTCGAATACTCACTTGGAGCCGATGAAAAGGCGCCTGGTTGCGGTTGCGACTGTTGTGGCTGCGGTTGCGATGGATTTTGCTGGCTGGGGTAGCCTTCAAACTGACTCTGTGCTGTAGGAGCCTGTTGATTGAATGGATCATACGGCTTTTGGCCGAATGTAGATTGCTCCTGGGCACTTGCCTGTCCATATCTGCCGTATTGATTGTACTGTTGGCTACCTTGGGAGCCCTGCTGAGACATATTTTGGGCAGAGGACGCAGTATTTGGAGAGGGCAGGCCCGGTGCAGCCACCGGATGAGTTGCCGCTGGTAGACCTGTAGCTTCCTTTAGGCCAGGTGGAGTGGGAACACGATCGCTCAATCCCGATGACTGAGCAGGGGCGGGAGGTAACGAGGCTCTGGGATGAGCCACAGGCGAATGTTGCGGGGGCTGAGCTCGAGTTTCCGGCTCCTCGCGATCACCATCAACGTCCTCTTCGCCCGTGCCATTGAGACTAAAGGCACCGAACTGCACAGCGGCCCTATCCACTTCTCGATTGCCCGGCATACGAACAGCCTCCTCTTGATCGAGAATCCGACGTTGGTAGCTTGGAGTCCGTCCAGAACCACCAGTTGCTCTCAAAGCTGAAGCCGCATGACCGCTTGTTGGTGGACGCTGCTGCTGCTGCTGTTGCTGAAGGGTTGAGTAGGATGTAGAGCTTGCCGCACCACTTCGGGGATCCCAAGAGCTTGCAGCAGTGCTTGCTTGCGTCGCTGTTTGGGGCGGATGGGAAGTATCCAAAACTTGCTCTACATTTTCCTCAGTGAGTTCATCCTTCGATGGCGTAATTGAAGCTTCCGGTTCTTGGAAGACTGGCGGTTCAGTCGGTGCGACATCTTCAGGCTGCAACGACAGCTCTGGGTCTGATTGGGGCACCACAACCTCTGGCTGGGTTTGCACGGGTTCGGATTCAACAAGCTCTGGAACGGAGGTACTTTGTGCCCTGCCGAATTGTTAGCATGGGCTCGCAACGAAATTAGTGGGGAATAGATATACTTCTGAACCGTGCTCGGCTCCTTCTTTGGAGCCGCCGTCGGTGTATTCTTGAACATACTTGCCCAGCTCTTCTTCGCACCATCTTGAATTACGCTGGAGGTTATCTTCGCAGCTGCAGCTGCAGTCGTAGATGCGGCCTCCGTAGCAGCACCACTCCAAGTCTCAGCTAGCTTAGTAGTCTCCGGTGCGTCCTGTCCATCATGGCTCTTCGGTGCAGTATCCCATGCAGTGGATTCTTCTGTCGGGACAGAGAGCTCGGAAGCCTCCTTCGCCCGAGCGCCGTTTGTGTGAGCAGTGGCTCCACCACGCCCTCTACCACCCCGGCCTCGATCAGTACCACGTCCACGACCACCGCGCCCTCCTTCATGAGCAGCACGACCACCCCGTGACGTCCTTGGACCAGTAGAAGTTTCGCCTAGGGTTGTAGTGATGCTCTCCTTGGCTTTTGATCGAGATCGATCCTTCTTGCCCTTTGAAACCTCGCCCCATTGGGTGATCGACCCTGTGCACAAAGTCAGTAGAGCCGCATGCCTCGAAGTTACTACTATAGAGAAGCCACGCAGAAAAACGTAGACGCATTTATGAAAAGGGCCTCACCATCTGTAATGCGCTCAACGGTTGTCTCTAAATCACCATCGGTTTCTTGGAGTGCAAAGACAGCATCTTCATCCGTCCAATCAGGGAACATTTCCCTGATTGTGCCAACTTTACTGCCGTATAGCCTTTTGAGTTGGCCGACTTCACCATCATCCTCAATTGTAGCTGGAGGCGTATTCTCAACTTTGTCCCCATTGGTAGTGTGACTTCTCCCTCCGCGTCCTCCTCTCGATCCAAAGCCAGATCTCCCGCCCCGAGCTGAGCTTCTGCCGCGCGGTGCGGCTGGTCGTGATTGTACCTCCGACATTGTGTGAGGTTTTGCGTGCTAGGGAGGCAATCGGGAAGTACAGATTACTGTCTGATGGTGTAGGAAGGTGAAGCTTGAATTTGGAACGAAGAGGCTTCGCGTAAGTTGCACAACTTTAAATTCCCCTTAAAGATTCATGCGTGGTCGCAGGGACAACCGAGGATAGGGCCAAGAAAACACCTAATGCAAAACGTTCTGTATATCAGATCCAGGATTGACGCGTGTGAAAAACTTGTCGCATGCATAGATCCAAAAAGGTTGCAATTTGTTTCAAGAAACGCCAGGCAGAGAGCAAGGCTGCACTTCGGATCACGTGGGCTTGCCGACAAATCGATATCGCGCCTCATTGCCTAATCTTATACTATCTACATGATGCCGGCAGGTAGTTTATGATGCCACCGGTTCATAACTCGCTTCAATCCTAATGTTGATACTATATATCCTCCATTTTCGATGATCTTATGCCATGGCAATGTTTCAGTCAACGCAATGCCTAAATTTCCGAACGATTGCATCTCTTGGACATCTGAGAATTCATCCTCCATTACCTCTTACCCCACGAGAATCTACTCAACTCCTTAATCTCCTTACGACATCATTTCGACGCCAGCTTGATCTCGAGCATGGCGTCGTTGGATCCGAAGCCGATGCCAGTGATAAGGCATCGGCTACTGTTTCTTCCTTCAAACTAGCACCACGGAAGCATCGACGGCACTTACATTCAAAACCAGATGCTAGATTTCCCACCGATCGCCACTTGCATTCGATCCTCACCAACCCACTTTTCAAAAATGTCGAGAAGAAGTCGAACTCAAGCAGTCAACAACTGAGGGATCCAATGGAAATATTCGACGAAGCCTGTGCAAAAGGGTTCATGAAGCTCGAATATGCAGCAGCGTGTTTAAAAGCCAAGAAACGAATGATTGTGAAATCATCTGCTCTCTCCGTGCGAGAGGCAATGAAATCGTGCGAAGCGGGGTCAAAAACATTAAAATGGATGTTCTCAAGCAGCGTCGCCAACGATATCTTATTTCTGGAGGATGAAGCGTTTTCCGAAATATTGGTCGAATTCCTAGTGGCAGAGGGGCTACAATCAGTAATATGGACGTGGCTAGAGACTTTGTTTTCGAAAATTTCATCAGCAGTTACGAAACCTGCTACTATCTCTCCCATGAAGGATGCCGCCGGTCTACTTTATTTTCTGGTGAAGGCTGAGACATCTGGATTTGTTAGCCTTGATAATGCTTTCCGTTCTCTCGGAAAGGCAGAAAACACGCTGTCTGGGCTACGGTGCGAATTCCGAAGTGTGTTAAAGAGATCTGGTGACTATCTTTATTGGACGATTGTGCATCAGCATACATCACGCCCAGCATCCTCACCAGAGACATTCGACCTTTTTCTGTCTATCTTGCCAAGATTATCCTTCCGCAACAAGACTGCTTGGTCAAATCTAATCTTATACCACCCAACAAAGCCCGATGCCAAACCCGCGCTCAAGTGTCTCGAACAGGCAAAAAAGATTGCGTCTACTGCATTGGATCCCGAAGCTCAGCGCGCGCTCCTCAGAGAAAATAATTACTCTGATTCGCGTACCATCTACCTTGGGCTCCATACCGCAAGGTTTTGCCTCGAACGTGATCAACACACCCAGGCTCATTGGGTGATGAATTTCTTACAAGAGACATACGGAAAGCAGCTGGGGCTATCACAAAAGGATTTGTTTGAGCAGGTGCAGGCAGAAGCTTCGAGCCTTGAGCTGCTTAATAGCTTGGATCTGGTATGAGAAGGTCCTCGTTACCTTAGACTTAAAATATTTGAGGTATTGCACTTTGAAAATGACTTCAGGCTTTTGGCGTCTGGGGTCCTGGCATGGGGAGACCGCAAGGGAAAGACTACATAATGTAGATCATCGGACTGAAGTTTATTTGCCCTATAAGGTTTCCATGATAATAGATTAAATGAACATGAGCATGACACGCACAATATGTCAAATGATTTTCAATGAAGACAAAGCACGTGACTGCATTCCTGGCTCGAAGTGGTTGCCGTACTCTCTGATCAATCACATGGTGCAGAGTTTCATGTGTGGTGTCCTGCATTAGAAAAGGTAGTGATTCCGAAAATAAATAAAGGGACAAATGCTTTGATACTAAGTCGACATGATCAGCTGCAAGTCTCGGCTCTGTAAGCAGTCAAGATGGCATGAGGACTGGAAGGAATGGGACTGTGGCAAACGTACGGGATCAGCTCTTCTTCCATTTCGTATGTCCGGGGTCATGAGCAGGGAAGGACTTCCGTACCTCACGTACATAGGGTGGGTCAAGCCACCATTCCCCGCAGTCAATACACATACGGTATATCGACGTGTGAGCACCTGAAAGCCCCCACCAACGCCATCTTAACACTTTCGAGGTGGATTGGAGACGGGCTTCCTTTTCTGCTCGAATGACTAAAAACTGACTGTGTAACTTTATTCCCTTTCCACCCCGGTGTAGTTGCCACTGTCGCTTCATACCCGAATCTTGTCGATTCCCGGTTGTATCGCTTCCAACCTCTCCTCTTGAGACTCCGCCCAGCATCATTCCACTACTCTCTCATCGCTACACAACATCATAAAGAACGCAACTATATCAATTAGATATCTGCGATCGCGTAGCTCTCAGCAAGGCATCCAATTGAGTGTTCGTGACTGCGACTTGTGCATTCGAATACGGCCTCCTACGTCATAATGACTGACAACGTCCAAGTGGGTGACAAGGGTGAGTTCATCTATTTTTTCACTGAAGAAGCATGATCGTCTTAGAAAGTGAGGTGTTGGTTTGAACTATAAAATTGGTTCTCTGTGACCGCGAGGGGTCCTGTTGTAAGCCATGTCTGTATCTGCAGTGCCTTCTTATGCTTCTCGTCGGACCATCCAAAATTGAAGGCGATGGAGAACTGCTAGCCGACCATTTTCATTCCATCAATTTTCGAAATGTGAATAGTATCATACGGCCACGTTACTCCATTTTTTGTGTCGCGATCATCCATACTCCGAAGACTATGTAGCAAATCACTAACAGAATCACTCAGTATCTTGGACCTGGAATGGCAACCAGCCCAGCGGCACAGTAAGCGAAGTAAAAGCCGGTGAAGTTACTGTCACCAGCGATCGCGGAAACGAGATCTCAAAGACTGGCGACGACAGTAATCCTTCCATGCATATCGAGCGCTCTGGAAATGATGTCGTGGAAAAAGCTAGCGAGCTCAACATCGAGGAAAAGGCGCCTGGTAGCTCCGAGACCGAGGAGAAGAATGAAGAGAGTGCTACATTCCAGCAGAATGGGGCGGGTGAAGTGAAGAAGGAAGACAAAGACACAGCAGAGAGGGCCTCCGACAATAAGGAGAAAGAGGACGAGGCTAAAACTGGCGAGAAACGAAAGGCAGATGAGAAAGTGGACGCCAATGGAAAAGACACTCTAGTAGAGTCTGGTGATGTAGCGAAAGAAGATGGACAGGATGCCAAGAAGCAGAAGACAGCCAACGGTGCTGCTAATGGAGCTGTCAAGGAAGCTAAGAAGGTACTAGGGAGACCAAAGTCGGATGGGGAAAAGAAGACAACGCCCAAGAAGGAGAAGAAGATTCCGGCAGTTGGTAAGAGCGAAAGGAAGACTCGGAGTCAGGGTGCTGCTTAAGTTTTATCATGGACTTCTTTTAAGGGCGCTCTTTCGTCGTAAATCAGTTATCATGTCCTTGCACTCCTTGAACGGTTAACATTCAAAGGCAAAGTGAAAGTCCTTACTTTGATTTGATACCGTGCTATCAAAGTAGAGATTTTCGGCGGTGCGAACAGGCCTAGAGTCCAACAGCATCAAAATAGTGCAAGTAAGATTGAATTGAGAACAGAGTCATGACGCGACAGACAAGAAACTGCAACAGAAGAGTCCGACATATTTGACTTGATATTGAGCTACCTACTAAGTAAGGTACAAGACCAGCCTAATATCTTAGCTATAGATACCTTCAAACGCATCTCGTGTCAGCGACGCAGAGGAAAACTAACTCAACTGGACTGCAATCACCTAGTGGAATGCTTTCCTGAACATAGTTTCTACCCAAGGGACCCTTAAATAGACACTATCGGGTGGCGAATGTACAATGTTACTCCATTAAATGGTCCATGTCCTAGAAGTCCCCACACAGCGAGGTTTGACAAAACATCTTAAAATCCCTTGTGAAGTTGAAGTTATGAAGTTGTAATTTCTGTCGTGGTGTTTGAACCCAGATTTAGCGGCCGCCTAAATAAGGGAAGGTTGCGTGCACGGTTGCCCTTGCTCTACGACTTCCTCCTTCTACTGTCTTTTTCCAACTTTCTTCCCGGCTTCTCGCTCAGCCAAATTCATGCGCCGCTCGACCCCTCCTTCTTAGTGTCCCTAGACTTCAGGCCATTCGGCTTCGCCACAGCTGAGCACTGCGGGGCTTTTGCTAAGTGATTAGGCCCTCGCTACAGATGTGGATCCTGGTTTTGATTACAGAATCGTCGAGTCCGGCCTTAGGCTATCTTTAAATCAATCAATATTGTGAATAGGCAAATAACAACTACCGTTGAGTTTGGCATATATAAGATGCACTCTTATAAGTAGTTTTGTTTCACCGCTTGCACAAATTTTGGTGGTGCACTATAGTAAAAGTTTATCTTATAAGGGGGCATCTTACACAAGAAGTGCATCTTATATGGCAGACTCTACGGTATTAGCGATACTAAATACAGTCTAAGTAGTGCGAAATTATAGAATAACGACAGGGTAGTTCGTTTTTCTACAAGCATCGAGGCAGCAAGACAAACAAGCATCCTTGCGAAGTACCATCGGTATTACAGTACCCCCTGCACATAACGAAAATATGCGCAGCTCATTAGACCCATCAACAGCCACAACGCCGACAACCTGGATCCCATTCTTCTGACTGGGAATAGCTGTAACATGCAGGGGTCCCGTAAAGGCACAAAATTCGTCAGGGGACTCCAAAACAGCAGCAGGGCTGTGCGGACAAGCTTCCAGCAACAGTGCAGAAGATAGGTTTTTTAGAATTGTACATGGTGAAAATTGGCAACTAGAAATATCTCTCTTTTGACTGCTGAGTCCCAAGGACACCTGGAGAACAGTGTCACCTTTTACAACTCTCCACACTAGCTTGATGTCTGAGACAAGATTACATGGCCTTGTAACCGTATCATGGACACCTATAAAAGGGTCGTTGCCTATTGAACTGATTTCATCTCCTATAACTCGGGCATAGACGTCTCCATCATATCGAAGGAGCCCAGGCAGCCAGTTGAGTGTGAGGTAGCCCCGTTTATTGTAACCAGAAGTTTCATAAAGACTCGGATAAACGACTTGCCCCTTAAAGCAAGACATAACCCAGCGAGATTCTTTGACGTCCTCTAGAACGTTGTGACCGACCAGCTCTAGTGCATATTGCTGCAAATAGAGAAGATTACAGTATGCTAGCTCTCCAGTAGAAATAATAGAATATATTGCCTGCTTGAACGGATTACTCCCGTCTCGATGATGTTGCAGATGAACAAGAGGAGCATTCGGATATTCAAACAGCGATAGGGCAAGAATATCGGCAAGGATGAACGCGAGCTTGTGAAAGAACATGTCAGTTGCGCAAGGTTTGAATTTGAGTCCAGGATGGCAACATTTAGAGCACAAACAGTCCTCCTTGGTCGTCTTGAGGTGCAATTTTACAACTGGGAGATCAGCAATGCGAAGACCACCTAGTGAACGTAGAGTAATGGACTCAGAAAGGCCTAGAATCTGTGACGTAGTCTTGGCTATTGCACTCTCTTTTCCAAAAGGACTGAGCCGTAGATCTACAAACTCTTCATCCAGTTTCGGGCCATCCTGAAGTGACACACTCTGCCAGTCCCGAAGGGGAACTGACAAATCGAACGTCCGATATTTAGAGAACCTCAAAGACTTAACGGTTTGCTGAATCGCAAATGGAAGAGCTTGTATCAAGACCTCGTGTGCATGGCCCGCTGCGAACCCGTGATCCTGGAGGATCCATTGACCATACATCTCGATGCTAACCATTCCTGTCCAGGATCTATTTCCAAGCGGAGCTGCCACCAGGTCGGAGGGTCCGCCGACTTCTCCATAGACCAAGACCTCTAGTCCAGCGCAGTTTTCAAAATCCATACTTACAAGGACTGTAACATTAATATCACTTTGCTCGAGAACCACAGTGCCATCATCTAGATATATGGAAGGCGGAGCGCCAAGGCACCATTTCGTGAACGCTACAACCCATGGTGCGCAATGAGTTACTTTGATGTTAACCCCTGTTATGTCCGAGTCACCAAGCCGAGAAATTCGTCGAAAGGCATCCACTAAGCTATCTAATCCTTTAGGTTTAGGGTAGCACGTGGAGATTTTCCAGAAATCGCGATGCTGTTGCCTCATAGCCGGCGACTGACAGAAAAATATTTCCCAGCCAGCGACTGTATCTGTGAATCCGGATCGTTGAAATCGTGGTTCCAGAGTTGCTAATAGCTCCTTTAGTTGCCTTGCAGTTGGCAGAAGCGTCTTGTCTGATGCAGAGCTGTTCAACATCTCCCCAAGAGCATTGCCACCCTCAAACTCCCCCAAAGACGTCACTAGTGCAGCAGCTAACCCAAGGAATTGCACTCCTGCTTGGCTTTTGCTCAACTGCGTTGCAGAATCCTCGGTCGTAAAGCCAACGGAGGCTCGAAGGAAGTTAATTGTTACTGGCTCTGCAGTTTTGTTAACGAGGCGTTCGATCTTCCTGCATGTTTCTTGGCACATCGCAATCGTATTGCCAAATCGTTCGCACGCCAGAATTGCCAAAGGCTGGACATTGTCATGGGTTGCTGCGCGGAAAATAGCTCGTGCAACGGACAAGGCTGCGCTAGTGGTGTTGTCAAGACTCCATTGAAGTTGAATAGCCATCGTCTTCCCTAGCGTATATCTCTTAACGCAGATGCCGATAATCTGGGAAGGAAAATAAAGATCCTATTTATTGCTTAGTAAAATAAGCTCGAAAGCCACAATTGCTATTGTGGTGGAGTAAAGTTGGCCGCTCCCGCAAAAATCATCTGATCTGGGCGATAGTTGTCCCGAACCGAAAATATTTGTGTATTTAGCTAGCATTTTTTTGGCTCCCTTCGGGGACATAGATTTACGGACGATCAGATCAGAGAACTTCAATCGAAGTCTGGGTGGCCAAGATTGGAAGGTAAGGATACGGACGAAGAGATGGGATTTTTATAAGGACTGTTATATTTTACGGATACATACTGGGTTTTACGGCGTCCGGGAAGGTTTTCTATATACGCACGAATACAATCTTTTCTCATACATTTGTTTTGGGTCTTGTCCCTGATCCTACTATCTCCCGACTATCGTTCGAGCCTGTACGCTAGCCTGTCCCACTGTCCTGACGATCGTGCACTGCGATGGCACATCCATCCTATCCCTCCACACTATTAGAGCTTTGTACTGATAGCATGTTGAAAATAGGTACCCGACATGACTTTCCCTCTGGTAGAGAACAGCTGGGGCTTTTTGGGCCCTGGAGGAAATAGGCTTGCTCCCACGATGCATAAGCTGCTCAAGCGAGCCCGCATGAGGGTTTCGGCCCAGTGTTCAGGCTGCATGAAACATCCCCTTCGGGAGGCCGAAACACCAAGACTTACTGTTTTCTGTAAAGTTGATAGACAAAACGCAGCTGCAATCAAAATGTAGCCAAGTATAACCCGCAGCAAGGCAAACGCCAAGTGGAAATCAGCCGAGATTCAAGGCGTGTATGATGGGATCGGGTGTTGAATGCATGAATATTGAGGTACGCAAGATAGAAACAGCATGGAAGCCGGGTGGCCCTTCCCAGCAATCCAGTGGTTGAGAAGAGCCGGTCGACAAGAATAGAAAAGAGCTACTTCGTAAAAATTAGCGCTATGCCGCAATAGGCCAAGCCTACCATTTTTCACGGCGCAAAAACGTTCGGCTAGCCCCTGGCGTTTGTTCGTCATGGGGGATCAACACCAGCACAAGCTTCCCTACATTTTTCGTATTCCGGCATTTCTCCTCACCTTCTTTTATCTTTTCTTGGATGTCCTAAACTCTTCTCCCTCCTCTTCCTCCTCTTCTTCTTGAATTCGCCCATTTTCTTTCACACAATCGTTTGTAATCTTTTTGAATAGCACTCCTTTGATTGCAGAGACCATCACACAAGTTTTATCCGTGCCGGACACTGCAATGTCAATCTAATCGAGACGCTGGTTTCATCCTCTACGACTAACGTGAGTCTATAAACGAACCTGGCATACAAGAAAATCTTACTGCGGTCGAGCAGTGCTCTTTCCTTCACGAACTTGCTCTCACTCGGTTGACCTAATTCGTCATTGAATTAGTTCAGAATGGACTTCCGAGAGAGGGAAGTTTATCTGTTTCCGAGGGACTCAAATACGGACACGTTTCTGACACTGATAGCCAATCCATTCAGCAACCAGGTGAATACTCTAAACCCTTATCAAATCTGCATAATACTGACTGCATGTCAGATCGCCCAACAGTCCATCTGGGCTGCTGTAGGTACTTCGATTGGCTTTACAGCTCTCATAGCGATTGCGTTCTCGTTTCTCCGACCCTACAATTCTGTTGTTTATGCGCCGAAGCTCAAGCATGCCGATGACAAACATGCTCCGCCGCCTGTAGGGAGAGGAATCTTCGCCTGGGTGACACCAGTCCTTAGGACAACAGAAAAGGACATCATTTTACAAGTTGGCTTAGACGCAACTATCTTCCTGCGGTTTTTACGTATGTGCAGAAATATTTTTATCACCATTACAGTACTTGGATGCGGAATCATCATACCGGTAAATATGACCATGTCCGCAAGTAACGACAATGCATCATCGTGGGTCCTGCAAGTAACTCCACGTACCACCGTTGGAGAAGTGAACTGGGCCTTAGTAGTTTGTGCTTGGCTCTTTAATATTGTTGTTGCTGGATTTCTGTGGTGGAACTACCGTATTGTGCTAAGGCTCCGAAGACAGTACTTTGATAGTCCGGAATATCAAAACAGTCTTCATGCGAGGACGTTGATGGTAAGGAACTACGATCAGGTTAAGAGACACGGTTAACGTAACTTTAGATCTATGATCTTCCGAAAGCATACCGAAGCGATGAAGGTATTGGAAGGGTGATTGATGAAGTCGTGCCAACCTCTTCATTTTCCCGCTGTGCTGTTGCCCGAAACGTAAAGGAGCTTCCTGAACTGATCGAACAGCACAATAAAGCTGTTCGTCAGCTGGAGAAGTATCTAGCCAAGTATCTCCAAAATCCAGACAACCTACCCAAATCCCGGCCACTATGTAAACCATCAAAGGATGATCCATCCTACGGGTCTTATTTAAAAGGGCAGAAAGTGGATGCCATCGAGTATTTGACAGGCCGAATACGGGGGCTAGAAATCGAGATCAAAGAAGTTCGTTTGACGATCGATAAGCGCAACGCAATGCCGTATGGCTTTGCCAGCTATGAAGACATATCCGAGACGCATAGCATTGCGTTCGCAGCGCGTAATAAGCACCCCCAAGGTACGACGATTGTTCTTGCGCCACGACCAAATGATGTTATCTGGAAGAATATGGCTTTGAGCAGATCCTCTATACGGTGGCGGAAAGTCGTCAATACCCTATGGGTCACTCTCCTCACCTTCCTTTGGATTGCTCCCAATGCCATGATCTCCATATTTCTAGTACATTTGGCAAATCTCGGTCTTGTCTGGCCTGCTTTCCAATCCTCGATGTCAGCACATACGACCTGGTGGGCAATTGTTCAGGGTGTGGCATCTCCAGCAGTTACTTCGATCGTGTTTTTAGTCCTGCCCATCATATTCAGACGCTTGGCCATACATGCAGGAGACCGAACGAAGACTGCCCGTGAACGTCACGTTACAGCCCAGCTCTATGCCTTCTTCGTCTTCAACAACTTGATCGTGTTCAATCTCTTTAGCACTGTCTGGACATTTGTAAGCGCGGTTATAAATTACACCGGTACTGGACGAAATGCGTGGGATGCGGTTGCAGACTTGCCTAGCTCGCTTTTTAATGCTCTGTGTAACATCTCGCCCTTCTGGGTCACCTATCTACTTCAACGGAATCTTGGTGCAGCGGTAGACCTTGCACAGCTCTGGACTCTTTTCTGGAGCTTTTGTGTCAGGAAACTCTCCAGCCCAACGCCTCGAGAGATGATCGAACTGACAGCGCCTCAAGCTTTCGACTACGCTAGTTACTACAATTACTTCCTATTCTATGCGACAGTCACGTTATGCTTCGCAACTATCCAACCACTGGTTCTACCGGCAGCGGCTATATACTTTGCCCTCGACGTTTACTTGAAGAAGTATCTCCTGCTGTACATTTTCATCACCAAGACGGAATCAGGTGGCATGTTTTGGCGCGTGGCTTTTAACCGCATGGTGTTTGCTACCATCGTTTCTAACATCGTGGTATTCTTCGTCGTATGGGTTCAAGGCGATAATCAGCACATACAAGCCTACTCAACTTTGCCTCTACTGTTCCTTATGGTGGGATTCAAAATCTATTGCCGCAACACTTTCGATGACAAGATTCACTATTATTCAGTTCGGAACACGCTCAAACACCCAGAGGATGGCCTTAATACCAAGCTTGGATCAAAAGGGGACAGGCTTACTTTACGATATGGCCACCCTGCACTATATAAACCTCTTATCACGCCAATGGTTCATGCTAGGGCGCAGAGCATTCTCGCATCAATTTATGGCGGCCGCTTATCTGACGGTAAGACCGTTGACTCCTCAGATATGACATCTGTATCTGGCTATTCGGATACATTCGCCCTCGATCCCATGCGTGCGGGGCAACCAGGACGTACCGCTGCTAAGAGCCAAACTCTACCTGACTTTGAAATGGTCCCTGAATCACAACTTGATTTCTCTTATTATAAGAATCGCCCTGAATTTGGTGACGAGCACGGCGGTGGTCAAATCTATAGTCACCCTATAGATCTTATAGACCGACCTGGCACATCCAACACCTTCCGGGGAGGCTACAGTTCACCTGGATCTTCTCGCGCAGGAAGTCCCGCGCCGGGTAATTATGGCAATCGCAGAGTCATGACTGGCATGACTGGCATGTCAGCAGATGCTCAAGGAGACGTAGGCACTAGTCGTTTCTACCAGCAGCGCAACGACAGTGATGTCGCCATACCACTAGTCGGCGGTGCAGCGGAGATGCCAATAGCAACGCCCATCCCCACAAGGAAGCCAGTAGAGAGTCAGGAAGTGAGAGCGCCTGGATTCCTAGGCGGTGGGCCACAGGGATACGGAGGCTTACCTCAACAAGAAGAGGAAGTGCAGGCGTATGATGATATCAGTTATGATCGCTTCAGAACGAGGGGACAACACAGTGGGTGGCAAGGTTGGACTGGTTGAGATGTATATACATAGGTTACGATCGGATTCAGCTGAAATCAAGCAGCTTTTCTGTATTGATTTTGGGAGTGTGATGGCAGCATCGGATAGGATAAGAATAACATGGCACGGCATCAGTGCCTCGGGCATGACTGGAGTCGGGCTGTATTTTGGATAAATTATACATAGGGAATGCGAAATCCTACAAGCCTCTTACATCGTTGATATATTTCGCAATATGCTATGCCAAATTCATGATTGGAATCATCATAACTCAACGCTCTGAAACATTAGCCTTGCCCTCTTTGCCCTCTGGACTAAATAGATACGTCACAAGTACAGTACATCTGTTTGGGGCTTTCGTGCACCCGACAGATTTTGCTCTTTCGTTGAATGCTCGCATCCCATCTCCCTTCCACCCCGCCCACTTCCTTCCCGTCTCGTCCGCCCACCGGCTCTGTGTCCAAGGAAGTGGTAAACAGCAGACGAATCACAACTCAAAGAAACATGAAACAAAACAGACTCAACCCATACAGGTACGCGGGGAGCCGAAGAAGGCACATGCACTCCTCATGCACATCCACTTGCCACCCCACATTTCCACAACGTGTACAATGAACTAAAGACCAGTTATTGAGGTGGATGTGAGAAAGCCCTAGACACGCGTACACTGTGCCTGACTATTCAGCGGGGAAGCGAAAGTATTTGGTGTTCTAGAGGATGGGAGTTGGGCATGAAGAACCAAGTGTACCTCACTAGCCGGAAAGGTTTGTTTTTGTTTCATCTTGATCGTCTGATCTTTTACGAAGGAAGTTCTGTGGTGGGGGAGGCATCTGTCACTGAGAGAGATGGTGGGGTGAATACGTTTGAGATATAGCATAGCCTCAATGGTTACTCTGTTTCATCCGGTTACAGTATGATTTGTCTGTAATTTCTTTGCCACTATCTATCACTTAGAGGTCTTCTAGCAGCGGAGATATCTCTCATTGAGAAGGAAGGTGTCATGAGATAGCACTCGTATGCCGTAGGCATTGCCCAGTTTGGCATGCGTAAGAGATTTGCCCTCCTTCGAGGCGGCCGATGATGTCTTGCATACATCGGCCGACTTCATATGGGGCCTAGATCTGAGTTTTTGTGACGTCGAAACCAGCTACACAGCCACCACCATGAGAAGTTGACCGCCAGGAAGGCCAACGCATATGGAAGATTCCATGTTAATTCCTCAGATTTAGACTAGTTATCACGTCCGTATGCCTCTTGCATATGGGCGCAAGGTTGGATGAGGGCGAGATGCAGTTTCTTGTACACCTCATCGCTGCCTCATCTTCGCATGAGGTTGATATGGCGGAGACACTTGCAGTAGTACATGAGTCAGAAGAGAAATGAAACAAGCGGTGGCTAAACAGCACGAAGACTTGACAGCCTATCAGTCCTTCTCTCGCTTCCGTTTCGTTGATCGCCTGTTCCATCCCTGCCAGGCGCGTCGCCAGACAACTCAAATTGCGCGTGTCGCGGGGAGCCAATCAGCCGCTGCAGAGCCTAGTCGCGTCCTGGCTGCCGATACTTCGGAGACGACTTCAGACCTCATCTCTCTTATGTGCACAGCCGCATGCTACGCGCCATCAACGGCGGCATTGACGAGCCTCAAATCTCGGGTGTTGACCGCTGTAATATACAGTCTCTGGCAGTTTCATTATGCAGCCGCTGAGCCCAAAAATACCTGAATCACGCGATCAGGCGACGCGAATGGCGTTGCGAAGACGCTTCACGCGAAGTTTGAATTAACGCGATAGCAATCTCGCGACGGAGGG
>Ga0335075_10003288_pt1 | contig 25679 bp, 16 predicted proteins | sample Lox_Sample_24_FD_206723 | JGI IMG/M metagenome (GOLD analysis project Ga0335075, IMG submission 206723) | Soil microbial communities from Loxahatchee National Wildlife Refuge, Florida, United States - Lox_Sample_2.4 | ecosystem: Environmental > Terrestrial > Soil > Wetlands | place: USA...
CAGCGGCGGGAGGGTGGGGGCTTGCAACGGCGATTATTATTGCTGCCCTGGTCTTCGATCCCATCAAGCGTGCCATTCAGGATCGAGTGGACCGCGTCTTCGATCGTAAGCGGCTTGATTCCCGTGCCACCCTGGTTGAATTTGCCCGCAGCCTGAATACTCAAACCGATTTGCGGGCATTGCTGAATGCCCTGGTCGATCGGCTACCTCGAATTTTGCAAGTTGCGCGGGTTGGAGTGTTTCTCGATGACGAAACGAATGCGCGAGTCTCGAAGTTTCGATTGGCGGCCAGTCATGGAATTCCTGCGCTGGCGCTGAGCCATACGGAAAATCTGGAGACGGGATTTCTTCGCTTCGATGGCCGCGAGGATGGTTCGCACATTTTCCTGGAGAGCACGCAGAATACGCCGCATCTGACCGAAAGCCAGCAGCGCGCTGTCTCCCTGTTAGACCTGAACTACTATCTTCCCTGCCGGGTGCAGCAGCGCACCATCGCCGTGCTGGGGCTTGGGCGCACCACCAACGGGGATTTCCTTTCCAGCGAAGACGTTGAACTGCTGGAAACGCTGGCCAGCTATGTGGGCATCGCGATTCAGAATGCACGCCTGTACGCCAAGCTTGAAGAGAAGATTGCCGAGTATGAACAGCTGAAAGAGTTCAATGAAAATATCGTCGAGTCCATCAACATCGGCATTCTTGCAGTCGATCTGGCCGACCGCATCGACAGCTGGAACGCTCAGATGGAATCCATGTACGCGGTGCCGCGATCGGAAGCCTTGAATCAGCCGCTGGCAAGTTTATTTCCCGCAGATTTTTTGGCCGAGTATGACCGAGTAAAGCACGAAAACGGCGTGCACAATCTCTACAAATTTCAACTGGCCACCCGTGCGGGAGAAATTCGTAATGCCAACATCACCATTGCCCCTTTGGTCGATAAGGACTTTACCACCGTCGGCCGCATCATTCTGGTCGATGACATCACGGAGCGAGTGCAGCTGGAAAGCCAGCTGATGCAGGCTGACAAGCTATCCTCGATCGGTCTGTTAGCAGCCGGCATTGCTCACGAGGTAAACACTCCACTAGCCGTGATTTCTTCTTACACCCAAATGATGGCCAAGCAGATTCGCAACGACGACCGCAGCGCCCCACTGCTGGACAAAATCACACAGCAGACATTTCGCGCTTCGGAGATTGTCAACAGTCTGCTGAACTTTTCGCGCACCAGCACCATCGAGTTCAAGCCGGTTAGCGTGAACTATGTGTTGCAGGAAACACTGGCCTTATTGCAGCACCAGTTCAACACAGCCAACATCACGATTGACCTGGTGCTGCAGCCGGAGTTGCCGGACATTCTGGGCAACATGGGGAAACTGCAGCAGGTATTCCTGAACCTGTTTCTAAACGCAAAAGATGCCATGACCGAGGGCGGCATATTGCGCGTGGAAACTGTCGACAATGGACACGTCGAGGTGATCATCGGCGACACGGGATCGGGCATCGCGGCAGAAAATCTGCGCCGCATCTACGACCCCTTCTTCACTACCAAAACCGCTGTTGTTGAAGGCCAGAGACGCGGGACGGGCCTCGGTCTTTCTGTCAGCTACGGCATTATTCAAGAGCACGCCGGCAAGATCCAGGTGGACAGCAAGCTGGGTCAAGGCACAACGTTCCATCTGCAATTTCCAAAATTGAGGAAGCCCGTTCATGCCTGAGGTTGTGCACGAGAATATTTCTTCAGAAGCCGACAGTACCCTCCCGCTCCGCATCATCATCATTGACGATGAAGCCGCTATTCGCGAATCGCTGCAGTTGCTGCTGGAACTGGAGGGCTTTCAGGTCGCGACCGAACCAGATGGAGCAAAGGGTTTGAAGGCGCTGGAAGAATCGGTGTTCGATCTGGTGCTGCTCGACCTTGCCCTGCCAGGCCAAAGCGGATTTGAAATTCTCCAGGCGATTCGCGCTCGGCATGCGAACCTGCCGGTCATCATGATCACGGCGTACGGCACCGTGCAGAACGTCGTTGAAGCCATGCACTTCGGCGCCAATAACTTTATCCAGAAGCCCTGGGACAACGAAAAGCTTCTTGCCGATATCCGCGGAGCCATCGGCCAGCATCGGGCGGAAACAGAAAACATTCAACTGAAGCGCGCCCTGAAGCAGCGTTACAGTTTTGAAAACATCATCGGCAAAAGTGAGCCCATGCAGGCCGTGCTTGACCTGGTCGGGCAAGTAGCTCCCAGCCGGTCTACAGTGCTGGTACAGGGCGAGAGCGGAACAGGTAAGGAATTGATCGCCAAAGCGATTCATTCCCATTCACCGCGACGGGATAAGCCGTTTGTCCCCGTACATACGGGCGCTGTACCGTCGGACCTGCTGGAGAGCACACTGTTCGGTCACGTCAAAGGCGCCTTCACCTCTGCCATCGCCTCGAAGAAGGGTCTGTTTGAAATTGCCAACGGCGGTACGCTGTTTCTGGATGAAATTGGCACCATGGCTCTTGATACGCAGGCAAAGCTATTGCGTGTGTTGCAAGACCGGAAATTCATGCTGGTTGGCGGAGTGCAGGAACTTCAGGTTGATGTACGAATTGTCGCGGCCACGAATGCCGATCTTCGACTTGCCGTCCGTGAAGGAAGGTTTCGCGAGGATCTGTTTTACCGCCTGAACGTAATTACCATCGACTTGCCGCCCCTGCGGAATCGAAAAGAAGATATCCCTCTGCTGGTCGCACATTGCTTGAAGCGTTTTTGCGAAGAGAATGAGCTTACCCTGCGCACCATTTCGCCAGAAGCCATGCGCGCGCTGATCGACTATTCCTGGCCGGGGAATGTGCGGGAGTTGGAGAACGTGATCGAGCGCTGCGTTGTTCTTTCTACAGAGCAAACGATTCCAAGAGAACTGTTACCCGATCATCTAACCGGACGCAGCTACGAAGCGACCCTGCTGGAGCACAACCCAGACGCATCGCTATTCGAGATTGTGGACAAATTTGAAAAACACATCATCACAGACCGGCTGGAACACTGTAACTGGAACCAGACAGAGGCGGCTGAAACCTTTCGGATTCCTCTTTCAACTCTGAATCAAAAGATCAAGCGGTTGAATATCGAAATACGAAAGAAACTCAAAGATTGATTCGTTACGCGCAGAGTGCTTGCGGCCGTCTTACTTTCATATGGCGGTAAGAGCCTGTTCAAGGTCCGCGACAATATCTGCGACATCTTCAATCCCAACCGAAATGCGCACCAAGCCGTCCGTGATGCCGAGTTTGCGCCGGCCTTCCTCGCCAATCGCAGCATGGGTCATTGAGGCCGGGTGGGAGATAAGGGTCTCCACTCCGCCTAACGACTCTGCCAGGCTGCAAATTTTCACCTTGCGCAACATACGGTTTGCGGCTTCAAGCGATCCGAGATCAAAACTCAACATCGATCCGAAGCCCGACATCTGCCGCTTGGCCAGCTCAAATTGTGGATGATCCGGAAGACCCGGATAATAGACGCTCCGCACTTTCGGGTGTTTCTGCAGCCAATCCGCCACAATACGGCCGTTGGCGTCGTGCTGACGCATCCGCACCGCCAACGTCTTGACCCCACGCAACAATAGCCATGCCTCAAATGGCGAGAGGATACCGCCAGTGCATTTTTGAACAAAGGCAAAGGTCTCGGCATGCTCCGGTTTGGTGCCAATCAACACACCACCCAGGCCATCGGAATGACCATTCAGAAATTTTGTTGTCGAGTGCATTACTATATCTGCGCCAAATTCAATAGGACGCTGAAAGTACGGCGACATAAATGTGTTGTCAACGCTTAATTCGACACTATGACGGTGACAAATAGCGGCAACTGCTGCAATATCTGTCAATGCCATCATCGGATTGGTCGGCGTTTCAATATGGACGAGCTTGGTATTGGATTGAATTGCACGGTCGACATTGTTTGCATCGGACGTATTCACGTAGGTGAATTCAAGTCCATACCGAGTCAATATCTGATTGAACAGTCGTGTCGTTCCACCGTACATATTGTCGCTGCAAACAATGTGATCGCCGCTCTTCATCATGGTGCAGAGCGCCGTGATGGCTGCCATTCCGCTGCCAAACACATGGGCTGAAGTTCCGCTTTCCAGCGATGCGAAGTTTTCTTCAAGAGCTGTCCGGGTCGGATTGGAAACGCGGGAATACTCATATCCTTTGTTCTTGCCAATCTCCTGCTGAACATAGGTAGAGCTGGCGTAAATGGGAACATTGACCGCGCCCGTGATCGGGTCGGGGGTCTGCCCATCGTGAATTGCGCGAGTCGAAAAACCCTTCTTCTTTTCTGACATTCGTGTGTTCCCTTGAGTGTTCCTGAATTCGTGGTTTGGCGTGAAGATCAGCGATATGTGGCTGCGAACCCTCTAGAGGCCGCCATCGAAAATCTTCTTCGAAAGATATCGCTCGGCAGAGTCCGGAATGATGGTGATGATCCGTTGCCCGGGCCGCATGGTGCGCGCCAGTTCCAAAGCGGCAAAGACATTTGCGCCCGCGCTGGAGCCACCGAGAACACCCTCTTCCGTTGCCAGCCTTTTCACCATTGCAAAAGCATCACGGTCGGTCACTCGCACGATGGAGTCACACAATGAACCGTCGAACGTCTTGGGAATAAAGCTTACCCCAATCCCTTCCACCTTATGTTTGCCGGGCATACCACCCTGCAAAACGGAACCCTCTGTTTCAACTGCCACCGTTTTAACTGCACCTAGCTCCTGCCGAAGCCTGCGGGCAATTCCAGTGAAGGTGCCGCCAGTGCCGACTCCAGCGACAAACCCATCGATGCGGTTCTCCATTTGATCGAGAATTTCCCGGGCGGTGGTCCGAAAGTGGAAGTCAGGATTAGCTGGGTTGTCGAACTGGCGGGCCATCCACGCGCCGGGAATGGAGCGCGCAAAATCGAGCGCTCTGCGAATCGCGCCCTGCATGCCTTCGTCTTCCGGGGTGCGTTCCACAGTTGCGCCAAAGCCGCGCATGAGGATGCATTTTTCTTCCGCGAAACCTTCCGGGACAAAGAGAGAAACTTTGTAGCCACGACGAACACCGATAAACGCCAGTCCAACGCCCGTGTTGCCGGCCGTCGCCTCGACTACGGTACCGCCGGGTTGCAACACGCCGCGCTGCTCCGCGTCGAGTATCAAGCCCAAAGCGGCGCGATCCTTGATGCTGCCGCCCGGGTTCAGGAATTCCAACTTTGCATAAATCGCCGCACCATTCTCCGGCGAAATGCGACCCAGGTGGACAATCGGGGTGTTCCCGACTAATTCCATGATGTTGTCGGCCGTATGTCGAAAAGCCTCAGGGCCGGCAGGTGTTTTTATATTGGTCGCACTCGTCATCTTTGTCGCACTCATCAACTGTCCTCAGCAAACTGTTCAGTGTATCAGGGCGATGAAGAGTACTGATGGATGGCGCGGCGACACGCGAATCCCTAAACTGGCGAGTCCTTTAGTTCTCGCTGGAGAGCAACACGCCCGTTGGTTTCTCGGGTTGAGCGACGCTGGTGTCCTCTGACGCTGCCTTGTTGCATTCGCCCGCGACTTCCCGTTGTGGTTCGTGGTACGTCTCCGACCACCAGGCCAGAATTTCCGTCTGATTGACCTGGCCGACCATGTGTTCTTCATCCCATATCGTCGCCAACACCGTGGTATACGGCGAGAGGTTTGGATCCACCTCCACCGGGTAGTATCGCGTGCCGACAAAAGAAATTTCTTTCGCATTTTTCAGCATGAATTTGTAGGTTCGGCGGGCCATGCAATTCCTCCTTGCGGCTCGTAGTATGGGGCGGACCAATCTCCAATCATGAACGACGCCGTCCTGCCGCCCGATCAACAGGAGGGGGTCGCAATCGCAAATGCGGCCAGACAAAATTGTTGTACGTGGCGGCGAAAGACAGGCCGAAGAGGTTACAGAGCCGAGCAGTCAAAAGACACAAATACACACGCCGCATAAGCGGCAAAAGCAATGTGGATGGTCTGAACTTTCATCGAGAGTAGCAAAAATTCTGTCGGCGCAGAAGAAAAAATTATGCCGCTCTGACGAAAAATGGGGTGGGCGCACCATGGTCGCTATCATTTGCAGCTGCACCCGCGCAGCGGACCCGCGTTCACTGCACGACCGTGCGTCAAAGCGGTCGAATGAGTTGACTCGCAATTCGATGATTCTGCAGCGATGCTTTTGTTAATGGATCGCGTCGCGACTTAGGAAGACGTGGCTCACTGTGATAATTTGAATCAAGGTGAGAGCGCGTAGCTCAGGTGGTAGAGCAACGCACTTTTAATGCGTGGGTCCTGGGTTCGAGTCCCAGCGCGCTCACCAGATTTGCTGCAATCACGGGCGATTACAGCAGCAGTTTGACCTACATACGCCATCGCTTCGCCTGGCGAGCCCGGCTCTAATCTCTACCCGCAGATTCAGTTCCGTAGCCGTGAAAATGGTGTCCACGGCTTATTCGCTCGGATAGATCAGGTATGCCTTGCGGCGTTCCATGTATTGCTCGATGCCGTCGCGCCAGGTATCGGCAATGGATTGGGGATCGACGTGATCCTCGAGTGCCTTGAGCGTCGCCTGATTCGCCAGCAAGGGCGCAATCGCATCCAGGTGGTATTGGGTCGGATACATCTTGTACAACATGGACGCAATCTCAATGCCCATCTCAGGTACGTTCAGTGCGTTGCGGTTCGTGATGACGAACTGAACTCCCTTGCAGAGCTGGCCAGCGTAGGGATATGGCGCTTGCGGGGTGAACTGGACCGGGACGAAGCGAATCCCCGGAATCATGCGGTGATTCAGCGCCGCTGCAAATTGTGTGGCGTCAATCCACGGCGCACCCACCCAGCCGAATGGCGTATCCGTGCCGCGGCCCACCGAGATATTCGACGACTCAATCATTCCCAGGCCGGGATACAGCGTGGCCTCGTTCAGGTTGCGCAGGTTGGGCGATGGATTCACCCAGAGCAGCGAGGTGGAATCGTACCAATCTCCACGCTGCCATCCCTTGATTGGAACAACGGTCAGCGAAGCCCCCAGGTGCCCCTCACCGTTGAAGTACTGCGCCAATTCTCCCATCGTCATTCCATGGCGAACGGGCAATGGCATAAAGCCGGTGTAACTGGAGTGACCTGCATCCGAGACCGGGCCCTGCACAAATGAGCCGTTAATCGGATCCGGTCGATCGAGGATCACGATATCTGTTCCGGTATGCGCAGCTGCCTGAAGAAAATAGGCGACGGCGGTTTCGTAGGTATAGAAACGAACTCCGGCATCGCGCAGATCAATGACAACCGCATCCAAGTGCCGCAGCTTTTTTACCGGCGGATGGCGCTCGGCAGCTGTGGCTCCGTACATGCTGATAATCGGCAATCCCGTCGCTTTATCGGTGCTGCCGGAAATGTCAGTGGTGTCCATTTTTCCGGTAATCCCATGCTCCGGGCTGAATAGCGTTGTGACCTTCAGACCCGGTACTTTCGCTTCTGCGTCGTGAACCAGGACGTCGATGGTGCGACGGCCATGACTATCCAACCCGGTCTGGTTGCTGAGTATGCCGACGCGCAAATGTCCGCCGTGCTTTTTTTCCAGTTCTGCGAGTGGAGCAAAATTTTCCTGCTCCAGGACGTCAATGCCTGTTTCCACAGTGGCGTTCCGGTTTGGCCATCGACGCATGTCCGTCAGAGATTCGTTGTATCCGGTGAGACGCGAGATTTCCCGTCCGGATTCGGGAATCTGAATATCAAGCGCTTCGGCTGCGGCGTTGGCGAGCTTGCCTTCCAAGGGGATGGTGTTCGGACGGCGGTCGGGATAGTTGCGATTGCTGAGAAAAATAATATAGCTGTCGCTCCACGGATCCATCCAGATGTCAGTTCCAGTCCAGCCGGTGTGCCCGAAGCTACCTACCGGAAACAACTCGCCGCGATTGCCTGAATACGGGCTCTCGATATCCCATCCGAGGCCGCGCAGAGCAATGGCCGTGGCAGGATTTTGCGGCGTGGTCATCTTCTCGGCGGTCAGTCGGTTCAGGGGAAATTTACTTGGTCTTCCCGCCAGCAGGTCCAGCAGATTTTGAGCGAAGATCGACAGATCATTGGCAGTGCTGAACAAACCAGCATGACCCGCGACGCCGCCCATTCTTCTCGATGTGGGGTCATTTACCACGCCCTGAAGCATGTGATGGTTTTCATCGTACTGAGTCGGCGCGATATCTGGACGCCACGACTCGGGAGGTAAGAAGCGGGTATGAGTCATTCCTAATGGTGCGAACACATATTTCGCGGTGTAGGCGTCGAGAGTCATGCCGCTAAGTTTTTCGACCAACGCACCCATCATAATGAAGTTGATGTCGCTATAGCGAAACGCAGTTCCGGGCGGACGTTCCGGCTTCACAGCGAATGCCATGTCATACGCCGTCTGCTTCCCCGTCCACGGGTAGCTGAGGTCCAGATCCGGCGGTAAGCCGGAGTAATGCGTCATGATCTGCCGAATAGTGATGTCCTTTTTTCCGTTGGCAGCAAATTCGGGAAGGTATTTTGATAATGGATCGTTCAGTCGAAAGCGACCCTGTTGGTAGAGTTGCATCGCCGCCGTGGTGGTGGCAATGACCTTGGTCAATGACGCCATATCGAAGATGGTGTCTTCCGTCATCGCGTTGGGCGTCGGTATTGTGGAGCGATTGCCGTAGGCTTTGTGAAACACAACATGGCCGTCGTGGCCAATGAAAATAACTGCCCCCGGAACCGTATTGGCCTTGAGCGCAGACGCCATGATGCGATCGATGCTGCTGAAGTCCGGCGAAGTCGTCTGCTGCGCCGTCAATTGCATCGACAGCAATAGAAACAGGACGGGCATTGCCCATCGAAGCATCCGCATATTTCGTGAGATTCGATCGATGGGAAGATAGGTGAAACAAGCCTTCAGTGTCGTCGCGCGATTTTCATTCTGCATTTTCAATTCACATCGCTTCCTTAGGTTGCGTACAGAAGGAGTGGATTCGCGTGGCGCCATCGGTCAAGGCAGTCCTCGCGACCATAACAGCGAATTTCGATTCAGCGATCGATGTCGTACGGGGCAAAACTTTATTACAGCTTCTAATTATGCGGCAGGCTTACAGCGTACAGATACCAGGCAGCGTGCGGCAACCACTCTTCCGTCCAGCGCCAGTCTTCATCCTTGCCGGTCCGGGCGAATCCTTCATTGAAAGCAATTCCGTCTTCATTACTGAAAGCAGCGGTGACGCCATTGATAATCGCGCCCGGAGCACTGGTGTACTTGTACGAGCGGAAGAACATGTACGGAGCGTTTCCGTGGCCGCTTCCCATCAGCATACTTGCATCGAACGGATTTCGTCCCAAAATCCAATGCAGTTGATTCCAGGCATAAGTTTCCAACTGGTGCTGAAACACCGGATCGTCGTTGTAGAGCGGTTCGGCCATACGCGCCGCGGCCGCCAGCGACGCCAGACGGGCGTCTTCACCTTGCCACCAGGGCGCGGCCTCCGTGTCATGCGGAAAGAAGTACGCGCTGCGCACTGTGCCGTTGCCCATACGAACCAGTTGCCGGGCATATCCAAAGGGATTATTCGTCTCAGACGTGATCCAGAGTTCGAAATGCAACGAGCGCGACACAGCGTCGCGAACTTTAGCTTGCTGGGCTGGGCTCGCAACCTGCGCATACTCGAGCAGGCTCACAACCGGCAATCCGGCATCGGATGGGTGGAAGAACGGACGAGTGCCATTATTGGCGCGCCAGTAATTGTGATACTTTCCAACTGAAATAAGGCGAGCCATCAGATGGTTGGCTCGTTCATCCGCTGCTTGAAGATAGGTCGCCTTATGAGTCGCCCGATAGAGCTCGGTTGCCGCCATCAGCGCGCAGTAATCGTCCAGGATGTTTTCTTTGCCGTCATTCAGCAGTTCGCGATTGTGCGCGGATAGAAAGGCAAATGCATCCTCGGCGGCCTTCAGATAGGCTGCGTGATCCATATCTCCGCTGATTGGCATGGTACTGGCAAGCGCAAGAGCGGCAATCGACATGCCGCCACCGGAACGAAAGCTGGCCTGATACGCGTAGGGGCCTTTGGCCGGGCTGATTTTTTCTGTGCTGGCAGAAGCGCTCGTCTTGATCTGCGTGCGCCAGTTAGGATTGCCGATCTCGCGGTCCTTGGCAAGTTTATCCTTGCCAGGCGCGGATATCGACTCGAAAAAAGACCCGTTCGGTCGTTTCATGCGAACCAGAAAGTCTGCACCAAACAGTCCTTCATCCAGCAATCGGCGTTCATACTCAGTGAAATTGTCGTTGTTGCGGGCTTTCAGTACACGAAAGCTTTCGAGACACGACCAGGCGACCAACGGTACCTGCTGCGGATTGAAGTACGACGTCAAATTTTGATGCGACAAATGGATGCCATAATCACCAGTGGCGTCGTACCAACCGCCGCGCAAGTCGACGTATCCGCTACCGTCCGGCAGGCGTAGATGTGCATCGGCGCGGTTCATCTCGCCGGTGGCGCGCTGCCCCTTGAAATAGAAAATGATGTTAGAGAGAGTATTTCGCTCCAGAACATTATGGTTGATGGCGAACGCGCACGACGTGATGGCGCCGGCTTTCGTGGTTGCAGCGATCTTGTAGTGACCCGGCGTTTGAACGGAGGAAAAGTCTGCCACCCAGAAGGTGCGACCCCACTGGTCGACCTGGCCTGCAGGCTTGAACGGCCCCGTCAGCACCACTTTGCCAGTGTCGGCATCTGTCAGCGTAAAGGTCTCGGGTGCGTCCTGACTGTCCTGGATGCCGTCAGCGACCACCAGCGCCTGCTTCTGGGCGGTAGTCTCATAGCCCACCTGATCCACCACGATATGCATCTGCGCCAGGCAAATGGGCGCAATCAACAACAAACAGCAGCCGAAAAGAAATCGCAGGGAAGCAGTTTTGATTTTGAAATTCCGGGGCAGCAGAATATCTGAAATGATATTGGATTGCATTCGATTTCGCTCCCTGCATTTGTTAACAATGATTAGAATGCAGGAGGAGGACCCATGAGCGCAACCATTCAATCGCGGACGAGCGCACTTTGGTCGAGGCAAGCGTTTTGGAGATCCGCGTCGGTCCGAGTTTCATTGCAGTTTCTTCTGCTGCTGGTTCTCTCGCTGGGGCTTCTGTCGTCGACCGCCCATGCCAAGAAAAACAAGTACGTGATCACCGCGTATGTGTTCCCGCAAAATCTGGTGATGACGTCGGACCAGATTGCCGCGGACAGGTTGACGCGCATTAACTTTGCCTTCGCGAATGTCGAACAGGGACGCATCGTACTAGGTGACCCATCCGACGCAGCCAATCTGGCGATGATGGTTGGTCTGAAGAAAGAGAATCCGGACTTGACCGTGCTTGTTTCGGTGGGCGGATGGCTATGGTCTGGCCGCTTCTCCGATGCCGCATTAACTCCCGCGACCCGAGCCAAGTTTATCGATAGCGTAGCCGACTTTATCACTCGCTACAAACTGGATGGGCTGGACATCGATTGGGAATATCCGGCCATGGCGGGCGCGGCTGGAAACGTATTTCGTCCGGAAGATAAGCAGAATTACACGCTGCTGCTGAAGGAGCTCCGCGAGCGATTCAAGAAGATGCAGAAGCCGCTGCATCGCCATCTGTACCTGACCATAGCTGCGGGAGCGTCGACAGAGTTCCTTCAGCACACAGAGATGGATAAAGTGCAGAAGTATGTCGATACCGTCAACCTGATGGCCTACGACTACTACGAACCGGGAGACGACAAGATCACCGGCAATCATGCACCTCTCTTCGTCGATCCGGCCGACCCGAAAGGAATTTCCTCCGACAAGTCGGTGAAAGAGTTTGAAGCAGCGGGCGTTCCCGCGGACAAGATCGTCCTGGGTGTTCCCTTCTATGGACATGTTTGGGGGCATGTAGGCGCAACCAACCATGGTCTGTTTCAACCCGGAGAGCCGGTGCCGAAGGCTTACTCGACCTACGGCACGCTGACCCAGGACTTCGCGAACCAAGGATTTACTCGCTATTGGGATGCGAAGGCTTCCGTGCCCTATCTCTACAATCCGCAGAAGCAGATTTTCGTTTCCTATGAAGACCCGGAATCGTTAGCTCTGAAATGCAAGTATGTCATCGATCATCACTTGGCTGGCATGATGTTCTGGGAATATGAGAGCGATCCTTCGGGCAAATTGCTGGACGCAATTGACAGAGGATTAGGTGTGGATCAGTCGACGCCGCAACACGCGGAAGCACAATGAGCGCATCACCCACGCTTGTATCTACTCCCGCGACCGTGAGCGCACCTACAGGACGCATCGCGTCGATCGATGTGTTTCGCGGACTGACCATGATGGTCATGATCTTTGTGAATGACCTGTCCGATGTGCGCGGACTTCCATGGTGGACCTACCACGCCCACATGCAATGGAATGTAATGACCTATGTAGACATGGTGTTTCCTTTCTTCCTGTTCATTGTGGGCATGTCGATGCCGATTGCCATTGCGGGAAGATTGAAGCGCGACCCATCCTATGTTGCTCTTTGGCGGCACATTCTGTCGCGTTCCGTCGGTCTGATTGTTCTGGGGTTGATTCTTGCGAATGCCGAAAAGGGCGATCCGGTTCGCATGGGATTACCGACAGCCGCCTGGGCGCTGCTCGGATTGACGGGTGCGATTCTCTTCTGGCTTGTCCCGAGCCGCAATATGCGCCACGCTCGCATCTTCCTCGGCCTGCGGGTCGTGGGCTTTCTGATGATCGTCGGCGTGTTTGCGATCTTTCGCAGAACAACGCACGGCGCTGCGGCCTGGATTGATTTCTCCTACCCGGAAATTCTTGGACTGATCGGTTTCGCCTATTTTTCCGTCGCGCTGCTGTATGTCTCCACGCGGCGATGGCTATGGGCTCCGTTGGCATGGTTCGTTGCGCTGACTGCGTTCTGTGCGCTAAACACGGCGCACATCATCCATCTTCCACGACATTACCTTCTTTACTACTGGCCGTTCGGTCAAGGTTCTTCGTCTTCTATCGTGATGGCCGGGGTGGTGACGTCCATTATTTTTCTGGGCAAACATCGCTGGCAAACTCTCCGCCAGAAAATGTGGTTGGCTCTTGGCTTCGCTGTCGCTACGCTGGCGGCGGCATGGATCATGGCTCCGCTTGGCATCTCGAAAATTCGTGCTACACCGACATGGTGCCTGGCTAGTGTGGGCGCCAGTGTGCTCTGCTTCATGCTGCTCTACTGGGTTTGTGACGTGAAAGGAAAAACCGGCTGGGCTTTTTTCGTAAAACCCGCGGGCGAAAATACCCTGCTGACGTATTTGCTACCCGATATCTATTTCTTTCTCACAGCGCTGGTCGGGTTCAGCTATCTTGATCGCTACTTCCGGACCGGAGCTTCGGGCGTCATCGGTTCCATCATCTTTACTTTCGCGATCCTCGCGGTGTCGGCGATTTTGACTCGAATGCGAATTCGCCTGCAACTGTAATTCACGACGCAGGATGCGCTTATGCGACACCTTAGTGCATCCAGGCGTCCAGCATCCCGTTGAGGATGGCGCTGCGTAGCTTTGCGATATCGGGATGCAAACTGCGGTCTCGTTCGAGCTTGGCAACGATACCGCGCACCTGATTCCATGCGGATTCCACGCGCTTTGCTGGTTTGAGCGGCCGGCGATATTCCAGACCCTCGGCGGCAGCCATCAACTCGATGGCCAACACCGACTCTGCATTCTCGACGGTCTGTCGCAGCTTCCACGCCGCTGTCATGCCCATCGACACGTGATCCTCTTTACCGCCAGAGGTGGGAACACTGTCGACGGAAGATGGATGGGCGAGAACGCGCGCCTCCGCAAGCAGCGCGGCTGCGGCGACATGCGCCACCATATAGCCGGAGGAAACCCCTGCGTGCGGGGTGAGGAAGGGCGGCAGGCCCTCGTTCAAGTCGGGATTCACCAGACGATCGATGCGGCGCTCGCAAATACTCATCAGGTCCGTCATCACGATGGCTGCGTAATCGAAAACATAGGCCAGCGGTGCGCCGTGAAAATTGCCGCCAGAAAGAATTGCACTTTCTGCAGTGTCCGCGGTCGCGTCTGCGACGAACACAAGCGGATTGTCAGTCGCGGAACCCATTTCAATTTCGAGCACACGTCTTCCCTGCGCCAATCCATCGAGGACTGCCCCGTGCACCTGCGGCATGCAGCGTAGGCAGTATGCATCCTGTACGCGTGGGTCATGCTGACGATGCGATTCGCGAATCTCACTTTCTGCCAGCAACAAACGCAGGTGTCGCGCAACCTCCACCTGGCCGGGATGGGGGCGAGCAGCTTGAATTCTCTCGTCAAACGCCGTCGGTGTTCCCTTCAATGCTTCCAGCGTCATCGCGCCGGCAAGATCCGCGAGACGGGCGACACGTTCGGCACGCAAGAGGGCCAGGCCGCCAACAGACGCCATCGCCTGTGTACCATTCAGTAGCGCGAGGCCTTCTTTGGGCGCGAGCCTCAATGGCTCCATGCCGGCCGCGCGCAAAGCCTCGCGTGCGCCCGTGCGTTTGCCCTGATAGAACACTTCCCCTTCGCCGATCATGCCTAGCGCAAGATGAGCCAGCGGCGCCAAGTCGCCACTTGCGCCGACTGATCCCCGGACGGGCACGACCGGACAAATATTTTTCTCAAGCATCGTCAGCAGGTGTTCCGCCACCAACACGCGAACTCCGCTGGTTCCCTTGGCCAGTACATTCGCCCGCAAAAGAAGCATGCCGCGAATTTCCGCTTGCGACAGCGATTCGCCCACACCACAGGCGTGACTGCGGACCAGGTTCAATTGCAGATCGGCTAATTGGTCGGGGGGGATTGAAACTTCCGACATTTTGCCGAAGCCAGTGTTGATGCCATATACAGTCGCACCTTCCGCGAGATAGTGGTCCACAACCGAACGCGACACCTCCATGCGCTGCGTTGCCTGTGGATGCAACGCAACGGGCGTTCTTTCGAATGCCACTGCGGCAAGCTCTTCCAGCGTCAGCGGCTGTCCATTCAATTCGAGCGATGTGGAACTCAATTCGTTCGCCTCTTCTATTTTTCGAGTGTGTAGTGTCGGTTGCTCACGGCGCGCAATCTCTCGGCTGCGCTTTCCGGCGTGATGTCGCGCTGCGGCATTCCCAGCATTTCAAACCCAACCATAAATTTTCGTATAGTCGCCGATCGCAGCAGGGGTGGATAGAAATGCGCATGAAAATGCCACTCCGGGTGTGATTTCGAATCCGTCGGACTCTGGTGAAACCCCATGGTGTAGGGAAAGCTGGTTTGAAACAGGTTGTCGTAGCGTGTCGTCACTTGCTTCAAAATATCTGCCAGGCCCGCTTTCTGCGCAGCATCCAGCTCGGTGAACGCGCCACAGTGATGCCGACTCAGCACCAGCGTTTCAAAAGGCCAGACTGCCCAGAACGGCACTATAGCGATAAATTCCTGGTTTTCGCAAACGATTCGTTCGGCCGATTGAATCTCGCGCGCAACTGTGTCGCAAAGCAGGCAGCTTCCATGCGAATCCAGATACGTGCGCTGCGCGGTCTGCTCCACTAGCGGTTCATCGGGAATGTGTTCGCTTGACCAGATCTGGCAATGCGGATGCGGGTTACTGGCGCCCATCATGGGCCCGCGGTTTTCAAAAATCTGTACGTAGTTGATCTCGGAGCGCTGGCCTAAATCCTGACACTGCGCGATCCATGCTTTCACGACATGTTCGATGTCCGGCAGTTGCATTCGCGCCAGCGTCAAATCGTGATCGGGATGGAAGCAGATGACGCGACAAATTCCCAACTCGCGCTCGGCGCGAAATAAATCGTCGTGAGGAGCATCTGTCAGCGGAGGAACCTCCGGTAGCAGCGCCGCAAAATCGTTGTCGAAAACAAAAACGTTTTTATAGTCGGGATTTTGATGGCCACCGGCGCGAGCGTTCCCGGGACACAGATAACAGGTGGGATCGTAGTGAACCGCCGGCGTATCTTCAGGCTTCGCAACCTCGCCCTGCCAGGGGCGCTGAGTGCGATGCGGTGATACCAGCACCCACTTTTGTGTCAGCGGATTGAAGCGGCGATGTGGAACTTGAAGCCAGGTCGATGGCGGCATAGAAGGTGGGTCAAAACGTCCCTACTCATGCTAATCGATGTTGGGCGTCACTGCTGCAGACAGTGCCTTGCGATCCCTCGCGAAGGAAGGCAATGTATATCGCTTGCCGCGCATGGCCGTGACCTCCAACCTCGCCCACTCTTTCCACAGATCCAGCCCGTGAGTTTCCTTCATCATGTCGGCAACGCAGCGAGTATCGACACTCGCGGAAGTTTCCATAAAGTAGAACTCTGCGGTCGCATTGGAGCGAAGGAATTCCGTGTGGGTGACCCCGCGCGCCATTCTCATACTGGACAGCAGCGCCATATTCGCTCGCCTGAGCCGTTCGATTTCCGCTTTGCTGCCATTATTCTGAGCTGGGGGCAACAGTTCGTTCGATTCGGTTGCTTCCGATGCAGCGGCGCGGCAGGGAGATACAGCGGAGAACACCACAGTTCCATCCGCTGTGAGGCTATCGACATGGATGCGGTCACCCTCGATCGATTGCTCCAACAGAAAACCACTCTGATCATCGCCCAGGGCATCGAGAGCGCGCCACACCTGCTCCGTCTCGTTTAGCTGACGGCTCTCGGGCCCGCACGATGCGCTTCGCGGCGTCAGCAACCACGGCGATGGGACAGTTTCCATGAATTGGCGCAATTCGTCGTAATTCGCGACCGACATAAACGCGGGTACTGTCATTCCCATGTGTGCAGCTTTCAGGCGGGCTGCTAATTTATCGCTGAAATAACATGCGGTGGTGACGCCCATACCTGGAATTCGAAGATGCTCGCGAAGCGCAGCTGCGATGGGAACATTGAAATTATCCAGTGCGATGATGCGGGCAAATTTTCGGGACCGCGCGAGATACGTGACTGTATTTGTAATTTGCTGTAAGGTCATGCCGGCAGGCATGCTCTGCAAGTCGCTGATTGCGTCCGATGGCCACGGGGCGTCCCTGTGCTCATCGATGGTCAACAGAACCACCCGACAACCGAGGTTCGCTAACTCCTCAAGGAACCGAGCGCACGTGTGGCTGGCGGCCATGCATAAGATGATCTCTCCATCCGTGCCGTTCATCGTCATATGGGCGCAAGTATAGCGCCATACGGAAGGTTGGACGAAGCCATTTTGCCTACTATGTCACAAGGATGCGGTGAATCGCCCAACCAGCCAGGCGCGATGAACGTGAATTGAAGAGGGATCGGGGTCGACATCAGTATGATATTGCCTATGGCAACTGCCCGACAGCTTCACGGAACAAAGATTCTGAATGCATTCGATGAGTGGACCACGCGCTGGCATCAGAGTCCCGTCATGTCGCAGCTTGCAAACGATTTCGACGCCGCGATTGAAGGACTGCATCGCGCAAATTTCGAACTTTGGCACCAGGAGGATCAAGCACGAGACGTTCACTCCGGAGACGCCGCCATTGCAACCGCAAAGCGCGCAATTGACGCGATCAATCAGCGGCGAAACGATCAGATCGAACGCTGCGATGAATTGTTACTGCGCGAATTATCCGCGAAAAAACTGCCGAATTCGCAGGCAGAACTGCATTCTGAAACCCCGGGAATGATGTTGGATCGACTCTCAATCATGAGCCTGAAGGTTTATCACACGCGTGAGGAGACGGAACGAATTCCGTCTCCCCCCGGTCATCGCGAGCGCAATCTGCGACGCTTGGCGATACTTGAGCAACAGCGCGGTGATTTGGCGTCGTGCTTAGATCGCCTGTGGCAGCGCGTGTTAGATGGCGAATTGCGTTTTCAGATCTACCGGCAGCTGAAAATGTATAACGATCCCGACCTGAATCCTGTTTTGTACGACAAGTAGGAAAAGCGCGAAAGTCGCAGCTACTGCTGCACGGAACCCGTGCTGGCCTGGTTGTTCGCTGCAGGTGGCGGATTGGACTGACCCGTTGTCGCCGGCGTGGAGTTCATGGCTCCTTGCGAGTTGCCCTGCGCGTTTGCATCCGGCTGCCCATTCGGATTCTGCGCATTGGATAAAAGCTGGATCTCTACGCGCCGATTCTTTGCGCGACCGCTGGCACTGCTGTTGCTGGCGACTTCAACATCTTTTCCGATACCGATCAGATAAAACTTGTGAGCCGGCACGTTATATTTCTCCGCCAAATATTGCGCGACCGTTTCTGCGCGCCGTTCGCTCAACTGATAGTTGTAGGCCTTGCTGCCGGTTGAATCGGTGCCGCCGGTAATTTCCAAAATGTAAGACTTCGTGTTGCCTAACTGGCTGGCGAAGCTATCCAAATCCTGTTTGTCGTGCCTGGTCAGGGTCGCCTTATTAAAGGCAAAATGCACGTTGGTATCGGCAACCTGGTGATAGGTGTCTATATTTTTGACCACACTCTCTAGGGTGTCGGCATGATTCATTGCCTCTTGTGCAGACTGCTGCGCCTGGTTGGCGGCTTGACCCGCCGCCAGTGCCTTCTGATCGGCAGCGTTGGCGGAGGTTTGTGCCTGCTGAATGCCCTGGGTGGCGCGGGAATCTACGTCCTGAATGCTGCGATGGTTAGCAGCGGTCTGATCTTCCAGCTCATTCGTGTGCTGAATCAGAGGTGTGGTTTGTGTGCGAACGTAATTCTTGGTTGCGCAGCCCGCGAAAGTCAGGATGAGAATGGATGCTCCGCCAAGGTAAATTTTTGAACTTCTTGCACTCCGTGTCATAGCCAGCTTCTCCCCGTAATGACGCAAAAGCATTCAGCGTCTTTTAGGTATGATGCAATCCACCAGCCAATCGGGCAATTTACGTAAGCCTAGTATTTACTGTGACTTATATGGATCCAGTTGAAGCTCTGACACCAGAGCCGCGACCGCAAACGGCAATTTTTACATGCGAGCAATCCTCGAGGGGCCGCGATTCCGAAACTTCCAGCGAAACGCATAAACTGATATTGGCGCCCTCTTCCATGGACTTACACGAGAAAATCCGCACGCTTCCGGCCGGCCCCGGCGTCTATCTGTTTCACGACGTCGACGGAAAGGTAATTTACGTCGGCAAGGCGAAGAATCTGCGGTCGCGGGTCCGTTCGTATTTTCTTGAGGCGGCGCAAGCCAACGCAAAAACCGGTTCCCTGATGCGGGAAGCCGTCGACCTGGAATACATTCTGGTTGCCAACGAGCACGAAGCGCTGGCATTGGAAAACAATCTGATCAAGCAGCGGAAACCACGGTTCAACGTGCTGCTGCGGGACGACAAAACTTATCCGTATGTAAAACTCACGCTCGGCGATCGCTATCCCAAGGTTTTGGTGACTCGACGTGTGCGCAAAGACGGCGCCATCTACTACGGTCCGTACTTTCCGGGGAATCTTGCCTATCGCATTGTCGATCTGATCCACCGCACATTTCTCATTCCCAGCTGCAAGGTCGACCTGTCGCGCTACCATCCGCGCCCGTGCCTGCAGTACTACATTCATCGCTGCCTGGGGCCGTGCGTTGAGGGCCTTACCACTCCAGACATCTACGCCGAGGCTGTGCGCGACGTGCGCTTGATGTTGGAAGGTCATGCCGATGAGTTGGAGAAATCACTGGAACAGAGAATGCAGACCGCAGCCGCGAACGAGCAATTTGAGCTGGCCGGCCGTTACCGCGACCTGGTTATCACGCTGAACCAATTGCAGGAAAAACAGCGCATCGCTGCTGCCTCGGATGATGATGCCGACGTCTTCGGCTTCCATTACGAGAAAGGAATGCTCGCGGCGAATCTATTTCATATTCGCAATGGGCGAATTGTTGATCGGCGCGAGTTCTTCTGGGAAGATTTGCCGGAATTTCCTGAAGCTCAGGTTTCCACCGCCGCAGAAGGCGAACCAGACACAACGACAGGCGATTCTGTGGAAGAAGCGCACGACGCGTCGGCCAACGCCAAATCCGAGGAATCTTCGTCGGTCGAAACATTTGCTCCCGCGGTTTTTTTCTCTGCGTTGCTGAAGCAGCTGTACATCGACCAGCAATATGTCCCGCGAAATATTTACGTGCCGGTTGATTTTGCCGATCGCGCGCCATTGGCGGAACTGCTGTGCGAGCACACGGGGCACAAGGTGGAAATCGCGGTGCCGCAGCGGGGTGAAAAGCGTTCCCTGCTAGATCTTGCCGGTCAGAATGCCAAGCAATCGTACGATCAACGCTTCCGAGTGCTGCAACCCAGCATGAAGGTGATCCAGGAGACCCTGCAGGATGCGCTGAACCTTCCCGCGCTTCCAGAGCGAATCGAGTGTTTCGATATTTCCCACATTCAAGGCGCGGAAACAGTGGCCTCCATGGTGGTGTGGGAAAAAGGCGTGATGAACAAATCGGACTATCGCAAGTTTCAGGTCAAGTCGGTGGAAGGCGTCGACGACTTCGCCAGCATGCGGGAGGTTGTGACCCGTCGATATCGTCGGCTTCAGGAAGAACATCGGCCGATGCCCAGCCTGATTTTGATTGATGGTGGATTAGGGCAACTGCACGCCGCAGCCGCGGCGCTGGAAGAGTTGAGCTTCACTAGCCAGCCGCTTGCGGCGATCGCAAAACGGGAAGAAGTGATTTACGTGTATGGCCAGGAGGACGAACCAGTGGTGCTCGATCGCCATTCGCCGGTGCTGCATCTGGTGCAGCGCATCCGAGATGAATCGCATCGATTCGCCGTCACCTATCATCGCAAGCGGCGAGAAATGCGCGATCGCGACTCTGACCTTCTGCGGATTCCCGGCGTCGGTGCGCAAACCCGCAATCGCCTCATCACTCATTTTGGCAGCTTGCGGGCCATCCAGTCCGCGTCTCTTGAAGCACTGCAGTCGGTTGTGTCGCGCAAAGTGGCGGAAGCCATCTGCGCGCATTTTCAGGCTTCGGTTCCCGCAAGAGAGCGGCCGGAATAACCCACCTCTCCGGGGCCACAGTCCAACGCGAAGCTGTTCTACGGGAACTTTTCTCCTCCTGCTCCGTATTCAGATTTGTTCGCTATCGCAGCAGAACGATGCTCTACTAACTAACTCGGAGAGCCGATGAGAATTCAAACCGCCGCTGCAGAGTCCTGGAAACCGGTCGTTCAACTTGCTCTCGCATTTGCGGCGATCAAATTTGCAATTGAGTTCATCGGAAATTTGCTGGCACAGCATTTTGGCTATGGAATTTTTCGCGATGAAATGTACTACATCGCCTGCGGACGGCATCTTGCCTGGGGCTATGTCGATCAGGCACCTATGGTGGCGCTGCAGGCTCGCGTCGCTGAAATGCTATTTGGATTCCAACATCTGGCCCTGTTCCGCAGCTTCTCGGCGCTCGCCGGCGCGGTCAAAGTTTTCCTGACTGGGATTTTGGCGTGGCAACTCGGCGGCCGGCGGATCGCTCAAGCGATGGCGATGATCGCGGTCTTGATCGCACCCGTTTATCTGGGAATCGATAGCTTCCTATCCATGAATTCTTTCGAGCCGGTTTTCTGGATGGGATGCATCGTCGTGGTGCTTCTTATGGTTGCCGGAAACAGTCCTAAATGGTGGATACTTTTCGGCATCATTGGCGGCCTGGGCTTGCTGAACAAGCCGTCCATGGCGTTTTTCCTCGTGGCGCTACTGATCGGACTTCTACTCACTCCGCAACGGCAAATTCTTTGGAGCCGCTGGACACTTGCGGCGATCGGACTCATCATCCTGATTTCGCTGCCATACCTGTTGTGGCAGGTTCATCATCAATGGCCGACTCTGGTGTGGCTGAACAACGTGAATCACAGCCATAAGAACGTCAAGCTGGGGCCTGTCGCTTTCGTAGGCGCGCAAATCATGATGCTGAATCCGATCAGCATTTTCCTCCTGCTGCCGGGATTGGTTTGGCTGTTCGTCGCCAAGACTGCGCGCGGGTTCCGCTGGATCGGCCTGATGTACGTCGTACTTCTCGCGATCATGATCCATCTATTCGCCAAGGACTACTACGTCGCGCCGGTGTATCCAGTTTTATTTGCCGCGGGTGCACTGGCCTGGCAGAATCTCTTTTCCGGTTCGCGAAAAACGGCGTGGCTGCTGCCAGCCTGGTGCGCGGTGATGGTCATCCTTGGAGCGATCACTCTGCCCATGGGAATTCCAGTAATGCCGCCGTATACCTGGATTCGTTACACCAAAGCGCTTCACCTGACCAGCCAGAACACGGAAACTGCGAAAACAGGTCCCCTGCCTCAGTTCTATGCGGACCGATTTGGTTGGCACGGCCTGGTGACCGAGGTTGCGCGGATTTACAGCTCGCTGTCGCCTGCCGATCGAGCCAACGCGGGAATCTTCTGCAACAACTACGGCGAGGCGGCTGCGATTGATTTGTTCGGGCCGAAGTATGGACTACCGCCGGCGGTCAGCGGACACCAAAATTATTATTTCTGGGGACCACATGGCTACACCGGCGCCGTAATGATTGTCGTTGGCGAGTCGAAATCCAATGTAGAGAAGTATTGTGACTCCGTGCAGCAGGTCGGAGCAACCGACAATCCGCTGGCAATGCCATTTGAAAACAGACCGATCTATCTCTGCCGCGGCGGAAAGGTTTCCCTCTCCGCCTTTTGGCCGCACGTCAGGAACTGGTATTAATCGAGTCCCAACAATTTGTGTTGCGACTTACCAGATGCGAACACGATCCGGCGGAGCCAGGTACAGTGTCTGACCTGGTTTTACATCGAACGCTTTATACCATGCGTCGATGTTGCGCACTGTGTCCGCGCGATATTGCGCCGGTGCGTGAGGATCGGTGAGTACCTGGCGGCGCAGCGCGGCTGGCCGAGCTTTTGATCCCCAGTTCTGACCGAACGCAATAAAGAATTGCTGATCGCCGGTGAATCCATCTTGTTCGGGTGCCGGTTTGCCGTTAAGCGAGGCGCGATATCCGTCGTGCGCGGCGGAAAGCCCCGCGACATCCGCGATGTCTTCCGCCAGGGTCTGTTTGCCATTTACATGGAGATCAGGGAACGGCATATAGGTGTCGTACTGCGCAGCCAGTTTGGCTGTGGCTGCGTCAAAATGCGCCAGATCCGATGACGTCCACCAGTCGCGCAGACGACCCGTTGCGTCGAACGTACTGCCTTCTGTATCGAAGGTGTGACTGATTTCATGTCCAATGATGGAACCAATGGCACCGTAGTTGGCGGCGGCGGGTGCTTTCGGATCGAAAAACGGAGGTTGCAGAATTGCCGCCGGAAAGTTCAGGGCATCCTGCAACGGCAGGTTCACCGCGTTCACCGTTTGCGGCGTCATTGACCATTCTTTGCGGTCAACATCCTTGCCGAGGCGACCGATCTGCTGATGATAACGAAACATTCCGGCGCGCCAGACGTTGCCGAAAATGTCATCCGGCTTGACTACATAGCCCTCGTAGCTGTGCCAGGTTTCCGGATAGCCGACGCCGACGTATAAGGCATTCAGTTTTGCTTCAGCCTCGGCCTTGGTAGCTGGAGCCATCCACGTGAGCCCTTGAATGCGCACGCGATATGCCGCGATGATGTTGGCCACCATATCCTGCGCCGCTGCCTTCGCTTCCGGTGAGAAGTACCGTTGTGCGTACAGCTTTCCGACCGCATCGCCGAGCAGACCGTCGACGACGAAAACTCCGCGTTGTGCGCGAGGACGCTGTTGCGGCACTCCGGCCAAAGTCTTTCCAAAGAAATCGAAGTGCTCATCTGCAAGCGCCTTTGGCAGCACGCTCGCATACTGTTCAATCATGTGATAGGCCAGCCAGTCTTTCCAGGTATCCACTGGCGTCGACGCCACCAGCGCCGCTTCACCCGTAAACGCGCTCGGCTGCCAGACGATGAAACTTTCCTGATCCGCCAGCTTTGCCGCACGGAAATACTCCGCCCAATCGAGACCTGGAGCTTTCGTAGAGAAATCCGCGCGCTGCCACGTATTGTCCGCCTTGTGAATATTCTCATTGTCGGCCAGGCTTCGATGCGTTTCCGCAATTGCCTTTTCCAGCGCGATGACACGAGTTGCCCGCGCGTCCGCATCATCGAAACCCGCAAGCCGAAACATTGCCGCCACATGGGTCTGATATATCGCCTGGATCTGCTTCATATGAGCACTGTCATCCAGGTAGTACTCACGGTTCGGCAGCTCAATTCCACCTTGGAGCAGATATGGATGGTAATGCTCTGGATCGTGAAAACCCGGTGCAACCCACAAGCCGAACAGATTTGCCGTATGGAAGTTGGTGTTGTTGAGCGGGTCCACATCGGCCCGCATGCTCTCGCCCAGGGCGCGGGCGAGGTCGCGTTTAGTTTTGATTGCAGCAATGGCGGCGAGGTGAGGTTCCAGCGGCTTCAGCCCTTTTGCCTCAATGGCGGACTCATCCATGTAGGAGTTGTACAGATCGGCAATTTTGCGAGCATTCGACCCCGCGGGAGCGTTCGCCTTGGCCGATTCCTGAATCAACGCTGCGGTATTCTTGTTGGCCGTGTCATCCAACTTGGAGAAAACGCCGATACCCGCACGGTCGGCAGGAATGACTGCACGCTTGATCCAGTCACCATTGGCATAGAGGTAGAAGTTATCTCCCGGCGTTATTGACCGGTCCATGTTGGCAACGTTGATTCCATGCGTTGCCGGCTGCGGCGCATTCTGCGAGCTCTGTGCGTGGGCGACCAATAAAGACGGCGCCAGAACCATGCAAGCCGAAGCGATGACAATAGAATGGAGGGATGGACGAAACTGCATGCGAGTGCTCTCCTTGAGTCCTACATCGATGGCCCGCAACCGTTATGAGATTCAACCGTTTTCTGGGCACCGATCAGGGTAGCACGAACGAAAATGCCGCGAAGTTCGGGGCAATGATGTCTACCCGAGAGCTACACTGAAGATTCATGCTGAGTATCTTCCGTCGACCGATGACGAAGGCCTAAGACAACACCGTGCGCATCCTGACACGCTACATTCTCGGCGAAGTTATCTCCCACGCTTTGGTGGGCATCGGGCTATTTACGTTTGTGATTTTCATGCCCCAGTTAGTCCAGATTCTGGAGCTGGTTGTGCAGGACGGCGCCTCTCCGATGAGCGTTCTGAAGTTGGTGCTGTTCACGCTACCCAATTCTTTAACTGTCACCATCCCGATGGCGCTTCTTGTCGGCGTTCTGCTGGGTCTGAGCCGACTGGCTGCCGATAGCGAAGTCACAGCGATGCGGGCCTGCGGCTTCGGTGTGTTTCAGTTCGTCCGCATTGTCGCCATCGTAGGCGTAGGAGCTTGGTTTCTCGGACTCTTCAATTCGCTGTACCTTGCACCCAAGGCAACCACTGCGATGTTGAGGGTAGAAAACTCCCTGCGAGATTCGCAGGCCACGTTTCAAGTGCAGCCGCGAGTTTTCTACGAAGACTTCAAAAATTCCATTCTGTACGTCCAGGATGTCCGGGTTGGCCGTCACGCTTCCGTGTGGTCACACGTATTTTTGGCGGATATCAGTGATCCTCGCTCTCCGAAAATTACATTAGCCCAGCAAGCCACCGTAGTTGGGGGACAGCACCATGATCTGCGCATGCGCTTGCGCAACGGCGAGCAGCATGAAATGCCTCCGAACGAT
>Ga0335075_10003290_pt1 | contig 25665 bp, 20 predicted proteins | sample Lox_Sample_24_FD_206723 | JGI IMG/M metagenome (GOLD analysis project Ga0335075, IMG submission 206723) | Soil microbial communities from Loxahatchee National Wildlife Refuge, Florida, United States - Lox_Sample_2.4 | ecosystem: Environmental > Terrestrial > Soil > Wetlands | place: USA...
CCAGCAGCGCGAGGAACCTATCTGGGCGCAAGACCATTGCCTAAATGACTGCGGTTAGCGCCGAATGCTCAAATTCTCGTTTTGCGTAGAAGCGGAGTCGAAAACAGGGATTCTTGTCAAGGAGGGGAGATGAAACGCATTGAAAAGGCGATTTTTGCACTTCTGTGTATGGGCTTGATGGCTGGAATCTGCACGGCGCAGACGCAGCAAGCGGAGCCGACGGAAGACACGATCAGCGGGTCCGTCGCCGCGGTCGGTTATATGGTTGGCGGCGGGGCCACAACGATCGATATGGTTGCGACGGCTACCGCGACTCAAGCGAGCGGTGAAGCCAAGGTGGACGCCAAGACGGGAGGTACCGCAATCGCCTTGAAAGTTGCGGGAATGCCACAACCAACCGAACTGGGCGCTGAATTTCTGACGTATGTATTGTGGACGGTAACGCCGGATGGAACTACTACCAATCTTGGCGAGATTCCCATCGACAAAACCGGCCAGGGTAAGCTGAATGTAACTGCGCAGTCGCAGACCTTTGCCTTGATCGTGACTGCGGAACCATACTATGCCGTCCGCATCCCAAGCGAACTCGTCGTTCTAACGAACAAAACACGCAAGAATACCAAAGGAAAGCTCTACCCGGACAACAGTTACAAACTCATGAAGAGGAATGAATACTCCAAACTAGGAAATCCTCTGGCTCTGAAGCCGGATTTGAAGAAGGTGCCCCTCGACATGTATGAAGCGCGGAATGCCGTGGATATCGCAAAATCGCGGGGGGCCGACCAATATGCCCCTGAAATCTTCTCAAAGGCTCAATCCAGCCTGCAGATGGCTGAGAACGCACTGGCTCAAGACTCGGGGAAGAATCAGGTGCTCTCAGCAGCCCGCCAAACAATCCAGTTTTCAGAAGACGCGCGCTCGTTGGCGGCAAGACGAGAAACTGCGGAACGCATCCAGAAGGAAAAGGATGCTGCAGCCGCCGCAGCGGCCGCAAAGGCGAATGCAGAGGCAGCCGCTGAAGCACAACGCCAGGCGGAGCTGACTGCGGCGAGAGAAGCCCAAATGAAGGCGGAGGCAGAGGCTCAAGCGGCGCAAGCTGCAGCTCAACAGGCCGCCTTGCAAGCCAAGGAGCAAGCAGCCAAGGAAGAAGCCGCGCGCGCCCAAGCTGCCACAGCAGCCTTGCGCGCACAGCTCCTTCAGCAACTCAACGCCGTCTTGCAGACGACGGATACGCCGAGAGGCCTGGTGGTGAACATGGCCGACGTGCTGTTCCAGACCGGGAAGTATCAGTTGAGCAGCGACGCCCAACTAAAGCTCGCCAAACTTTCTGGAATCATTCAAGCGCATCCGGGATTGAACCTGGCCATCGAGGGCTACACAGACACGACGGGAACCTCCGATTTCAATATGACGCTCTCTCAACAGCGAGCGGATACGGCACGGCAGTTCCTGATTGGACAGGGATTATCACCCGACAGCATTACAGCGACGGGTTTTGGCGAAGACGACCCCATCGCAGACAACAGCACACCGGCCGGTCGGAAGCTAAACCGGCGCGTGGAAATTGTCGTCAGCGGGGAAGTAATCGGTGTTGCGATGAGCAAGTGAAGAGTGGAGGCGGAACAACAACGGCGGGCAACTCATTTTCTGGGGTGTTCTGCTTCCAGTTTGTGCCGGGAGCAGCAATCGGCGGAGAGTCCGGAACCAGGAATCTGAGTACATAGCCTTGAGTTTCAGAGTCAATTTGAATTGCCTATTTATGTTCTTTCATGGTCGCCTTCTTCTACGCGATCGGCACGGTTTGCCTGCTCGTGCTGCGAACTTCCTTCTATGTCGTTCAGGAATCTTAGAACTGGTCTGCAATCACAATTCAACGTAGATTTCACAAGCATAGCCCGTTTCAACTCAGGGCGGGTTCAAGTGCGCTTCCGTACCGTCAAAGGCATTCTCCTAAACCGATATGCGAGGCGAGTATGGAATGAATGCGGCCGTTGAGATCGCGGTCTACGGATGCGAACGTTTTTCAAATTCGTCGTGGTGGCTGCGGTTGGAGGGTACGTCCTGGGGCCGGTCTGGGCACAGGACCTTACGCCGCGGGCTTATATCGTGACTCCCATTCACTGGAATGCAGTCACCGTTACATACTCATTTTCCGACGGCGGCATTCTCTTCAACGACGCAATCCCGATTACAAATGCAACCGCAAAGCTCCAAGTGCCGAGTCTAAGTTATTTTCACACGCTGAGTTTTTTCGGTCGTTCGGCAAACGTCACCGCCGCATTGCCCTACGGGGTTGGGTACTTCCAAGGAACATTCATCGATAACGAAACTAAAATTTATCGATCAGGCCTTCTGGATTCTGTCTTCCGTTTTTCGGTGAATCTCAAAGGCGGCCCGGCAATGACTGCGAAGGAATACCAATCATGGCGGCAGAAGACACTCCTGGGCGTGAGTCTCAGAATTGTGGCTCCGACGGGTCAATACGACCCAACGAAGCTGATCAATATTGGCGCCAACCGCTGGGCCTTCGAACCCGAGTTTGGATATTCCGAGCGATGGGGCCATTGGCTGCTCGATGCCTACGGCGGAGCATGGTTCTTTACAACAAACCCCGACTATTTTTCTCACAACGCGTACTATCCCGGCACACAATCTCAATCACAAAAGCCCATCGGCTCCTTCGAATCGCACTTGAGTTACGACGTGAGGACGCGACTCTGGGTCTCACTCGATGGTAATTTCTGGTTTGGCGGGCGGACGAGCCTGAACGGGGTAGAGAACGTTCAAACATTCCAAGAGAGCTCTCGAATAGGCGCGACGGCATCTATTCCTTTGAGCAAACATCAAAGTCTGAAGATGAGCTACAGCAATGGCACGTACGTTAGATTTGGCGGAAGTTATCAAACCGTGTCGGTGGCGTGGCAATATTCCTGGCTGGGCAGGCCGAATTGACTCCGGCGCGTAATCCCTCCGTCTTGGGCCGCATAATATTGCTGGATCTTTAATTGGTCGGAAACATGTGGCTAATCGCTTCGTTGGATTGTAGAATCCGCGACTTAAATCTGTGCTTAATCTGGTTTGAAGGCTGTGACTTGGGGGCGAGAATCAGCGCGCTTATGCGCGGGCGTCGTAACCGCTCCGAACGATCCTGCTCGGCAGGTGCGTCGGGTTATGGTGTCGCTACGAAAATTAGCATGTGAGGTTACTGCGGATGATTCAAATAGACAAACACCCATTTGTTGTCCTGCTCGCCTCTTTTTTCGTGATGTGGCTCTCCATGTGGATCGGAACGTCCATGCGCGAGAAGCAGTCAGATCTGGACGAGGAGGCCCGGAAGGATATTGACGTTATCGTGGCTGCCACTCTGACGTTGCTTGGACTCATCATCGGATTCAGCTTCTCGATGGCCATCAACCGCTATGACCAGCGCAAGGTGTACGAAGAAGCGGAAGCCAACGCGATTGGCACGGAATACGTCAGGGCGGATCTACTGCCTGCCGCCGACGCGGCGAATGTTCAAGAAGATCTAAAAAAGTATCTGGATCAGCGGATTCTGTTCTATACGACCCGCAACGAACGCAAGGTTGAGCAGATCGACGAAGATACTTCTCGACTGCAAACTGAACTGTGGTCTGCTGTTCGGATGCCGGCCCTCGCTCAGCCGACGCCCGTGGCCGCGTTGGTTGTCTCCGGCATGAATGATGTATTGAACTCCCAGGGATACACGCAGGCGGCTTGGTGGAACGGAATCCCGTTCGGCGCATGGGCTCTGATGATAGCGATTGCAATTTGCTCCAACCTCTTGGTCGGCTATGCCCGGCGCCGCGTTGGAAAGGGGGTCATGCGTCATTTGCTCCTTCCGATTGTTCTGTCCATCGCATTCGCCTTCATAGCGGACATTGATAGCCCTCGTTGGGGCACTATTGTAGTACACCCACAGAATCTAATTAGCCTCCGTCAGTCACTGCCCTCGCAATAGCCTCACGACACCCGACAAAGAAGCGCAGGTTCTCCGTCACTCGGCTAAAGAGAAAACTGCCACCCAGTGATGGCGCCCTGCTGCGTCAGACGAAGGCCCATGCGGCTAGTAGCGTCGTTGGTGTTCACCACGAGCCGCAATCCTTGTAAGTAGCCAGCCTGCACGCTAAAGTGCGAGGAACATGGAGCGAGCAACATGGCTCTCCGCGAAATTTCCCGCAGGGTTATTTCGCGGAAGAATCCAGTTGTTGCCCCAAACTGTCCAGCTTCGCTTTGTTCTGTCCATAATCAATCGTTGCATCGATCTCCTCGGCGAGGTCGCTGGCGATTCGCGCATTCGCCTTCAGATAATCGGGATAAGGCGCAGCAGTGGGTCGGCTCTTGCTTTTGTTGAGCAGATCGATGCTGGCATTCATATTCGTAGCCAAATCGTTCGCGAGCCCAGTTATCCGATCGATTGCGTCCTGTTGCCAGGGGCTGGCGATGGTCCGATGCGATTGCAAGCCACGCATGTTCTGTTGGAGAGCATTTACATCAGCCTTGATCTTACCGAGCATCGCTGAGTGGGTCTGCCAACTCAGCCCAGCGTTTTGTCCGTAAGACTCCATTTTCACGGCGTCTATCTTGATTTTGGCTACGATCGTCTTTGCGTCGTTCAATTGCCCCGTGACGCTGGCGTTATCGCTCGTGGCCTGTCCATAAGTCATGCCGGGCACAAGCATGCACCCGACCCAAAGAACCAAACCGCAGAGCACCTTTCTTGTATTCATGTGAAGTTACTCTCCTTTTCAAGATTTGCTGAAATTTTCGGACACGGAAAATCCCCACTCTATTATAAAAACCTATACTTATGACCGCGGCAGCGTCCCCGCCTGGGAGGGAAATCGAGATGTGAACGTGCGCCCTGCGAGCACTTCATTGGCCGCTACAATCAAGTCTGAATCCATCAGCAGTTTCACAACGTAACCGAGTCCTCCGGCGACTTGACACGCTTTCAATATGTCAACATCTTCATGAACGGTTAGAAATACGACCTTGGCTTTGTTGCCCCGATTCTTCAATTCTTCGGCTACTTCGATGCCGCTCATTGCAGGCATCGTTACGTCCAGGACGGCTAGGTCAGGCTCTAGCTTTAGGATCATCTCCAGAGCGGCTCGTCCATCGGAAGCCATGCCAACGATTTCGAATGAGTTCCGCAAGAGCTCGGCCACCGCGCTCAAAACCGGGGCAAGATCATCGGCTATTACCACTCGCGTTCGAGACATAAGAACTCATCCCCTGTTCTCCCAGCGGGTTTCGAGAATGAGATTCGAGAGCAACTTTGATAGGGGGCGACTTTTCGTTCGTGGTCCCTTCACACACGGCTTAGCGCAACTATCACAGCCATCCTGTACTCGGTCCGTGCGGTCCGCTATTGGTATAAGTTACAGGTAGGAGAATAACGTCTGAGCATCTAAAGGGAGATTATCCTGTGCTTGATGGCGTATTGCACCAACTCTGCGTTCGACTTGAGTTGCAAGAGATCCATTATTGTGTACTTGTGGGAGGCGATCGTTCGTTTGGTCACGTTCAGCAAGTCCGCCGCTTCTTTCATCGAGTGCCCTTCGGCCAGCAGTTGAATGACCTGCCGCTGCCGGGGAGTTGGCTCCGGAGCACGTTTCCGCGAACCGGGATTTCGCAGCGAGATTTTAGCGAGCCCCTCGGACATGCAGGGCGTTACGTACGTCTTGCCTTTCAGGACCTCTGTGATTGCCTTTGTAAGTTCGAATGCCGCTCCCTTCTTGAGCAAATACGCTGAGGCCCCGGCACGAAATGCCTCTCCAACCAAGTACGGATCTTCATTCATTGTGATGAAGATCAATTTCACTCCTGCGGTGTCGTGCTTCAACTGTCGGGCTGCGTCCAGCCCGTTCAACTGGGGCATTCCGATGTCCAGTACGATGATATCGGGACGCAGTTGACCGGCAGCTTTCAAAAGCGTACGCCCATCCTGGACCAAACCCACAACTTCACACGTCGGCTCCAACAGCTTGCTAAGGGCCTCGGCCAACATCAGATGGTCATCCGCGAGTAGTACACGTGGTCGGTTCATGGAGTCACTTTGTCGCAGCCGCAGATTTTCTTTCGGCCTCATGGGAAGTGCCTGCCAGTGGTACTTGGGCCAGAATTTTGGTTCCTTGTCCTGGCGCAGACTCAACAGTTAGTGTGCCACCTGCCAGTCGTAGCCGCTCGACCATACCGATGAGCCCGATCCCCGAATTTCTGCCACGGAGTTCCGTATCAAAACCTGACCCATCGTCGAGGATAGTCAGGTCAATTTCATCATTGTTGGTCGAGATTTGAACCGTTGCCATCCTCGCTCCACTATGCTTGACCGTGTTGCCGAGCGACTCTTGGCAGATCCGGAACAGGCACAAGGCCACCTCCCTTGAAACCACGGGGAAGCCCTCCGGACTGGCGAATTCCACTTGAATCCCATATTTCTGATGGATTTCCTCGCAAAGTCCGCGCAACGCGGGCACTAAACCTACATATTCCAACTTGCTGGAGTAAAGTCGATGGGAGAGCGCGTGCATATCAGAAGACATTTCTTGGGTTCTCTTCAACAATTCCTGAACCTTTGCCCGCTCTTCCACCTCTGAGTCGTGCAGCTTCCTCCATAGTTGTGCCAGCCCGATACCTTGCAGAGCCAGCCGCTGACTGAAGTCGTCGTGGAGTTCCCGGGCGATGCGTGAGCGTTCCTCCTCCTGTGCAGTGATCAAGCGCCCGCTCAATTCTTCAAGCGCCATTTCTGAGGATCTGCGTTCCGTGATGTCGACGCATGAGCCGATATAACCACAGAAGGTTCCATCGGACTCGAATCTAGGCACCCCGTAGTCAACAATCCAGCGATATTTTCCGTCGAATCGCTTCAGACGATATTCCATCTCGAAATCGACGCGCGCGTCAAACGCACGCGAGTAAATTCCAAGACAATGCTCCAGGTCCTCGGGATGCACTCCTGAAGACCAACCACTTCCCAGTTCTTGTTCTATGGATCGGCCGGTGAAGTCCAGCCAGCCCTTGTTAAAAAAAGTACACTGCTTGTCCAGTCCCGACATCCATATCAGCACTGGAGCTGTATCTGCGACTAAGCGAAAGCGTTCCTCGGTCTCCCGCAGGACATTCTCGGCCCGCTTACGATCCGTGATGTCGCGCGCAATCTCGCAAAATCCTACAATTCTGCCTGTCGAATCTCTCAGGGGGGATACGATCAACGACACGTTAATTTTCTTCGCGTCCTTTGTAATACGAACTGTCTCATAGTGCTCAATGGACTCACCAACATTCAAGCGTTGTAACATTCTCCTCTCTTCATCCTGTAGTTCGGGGGGGACGGTGATCGTGATGGCCTCTCCAACGGCTTCAGCTTCGGCAAATCCAAATATACGCCGCGCACCTGCGTTCCAACTCAGGATGATGCCGTCCAAATCCTTCGAGATGATGGCATCATCGGAGGACTCGACGATGGCGGCATGACTCAATCGCGCTTCCTGAGCCTGCTTCAGCTCCGTTATGTCGGAGATCAGCAGAAGCAAGCATTCCTCGTCGTCGACCTCAATCAATTCCGCCGATGCTAACCCGATGCGGATTCCCCCGTTTCTCACACGGAAACGAACTTCCACATTCCGAAGCTTGCCCTCCGCCCGAAGTTCTTTAAGAAATTCAATTCTGCGGGAGGGATTCTCCCAAATCTGAACCTCGATCGGCGTTCGTCCAATGATTTCGTCACGCTCATAGCCTGTAAAGCTCTCCATTGCCTCATTCACTTCGATGTAGCGATCGTCTTTCAGCCTCACCAACGCGAAGCCGGACGGGCATTCCCGGAACGCTATTGAGAACTTCTCCTCGGACTTCTTCAGCGCCTGTTCGGTATTTTTGCGCTCCTCCACAAGCACGGCGAGGATCATAAAGGGCACAGTTGCGAACAACAAGAACAACTGTAGTGAAAACACGTCGTCGAGTGGGCCATGTCCTGTGAAGGGACCGCGTCCGTGGACGACTCCCCAAATCGACAGGAAGGCGATAACGATCATCGAGGTGCTGACACCAGTCGATCCGAAACGCAAAGCGGCCCAAAGGAGAAATGGAACGAGGGAATACAGCAACGCGGGAGGACTGTTTCTGCCAAGGCCTACAAAAACGAGATATCCAAGCAAGGTTAGGAATGTGATTAGCCCCCCCGCTTCGAGGTAATGAACATATGATTTCCGCCTACTTGCGGGCGGTCTCCCGACCCAACCAAATATCGCAGGCATCAGAATAAGAAACCCTATCGCCTCCGAAAAAAATGAAATCCTCCAACTTCTCAAATAATTCCCCCCGCTGGCCACCGCGCCAATCGAGGCTCCAACGAACGGTGCGAGGATCACCGCAAGCAGAGAAAACTTCGCAAGGGCTTTTACACTATTCAGTCGAGGCACACCCGTGAAGAAGTGGCTAAGACAAAATGTAGCGACGAGGACTTCAACCGTGTCAGATAGAATGAGCACGGCAGTCGATCGAATCGCCATCCCTGTTTGCAGATCAAAGAAAACATATCCTGCAAACGCCGCGGCAATGAGGATTGGCCATATTCTTCGCGGCAGCAGCAACAGTATTGAAACCAGAAGCACGTTGCCGAGCCAGAGCGGCCAGACCGCTTCCGGTCGTACGAACAGCAAGTCACCAAGTTTCGCAGCCAGGTAAAAGATTGCGGCGACGAAGCACACCAAAAGCATTTTGCGGGGAGTAGAACGAAGACCCTCGATGCCCCACAAGTATTCGTTGGAGCTGGCTGCCATCATTCGCCTCCAGCCCCAAAAGCAGTGGCCAGAAAAAAGCCTCCCGTGGACCATCGCAGGCCCGCGCTCGCGATACTTGCGAGGAAAGAGAGAATTGTCGCCTTTCCAAGTTCTGCTGGTTTCATTTTGTCGAGGCCTTGACCGTCAGTAGCTGTAGGGAATCCTAATAATTAGTGATTGGCGACTTTCCGCGTTTTTCCTAAGACGCTCATCACACATAGCACCGAGTCTAAGCACTCCCGAGACCGCCACGAACACAAGGGACTTGCGCCGTCAAATCGACGGGAAGTGGAGATAACCGGCGACGTGAGCAAGAATGAAAGCAGGTGAGTTATCTGCGGCTGGACGATGAGTGGCCGTATCTCTTGCGAACATCCCGACACTCCCAAGGTGAACGTGTCTCTATGAAGGGTTAGGCACTCGATAGACGCTGATATCGCGTTTGGCCAATTATACGCTTTTCAATAATTACTGCTCTACCAAATAAATCCAGAAAATGGCGAGGGGAATTCCTGTGCAACATTGAATCACCCGAACTCAGCATCGTGGCATGGCACGATGGAACCCAATCCACTGTTACTTTTGACAGTTACGTCGCCGGACTCCTGGGATGCATCATTAGCAAGATGAAAAGATTGTGCTGCGGCGCATCGTTATGAAATCGACCGCCCGTACTCTTGCCGAGGAATTAAGGAAAAGGTCGAATGGCTCGCCTGCCCATGACATCCCGGCGTGGTGAAGGAATCGTCTTCCCGCAATCGTTCTGGAGGTTTTGATGGAAAGACGAAACTCATTGGTTCAACAGTCTCTGGCGCTGATTCTCGCTATTTGCATGAATCTGAGTCTGGCTAACGGAGCCCTGGGTATTCCTCAGGCGGGAAGCACTTCCAATTGGACGCCAGAACAGCTCGATCAGCTTCTTGCCCCGATCGCGCTGTACCCAGATGCCTTGCTCATGCAGGTTTTGGCTGCGTCTGTTGATCCTCAGGAAGTCCTGGATGGAGGCAACTGGTTGTTGCAGAACAAAACCCTGCAAGGAGACCAGCTCGATAGCGCTGCGAAGGCCGCGGGGTTTGGTCCGGCCATGATGGCTCTGTTTCACTTCCCGCAGGTTGTCGACATGATGTGCTCGGAAATGGATTGGACACGCCAGCTCGGGGATGCGTTCAATGCGAGCCAGGGCGCCGTGCTTGATTCAGTTCAGCGTCTGCGGTTGCAGGCGAAGCAAGCTGGGAATTTGCAAACAACCCCGCAGCAGACGGTGGTGACACAACAGGCTGGCGGGCAACAAGTGATCGTAATCCAACCGACGAATCCGCAGGTCATTTATGTGCCGCAATACAATCCTGTACAAGTTTACGTTCCCCCCGCACCCGCGCCGCAGAGTTCTGGAGTTAGCACCGAGACGGCGGTCGTCGGTGCGCTCGTTGCATTCGGTGTCGGCATGGCAGTGGGATCCATGTTCAGCAGCAACAATTATTACTATCCGCATTGGGGATACGGTGGAGGAGTATATTATCGCGGCGGCCCTTGGGTTTCTCACCATTACGTCTACCGTCCTGTCTATGGCCCGCACTACCACCGCGCGACTGTCTATTACAGGCCTGCGAATTATCCGTACGCCTATAACCGGCCGTATCCAGGCAACACCCACTACAATTCGGGCAACTACTACAACAAATACCGCGGAAATACGAACAACCAAAACAAGAGCAACAACACAATCAATCGGAACGTCAGCGGAAACAACGTCACGATCAACACCGGGAACCAGAAGAACAGGACAGGAAATACCTCCGTAGGCAGCGGCAATGCCCAAACGAATCAGAGTTGGAAGGGGCAATCAACATACAACGGCGGCAGCAGGATTAACGGCAATTCCCCCAACAACGCATCCAGGAATCCCTCGACGACGTATAACAGGCCAAGCCAAACCAGCACTCAAGTCGTGAAGCCGGATCGCGGCTATTCTTCCGGCTCGCCTGCTACACCCCAAACAAGATCAAATTCGAAACCGACTACGCAACCTCGAACAGCAGGCGCGTTCGAAGGCTCTGGAAACAATGGACGGACCGAGCGGACTTCGAGCCAGAGGGGTGCCGCGAGCACTCAGGGAAGAAGGGGGAATAAATGAGAGCGAAGCTGTCGAGCGATCTTTCTCCACTGCGACTCTCGATCCTCTCGTTGATGGCGTTGTCATGGCTATTGCCATCGATGCCAGTGTCCGCGCAAGCAGTTAGCGGACAGAAAACATTCTCTTCGCCTTCAGAGGCAGTGGCCGCTCTTCTAGAGGCGGCGCGTTCTGGCAATCCCGAGCAGCTGCTGCCGTTACTAGGACCCCAAGCAAAGGATTTTATTTCTTCTGGCGATCCCGTTGCGGATAAACAGGTGCTGGCGCGCTTCGTCAAGTCTTACGACGCGAAGCACTCTCTCTCGGTGGAGGCGCAAGGTTTCGAATCCTTGCAAGTGGGGCAGAATGACTGGCCGTTTCCATTTCCAATCGTTCGCGACGGCGAAAAATGGTACTTCGATGGCTCGCGTGGCGCAGAAGAAATTATAGACCGTCGAATCGGTCGCAACGAGCTCGGAGCGATCGCCGTGTGTGAAGGATACGTGCAAAGCCAGGAGGACTACGCTTCGAAAGGACATGATGGCGATCCGAGTGGCATCTACGCCCAGCGGTGGCAAAGCGACCCGGGCAAGCAAAACGGCCTCTACTGGCCTGTTTCCGAAGGTGAGCCCCAGAGCCCGATTGGGCCTTTAGTCGCGAAGGCTGCCGCCGAAGGTTATTCGAAGCCAGAATCCGGAAGCCCCGCACCGTACCACGGTTACTTTTACAAGATTCTCACCGCGCAGGGGCCGGATGCTCCGGGAGGAGCAAAACGCTACATTGTGGATGGGAAAATGACGGGCGGCTTTGCCCTGATTGCTTACCCGGCGCAATACGGCACAAGCGGAATCATGACCTTCATTGTTAATCAAGATGGAGTCATATATCAGCAGGATCTGGGGGAGCGTACGAGCGACCTCGCATCTCAAATCGCAACCTTCAATCCCGATAGCTCGTGGCAGCCCGCTCAGCAGTAATTTGTCGCGCAGTTGCACATTAGCTGGTGAGAAATTCTCCATGCACGCTTGTTAGCAACATCCGTCGGCCCTTGGCCAAATCGCATGCGTCGTTCCAGTGCGATCTGACGACATGTCAGTTTGACAATTACAACGCCACGGTTTCAGGGGATAGCATCCTCAAACCTGCGAAGTTGCCTCGCGCCGCTCCGTGGGTCGATCCGCGGGATCAACCTATTTCGGTCAGGTCGGCAAGTCGTAAAGGAGCGCATATATGAGCTGGATGGCAAAAGCTACACTCGTCGCACTGTCTCTTGCAGCGCTGGGACTGACAGCATCAGAAACCAGAGCACAAGAAGCTCCGGTTTTTGAGATTTCGCAGCAAGACAGCTCGATCAAGTTTTCGGTGCAGGCGTCCGTTGCGATTGATGGCACTTTCGATAAGTGGAACGCTACCTTGAAATTTACCTCGCCGGATGTCACGTCTGGTGTTTTGGACGTCGAGATTCAGGCCGACTCGGTGAACACCGGAAGCGGCATGAAGGACGGTAAGCTGAAAAGCAAAGATTTCTTCGACGTCAAGCACGATCCAATTATAAAGTTTGTGTCGACGAAAGTTGTACAAACTGGGCCCAACACCTTTGATATTCCCGGCACGTTTACCATTCGCGGCGTGTCCAAACAGGAGACGCTGACTCTCACGGTTTTTGGCAAGGGAACGGGGACAGGGACGATTAAAGGAACCATGGCTTTCGACCGCAAAGACTACGGAATGAATAGCGGCATTCCGTTTATCAAGATCGCCAATCGAGTCGAGGTGACCGTCGACCTTCACGGGAAGCGGGTCAGCGGGCCTCCTTTGGTTTTCAAACAATAATCAGCGTAACGAACGCCGATTCGCCCCAAACTGCCGCAGACCAGTTGGACCGGATGCGACGAGTACGGAACCTTGCTTCTTCGCCGACCGTCAAGATAGAATCCCGCGGCGGAGGATCGCTGAATGGTCGAGGAATGCCGACGGTTAGAACAAGGCCGAGAAGGGATGGTCTGGAAAAAATGGGGGCCGTACCTGAGCGAAAGGCAATGGGGAACCGTCCGCGAGGATTACAGCAAAGACGGCGACGCTTGGAGCTATTTCAGTCATGATCAGGCGCGTTCACGTGCCTACCGCTGGGGCGAGGACGGACTTGCCGGTATTTCCGACGATCGACAGAACCTTTGTTTCGCCCTCGCCCTGTGGAATGGCAGGGATCCAATCCTCAAAGAGAGGCTGTTCGGACTGACGAACAAGGAGGGCAATCACGGGGAAGATGTGAAGGAATATTATTTCTATCTAGACAACACACCGACGCATTCGTATATGAAGTACCTCTACAAGTATCCTCAGCAGGCATTCCCGTATGACGACCTGGTGGCCACGAACAAGAAGCGGACACGCCACGATTTCGAGTACGAGCTCCTGGATACGGGGATTTTCGACGCCGACCGTTATTTTGACGTCTTTGTTGAATATGCGAAAGAAACCCCAGAAGACATTCTCATTAAGATCAGTGTCTGGAATCGCGGGCCAGACCCAGCGTCATTGCACATTCTCCCTACACTTTGGTTCCGCAACACTTGGTCATGGTCAGAAGGAGCGGTAAGGCCTATTCTCCGCGTGAGAGAAGGTGTGAAGGGTGCGAACGTTGTGGCCGCCTCACACCCTGAATTGGGAGAAAGATTTCTCTATTGCGAGGGGGGTGTACCGCTGCTGTTCACGGAAAACGAAACGAATAGCGAGCGCATCTTCGGCACACCAAACCGCATGCCTTACGTGAAGGACTCGATTAACGACTTCGTTGTGCATCAACAGTCTGCCGGATTAAATTCCAAGCAGACAGGAACAAAGGTTTCGCCACACTATCGCGTGACGGTGAGCCCCGGTCGGTGTGAAGTCATACGCCTGCGGCTGAACTGCATTGACCCCGAGGAGCTGACCGCATCCCACTCGGCGGCGACCAGAAATCCCTTCGGCGAACATTTCGATGTGGTTGTACGGACCCGGCAGGAAGAGGCTGACGAGTTCTATTCCACCGTAATTCCATCGAAGCTGGATGCTGACGCACGCAAGGTAATGCGTCAGGCGGTCGCCGGAACTCTGTGGTCGAAACAGTTTTACTACTTTGATGTCGACAAATGGCTTGAGGAGCATGGCGCTAACCTGTTCAAACCGAAGGGTAGAGCCCAACGTAACTACCACTGGCACCATATGCATAACGCCGATATCATCTCTATGCCGGATAAGTGGGAGTACCCGTGGTACGCGGCATGGGATCTGGCATTCCACATCCTCAGTCTTTCGATGGTGGACGAAGAGTTTGCCAAGCAGCAGTTGGACCTAATGCTCGAAGGGCGCTATATGCACCCAAGCGGGCAACTTCCTGCGTGCGAATGGGATTTCAGCGATGTAAACCCTCCTGTCCATGCTTGGTCGACTATCTTCACGTACCGCCTTGAAAAGGTTCGTCGCGGTCGCGGCGACCTGGACTGGCTAGAGCGTTCGTTTCAAAAGCTCTTGCTCAACTTTACTTGGTGGGTGAACCGCAAGGACCGTACGGGCAAAAACGCGTTCGAGGGTGGTTTTCTCGGGCTCGACAATATTGGGGTATTTGACCGCAGCGCACCACTGCCGACCGGCGGCTACCTGGAACAGGCGGACGGCACCGCCTGGATGGCGCTCTTCTGCCAAAATATGTTGGAGATCGCTACGCAGTTGGCGCTAGAGCGACCATCCTACACGGAAATGTGCGTCAAGTTCGCCGAGCATTTTGTATGGATTGCTTCAGCCATGGTGCATGCGGGCGAAGACACAGGAATGTGGGACGAAGAAGACGGGTTCTTCTATGACGTGCTTCGCCTGCCGGACGGGAAGTCGCAGCGAATGAAGGTTCGCTCGATGGTTGGGTTCCTTCCCATGTGTGCAGTAACCGTTTTTGAAGGCGAACTCCTAGCAAAGTATCCAGAGGTAAGCAAGCCCATGCGGCGATTGCTTTCGGCTCGCCCAGAGCTGGCAGCCAACATCCACGACCCGGCCAAGGCCGGCTGTTCCGGACGGCTGATGACCGCGGTTTTGAACGAGACAAACCTCCGCCGGATGCTGTCAAGGATGCTGGACGATAATGAGTTCCTCAGCCCGTATGGTATTCGCTCTGTCTCTCGCTACCACGCTGAGCACCCGTACGTCTTTCGTGTGGAAGGACAGGAGTCCAGCGTGGCCTACCTTCCGGCTGAGTCCGATACGGACATGTTCGGAGGCAACTCCAACTGGCGCGGACCGATTTGGATGCCGGTCAACGCACTGATCATCCGTGCTCTACTAATGTACTTCCTGTATTACGGCGAGGGTTTCACCATCGAGTGCCCCACGGGCTCTGGTCGAATGATGAACTTGTACCAGGTGGCTGAAGAGCTCTCGCGGCGACTGGTAAGCATCTTTCTCCGCGATAAGGATGGAAAGAGACCCGTCTATGGGGGAGCCGCCAAGTTTCAGAAAGACCCGCATTGGCGCGATCTCCTTTTGTTCTACGAATACTTCCATGGCGACAATGGAGCTGGCCTCGGCGCAAGCCACCAGACTGGCTGGACGGGAATTATTGCCAGGGCGATGCATCTGTTTGCTACCACGACCCCTGAGCAGGCCTTAGAACTCGGTAAGAAAGCAGGCGTAACGGAGACTCCAGATCCAACAGCGAAACAAATGGCTGTCGCTACCGATTAACCGATCATTTCCTCGCCTTCGCCCTCAGCAGCGGCCCTGAGTTTCCGTGGCTCCTGATAACGGTCGCTAGGGAGTGCGCGTGATCGTGTGGTTCTTCCAGTCGGAGTCAGTGAGATTCCAGCCACCTCCGAGAGCCAGATAGAGTTGAACGATCACCAGTCGCCGATTTAGCTCGGTTTGGACCAGTGCAGTTTGCTCGGGGTACAACTGAAGTTGTGCGTCGAGAACTTCAAAGTAGCTGGCCTTCCCCGCCGTATAGCGCTGCAAGGAAACCGTGACAGCCTTTTGATAGGCCGCAACAGACCGCGCTTGCTGTGCTTGGATTGCTTCGAACTTTTCGCGGGAGATGAGCGCGTTGGAAACGTCCGTGAAGGCGTTCAGGGCGGTCTGCTCATACTGCAGTTTGGCTTGTTGCCAAGCGGCTACCGCCTCGCGTTTCTGCGCGCGAAGGGCGCCTCCTTCATAGATGGGGCCGGCAAAATTGCCCGCGATGCTCCAGACATTGCCGCTGCCATTTGTGATTTGAGAGAGTGGAGTGCTTGCCTGTCCCAGAAGAGCGGTGAGCCCAAACTGAGGGAAGAAATTAGCGATGGCCACGCCAACCTGAGCGTTGGCCGAGCGGACCTGCTGTTCGGCGGCGAGGACATCTGGACGCCGCTCCAGGAGCGCGGAAGGCAGACCCACCGGAATATCAGGGGGGACGTCTTCGTCCAATAATTTTGCGGTGTGAACGATCGAGTGAGGATTGCTGCCCAGAAGAACGCTGATCACGTTCTCCTGCAGCGCAATTTGACGTTCATATTCAGGGATTGCTGCAGCGGCGGCAGCTTGTGCGGCCTCGGCGCGGGAGGTGTCCAGTGTGGAGGCGACGCCGCCTTCGTAGCGCTGAGTGAACAGATTGAGGGTCTGAGTAAACGACGCTGTAGTGTCCTTGGCAACCTGAAGCTGCAGTTCCAAGCCGAGAAGCTGAAAATACGCCTGCGCCACATCGCTTGTGAGCGTCAGCATGACGCCGCGGCGAGCTTCCTCGGTGGAAAGATATTGAGCACGGGCGCTTTCATTCAGGCGGCGAATGCGCCCCCAGATATCGGCTTCCCACGCTACGCTGCCAGCTGCAAGAAAAGCACCTCTGGTCATTCCCCCGTTTGGAGCGACGGTGCCCACGAATTCATTCTTGCCGTCGCTGGCGCCAACAGAGTAATTGACGGCTGGAAGAAATTGAGAACGGGCCACAGCGGCAAACTGGCGCGCTTGCTCGACCCGGGAAACCGCGATGGCGAGGTCGTAGTTATTGGCGAGGGCGCTGTCGATCAGCGATTTCAGTTCGTCATCTTTGAAGACTACCCACCAGGGCAAATCTGCGTAGGAAGCCTGCTGCGCGGCACCCTCGGCACCACGAAATTCGGGTGGAGAAGTCACCGCTGGGCGAACGTACTTTGGGCCTACTGCACAGCCTGAAATAATCAGCGCTGAGGAGAGAGTTGTGGCGAGCGCCACTTGGTAAATGCCGCGTCGCGTGTCGCGAAGCCGCAGACCCGCGCGTTTGCAATTTCTCGTTATCATCGACCGTAAGTGGATAACAGACTCATCTCCCTCGGATTAATCTGCAGGTCCGGGACTGGGGGAGGGCAAGCCGGGCGCGCCGGACTCCGGCGCCTTCGAACCTTCGACGCTCGCCCCTCCCACCCGCTCAATCATGTAGAACAGCGCTGGGATGATGAAAATGGCTATCGCACTGGCGGCAAACATGCCGCCGATAACGGCTGTGCCCATCACTTGGCGAGAGACGGCGCCGGAGCCCGTTGCGCGCCAGAGAGGCACACAGCCAAGAATAAAGGCGAAGGAAGTCATCAGAATGGGGCGCAAACGCAGCTTGGCTCCCTCGAGAGCGGCATCAGCAAGCGAGCGGCCTTTTTCGTATTCAGCTTTCGCAAACTCGACGATCAAAATCGCATTTTTTGCGGCGAGGCCGATCAGCATGACCAAACCAATTTGAGCGTAGACGTTGTTCTCCAGGCCGAGTCCCGTGTATTGCTTGAACACCAGCAGATCAATGATGCGACGTCCGAAAAGCGCCGCAAATGCGCCAAAGACTGCGATCGGAACGCTGAGTAAAACGCTGAAGGGCAGGGTCCAGCTTTCGTAAAGACCGGCGAGAATCAGGAATGCGAAGAGTATTGACAATCCGAAGATCGCAAAAGGTGAGACGCCCTGTTGCGCTTTCTGCTCCTGGAAAGACATGCCCATGTAATCGAACCCCATTCCAGGAGGCATCGTCTGAGCGTACACTTCTTCGAGGGCCTTCATGGCGTCGGTGGAGCTGAATCCACGCGCCGCTGTGGCGTTGATTTGCGCGGCACGATGCAAGTTGTATCGCATGGTGAATTCGGGCCCATTTCTCTGCTCGATGGTTGTAATGGCCGATAGTGGCACCATTTTCCCGTCGGTATTTCTGACGTAGAACTGCCCGAGATTGTCAGCACGTGTTCGATAACTGCCTTCCGCTTGCACATAGACCTGCCACTGACGCCCGAAACGGTTGAAGTAGTTGACGAAAGCCCCACCCATGAAAGCTTGCAGGGTCCCGTAAACATCTTTCAATTGCACGCCCTGAACCAGCACTTTGTCGCGGTCCACGTCGACGTACACTTGCGGGACTGAAGGGATGAGGGTCGTAAATATTCTCGCTATTTCAGGACGTTTGCGCGCCGCCTCCATGAACCGCTGGACGTTATTTGCCAGGAACTCGACGTCATGGCCACCACGGTCCTCCAGAATGTATGTGACGCCGCCGGAGGCACCAACGCCGGGAATGGCCGGGGGAGGGAAAGCGACCGTTGTACCCTCGGGAAGCTTCCCAAGAACGTCATTAAGATGAATCAGCAGATTCACATACTGCTCATCTTCGACCTTCCGCTCGCTCCATGGTTTCAAAGTCACCCAGAAAAAGCTGCTGTAACTGTTTTGCACACCACTCAACATGCTGTACCCGATCACCGACGTTACGTGTGCGATCCCGGGAGTGCTCAGCAAAAGGTCTTCAACTCTCTTCGCAGCCGCGGAGGTTCTTTGCAGCGAGGCAGCGTCCGGCAACTGTTGAACAATGAAGAGATAACCTTGATCTTCGTCAGGGAGAAAGCTCACGGGCAATTTGCCTCCGACGAAGCCTGCCAGGATGGCAAAGCCCACGAGCAGAAGGATGGTAAAGGCCGTCTTGTGAATGAACATGCGGCAGACTTTCACGTAATCATTCGTCGCGGCGGTAAACATACGGTTGAACCAACCAAAGAACTTGCCCAGCGGCCCCCGGGCTTCTTTTTTGGGCCGAAGGAGCAATGCAGAGAGAGCAGGGCTGAGCGTGAGAGCGTTGAAGGCGGAGATGATCACCGAAACAGCGATTGTTACGGCAAATTGTTGATAGAGACGCCCAGTAATTCCCGGAATGAAGGCAGTGGGGATGAAGACCGCAGAAAGGATGACGGCGATACCGATGACGGGAGCCGAAACCTCTTCCATGGCCTTCATGGCCGCGTCTTTCGGAGAGAGGCCGTGCTCAATATGATGTTCGACCGCCTCGACAACGACAATCGCATCGTCGACGACCAAGCCAATGGCGAGAACGAGGCCGAACAATGAAAGTGTGTTAACGGAAAACCCTAGCAGGGGAAATACAATGAATGTGCCAACGAGCGAAACTGGCACCGCCAACAGCGGGATCAGCGTCGCTCGCCAGCCCTGAAGGAAGATATACACGACCAAGATGACGAGAAATAAAGCTTCCAGGAGGGTGTGTTCGATTTCTTTGATGCCTTCCGTTACCGGGAGAGTCGTGTCGAGCGCGGTGACATAGTCGAGGCCCGGCGGGAAACTCTTCTTCGCGTTCTCCATGAATGCGATGGCGCCTTTCGCGGCAGCAATCGCGTTGGAACCGGGAAGTTGATAGACGGCGATTACAGCAGAGGGTTTGCCATCCAACCGTCCTTGCATGTTGTAGACTTGCGCGCCGAGTTGGATTCTCGCGACATCCTTCAGCCGAACGATCGATCCGTTTGGTTGAGCGCGAACTACGATCTGGCCGAAGTCCTCTTCGGAAACCAGGCGTCCCTGGGATCTGACGGTATAGGTAAATTGCTGCCCGGAGGGAACGGGCTCGCCGCCGATTTGTCCCGCCGGATTCACATTGTTCTGAGCTTGAATCGCATTTGTGATATCCGGTACGGTGATTTGCAGCTTTGCCAGCTGATCGGGCTTAATCCAGATCCGCATTGCGTACTGCCCAGCGCCGAACACGGAGACACTGCCAATACCAGGAACCTGGGTGAGGCCATCCGTAAGATTGATATAAGAATAGTTGGCCAGAAATTGGGAGTCATACGTCCCGTCCGGCGAATAGAGGTCGAACAGCATCATCGGAGCAGAAGTAGATTTCTGCACTGTGACGCCAAAATTATTGACCGCCGCCGGAAGCTGCGAGGCAGCCTGATTCTGGCGCATTTGAGCCAGAATCTGATCTGTGCTCGCGTCCGTCTTAATGTCGAAATCCACCGTCAACTTCATAGTTCCGTTGTTCGCGTTCAGCGAATACATGTACTCCATGTTGTCCACGCCGCTCATTTGCTGTTCGATCGGTGTGGCAACGGACTGTTCGACGGTCAGGGCATCGGCGCCCACGTAGGTCGCATTAACCTGGATTTGCGGGTCAGCGATGTTGGGGAATTGAGCTGTGGGGAGGCTCAGGACGGCCACCGTGCCGACAATCACCATGATGATGGAAATCACCATGGCCACGATGGGACGTTCAATGAAGAATTTATACATGGTTCCGGTTACGTGGAGCTGCTCGCGCTGGAATTTGCCGAAGTTGTTGTCGATCCCGGCGTGTATGGTTTGGGGTTTACTTGCATGCCATCTTTAACTTTTTGTATCCCTTCCACCACCACCTGCTCGCCAGGCTTCAGGCCCCCTGTGACAACCCACATCGTGCCGACCTTCGGCCCCATGGTAACCGGGCGGATATTCACCTTGTCGTCCGCCCCGACTACCGCAATCAAATATTTGCCCTGCACGTCGGCGACGGCAGGCTGCGGAACAAGCAACGCTCCTTTCTCGATTCGACCGACTGTACGAATATTCCCAAATCCGCCCGGCCGTAAGAGATTGTTGGGATTGGGGAATTCGACCTGCAATAGAATGGAACCCGTACTAATGTCCACCTGCCGGTCGAGAGCGTAGAATTTTCCTTTCAGCGGGTAAATGGAGCCATCCGCCAATTCCAATTCCCAGTTCAGTCTGTTAAGAGCCTGTCTTTCCGTCTCGCCTGCTTTTTCAATGTCCCGCATCGCCACGAAATATTGCTGCTCGCTGGGTGTGAAATTCACCAGGATGGGATTCAAGGTCGATATGGTGGTCAGCGGAGTTGCGCTTTGCGGGCTGATGAAATCGCCGACTTGTGCATTTGCAATGCCGGCGATTCCGTCGATAGGAGCGGTAATCGTGGTGAACCCAAGATTCAGTTTGGCGGTTTCAAGGGCGGCTTCTGCCGAGGCCACAGACGCTACAGCGGATTGCACTTGTGCGAGTGCAGACAGGTTATTTTGGATCGCATCATCAAGCTCCTGCTTGCTGATGGCTCCCGTTTGTGCCAGCGGCGTATAGCGCGTGACATCCTGCTGGGTCTTGCCTTGCTGTGCACGGGCGCGAGCAAGGTCGCCATTTGCCTGCTGCAGCACTCCTTTCGCCTGATCGACGGCGGCTTGATACGTCCGCGGATCCAATTGAAAAAGAGGCGCTCCCTTTTTCACATAGGCCCCATTGCTATAGGTCTGCTGTATCAGGTAACCCGCAACCTGCGCGCGAATCTGGGCGTTCACTTTTCCTGTTAGGGTCGCCACCCATTCTGCGGTGATAGGCACATCTCTTTGCGTAACCTCGACGACCTCCACCACAGGAGGCGCGGCTTCCACGGACTTTTCCTTTTCACATCCGGTGCAGAAGGCTAGGCCAATCGCCACAGCGAATAGCGCAGATTTGCGGTATTTACTGGACGTGGCGACGGCACGAGGCATCGCGATAGTGAATTCATGCTCAGACATGGGCGACCCCGGGCTTTTGTGAGGTTAGACGTAACCTGAATCGCGGGGGACTCTATCACGATGTTGTCTTGAAAAAAAGACGTAATCAGTCGACAGCGTCCGTGCACAGAGCTTCATGTCGAAGGCCACACCTGACCGTTTGTTTTTTCCAGCGAAGGGGACTGGGTTACTTATATCGGTCACCGAGTATGTGATCGAGCCTCTCGTGCCCCTCTCTGCCCGGGGCATTGGCCTAACTTTGGCTGCAATTCAACCAAACACAGCAACGTCCTTTTTCGCTCGGCGTAGTTTGCGCCTCGATGTGAGAATCTGGCGACACTGTCACTTTTGACAGTGGTAGCGACCACATGCTCGTGTCAGATAGAAGGAGAAAAAAGTGTGGTGGCTTGATGAAAATTAGGGTTGCTCAAATTTCCCGATGGGCGACGGGCATCCTCGCGGGAATCGTCCTGTTTCCTGTGATGGCAATCCACGCTCGTGCTCAGGAGGGTTCGCGCCGGGAAACGATTCAGGCCACAGCCCTTGGCCAGCAAAGGGCAGCGGGAAAGACCTTCAGCATAACCGTAAATATCAATTCCTATTCGACCCCGGAGGATCAAAAGATTCTGATCGATGCGTTCACCAATGGTGGCCACGACGCTTTGGTCAAAACTCTGAGCAAAATGAAGTCCAAGGGAAGAGTTGCGATCACGGGGACGCTTGGCTACGACATTGCTTACGTACGCTCATTTGACACTCCCAACGGGCGGAGGATTCGGGTGTTCACAGATAGGCCGATTCGGTTCGTCGAGGCCTATAATAACGGCCGCACGACCGACTACGATCTGTCAGCTTTAGAGATCAATCTCGACAACGATCCAAAAAAGAGTGATGGAAGCTTGATTGTCGCGGCTCGGTTCAGAGTTGATAAAAACAAGCAGATCTCAATTGAAAGCTATGGCTCAGGACCTTGGCGTTTGGTAAACGTCATGGAGCGCTGACAAGGCACTCGCTGGCCGCGACACCCGTTCCACGCCTAACGCCCGGCAGAGATGATTTGTGGACCGCGAGATAAAAAGAACAATTGGAGGGTACAAAATGAAGAAACGCATCGTGCTGTGGCTTCCCATTTGGGCGATTGCCATTTCTTGCCCGGCCGCTTTGGCGAATGGGCATCCGAAGAAGGCCGCACAACAATCCGCCCAATCCTCGCAGTCCTCACAATCCCCGGATGCCCACACACAGGCCAAGAATCTTCAAGAATACATCAACCTCATGCGTTCCAATGTGCGCGACCAGAAGGCGGAGATCATGGGATCCGTCATGGAGCTGAATATTGAAGACTCTGCGAAATTTTGGCCGATCTACAACGAATACGACGCCGAATTGACCAAGCTGAACGATCTCCGAATTGCAAACATTAAAGACTACGCAGCCAATTATTCGCAGATGACGGATGACAAGGCCGATGAGTTGGTCCATAACGCTCTCGATTATCAAAAGCAGCGTGGCCAGCTCCTCGCAAAATACTACGAGATCATGAAGCAGTCATTGGGGGCCGTGACTGCGGCGCGCTTTCTGCAAGTCGAAGACCAATTGCTCTTAATCATTGATCTTCAAATTGTTTCTTCCCTGCCGATTGTTTCTCAATGACTATGAGCGCGACCAAGGAGAGGAAAAATATGCGAAATGCAGTTCTTATCGCCGCGGCGACACTGTTGGGGCTCGCAGCTATGCAGGGAAATTTGCTCGCCAAGGTTATGCCAGCCAGCCTGAAGACGGCCTCCGGCGAAGTTGCGTCGCCGGCGGCGCAAAATACGAGGAAAATCACCGTCCCTGCCGGAACGCGCATTTTGGTCCGCATGATTGACTCAATCGACTCGACCAAGCAAAAGGCCGGGTATCGCTTCACGGCGAGCCTGGAATCAAACCTGGTGGTGGACAACGTCGTGGTAGCACCAAGAGGTACGATGGTGTATGGGCAGCTCACATCGGCTTCGTCCGCCGGCAGAATGTCGGGCAGTTCCGAACTGACGCTCGAGCTGACGGATATCATGATCAAGGGCACCATGTATCCGCTTCTCACCAGCACGTATGAAGTGAAGGGCAGTGGAGAAGGCTCGAAAACGGCGAAGAAAGTTGTTGGCGGCGCAGGACTGGGTGCGCTCATCGGGGGGCTCGCGGGGGGTGGAAAGGGAGCTGGAATCGGGGCGCTCGCCGGAGCTGGTGCAGGAACGGCTGTTGCCGCTTCCAAAAAGGGACAACAGTTATCTATACCGAGCGAGACTCTGCTCGAATTCCGTCTGCAGCAGCCCGCGCCTCTGCCCGTTTCTTCCTGAGGGTTGACCCATGTGGTCTCCCCGTCAATTGTCAGTAACCAATTTGCGTCACTTGTATTCAATGGAATGTCGTCGGCGGTGAATTTTTAGGGTGTTGGGAAGTGTCTGCCGTCGACGGTGCACGTGACAACCGCTGCGCCGGGCGCATCCGTGGTCTGTTGCGCGATTTGGATCGAGGCTGCGGCCCGCTGCGCTTCAAATCAGATTCTCTTTCTCTAACGCCTGGACTACGACTTTGACGATTCCATCGATCGCCTTTGTCACTGACCGCGGATTAACCGTGTTGCTCGTGCCTGTCCACACTAACTCTCCGTCGGGTTTGGCGGTGGAGTAGAAATTCGTTTCGACTTGTGCCGCAGTATCTGTTTGAAGATAACCGGGCGAATAGACAACTGGAGAAAGTGCCCCGTAATAGCCATAGAAGGTGCCGTAGTATGGATTTAGCGGATAAGTCTGGCCGGGTACATATGTGACCGTTTTCTTATATTTGACCAAGCTCGATACCACGATTGCGTCGAAGCCTTGACCTTGAACGACATCTCTCATCTGATCCATATTAATCGGGGTCGACTCAGGTCGTGGAAGAAGGGAGTAGCTGGGAACCGCCTGAATTCCGGGCCTCGCGATCGCCGCTACCAGCCTATCCTCGAAATCGGCACGGCTCGAAGCGCGTCCATTCATCGCCAGGACCAGCACGTTTTTGAAACTCGGACCTGCGTAATTTGGATTTTTCCACGTGAAGGCCAGCTTCGTGGACTTGGCACCCGACACCATAACGGCCGCCAGTATGGCTAGAAACAACGCGCATTGTTTTTCCAAGCGGTGCTTTTGTGTAAACAAGCGATCGATCTCCAACGGTTCTTTAGCGTCGCAAGTGCGCGTGAGCGATCGGTGCGCGAACCCCGGGCTGTTCGAGATCCCTCTTGAAAACCCGAAACCCGTGCGTTCTGGCCCATTGGGCCAGGCGATGGCCGGCTTCTTGCACTACGAGCGCGCTAGCCACAACGAGAGTTACAGTTCCGAAGAGGATGACGATCAAAAGGACAACAAAGGTAAGCTCCTCGAAAACGTAGAGTCTTGTTGCGAGCGATCCTGGTCCCAAAGTCAGCAAACCAAGCATTTTCACACCTGCTTCAGTCTTTTTTTGGATGCCCGCGCGAAATGGGGGAAACTCTGCGCCCTGACCCTCGAAGGGGGCTGTAATGTCATTGGGACAAAGAGTTACGCGTGCTGCCAATATGCCGGGCATTTCCACGAGAACCATTTCCGCCACCCCCATCCGGTCGCAAACTAACGCCTCCCCGCCTACCAAGAAACTGTCAGAAGTAACAGGGGCAAGTGTGCGAAGCATTCGTTAATAAAACGCCGCAATGGCTGTCACAAGACGACACATGCCTGGTAACGGGTTGTATGTCTCCTTTGGCAGGTGCGGAGGTGGACCTCGGTCCGCCATCGGTCGCTTTTCTCCCCGGATTGTCATTTTTACCAATAACAAGCTCCTCCGGATAAGAGTAGCGTCCTTGGTGAGAGGAGTTTCGCTTCAACCAGATCCAAGGCCATACGGCGCAGCGTTTAGCCTCGGGGTTGGAGTCAGCGGCTGAATTTTCTTCACGAAGAGGAGAAGAACGATG
>Ga0335075_10003291_pt1 | contig 25665 bp, 23 predicted proteins | sample Lox_Sample_24_FD_206723 | JGI IMG/M metagenome (GOLD analysis project Ga0335075, IMG submission 206723) | Soil microbial communities from Loxahatchee National Wildlife Refuge, Florida, United States - Lox_Sample_2.4 | ecosystem: Environmental > Terrestrial > Soil > Wetlands | place: USA...
AATGACGCGCTCGCTATTCGGCGTGGACGGAAATGCACCAGGAGTATTTCGGATTGGAGGATATGTTAGGTCGGCAGACACAGCCTGGGGAGACATGCTCAACAATCTCAAAGGCAGGAGGTGTTGGATTCAGCACCCATATTGCCGCCTGCACTTGGGACTCCGAGCGGCAGTGATGGTAAAAGTTGCCTGTTCAAGCTGCAAAAGTCTAAGACGTTGGAGTACACACGCGAGATGTACGTAACGACTCAGCCTGAGTAAGCCGGCGGCAGTTTCGTCGTATGTTATGGACGTGGAATGCAAGGCATTGATCATGGTAACCACGAGTACCACAGGAGCTTTAGAAAAATCAATGCTGTGGCTGAGTGTGATGCGTGATGATGACATATCTGGCAAGGGTTCCACGTGCTCCACCGCTATGTTTGAGGGGACGCTAGGCAACGGCTCAAGGCCCAGAACCTCCGGCAGTGGAGGGCGTAAGCGAGGCAAGTGAGGGCTTATCTGAGCCTATCGTAGAACTTGCTATGTCCAGCGTCATCCGTTCCGCGCAGGCTGCACGACAACAAACACGAACTTGCGAAAGGAGATCAGGGCCCTGATCTCATACTGAACGCATGCTGCCTCGAATATGAAAACTAGTGAAAGTTGCCAAGATGAATACCAGACCCGTTATCGACGACTCTGCAGGGCCTGTGTCCTTGTCTGTCGCGTTCAACCATGACGCCAGCTGCTTTTCCGTCGGCCTCGACACCGGCTTTTGCGGTGCGCAATACACCACATTCCTACTCATGCACAAAACAGCTGACACCCCAGCCTAAGTCTTCAACTCGAATCCATGTGAGCTCAAGGTCTCCCGAGGTACGCCGTCCCCGCCCTCCACAAGCGTCGCGCCGGTCTGACAAGGCGCAGACTTCAATGCTGGGATAGGTGTGACAGAACTGCTTGGTCGCTATAATTTCCTTGCTCTAGTGGGCGGTGGAAGGAACCCAAAATTCTCACAAAACAACGTACGACCTTCCTTCTCAAGATCATGGCCAAAAGCAGACCTAATCGCTTTGTAGGTTATTATCTGGGATGATGCCAAACAAAAAGCCGTAATAACGCTCGAGTTCAAGACCGCTGTCCTTCGAGCCCGCCTCTCCAAGTCTCGCATAATTGCTGTTCTCCAGAATAGTGTCCACATCTACGCCTTCTCCTCGCCGCCGTCAAAGGTTGCAGTCTTCGAGACGGCGGACAATCCTCACGGCCTTTGCTGTCTTGGCACCAAGGTAGTGGCCTTCCCAGGTCGATCTCACGGCAAGATACAGATGGTGGAGCTAGATTCGGGCAACGTGAGCATCATTCCAGCACACAGCTCGCCCTTGCGGGCCATGGACCTGAGTCGAGATGGAGAGCTACTCGCCACTGCAAGCGAGACGGGCACTTTGATCCGGGTTTTCTCCACAGCCAACTGCGCACGGGTAGCTGAACTTCGCCGAGGCGTAGACCCAGCTTTTGTTTTCAGCATATCGATATCACCATCATCAACGATGCTTGCTGTGACATCTGACAAGTCTACGCTTCACGTTTTTGATCTCCCACCTCGATCGAACCCGAAGAACCCTGCTTCCTCACCAGCGAACCGACGCTCTGAATCGCCCGCAGCCAGCCCTGCAGAAGATATAACAGCAAATCAGAAGTGGGGCTTTCTCTCGAAGGTTCCCCTCCTTCCCCGCGTATTCTCTGACATATACTCATTTGCGTCCGCCCATTTTGAGATGGGTGACGAGCCCACTGGAAACAACCAGTCGTCCCTGTCGCGTCTTCCCGCACTTGGTTCGCTTCCAGCACAGCCACCAAAAGGTGTTCTTGGTTGGGTCGATGATGCAACCATTCTGGTTCTCGGTGCGGGAAGGGACAGCCGGTGGGAGCGTTTTAGGATTGGCGAACGTCGGGAGCTGGCGGATGATGGAAGGAGAGCAGTGTGGAGGGATGGCTGGAAGAGGTATCTCGGAAGCTGAATCGAGCCAATTGTTTGAATCACGATGCAGGATTCGGGTCTGTTAGACGACTGCTATCGCCGAAGACATACAAACTGAATCAGGCTGGCCGTATCTGCAAAGTCGGAGATCTCGCCTTTCGCAGGAGTCTAGGTCCATGACTGCCTGAGGCGCATGTCGAATGTGGCAGACGTCAAGAGCTTGCTTCAGCCAGGAGTAAACGCTGCAAACGCGACATTCGCTCAAATCTCAGTGCTTCAGCGTTACAACTCGAGTACATTCAAGGCACGTTATAGAAAACCACGCTCTGGGGATGGAATGAAATTTGTGGATGTCTATGTGGAGTTGGCAAGAGGATTGTTAAGATTACACTTCTGTGGTAGCAAGAGAGAGTATTGGGTTCTAAGGCGAGCATTGTTCAAATATTCTAAGCACTTAACCCCAGTTACGAGATGGCGGGGATCACAATAAGGGCACTCAAACTGTAACCAGCGCCTCGATGGTCGCCGGCAGTAGTGATTCGGAGGTCGATAGGGGAAGCTCTTTTGTCCGCAACAGACCCCGCAACGAGTATGATATAGGTTCTCCCAGAAAGGCCCACAATGCTTCCACTCTCATCTTCTACCTGGTAATCGTCGGAACCGTTGTCCTCTGGGGTATACGGTTGCTGTATAATCAGCCCACGATCCTACTAATTCTTCAAGCACTTAGATGCTTCAATGATCTGTTCATGCATGCGGTTTCGTTCAGAGGTGATTTCGGTCAGCCCAGCCTGGGTTGAGGGTAATTAGAGGATGCCGGCGCGCCCCTCGGAAGAGTCTCCTAAGAACGGTGTGCTCCTGGGCCGAGTCTCCTGGACAGAGCCTCCTAGACTTTGACGGATGGAATGGAATCTGAGCGTACCAGCGACGGAGCCGGAATGCAGTGGCTTCATATCATCGGCGCACCGACATGGCCTGTCTTTATCCACCTGTTCAGTTGTTGCTGCAGCCAAGAGATCTCTGCTATCCACCATCCCTACATCGAGGACGTGACATCGATAGTGAGCAGCCATGCCAGAGGAGATCGGGGAAGCGGCGTCTCCGGAAGGCGGAGTTTGTGGTATCCTTCGGCATCGAGTAGAGGACGAGGAGTTCGGGTATGCCTTCCCGCCGGAACCGATATGGCAGTTGAGGTTTCAAGGGGAGGCGTCAAGGAGCTATCGAAGTGGTGCAAGGAGAACATTGGGGGGTCGCAAAGGCGTCGAAGAGTTCTCGAGTGAAGAAACGGGCAGCGTCTCCTTCGTAGGTTAGGAGGTCATCTCCACACTCTGCCTCGTCGCAGGCATTTTGGATTATCACAGCGCTGGATGTGCGGAGCTGTATGGGGTGCATTAGACTTGGATGACGAAGTGACAGCGGGAAAAAACCGCAGGCAATGGACCAAATTTGGGCATATAAGGAAGCTAGTTTCCTGCTATCCAGATAGCAATCAAGCAATCAGTTACTTCCATTCACGAGTTCCTGCGCAACTTACAACAGTGTATTGGGACGAGGAGATTAAGACTGAATGGCATGAAGCTCCACGAGCACGGCAAGATCCCGTCAAGTTAGCCGGAGGACCTTACAGACTCGCTGGTGTTCTCTATGTCAATGGCTATGCTTGCATCACGATGGTGATTGCCTTGTTCAGTCCCGGGTCCGCGGCTATCAAGTTATCTGCTCCCATGTCTGGGAACGTTGCTCTTTTAGACTCCTCCGTCTCTTGGTAGAATAAACCCAAATTCCGATAGTCAATGCAGTAAGAACACAAGTAACGAGAACGTATATCCATATGTACGGTGAAAGCATCCTTTGATCGTTCTGGGGTTGCCAGTTAAAGAATGTAGTGGAGAATAATGTCTAAAAAAGTCAGTATTAGGGCAACAGCTTGGTCAGATCCCGAGTTGACTTGCCGCAACAAAGGTCCCTGGCAGATAACCCATCGTCAAAAAGGCAATTGACCTCATCTGGCTTCCATCACGCCTTGTAGCCTGAGCTATTCCCATATTTATTCGGGTGTCTTTACGACCTATATGATTCCATGCCTGATGGCGTTAATAGCAAGGCCACAAAGAATTGTTCAAGATGTAATCACCATCTGCGTCGCCAAGCTCATACCACCTAGAATCATGGTGCATTCCCTAATCTTCTCGTTGTAGTCGCACATGATCTCTTCAAGGCGATCTCTAATTCTGGCTCCAGTCTGTCTCATCCTCTCTTTGGACTTTTCTTCCTCGTGGATTGGACGCAGTGATTTCACAACACTCAGACTCTCTTGGCTGCAATCTAAATCAGAGCTGCACCTTGAGAGGTCTTCTGCCTTGAATTTCGTGTTTGAAAGCTCATCCACATGTGCGATCATTTTCGATAGCTGTTCCTTCCAGTTCTCTAACATATTTCTCAGTCCGCTGACATCCAGCCACGTGTCAACCGGGTCATTAGACTGGTCCTTCTGGGAATACAGATTCTCCCAGTCTGGCACTCTCTTTAGCTTTGAGATTCCTTCCAATAGTTTCCCAAGGCTATCGTCTACTAATTCGAGATGACGGGCTCTTTCAAGCTCCGCCAGGATCCCGGGTAGAAGCATCGGGTGAGACATTGCATCTTCTGCGTTTCGGAGACGCCCGATAATCTGTGAAGTGATCTTGTCATCGCAGCCATACACGATAGCGTATGTGAATCCCGTATTTGGGAAGTATGTGGCTGATAGAGCAAGATCTAGGGGCGAAAGATGAGACGTTCGACAGTTATAGACTAAGAGAGTGTGAGCAGCAAAGACGCTGTTGGCTTGCGTAGGAAGAAATACTGATTGCGGGCACTGATGGTTCGCCCATATTTAGATACGCTCGAGAGAATAAAGCAGCGAATCCTCTATTTATCACGCGGGCGATAGATCCGTGGACAAAGAAGCGATCAGTGATGTAGGTGAACGTGACATCAGAAAAGGGTAGATACGAGACAATGGCAGGATTATGGGAGCCGTAGTCATCGTCATCGTCGACGGCCCGACTTCCGAGACTGAACATTGGTCAGCTCTGCACATCAGAGCTGAAATGCCCTGCTCCTACATGACCGCCAGACCGCTCTCCGCCTTTCCATCCTTAAGAAGATGGTCCTGATATAAATCAGCTCTTGCTTCCTGCCGTTAGGACTATCATGCATCGCGAGTACTTTCTGGAACCACTCTTTCCAATCCTCATCCAATTTCAGGTCCCAAAGAACTGGTGTCTGACGTGAACCACGTTAGTTACCGACCTTTTCGCGGGCCAAAGTGTCATGGAGGGTTAAAACGAACTGTGTCCGTGCATAAGTGCCGCACGACTTTGCTGGTTCTGGGTTCGAATCGAAACGTAGCCAGATCACCGCCAATCTCCGGACATTTTCGCGGCCAATCCATGACAGTTAAAACTTCGCATAAGTGACGTTGCTTACGCCTTTGTTGAAGCCGGACTGCCAATACCCTCACAATAGGAACTGTCGAAAGGGGGGTGGTAACGATAAGATGATAGTGGCGAGGTGGTACCCCCGCCTAGTAACGCTCTGTCCAATTGATAAGTGCGAGGTAAACTGCAAGGCACACTGACGTCCCTCGCCACTTGGCGAGAGGCTCTGCAGGCATTTTGGGCTTGTTACACCGCCAACTTTGTCATAACAATTCTATTTTCTGCAGTAACATGAAGGATGATGTACGCACAGACTTGGTGTTGTCTTGACGGCTGGGCAGCTTAATCCCACCAGGTGTCGTGAGGGTACGGTCCGTGCTGGTCCCAAGTGGCCGACTGCGCAATCCCCACACACAAGAAGTTACAAATGCTGAAAATTTTTCTCACCGAGTGGGGGTGCCTCGCTAAGTGGTGAGGGACGATAGCATAGCCATCTTTCTGCTCAGAAAGACGTGGCAGCCCGCAACTCGCCGACATGTTGCAGCCGATCGTCATTCGAAAGTTACTCACGAGCTTGCTGCGCCTGCCACTCTGCAGCGGAAAGCCAATCAAGGCCGCCTTTCGAACCAACTTCATATCTTCGGGCATCAATGCGTCTGATTTTTGATCGTTTCGCTGAAAAGGCCGCAACCGCTCGAACATGTGATGCGATGGTGAACGCCGGCCTTTTAGAGGTATAGGCTCACATTGGATGTTGGGACAACACAATGGACTAGAATATGTAGAGGTCGCAATCAGCCTTTGCAAGCCTACAAGTCGGTTGAAGTCATCAAGTCCTGCCTATGCCCACAACCTTTGTTCAGACATGGATCAACCATTCGTGGTCGAGCAGTACATCAAAGTCGCCTACAACGATGGAAGCGCCTTGAAGCAGTACCTGAAAACCTTGTTTCCTGACCAGAAAATCCGGGTCATAGTTGGAAAGCCCTCGCCCTCTCGGTTTTTGAGCATCGTTGACAAGATCTAGTTGACCTCAAACCGTTTTCGCCTTTATCTCCCCAGAGAGTTGACTCAAGTTTGTTCAGGGGGAACTGAAAAATTCTGGCCGATGCTTACTCGGTCGTAGGATGAGATTGACCAAGTCAATACCACGATCAGCAGTCATTACAGAACGCAATCACAGTAGTAGGAGTCGAGAAAAGAAGCAGATGGTTCGGGATTTCGCCTCTAAACAGAGTACTTCCTGAAATGAACAAAATCCAATCTAAACCGTTGGATGGCTACCATTCTGAAGATCTGATGATCGCCTCCACCCACGAGGAGCACTATTCACGGTGCCATCCACCACCTTCCCGTTGTGCTTTGGAAGGTCCAGCTCCACGAGCATTTTCCTGTCGTCAGCCGAAAGCTCTACCACCATTGCTGACATATCCGACAACCCTTTTCTGCTGCTTTTATTCCAAGGGGCAGGTTTGTTACAGAACACCTCATCCACACGGCAGTTCTCGTACCAATCCTTTAGCTTGGTATGAATGACCCCAATGTCACTCCTTGCAGTGCGTTTGACGACCAACATCTCAAATTGGATTAGATTCAAGAATTTATGCAGGTATTCAGTGCAGTTTTCATTCTCGTGTAGCTCCATGATCCACTGTTCAGAGTTAGCGATACGGCCGAGGAGAATTAGACATCCAAATGAGATTCTAAAAGAGCGGGGGCAAAGCAAATTCAACGGAATTACGATGGAAACCCCACATACGTTTTCGACCTCGGGCTTGACGAGCGCAACTGGCTCTTCTGCCTGGCAACTGTGATGTATCGCAAAGAAGGTATCCGACGTAATCCCTTTGAGATCATCTTGGAGCCGGGTTTCCGAGAACTGGTCGACTTTTCCCCAGCCAGCCAAGAACCAGGTAATGAACTCTAGATAGAGGCAACCCAAAGTCCATATGTCGAAAGCTCTCGAAATTGTGCCAGGTAAGGTGTCAAGTTCAGGCGCTCGATACGAAGCCGAGGCTGCCCGTACGCGGAAATTTGATCGGCTTGTCGTCCCATGGAAGCTGCTCAGCCCGAAATCCGCGATCTGGACGAGTCCATGGCCGTAATCATTCGGTTCCATGCTGAACCAGAGAATGTTTTCTGGTTTCAGATCGTTGTGCATCCCGTAGCGTTTGTACAGGGCTCGCTCGTCGGGGTGGAGCAGGTCGTTGCTGGCGTGGTAGTTGTGGATTTCATACAGTCCAGATGCAATTCCCTGGCATTGTTCGGCAACCCAGAGCATAAGCCTTTGATCGATGTGGGGATTCGGATGTTGCATCCAGAAATCTCGAAGATTCGCGTCGGCCCAAGGGAAAAGAAAGCGATATGTGCCCCTATACTTGAACGAAGATAGCAGCTTGATCAGGTGCGGATGATTTCTGCTGCTAACTCGTCTCAAGAATTGGAATTCAGCCCACCAGTCTTCCTTCTTTTTTGAATGAAGGCGTTTCTGGGCAAACTTTGAATGATGATTCTGCAAGCTGTTAGAAACAATAGATCGTATGGGAAAACCACAAATACCGGTCCTGTGCAGAAATCATGGTGGGCATCGTGTATCTTCACCTGCCATACGTTGCTGAAACCACCTAGGCCATCTTCTGTCTCCCGCTCCTTGTCTTCTAAGAATGGCAAGACGACCCTGTCATGAAATTCAAAGAAACGAGGTTTCCGCTGCCTTTCCTTTCCCTTCTGGTAGAAGTAAGGCGCAGTTATCCACCATTGATAACTGTCAAACAAGTCAAAAAGTGGATCACTCCAACCATTTTTGAAACTGTTCAACACAGCGTCCTTGGTTTTCCGTCGGGCAACAGGTCTGCCGTCTTCCCACAGGACTCGAAGAGGTAGGTCTTGGTCAGATATGTCCTCCTTAATGAAGTCTTGGATGGCCTCCTCTTTTTCAAGAAGAACTAATATAGTGAACACCTTCCGGAAAGACCTGTACTTCGCCTTTTGAGATCCAGAAGGAATTGATTGATCCTCGCAGATTTGCTTCGTGACTTTGATCAGCTCATCTAGGGTCAAGCCTTGAAGCCGTTTGTTGGCCTTCAGCCATTGGAGAACTCTGTCCCCTCTGATAATGTCCTCCAATGTGTTAATTGGAAGGAAAAATCCCTTCTCCTCGTGAGGATGTCGTTTTAATGCACGTCGTAATAAAGTCGCGAGATGCCCTTGGTCGTTGCTGTTTGCTATATCCGACCAGGCCCCAGCACCCGCTACATCAGATGAGGACTCCGCCAAATTTAGAACATCGGAATCTGTTTTGTTCTCGTTCTTTCGAATCAACCGTTCGGTTTCACCAAGATCGTCAGACTCGACACTGTCATCCGCTTGTTTCAGCTTCAAGAGGGTGCCATTTTCTGGCAGAAAGTTGCCACGAATCGCATCCTGTGCTGGCGTAGATAAGAGGATTTGTGGCTAAATGACATTGTGAGTCTAGGTCCAACAAAATACTTGAAGAAAGAAATTGCCGAGTGGAACTTACAACTGTCGTCTCTCCGTTCGTATGGTCGATCTCCAGATTAGGGTGCTCAGATAATTGGGGCTAAAATGTTAGTGAGGGCTTCAGCTGGAATCTCTTCGATCACTGACCGAACTTCGACCGGCCATGCCGGGCGCTGAACTCTACAAAGGTTCGGCAGTGGTCGATTCGGGCCGTCTTTGGGGAGCGGATGTTGGGCCGTTCAAGATAGTGCTTTCCAAAGAATGAAGCTGCAGTTCTGAGTGATTGTCAGGCAACAGTATAGCTTCTCCTGCAACGTCCTTTTTTTGCCAACACCAGGGGAAGACTCTTGGCTTTCTCCGGGCGCCATCGGTTTTCCTTAGGGCAGAGACAAGAGATTATCCACTTACTGTTCCTGTGGGCAAAGAAGTCGGGAGCTTGTCAATGGACTATGCCCAGTTCTGGTCAGTGGGGAATGCGAGATGAAATAAGCGAGAGAACGGGGCTGGGGGGACACCCAAATTGCCTGACACGTAAACCATTTGGCTACTGGCAAATGAGGCAGTGCATCGTTGGGCAATTCTGCCTCATGCAATTTTGAATTCCGCCTCATCTCGATAAGGCTGCTACTTAGAATGTCAGAAGGCAACGCACGAACAACCACAAGGCAAACGAATGCCAAGAGGTTGCCAAGATATATACGTAGAAAGTACCAATCAGTAGAAATTTATGTGCAGAGGTACAAAAATCTATGTAATCCACAGCATCTACTCAATTATGACACCCTTCGCTTCCTACATAAGCAAATCATAAACGAACTTTGGGATTGAGCGTTTTGTCAGCCATCCTACTTTCCCTAATATCGTCCGAACCCGGGGAGCGATAGATTCGCACCATCACGCGGTGCTCCATGTCAGTACCTCATGAGTGGTATCCATGAGAGAAGCTGTGATGAATCCAAACGCACAGCAGAGAGCTGACTCCTGACCCTTGTGGTGCTCGGTGATTAAAACGGGAGTCAACAATCCGACCATGCATGAAGCCTGCGAGCCTCAGTCGAAGCGCACCCAATTGGACATCATAGTCCCTATAAACGGCTACCAAAGCCGAAGCCCAGCCATCCGACAGCGCGCGTGAGGCCTGCGAGCCCCAGGCGAAACGCGTACTTACACACAAATAACTGACACTGCGCACTGCAGCACATAACGACCTCCCCCAGCGACCTCCCCCAGCGACCTCCCCCAGCGACCACCCCAAATGTACCCGCCCCAGAGCACGAAGACCACCCGACTGTACGACCACCTCTCTCCCTCTTCCCCAGCATATGCGGCCTGTTATACGGAGACCAGCGTGCGCGCGCCAGAGTATGGAGATTGAAGAAGAGCAGGACTCATACCTTTACCGTGCTCGACGGCTAAACTGAGTCCAAACACCAAAAGAGAAGGATTGAGCAGCCTAATTTATGTACACTCTCTGCGACCAAAACTAATGACCAAGACAGACAAAGACAGTACAAAGCTGCTAGGCTGATAGGCAACCCACTGGAAAAACAATGTCAGGTCTTCATAGCTATCGGTCTACAGATCTATAGATCCCGTACATAAAGTCAGATAACATCATAGCCGTAGACTGCATAGCTTAATGAAGAAAATGCGGTTGGTAATGTCGAGGGGAGGAGTGAGTGAGCGTGTCCCAGGCACGTGTCGAGAGCCCCTACTCACGGGTAGGCGGCCAAGTAGAGGATGCTGTACACTAGGGAGACGAGAAATGGGCTATGGGACTTGGCCGCACGACTGGAAAATCCACGAATTAGAATCTATGAAAATTGTCTGTGTCTCCCCGCCTGCGTGTGTCCCTCGTCGCTACGTTCCACAACCTATCATCGCCGGCACGTAGCATGAATGCCGCATTAGGCCTAGCTCATGCCGCGCCCCATCACAACTAAGTCTTTGTCATTCGTGGCTGTGCGCGCATTGGCATTCACCCCGAGGAATTCCGTAGTAGGTCATAAATTCAACCTCCTCTGTAAAGCCTTGCGTTGTTCGCCCTGTTCGTTGCTATCTTCAATCTTCACATTGCAGTAAAGTTGCTATTTAGTCGTTGCCTCAACGTATTGAAACGTCCAAAAATGTCCACAAAGTGAGGAACGGATCGCACTAGCGTTAAGCAGGAAGGTTATCTCTAATTGTCATGGATGCTTTTAGTCAATCGAGCGTGGCCAACGGCACAATTGAATCCGGACGAACAAATATGAACAGCAGAATCGGCAACCAAGCTGACAGCCAAATACAAGTCATCCCATGTCGCGCTGTCAGCGGAAGCAAGCTCGCATCTGTACTCACCAGGAAATATGGCAGCAATGGCTACAAAATCGAGGTCGGTGCAATGATGACTCCCATCAAGCTTAAACAGCTCAGGCTCACAACTATGGCAGATGCGCCACAACAAGTACCTCGTCCGCGCACCCGAAAGACTCTCGTCAGTGAGTGAAGTTGCCCCCAAACACGCCCGTCTTTTGTTGCTAACTTCTCAAAGGAGGATATCTATTAGGGGCTTTCCAAGACTTGCCAAGCCTACCGCTCCCAAGGGATATCTCTGTCCCTGTGCAGTTGGAGGATCTAGGGGATCTTCAGCTTGAAGTCGATGTGCGAGACGCCTGCGACTAGCTTCTTAAGACAGGTGGCGCTTGGCGCTTGAGTCGTTCTTTTCGACATCCAGCCCTCTCTTCTTTCTTCGCCCTTGGTATCCTCGTTAGGGCAGCTGAATGGAATCATCTTCACGTTGCCGTAACACTTCCATAGCGCATACGTACCCTATTCTACCTTATTTGTCCATTGTAGCTGTTTGCTCGCTCGTATACCCCTGGAGGCGTAACACTTGTAGGAGAATCAGGCTCATAGGAGGATCAGGCTTGTAGGAGGATCAGGCTTGTAGGGGGATCAGGCTCGCAGGAGGATTAGGCTCGCAGGAGGACTAGGCTCGTAGGAGGACCAGGCCCGTAGGAGGACTAGGCTCGCAGCAGGACCGGGCTTGTAGGAGGACCAGGCTCGCAGAAGGACCGGGCTTGTAGGAGGACCAGGCTCGCAGAAGGACCAGGCTCGAACGAGGATTAGGCTTGCACGAGGACCAGGCTAGTAGGAGGGCAGGTTCGTAGGAGGACCAGACTTGCATGAGGACCAAGCTCGTGGCGGAATCAAAGACGCACAGGAGCCAAGCTTGCGTGAGGGCAAAGCTCGTGCCAGAGGGGGACGATTCTGTTGGCGAAACGATTTTGGTGGTGGAACCGGTCTGGTGACGAAACGGGTCTGGTGGGGATGTATCGGGGGACACAAACTCGGCTGCTGTATGCTCGCGAGAGAGCGACGCCCATGAGATACATGCAACTAAGATTCTCGTCCTGTGAAATATACGCCCGTATAAGATGCACCTGTGAGATGCTGGCCTTCTAGATGCATGTGTTATAGGCTCGGCAGAATCAGGCGGTCACAGGTGGTGACTAATCCCCTGAGGGACAAGTACGCCCCTTGGCGCGGGAGCAAATCACCATCACGTGACCGGCCATGCCCTCCCCATCGTCCGGGAGTACGGCAAGACCTCATAGGTACAGGCGCATCATAGAACCCTCAGTCAAATCCCCATGGTCAACTCAATACGATTACACACCCTACATTCAGTTACACTTTGCTACCATAATGTCACGTGCTCCCTATTTCTTCAACACGGACTGAGTAGTCTCACAACCCCTTAGCCCTAGACCCAGGACTAGGCGAGCCTAGCAAGGCCGTAACAGCATGCCCACGAAAGAGACACGCCCATGAGATGCATGCCCATGAGTTACGCACATCCTGCGCCCACCCATGAGATGTACACCTCTGAGATGAACGCCCTGTGAAATACAAGCCTGTGAGGTACACAGAAATAAGAAGCACACTCGAGAGATGCATGCCAGCGAGACATATATTGTGGAAGGGATAAAAGGATACTAAATGTTTGGTCGTTCAATTGGGAAAGCATGGCAACGAGAGAAAGGGAAGACCTGGGAGTGCTGTAGGTGCCGGTAGTTGCCAGGCAAGGTCGTGCTCACGGGCTCAAGAGCTAGAACGGGTCCTGTGTCCATTCCATCTCCAGAGCTCACTCATTAAAGGCATAGTGGTGCCCATACAGGTCCCTAGGGGGTGCCTATTCAAGTCCTAGGGAGTGCCTGTTCAGGTCTTATGGGTGCCCATTCGCCCCGGAGCGTGCCCGCTTTACTACGGAGGGGTTAAGGTGCTAGAGCAGGCTCTTTCCTGGAACTAGAACCTGACATCCCCTAGTGTCCAAACAGGCCTCCTCTAGGCTTAGCATGGGTGCCCTTTAAAGCTGAATCTGGGCCTTTCAGGACTGGGGGCTGCTTATATCAATGCTAAAATCATCCTCTCTCGTTAACCACTTAGGTGTAAAGAACCAGAAATGGACTTTTTCGGGCCAGAATAAGACACACTCTAGGCCTAAATGAATGCTCTCTGGAAATTAACAAGCCCTCTTGAGACCCTGCACAACCATTCTACAAGGCCCGGATAGGCCCCCCCCCGAGGCAACCAACCAACTGGGCCTCAAGCTGGTGCTCAATAGAAACGGAGTGACTCGGGGCAGCCACATTCGACAGCCATTTTGCGCCCCACAGCCAACTTCAGCTATTGAGCATGCGGGGACGCGTTCACACTATACTTGGGAGGGCAAATGTTACCTGATTCTCCTATCTGAAAAGCCTGTGGGAGACTATGGGAATAAATCTAGCTGTCGCTAACTCTCGGCACATCTACTGCATAGTGATCTCATATTAGCTGTCAGTATGGAGGGTGCTAAGGCTTCCTGGAGCGTTTAGAGCGCTTCTGTTCTATCCTTATGGACGCTGTCCATGCCGGTAACTCTACCGGTTCCAGGGGATTACGGGCGTGCATCTCATGGAGATATACTTCATGGGCATGCACCTCATAGGCGTGCATTTCATGCATGTGTCTCATAGGCGTGCATCTCGTAGGCATGTGTCTTATGGGCGTACATCTCACGGGTGTGCACCTCATGGGCGTGTACCTCATGGGCGTGTACATGGGCGTGTGCCTTATGGCATGTACCATATGGGCGTGTACCTTATGGCGTGTACCTCATGAGGCGTACCTCATGGGCGTGCACCTCATAGGCGTGTACCGCATGAGCGCGTACCTCACGGGTGTGCACCTCGTAGGCGTTGTGCCTCATGGGCGTACAACTCATGGGCGTGTACCTCATAGGCGTGTATCTCATAGGTTTGTACAGTACCTCACAGGCGTGCATCTCATGGGTGTGTACCTCACAAGCGTGCATCTCATGGGTGCGTACCTCACCGGCGTGCATCTCACCGGCGTGCACCTCATGGACGTGTGCCTCATGGGGATGTACCTCACAAGCGTGCACCTCATGATAGACGTGTATCTCACGGGGGTGCACCTCATGGGCGTGTACCTCACGGGCGTGTGCCTCAAAGGCGTATACCTCACAGGCCTGCATCTATGGGTGTGTACCTCATAAACGTGCATCTCACAGGCGTGTACCTAATAGCCGTACATCTCATAGGCGTATACCTCATGGACGTGTTCCTCATGGGCGTATACCTCACAGGCATGCATCTCATGGGTGTGTACTTCATAGCTGCATACCCGTCAAACGGAGGAAATGCTGAATTGCTTAGTTCATTGCCCCTAGGTATAGCGGACGATTTATGTACACAGTACCTATCCAGGCAGAAGCAGGCAGATGACACACTAGAAGCAGGTACCCATATACTTACTGAGATCACAGCAGGCATCAGTAGGCCCTAGCAGGCATCTGCGAGTAGCAACTGAAATGGAGCGTATTCGCAAGAGAGTTCCCAGGGCGAAGAGCTATTCTATACCTATTCTGGCTAACAGTACCTCACAGGCGTGCACCTCATGAGGGCCTCCAAACGGCAGTCGATTTGTCGGGACCCAGGTTGCAGGGTGCGGGTTTTTGTATTGGTTGTGGGGTGGTCCCTATTGCGCTCTGGTTGCCCCGAGTCACCCCGGAATAGAAAAATCTCAAGAATGGAGGCGATGCGTTTGACCCAGAACAAGTACGACAGGAAACTAATGGTGTCTAGTCATGATATTTCTGATTAGCTTGTGAATGCTGAGAAGCTATTTTTACAGCACAACGCTCATTTCCGGGACAATGGCCATCGTTTTGGGCGCCCTTTAACGCCCGGTTTGACGCCCCTGCACCTCGCAGACCATGACCATAAGTCTTTTCTTCGCTCGTGCAGTCGAACGCCATTGCTCCCTCCACCTACCCTCTCTTCCACCACCTTTGCAGGCTCAAAATATTGCAAGCCCAAAATGGCTTCCCACGACTCACGCGCTGGGTCTTTCGAGGACGGATGCTTGTGCAACACATTGTGTGGGCCACTTCAACTACAAATACGGACGGCCTTCGCACTTCCTGCTTACCTCTTCCCTACCGTAGAATGTTAATCGGCTACACATTCTCACACAATCTTCTCATACAATCATCTCACACAATCTCCTCACACAACCTTCTCTCAATTATCTGAGCCCACCCTCCACCTGCACGCTTCTATTCCCATTTCCAGCTCGTTTCTCGGCTCTATATTGGCGCACTCCCTCTGTTGACCTTCGCACTCACCTTCACAGGAGTTGCTGTCGCTATAACCCCCTAAACGCGTCCCTTCCTCCCCTCCCTTGAGCGGCTGCTCCCAACCCGTTCGGTTGGGTGCCACCTTAAAGACTCTTGTCGGACTTTTTCCGGTGTTTATCAATCGCAGGCCGAGCCTGCGATTAGAATCTGGTCGAGATGGATGAACTTGTCCTTTGTCTACCTGAGAAGAAGTGGATGTCTATATATGTACACCGGGCCCACCTCGCTGCCTGAGGCCGTCTTACCGCCTGAGGCCACTGAGGCGCCTGGGACCTGCCCAGCTGAACCCTCAGCTACCTCTGCATAGCTGAGCCTGTACGAATCGGAGAGTAGCAAACAAAATGAGGCCTATTTGTGACGATTAACAAGGGCTATAACACTGGTGGCACCGCCAGAAGGGTGCAGCGAGTGTCGTATAGCGCAAAGGGGATGGCGACTTCAAGAAAGGGAGGATTTGGAAAAAGTCTGTTGCCGCTGGTGTCGCAGAAACTATGTCACAACAAGGCCAATCACTATACCGCATACCTAACACTTATTGGAACATTGCAATGCACAAAGTTAAGGCAGAGCACCTTAAAGAGCTTACTTAGCCAAAACACAAAGATGTTACAGATTCTCTGGGCTTCGTTGTCTGTCTTGGTACGTGGCTTGGCGGTGCGGCCTTGGCACAGACTGGGCGCACACAGGTTGTCTTTTGTACCTAATGGCCCTTCTTCTTCTTTCTTCCTTCTTATTGAAAGGTGTGGCGGAAGCTACAGAACGTCGTGCAAAAGACCAGATTAGGACCACGATGACAGTAGTCATCTACGCAAGATGATTGCCCCGAAAGGCTCGTTAGCCTTCCGCATTAGACTCTGCCGCACTCTCTAGGGGGTGCGGCAAACCCAAGGGGTGGAATCAGGGTGCAATCTCAACGCTTCATTAGATTTGTTGTCCTAGTTTAATGACACATCTATTGACTTGATCTAGGCTGGCTTCCTAACGCAAAAATTCAAAGCATTTCCTAAAGGCACGTTTCAAAATCCACTCCTCAGCAACATGTTCCACCCTCTGTGGAACCTGTTGCGCCGGCCTATTCCAACTTTGGCGGTTGTAATGTGGAAGATTGTGACATTCTTGCCGTTCTGGGACAGTCTTGTCTGGTTTGTATGCTCCAATCGATTCCCATATCCGGCGGAAAGGCCTCAATGCGCGAACCATAACGCCTACACCAATAACGAAAGGGACGATTTGAGCAGTGGATTTTAGATTGTTCACGTCGGCGATGTTGTTCCAGCGGATTGTACACTCTATACCAGCGATAGCCACGAAGGACTCGAAGGTGTAGTACATGCTGCTGATATAGCATTTAGCACCGGAGTGGCCAGTGCGGTCGTCGCGTCTATGTCGAACACGAGGTGGTTAGCTATTTGCTTAATGAAACATGGGGAAGATTTGCCTACTTAGACTGTTTTTTCTTCCTTCGGCTATCTATTACTCTGATGACCCCAAGACAGAGGGCTTCAAGGTAGAATATGACCAGGCAAACGATATTGACCTTAGCGAACCACGGAGCTGTAAGGTCAACTTTTGCGAATAGAAATCCTACTTGCGGACAATCTGTGCTCGATTCCCCGGTGTAGACACCCGTCGTCCAGAACCACAATGAAAGGCCCACATCAATTGTGAGTAATGCAAGCGAGGCCAAGCTGTCTGAGACATCGTCTTTCGACATTCTCGGCTGTGGTACGGAGAAGGCTATGTCGAAGAATAGAGCGACTAGACGTAGGATGGGAATTCGGAGGAGGAGTAGAAGTATCACGTATACTTCAACGGGCTTCAGCGTCTTGGCACCAATAACGTCTGCGAGCAACGCCACCACTGTTCCAAATTTGAAGAGCCAGAGGGCAAGTGCAGCACCAGCCCTCTCAGCCAGGTTGTGCTTGAAAAATAACCAAGTGCCAGCCCAGATGAAGACGAGGTATTGAAGGTAAAAGCCAATGCGAATACCTATCCCGTAGAACGCTTCATTTCCAGGAACATCGCAGTCGCCCATTTTGGCAAAAAGATGTTGAGAGGGCACAGGAAATGTGGGCTTCGTAAAGACAGTAAACGGAATTAAATAGGGCACAAAACCCAGGGGCTAGAATTAGCAGGTTGACGAGAATCATGAAAGTGTCAAATGTCTGTACTTATAGAGCTTCCGGGTGTTGCGAACAAGGCGCATTTCAGCTGCTACTTGCAGTGCCTACGAGAGCCTACTGGGGCCTACTTGATGCCTGCTGTGGCACAGCATTGCATTGCATTGTCAGGGTCCGCCTTGCAACGCCCATAGTGTTCAATTGCTTGCAGAATTTTCCCCAAAAAGCCACATACTAGCTGATTCAGGTATTGACTATGGAGTCCAACAAGCAATAGCCGCTGAGTAATTCGCTGTATCAGACTTTTCACCGGGCTCTAGGTAGCATACGGCTAACAATCGGACGAGGTGGGAGGGTGTGCGATTGCAGCGTCAACTAAATGTCACGTACTAGCTGATTCAGATACTGATCCAGTGATCTCAACATGCCGGCCGAAAGCCTGGCCTGGCCGGCCTGCCTGGGGTGGCCTGTGTGGCGTACACCCAGGCCAAACGTAGTGTAGATGTTACCATAAGTGGTATAGATCGGGACCGCCTTCTCCTTAATATAACTCTTCCCCCAACTTTGCCTGCGCCGCAAAAAGTCGCGTTCCCCGACCAAAATGGCGGCGCTATTCGATTCGATGGATTAGGTCGATGAAGAGAACGATCTGAGCACTGCGATAGGTTCCGGTACTCGAATTACTAGCGAAATAGCCCGCGATGACTCTGACAATACTCCCAAGTTACCAATCCGGACAACTAATGGAAAGAGATACCTGGAAGTCGACCAAGCAGCCAACCGACATGCGGGCTCAAAGGTATCCCAAATCTGGCAACACGGGCTAGAATGCAACCTCTTGCGAATACGAGCGAGTATTCAGCAATGTAAAATGACTCATTACGCCTGATCGGAACGCCCTCGGTGGCGACCTTTATCCAGGCTCCGGAATGCTTGAAAGCGTGGTGGGACAAATGGGCTGGTTCTGCGCCACCGAAGAAGGCGAAATGTACAATAGTTGTCTATTCTATAGACGAATTCATCCCGTCTCAGCTCCCTTGATGTCCGCATTCCTAATTAGGAAGGTACTGTACCCTTAGCGCAGGCCTGCCGGGCCGGGCGTGTTGGGAGCACTGTACTGATCTGATGAGTCGATGAGAAAACGCTATTGAACGATTCGCTGAATTAAATCCACTGGTTCCTAGGTAATGCATTCTTGCGCGATGGACAATGTACTGCCAATCACCACTGATTACAAGCGTCAACTTTCTAAACGCCACATACTAACTGATTCAGGTACTGCTCTGATGAGTCGATGAGTAAACGCCGTTGAACGATTCGCTGTATTAAAGTCCCGCTGATCCCTACCTAATGCACGCTTGCAATCGAACGTGATGGGCAGTGTGCGTATAGCACATAAACTTGCTAAGGCTGAAGGAAGGCACAGTGTGGTGGGTGTGCTACGTCCAACTTGTAGGCGCTCTAACCAGGTGGCGCCCATAAGCGAGGGGGGTGTCATTTGGCCCCTAAATGAGATCCGCTTTTGGCGAGGCCCCTCACGCGCCCCTCTCATGATAATTCACTAGGTGGAGTGGGAGACATTGTTGTGGCCTAGAATCTCAACACATTGCGCCACTTTACTCGCACTCGGCGAACTAGCGTCCATTCTGGCCCTCCTTGGCTGCTCGTTTTATTGCTTTTTGCGCCTCCGGATTTTGTTTTTCCTTCTATCCGGACATTTCACCAGGGCGCAATACCTAAGTCTTAATTCAGCTACGCTCTGGGCATTCCTAGTGTTGTGCGCAGCAGACAGGTAAGTTACATACATAGGTTGTGGGAGCACTGCTTATTGTTCTATCGTACCCAGATGTACATGTCCATCAAACCCGATTGCCAGTGTGCATTAGCTAGGAGCCCGCGGAATTCTAATACAGCAAATCCTTCAACGGCGTTTACCCATTAGCTCATCAGACCGATGTCTGAATCAACTAGTGTGTGGCGCTTAGAAAGTTGACGCTTGCGCTCGGGGGTGACGGGCAGTGTAAAGGCGGGACCCTGGCAATGCAGTGCTGTGCCACATAGAGACTAGGGAGGCTCTCCACGCTGCTAGGTCATGTGGGTAAATTTCGTTCCGCCATTGAAGTGTGGCAGACACGCCCGTGCAGCTATCTCTAACTCCACGTGGCCGTATTGCCGGCCGCAGCTGTTGGTGCTTGCGCATCTGACCCAACCAGTTGGGCGCCACCAGTGTGCGCTGGGCACCCGAAACCTCCTCGCCGGCATTAGCCAGGCCGAACGCGAAGATTCGAGGCTACAAAATACTCGGGCATAGCCAGACCGTGAGACTGCTGTTATGAGGCAATTTCTCCCATTAGCCTCTGTCGCACTCTTAGCTGAGAAATGTCTCTCGCCGACTTTGTCGGCATCCACTACGACTTACCAGGATCCCTAGGCAGCTCTCGTTTAAGCACAGAGCGATGACGGCTGACGTGGCACTCTCTTATCAGATGGATCTAAGCGTGGTCGTCACTGACTTCCGCCTGTTCCTTCTCGCGAGTCCTACAGCCGGCGTGGTAATTTTACCCATTGGCTGTGTCACGCTGTTGTCTCAGCCGATCCAGATCTCCAACGCCTTGTGGCAGAAATCGACTAGAATGGTGGCAGTGGTCGGAGCCATGGGCAAATCACTTAACCATGCTGACGCGGCTTGTTCGATGATGTGGCCGCAGGAGCAGCGTGGTTAGTTGGTAGATTGCTTCAGGAGGCCGCGAGGAAGGTGGCACAAATGCCGACTTCAGGGCCAACGCACCAGCAGCGGCCGGCGCAGAAGATGACCAGGCATATCATTGACGTCATCCTAGGGGCCAGGCCACCGACGAGGAAGGTGTAATCGAGGAGGGAGCGAATGAGTACAGGAGGCCACTACAACGGTGTGGGTCGAGGTATGATCGAAGGCGAACCAAGGTCGTAAATGAGGTTTCTGAGAACAAGTGATTGGTGCACAGCGCACGGGGCTGAGGCGGCGCAACAAGCGGTTAGAGCAGGGCCTTGGGGCAAAAAAAGATGCGAGGGTAAGATTGCACGGCGACAAAATGAATGAGACGCTGAGAGTGCCGGTAGTACAACAGTTGAGAGAGGGAGAGGGGGAAGCGGCTTTATAGTTGCGCAAGCCGGCTAATACCCCACCGTAGCGATGCCTAATCGGGGGTGGTGCGAAGGGCAGCGCACCGGCAACAATCCTTACTCTTCAAGTATCTAACTCCTCAGGGCCATGACGGAAGCTATTTTGTTCTTCCCCTAGTACCCCCAACGGAGCATGAAATACAATTTCAAGAGCATGGAAAGGCCATCCCTAACTCTGTGAAGGCCACTTTATATGCCTATCCGCTCAGGACGGTCGATCAATCTTGCTCTTTGATCCAGTTCTCTATACTCGGCAGCGGAATATCAAGTCCCAGCTGCGGTTTGGAGCCAATTAGCGAAGTCGCCTCCACAAGGCTGCCAAAGCAGTTATATTTTGCCAAATGGAAGACAAAAAGGATCTACTTACATCCCCAGCTCGTACAATCTCTGGATCCCCGCCATCATATCCATCCTCATTGACGAACGCAAACGTCTCGGCACACTCCATACGGATAGCTGCGTCTTCTTCGAAAGTTGTCCTCCTGATGGACTACTTGACGCCGTTGACTATTTCCTAGGTCCTTACTAAGTTACTAAGAGAGATTATTTTATGATAAGCTAATAGTGATTTTGCCAATTAGGACAGAAGTCACGAGTGCGTGGATGAATGGTCCGGGGTTGGTCTCGGCCCAGCGTTACAGGGTAAGGAAGGCTTCTATATCTGGCTGACTCCGCCAGGCAATAGGATCGAACCTCTCAGTGATAGGGACAGTGCCGGCTATCTTGTCCCTCCAATATAGCGTATATGCTATTCAGCAGGCCCCTTACTAGAGGTAGGAAGCCCATCTGACACTAAATCATGAACGAGAAGCATCTCAGTGATCATAATACTGCTGAAGTCGTCACCGAGGAGGTCCGGACCGATATCCATCGCGTTTGAAGTCACAACTTTTGGCTATAGAAGAGGGAAATTGTCGCGAGAGCGCAATTTCATTAATGAGCCGCCTGTCCTCGATCTATATCATCAACAGCTTACTCTCCGCTACATCTGGCCTAAGTGTGCGCCACACAAGCCCGGGTGGACTGTTGGGATCACTGTACTTCCTTTTAGCCAAGCTCCCCCGCTGCTGCCAACGCCGACCTAACAAAGCTCTCCAAACACTTGACCTTTGCCGTCGCATTCCTAATGCCCTTTGCTTTCGCAAGCTCATGCTTGTACACCCACGCGTTGATCGACTGGTCGTCCCCGAGGTCTTTTCCTGCCGCTTAGGGTCTAGCGCAAGCGCTATGAACGTGGTCCAGAAGTCGGTTACGGCAAAGGTGGCGGTTCGCATCAGTGAAAGCCGCCGAGAGGGTGGCGTGGTCATCGAAATCTACAGCGACCATTTCTACACCCTTAACAGAGAGGGCCTTAAAGGCGATGGAGGAGGGTTTGCGTATCGGGCCATGGACGCGCTATGAGGGAGAGGCGGAGAGGAAGGCCCGCCCGACGGAGCCACCTTGAGAGCCTATTGCGCCGAGGACAACGATGAGGGGTTTGGGTTGAGATGTGGAGGAAGACATGATCGGGTGAGAGGTTCTACAAATGTAAAGATAGAATCTGAAATGGTGAAGGGACCTTCTGTGGAAGATTGATGACACAAGTGCGATACACGGAGCAATTTCTGCTTTGTAAGAGAATAATTGGGAAACAAGTGATCTACGTAGATTCACGTGAATGCTAGGCTATCTTGCGTAGCAAGCATGACGCGCTCAAGCATTCATCAGCACTTAATCAGGTCGCCCTAGATAAGCGATGAATTGTGGTCGTAACAAATGTTTCATTGGACCCAAACACGTTCTCCTGAATCGACGCAAATTGAAGCGAGAACTTGCGCGATAATTCTGTATCGTCCGAAATAGGAACGCACAAGTATTCATGCTATGTGGTTGGACAAATTGTGTTCGCAATACTGGTAAAACGGCAGGTTGAAGAGCCGAGCTTGATCGAAGCTGTCACCTTTTCCTCCACGAATCGAGTATATCGATCGACACGTCGATTGTTGTCCCTGCAAGCGAACTTATGTCAAATCTTCCGGCGAGGCGTGCACCTCGAATCTAACTCCATGATGCCAGGATTAACCGAGCACCTTTGGTCGCAGAGCCAGGTATCTTCTGATATGCAAGACCACTCCAGAGGGCCTTCAGCAGCGGCAAAAAAGATGATACGTGAAGATGCAGAGGCATAGTGGGGACAGCAGTCATCATATACCCCAATATTACCGTTGGCCAGAGTCTCATTTCGTGCAGCATCTCTCAGCCAATCCTAGACCCTCAACTTTATGGCAGGCACGAGTCTGGTGCCAATCACCGCCTTTTCGTTCCTCGGTTTCAAATCTTTCTCGATACACTTCTTCCATGCCCAAGGCACGGCCACACACACAGGCGGAATGTCTTAACGTTGAGACTAGGGGCGTGCCACGCAGGAAGTGTGGGCTATTGTGCAGTTCCGCAAGTCCACTCCTCTGCTCGCTCACCTAGCCAGTATCCATCTGCCCACCCGTCGTCGGAGATGCGTAAGATCTGAAGCATCTCACCACGGTCGAGCGTGAACTCGTCTGTTTCACGCGGCTTGTGTGGCCACAGGACTGAAGGCCCAGGAGTTTGTGTGTAGGAATTCCTTCGAAATACCGTCTCAAGAGTGGAGTAGAAACCGAGGGCGGTCATCGGCGGGAGTGAAGGATGGTACGGACCGTTGCCATGGAGGTGGGAACTGTGGTGAGCTTGGTCTGCTGGAGGCAGGAGAACACGTAAACGAAGGTGACGTGCGCCATGATGTTGCCTTCCGCCGTTGATATGGAGGAGCAAGCGATACTGGAGTTGATGTAAGCCATGAGGTAAAACCAAGAGGATCAACTAGCTGTGGAGCGATGAATTCCGGCACGCTACAACGACTGCCACAGATGGGATACTCTTTTAGCAATCTTGTCTTCTCATTGCCGGTCGATGATGAATGGCGCTTGGACGAGAATGTGAATGAGCCATGTTGCTTCTCTTGCTGAGTCCAGATATTTTTGATCTATGCTGCATCTTCGGCGCTCATGCCTGCGTATCTGTGTGTGGCGGAACTTTTGCCGTTTTGATCTGTCTTCGCCATGAGGATCTCGTAAGCTAGTCCGACATGCTAGCATTTGATCCTAGAGCTGTCGCCCGCTTTGTCGGGATGACATTTGAGCGCCATCTTGCGGAAGGCTTTTGCGATAGTTGCGTTGTCCGCATCTGGGGGAACATCGAGGATGCGGCTCGGATCCATGACGAGGATGATATTCAATACTCAGCGATGCGGTATCTAGAAAATTTGTCGCCGGCAGGACTGTTGGATTGCTAGCACAGGAAGTGTGAAGGAGCAAAGAAATGTTTACGCAGGAAGAAACACATTTAGAGTTGTGGGGTTCAGGCAGAAGAACTCAAAGGACCCTTAGAGTGATCCATGGAAATTAGTGTACCAGACGGTCCCGTACCACGCCTGCGCGAAGACTATCCACCAATTCGGAGCCGTAAACCACTGGTCATTGCTCACTTTCAGGGAGGTTGTGCGCGGATAAAGAAAGCGGTCTCGCAGAGGTTCCCCAAATCCACTGAAAAGTGCTTGAAAATAGCGAAGCAGTCAAGATATTGGATAAATGTGACTTTAGCGCTCTAAAGCGAGCTCTATCATTTTCTTGCGGTGTGCAAACAGTAGTCAAACGAGATAATAATGCATGGTGGTATCATTAGCAAACGAGAGCCCCGGTCTTTGAACCCAGTGCCAAAAACGCCCCTATTGAAAAAGGAAACATACTTCGAGGCATACATGTCCGTTAAATAGTCATTCTAAATTCGTGCCCCAGCCACCTCTTTCTCTGCCGCTTTGTTATTAGAAAAGGAGCAGCGGGAAGCTGCTGGAGGATCAGGCACCGGGTTCTACTACTGGAGTGGGCGATGCGGTAGCGAGGTCGGCACAGACGCGACATTAGAAGTCCTTGAAAGCGTCTTCCCACTGCTCTCGTAACTGGGGTGTATATCTTCCGCGACCACCTTCGCTTTCTTCTCCTTCAATTGGATCGGGATAGTCGTCGAAATTGCCCGCATCTCCAGCCCATTCCACTCTTGGAATAATCGGCCCTCGTCTCTTCTTCCAGTATATGGCTTCCCAGTCTATGCCATCGAAGAAGTGATGATCCCTGACTCGAGCACTGCCGCCTGCGATGTGACCAAGCCTCTGGGAGGGATCCGTCTTGCAGAGCGCAAGGATGAATGACCTTGCAGAGCTTGGGATGTGAAATGAGTGCGATGATGATGGGAAACGTATGTGGCCAGCCACTATCTGCTCGTAGATCCGCATAGGGTTTTGGTCCCAGAAAGGCGGCTGGCCAATCAGCATCTCGTAGACAAGGATGCCCAGGGCCCACCAATCCACCGCGGTACCGTGTCCACAGTTGCGAATGACTTCTGGAGCGAGATATTCAGGAGTGCCACAGAGGGTGTACGTCACTCCAGCGCCATGCGGATCTTCACCTTCAGGCAGAGGTAGGTCTTCAGGCGGGTCAGGTGGTGGTGGAAGGTACTTGGCGAATCCAAAATCGACAAGTTTGAGGTGCCCGTCAGCATCCAGGAGAATATTTTCGGGTTTGAGATCTCGGTAGGCGACATGCTGCACATCGTGGAGGTACGAAAGGATCAGGGTAATTTCGGCAGCGTAGAATTGGACTGTCGAGACGGGGAACCGACGGGCACGCCTGAGGTAGGAGAATATTTCTCCACCAGGGGTGTAATCGAGCTATGAGGTTCATGAGTTGGCGTAACCAAGCTTGAAGAACGTAGCACTGAGGCACAGGCTCAAGGGCTTTCGCTAGTAGATAAGGGGGGGGAAGG
>Ga0335075_10003292_pt1 | contig 25664 bp, 11 predicted proteins | sample Lox_Sample_24_FD_206723 | JGI IMG/M metagenome (GOLD analysis project Ga0335075, IMG submission 206723) | Soil microbial communities from Loxahatchee National Wildlife Refuge, Florida, United States - Lox_Sample_2.4 | ecosystem: Environmental > Terrestrial > Soil > Wetlands | place: USA...
GAAACGCCGCCGCGGACTCACCGGCATAAAACGCCTGAGCCGACATCGCCTCCTGCTCGGCCTGACCGATCGTCGAGCGCATCAACCCCGACTTGGCGCCAAACGCCGACTCCGAAGCCACCAACTGTGGAATATGCGCATCAAGAAAGCTCACGGCTTTTACCTCTCGATCGAGATGTGGGATTCATTATCAGTCACCCGCGATCAGTACGACGATGCCGCAGCGGCATCACCGGTGGCGTAACTGATACCGGCCTCACTCACGCCGACGCCCGAGCGGCCCAACTCTTCCGCCCCCTGCGCGGCTACCGCGGTGTGTTCGTTGCCGGCGAAGCTAAACCCGGCCGCGGCTTGTAACGACACCGGGTCAGCGGCCGGCGGTACCACCGCGGTAATCAACGGCGCCGCATCGGCCTGCGCGGCCGCCAGCCGCGCGGTCAGCGCCTGCACCGCGGCGCCGGCGTCGGCCAAAGCCTGAGGAACCACCCGTAACGTCATCTCAGTTACCCCTCACGAGGAGACCGTCAATCAGACCCTGCGCGCAGGGTAGCTCCGACGCTCGCGTGACGCGGATGATTCGCAAAACTTATTGCAGGTTTTTCGCAGGTACGGCTGGTGCTGTGTGCGCGATACTGAATCGTGGTCGCGTCATACACCCGTCGAGACGAACTAGTGAGGACATGAGCCCAAAGTCAGATATCGGCGATGCAGTCTCGACGCATGGGTCTCGCGCCGCCGTATCGCTCGCATTGCAATTAACCGAAGTTGGCAAAACCTACGGTTCCGGGGCGACACGGGTGGTCGCTCTGCATGAGGTCAACCTGGGAGTCCGCGCCGGCGAATTTGTGGTACTGCTCGGCCCATCGGGATCAGGAAAGACCACGCTGCTCAACATTATCGGCGGAATCGAGCAGCCAACCGAAGGAGCAGTCGAGGTCAACGGCCAGAACATCGCCAAGCTCAGCCACAAACTGCAGACGCAATATCGCCGCCACCACGTGGGTTTCGTCTTCCAGTTCTTCAACCTTGTGCCCACATTGACGGCGCGCGAAAATGTCGAACTCCTCGCAGAGCTGACCGGACCCGACGCGCAGTCACGCAGTCGTGCCGCATTGGAGCGGGTGGGCGTCGGTGAGGTAGCCGACCGCTTCCCCGCACAACTTTCGGGTGGCCAGCAACAGCGAGTGGCGATCGCCCGAGCGATCGTCAAGCGGCCCCCTCTCTTGCTCTGCGATGAACCGACCGGAAGCCTCGATTTGGTAACCGGCCGACAGGTCTTGGCCGCGCTGAGCGACTTGGCTCGAAACAGTCAGCAGACAGTCATTGTGGTGACCCATAACTCGGAGATATCCCGTATGGCGGATCGGGTGTTGTGGCTACATTCGGGCGCAATCAGCAAGTCCGAGGTGATCAAGACTCCCGTTGACGCATCGGAATTGGACTGGTGAGTCGCGCGCTGCGCCGCAAAGTGCGTCGTGACGTATGGCGGGAACGGTGGCGCTTCGGGGCGATCGCGGTAATCATGGCCATCGGCGTAGCCGTATTCGTCGCCGCCACCGATGGCTACCGCAATCTCGATCAATCCTTCGACCGGTCCTACACCGCCCAACGGCTGCCGGATGCAATCCTTTCCGGGCCCGGTGCGGCCGGACTGCGCGACACCGTCGCCAAGATGCCAGGCAGGCCGCTGGTCGAGGTCCGCCATCAAGCCGACGTCGGCATACGGGTGAACGGACATGCTATATACGGCCGCGCTGTCGGCATACCGGCTTCCCGGCAGCCCACTGTGTCGTTGCTTGACATACGGACGGGCGCCCTGCCTCACGTCGGGCAGCTGGTGATCGAGCAGCACATCGCCGACCATTATCATCTTCATCTCGGAGATACCGTCGAGCTGTTGGGACGGCAAGGCTGGCAGCCCTTCACGGTCGCGGGCTCAGCTCTGTCTACCGAATACCTTTGGCCCGCGCGCTCCCCCCAGGAGATCCTCACCACCCCTGAGGATTTCGGGGTGGTGTTCTTGCCCGACGAGGAACTACAGCGTGCGCTGCCGCAGGCGAGCGAACAGATCGCGGTCTACGCGCGTGACCGCGCCGCGGCAGACGCCCTGACCGCTGCGGTCGGCGAGCTCGCACGGAATGCCGGGCTGCAGTTCGTCCCTCGCGAGCAGCAGCCGTCATACCACACCTTGCGGGACGACGTCATGCAGTTCGGCAGCCTCGCCGGATTCTTGCCGTGGCTGTTCCTGGCGGCTGTCGTACTCGGCACATATGTGCTGCTGTCGCGGATTGTCGCAGCTCAGCGTGCCATCATCGGAACCCTGATAGCCAACGGTGTCTCCGCGGGCGCAATCCGCAGACACTACCTGGGACACGGCCTCGCCTGTGCCGCAGTGGGAACACTGCCGGGGCTACTCGGCGGTTACTTCCTGGGACAATGGATCACGACCAAGTACACGGAGGCCATCGCACTGCCGATGCACCTCACATCGGTGCATGCACTCACCTACCTCCTCGCTGCCGTCGCCGCCGTCACCGTCGCACTGTTGGCCGCGGTGGCACCGGCCGAGACCGCCGCCAGAATGCAGCCCGCGGAAGCCATGCGCGTTACCCCGCCCATGGACGGTGGCCGTCGCAGCATCATGGAACGTGTATTGCCGCTGCTTGAACGCATCCCGGCGCGGTGGCGGATGACGCTGCGGGCCTTAATCCGGAATCGTCGGCGAACAGCCTTCACGGCGGTCGGCGTGGCAGTGTCGGTCATCTTGGTGATGGTGTTCGCCGGCATGCGCGACACACTTCCCGGCATGGTGCACAGGCAATTTGGCGAGATTGAGCGGCAAAACGGGGAAGTCTTGCTGTCCGGCTCGGCCGACACGGTCTTGGACAAGCTGCGCGCAGATCCCGACATCGCCGCGGCCGAAGCCTTCAGCTCTTACGGCGTCACTGCTTCATCTGGTGCGCACCGATACCAAACCTTGTTGATCGGGCTGGCACCACAGAGCCAAATGCACGCATTTCCAGCGGAATCGGGAGCTGACCGACTGCCCGACGATGGGGTCCTGCTAGGAGTAGGCCTGCGTGACATGCTGTCAGTTTCGTTGGGGGACCGCATCAATGTCGTGATGCCGCAGTCTGGATTCCGACTCACCGAACGAGTCGCGGGATTCGTCGACGAACCGTTCTCACCGGTCGTTTACATCTCGCTGAACCACCTCCGAGCACAGGCGGATTCGCCGCCGGTCAATGGTGTACTGGTCAAGCTGAGGCCGCGAGCCGACGGGCGAGCTGCCGGCGACCGGATAGCAGCAATACCGGGAGTGGTGGCGTACCGGTCGACGACGTCGCTGGCATCGACCATGCGGCACGCGTTCAGCCTCTACGACACTCTGGTCAACATCATGCTTGTGTTCGCCGCCGTCATGGCGGCCGCCATGTTGTATAACGCGATGTCTGCCAACATATCCGAACGGCTCGGCGAGCTCGGCGCACTGCATGCTGAGGGCATGGGTGCCGGCATGCTCTCCCGATTGATCGCCACCGAGAACTTCAGCCTCGTCCTTATCGCGGTTCCATTCGGCGTGGTGGGAGGGGTACTGCTCGCGGAGCGTCTGCTGTCCACTTATCACAGTCTCGGCTACCATCTGCGACTCGAGATGCAGGCGACAACACCTGTGCTGGTGGCATGCGCCATTCTCCTAGCCGCCGCGTTGGCCCAAATACCAATTGTGCGGCGGATTTACGGCATCGGTCTGGCGCGGATCGTGCGAGAACGTTCCTGGTGAAACAGCAGGATATCGGCTAGGTAAGCGACAAGCTGGGCCGTATGGGCAGCGAGATAAAAATGGTCGCCGGGAAAAGGCCGCACATGCCAGTCGGCTCGTGTGTAGGCGGCCCATGCCGTGCAACGCGACGCGCTCACTTCCGGATCTGATTCGCCGTACATGATGTGGATTGGGCACGACACTTGCGGGTTCGGCTCATCCCGATAGCGTTCGACCAGGCGATGGTCGTCTCTGATAATGGGCAGGAACATCCGTCGCAGTTCGGGCACCGCAAGCACCTCACGGCTACGGACGTCCAGTTCGCTGATGTGCCGAACCAGGTCATCGTCAGAAGCGCGATGCCAGGCCTGCTCGGTGCCGAAGTGCGGTGCCTCCGCTCCAGACATGACCAATGCGGTCACCGAAATTCCGGACTGTTCAAGCGATCTGACGGCCTCGAACGCGACGTAACTACCCATCGAATGGCCGAATATCACGACCGAACCTGACGATTGGATGATCGGCGCTAGCTCGGTGGCGCAATCCGATGCCAGGTCTACCAATGTATCCGGTGCGGGTTCGCCGAACAACTGGTCCCGCCCTGGGTAGGTGACGCCGTAGAGGTCGACCCCGGCCGGGAGTTCCCGACACCATGAGGAGTAGAACCGGGGACTGGCGCCCGCGTGCGGGAAGACGACGATAGCGCGGTTGCGCGCTGACGAGCGCGACAGCGCCTGGACGCGGGGACTCATTGAGCGACCAATTGCGAAGCCGAGACGCGTACCGGCGGTTGTGGCTCGATCAACGTCACCGGCCCCATTGCTGAGGTGAAATCCGACCACAATCGGGTCGCACGAACGAACCTCTGCGACATGATGGTGCGGGCGCGGTCGATCGACTCGATGAAGTCGGATGCTGCCAGCCGAACCGCGTCCGGCCACAACTCGTTTCGCACCTGCGCGGTGGTCGGTTCGAAGTCGATCCCGACCGGTTCGGCGATTTGCACATCTGTCGCCGCGGCTTCCACGTGCGGTCGCGGATGCCACCGAGTCGACCCATGGGTGTGAGCAAGGACCAGTTCTCCGGCATCGGATCCGACGGTGATGGTGTGCATCAGCCTCGCGTGGTTGTCGGGGTCGTTGGCGCACAGTTCGTTTTGTATCAGCAGGTCGACGGTCACGTCGCCGCCGAGCACCATTCGGCCGGCGACAAATGAGCTCTCCGTGCTTTCCGCTTCTTTGAACGGTTGCGGCACCATGATCCGCGCCGGCGTCAGCGGGCCGACGACCGCACCGAGAATGGTGAACAAGGGATAGGCGACGTGGATCGACGAACGGGCATGGACGTAGCGGATCCGCGCAATCTTGTCAAGAGCCCTCGCAGCACAGATGAATTGGCGCATCGACGCGACGCGACTATAGAAGTCGTTCACAGCGTAGAGCGTGGAATTCGCCTTCGCGATACGCAATAGGGACAGAATCTCGTCGGCGTGCACGGGTTGCTCCTGCATCACGTGGACGCCGCGGGAAAGCAACTGCTCGCAGATCTGCGTACCTTCTCCGCCCACCACCCCCGAGCGCACCACCACAAACGCGACGTCGACAGGCGGGAGGCCGTCCAGACCCGTATACAGCGAGACACCGAGACGGTCCGCCAGCTTCGCCGACACCGCTGACCCGGTGGAGACCAGTCCGACCAACTCGACCGGTGAATGCGGTGCCGCCAGGGCCTCGGCGTAGACCGCACCGAAGGTCGCTCCGACCACAATTGCCCGCAGGCGCGCGGTCACAGCGAGCCTTCCTCGATCACCGCCGAGTCATCGACAAGCGATACCTTCGCCTCGGGCACGGCTTCGGTCAAAAACTCCAGCGTCCGCCGCGGCTCATCGATGCTCCAGAACGCCCTCGCGCCCGCCGGCATGCCTACGACGTGTTCGGCGGCGAAGGCCGCCAACGCTCCGGTGATGCGGTAGCTGTCCGGACAGGTGAACGCAACGGTCGTCGAGCCGACGTCGCCGTGCGCGCTGGCGACGATCGCGAAATACGGTTGGCGGCCGAACAGGTCCAGTTTGGCCGCCGCCAGCACATCACGCAGGTCGGCTTGGGCATGTGGCCGTTCGCCGTCGACCGCCAGTAGCTGCATCGCCCGCGTCGTGTGTACACCGTCGAATACGTTCATCCACCAGACATTGCCTATCCCGAGATATCCTGCTACCGCGACGGTCTCGGCATCGAGGTGTGGGTGCGCTGTGGCCGAGTCCGGAAAGTACTGTGTCGGAGCTGGTTTGCACTCAGCGCGGCTGACGCGCCGGATAACCCCGTCGCGCAGTGCAGCACCCGGGTAGCTGTGGGTGTCGTGCAGGCTGGCGACATACTCGAGCACCGATGCCGGCGTCAAATGCTGAAGTCCACCACACCATGCGGTGACGCCGTCGATCTGGTCGGATCGGTGAAGTGCAAGCACACGAAGCAGCAATCCGGAAAGCCCCGGCTGCAAACCCGCCTGCAGCACGACGGGAACGCCCGTGCCCGCCGTCGCGAGCCGGTCGAGCAGCGCGTGGTCACCGCCCGGATCGACATAGGGCACCCCGGCGGCGATGGCAGCGCCGGCCACCTCTGCGCTGAGCCATTGTGACGGTCCAGCGCAGTTGATTACGACATCGCAATGCGTGACCGCGGCGGCTACGGCAGACGTGTCGGCAGCGTCGAGCCGCGCGATCTCGACATCGGCCTGGACAGCCGACGCCACCTCGCGCAGCCGTGCCTCATCACGTCCGGCGATCACGAGGGATACGTCGCCGCGTCGGGTCAGGACGTCGAGGCAACTTGCCCCGACCGCTCCGGTGCCGCCGAACAGCAACACACTTTGCACGTGGTTCACGAATCTCTGGTCCAGGAGTCCACCAGCAGCTTGGCGACGGACTGTGCATTTTGACCAGTCAGACAATCGAAATGGTTGCCGTCGATATTGCTGATGTTCAACTCACCCAGGCAGTAGTCCGCCCAGAACGCCGTCATGTCTTCCTGCAGCGTCGGCAGGAAATGGCTGTCGCCCCGTTGCCGCAGGAAGTGGATGTCGCCCAGGAACGGCTCGGCCGCCCCGTGCACCACCGCCCGCAAGCTGTGCACGAAGATCGACCGCAGTTCGATGAGCGATTCGACGTCCCACGATTCACCCAGAACGCCCGATTCCGCCAACAGCTTCAGCCGTGGCTCCCCGGGTTCCGCACTCCGCTCAAGGCAAGCCGCAAGCACGGGTTCCGCGGCGCTGCGCAGGGCACCGGCCGGAATCACGTCGACGTAGCGCGTCCTGGCCCGCGTGAACGCACCGCGAACCGCATCGTCGTCAACCTGCATCCCGAGAGCACTGGGTGCAACACCCATGATCTGAGCGAAGCAGTAGTCGAGAATGTCATCGTCTTCGACGTCCATCGGTACCCGGTAGGAGCTGACAACGGTCACGGTGCCGACGATGATGCCGGCCTCTTCCAGACACTTCGCGATCTCGGCTGCCAGCAGACCGCCCATGCAGTAACCGAGCAGATGAACCTTGCGGGGCGCCAGGGCGACAATCGGGGCGCTATAGCGTGCCGCCAATGTGGTGAATAACTCTGCCGGTGCGATCTGAGAGTAGCCATCCCCGGGAACCCTATGCAACCCATACAAATCCGGGACGCCATCCCCCGCCGTCCGCAAATGAGGGACTAACTGCTGGTAGGGAGCCAGTCCCCCGCTTCCGTCGTGCACGCACACCACGATCTCGGTGTCCGAATTAAAACCTTGGCCCGCACCGAGATACACCAGCGGCGAGCTGACCGCGGCGGCATCGCTGCCGAACGGGCTCGGCCTGGATTCCGGCGCGGGCCGCTGCACCGCCTCGGCGGCTCCCGCCAGGGTGGGGTTGGCGACCATCGCACGGAGCAGATCGTCCCAGGCCTGCCCGGCCGCTTCGGCGATCTCGCGGCGAATCCGGCCGATAGCCTGGGCCATCAGCAGAGAGTCGCCGCCCAGGGCGAAAAAGTCCGATGTCGGCGAAAACGATTGGCTTGACTCCAGCCCCAGCACCGAAGCCCAGATTGCGGCGATGCGGGATTGCATCGCGTCCAGGGCGCCCGGCCGCCCGGCGCCATCACGGCCACTGACCCGGGCCGCGGACCGAAGCGACTCGAGTTCGGCTGTCACCGCCGTCCGGTCGACCTTGCCATTGGCTGTCAGCGGCAACACCGGCAGGCAGATAAGTTGTTGTGGAATCATGTAACTCGGCAAGAGCTGATGGGCGCGCTCGGTCAGCTCCGCGGGCCGGAGCGTTTGCGCGGTGGATGCGGAATCACACCAGAACACATGCTGGCCGAGCAGCCCCAGCTGGTGATCGGGCGGCGGGAAACTCTGCACGTCGCCGAACGGTGATCGCGCGAGTGCGTTACGCCACTGCGCGTAGGTGAAAAATGCCGAGTTCGTCCCCGCACGCGCGTCGGTGAACCCGTGCAGACCCTCCTTGAATTCCATCGAGATCATCAACGGATGGTTGACCGCGGTGGCGTCGATGAAGACCAGCGAGCCCTCTGGCGCCAGTAAACGATTCAGCATGGCGAGGGTGTCATCGATGTTGACCGCGTTGTGCAGCACATTGGCGCAGACGACGACATCGAACGAGCATGAGGCAAAGCCCTGCTCCGCGGGCGGCCGATTGATGTCGAATATTCGGTAGTCGATGAAGTCGTGGTCGGCGAACAGCTGGCGGGCCTGAGCGAGGAAGAAGTTCGAAACGTCGGTGAACGTGTAGTGCGCCTGGTAGGCGCCCAGCGCGGCAATCAGGCCCGCGCTGGTGCCACCGACACCGGCCCCGACCTCCAAGACCCGCAGCGGTCGTTGTGGAGTTGCCCGCCGCGCACGCGCCGAGATGCCGGATACCACCAGCCGGTTGGTGTATTTGCTGACCAGGTTGTCGCGGTAAGCGGCCGTGGCGATGTCCACGGTCCCCTCCGGGAAGAACAACGCGAGCGGATCGGCGGTGCCCGCCAGTAGGCCCGGCAGGTTCTGGATGCATTCGCCCACATAAGCCAACAACTCGTCGCCGTAGTCGATGGCTGCGGCCAACTCGCGCACCCGCTGCCACTGCGCGACACAGTCCGAAAGTTCGTGCAGTTCGGTTAGTTCCACGCTCGGCCCTGGATGCATCGTCATCCGGCCCTCGTCGACGAGCACGTCAAGCCAGCGGCCGAATAAGCGCTCTAACCGGTTCGGCAGCGATAATCGACGAGCCAGTTCGTCTTTCGCGATCCGTTCGCCCGGGTGTTCCGCGGTGCCCAGCGCCGCGCACATACTGTTCAGCGCGGCCTCGCGCGCGGCGGAGGCGAATCGGAGCAGTTTCCCGTTATCAAGATCGGCGGTCTGATGTCGATGCGCTTCTTCGATAGCACGGCGGACCACCGCGGTGCTGCAACGGCGTTCGGATTTTTCATCGTCATCCGCGGCATCGGGGACTACCGCAGCAACGATGAGCCGATCGTGCGGCGCCTGGCCGATCGCGACGCTCATCGCGGCCTGCACTCCGGGGAGGCTGCACAGTGCCGAATCCACTTCCGCTAATTCGATTCGGTGACCGCGTATCTTGACCTGGTCGTCTCGACGGCCGAGCAATTCGATCACGCCTTCGTCGGTGAGTCGACCGTAATCACCGGTTCGGTACAGCCGCTCGCAGGAGACTGGATGCTCGATGAACGCCGCTGCGGTGCGTGTCGGATCGCCGAGATAGCCCTGTGCGAGACCCACTCCGCCGATGTGTATCTCACCCACCTGCCACGGTGCCGCCGGTTCGCCACGGTGGGTCAGGACATGGACACTTTGGTTGCGCATTGCGGTCCCGTACGGGACGCTGCGCGCATATCGGCGTGCGCTAAGCGGATAACAGATCGACCAGATCGCTGCTTCGGTCGCGCCGCCGAGGCTGAGCATCGAAGCCCCCGGCGCCAACGATGCGATTTGCTTGGGCTGGGACACCGGAATCCAGTCGCCCGACAACATGATCTGCCTTAACGTTGGTAGCGTTTCCCGATCGCCGGCATAGTCCAGCAGAAGTTGCATCTGCGCTGGAACAGAATTCCAGACGGTGACGTGGTGCGTCGAGATGGCGTCGAGCCACGCTTCCGGATCGTTGCGCGCGCCAACTTTGGGGAACACGATGGCGCCGCCGGTGGCGAGGATCCCAAAGATGTTGTAGACCGACAGATCGAACGTGTGTTGCGACACGGCGAGCACCGAGTCAGTCGCGCAGATGTTCAGCCGATCGTTGACATCGTCGATGGTGTTCATCGCGGCACGGTGACTTACCATGACGCCCTTTGGTGTTCCGGTGGACCCGGACGTGAAGATCACGTAGGCCGTCTCATCCGGCCTCGGCGGCGTGCCCACGGCTGCAGCCACCGCGGTGCGTGGGAGCCAGGCCGCCGGATCGGCGAGCAAGTCATCGACCCGTCCGCCCGGTTCGCACAAGACAGCCAGCGAACACTGTTGGGTGATCTGCGCTATCCGGTGGTCCGGCCACGTCACGTCGAGCGGCACGTAGGCGGCACCGGCCAGCACGGTGCCCAGGATCGCCGCGACCTGGCTTGCGCCCTCCTGCAAGCGGATTCCGACGTAGTCGCCAGTAGCGACACCGGCGGCCGACAACTCGGCGGCGACCGAACGGGCAGCGGCGAGCAAGTCGCCGTAGGTGGTGGACCGATCACCGTGCCAGATCGCCACCGCTTTCGGAGCCTGCGCTGCATGGTGCAGGAACCCCGAATGGATCAGTGCGGATTCGCTGCTCGGCGGTCCCTGCACCCGGGTGAGTTCGGGGGCGGCCACCGGTAGCAAGGGACGATCCCAGGCCAGCGGGTCGTTGCTCAGTGCCTCGAGGGCGCGGCGGAAGTCGGCAAATGCGCGGTCGAGGACCTCGGCGCTGATCACCCGGTCGCGGGTGTCCCAATTGACCTCGCACGCACCGTCGATTTCGAATACCTGGCAATCCAGCAGCACCTGCGGCGTTTGGCTCAGTCCCCGGCCCGATATCGGGCGCAGGAACGACGCATCGGGGCCCAGGTTGCCGCCCGTCGAGCCGAGCGTCGAGGTGAGCACCACGGGCGAGTGCTCGCCCCGGTTTTCGTCACTTCGCGCAAGCATGCGCGCGACGTCGACGCCACTGACGGTCGCATGGTCCATGTCATCGAAGAGCCGCCCGCCGATCACTCGCAGGAGCTCAGCGAACGTGCGCCGACCACGGACGTCGACCTCCAACAAGCTGGTGCCGGTGAAGTCCCCGACCAGTCGACCGACCTCCGGGGTGAAGGGTTGGCGCGCCATCGTCGTCAACGTCAGCAGGAAATGGTCACGATCACCGTACCGCCCGATGACGGTGCTGAAGGCCGCAGTGATCGCCACACTGGCGGTGGCGCCACGCTCTGTCGCGCAGCGGCTGAACGCGGCGAACTGGTTGGCCGGCAGCCGCATTGACCGCCGCGAGAAGGTGGGAGCGGCTACAGAAGCATCAGTCGCCGACCCGGTCTGGTCGGCCGGCAGCAGCGGCAACGAAATGGGCGGCGGAAGCTGACCGAGCCGGGCTCGCCAGTAGTCCAAGTCTCGTTGTCGACGAAGGGATCCGGCAACCGAGTTTCGCTGGCGAGTGAGGTTCAGCAGGTACTCGCGGAAGCTGAAATCGACTGCGGGAGGCGAATGCTCCGGATCGAGCAAGCACTGCCCGAAATCGGTCATCAGGATGAAGATGCTGACGAAATCGGCGATCAGCAGATCAACCGAAACATGCAGCACGGTGTCTTCCGGGCCGATCGTCACCGCGATGTCGTACATCGGTCCTTCGCCCAGCGGGTAGGTGCGGTTCCTCAGCTCGTCCGCGATGCGCGCCCGCTTGCGGGCGATGTACTGACTGTCGGAACTTTCGTGGACCGCCAAGCCTTCGGAAAGCTCGGGGCCGAGGTCGGGACGGATGATCTGATAGCCGTCGGGGTGCACGACACAGCGCAACATATCATGCGCGTCAACGACTTTGCGCCACGCCGACCGATACTGATCGGCGTCGGGTGTCGCCACGGTGTGGTCGACGGCGAACTCCGCATACCCGTGACAGCCGACGCCGCCCCAGCGGAACGCCGATGTGCGCCCGACCGAATATGCCGCCTGCACATCGGTGAGCGGAAACGGCTCGAACCTGTCCTGCGGCGCCCGCAGCACCTCCGTCTCCCGTGTCAGCTCCGCGATGACGTCGGCCTTGGCCGCGGCCAGTTGTGCTTTCAGATCCGCGCCCAAGACGCCTTGCGGCGCCCGGAAGCGCAGGTTCTCACCGTCGACCCACAGCTGCACGCCGATGCCGCGCACCTGATCGATCAGCTCGGCCGCGGTCACAACACACCCTCCTCCATGGCCGAATCAGTGGTCGTGTCTTTCTCAGCGGCGATTGTTCTGAGTTTTCCCAGTTCTTCCGCAAACTGCCCGATCATCGGGTTCTCGAACAACAACCGCAGCGTCGCTGAGGCGGACACCTCCCGGCCAATCTGCTCCACTACTCGGGTCGCGGTGACCGAGTCGCCGCCGAGCTGAAAGAAGTTGTCGCGCGGCTCGACCCGCGACAGGCCGAGGGCTGTTGCGCAGATCCTCAGGATGCGCTCATCCGGCTCTGCGGCACACGCGGGTGAAGCGACCGCACCGAGCATGGCGTCGACCATCATGTCGAGGTTGCGCCTTGCAATATCCGGGGAAATCGCCTGCGTGACAAAGTCCCACGACAACGACAGCGATCCGGCTTTCTCCCACATCTGGAAGTCCAGCACCGTCTGTGGTGTCTGGGAGAGGCCGAACACCAATTCGCCGAATTCGAACGATATTCTGGTGGACGTATCAATCAGTCCGAGTCCACTGGTGAAGACCACTGGGAATACCGCGGCTGCCGGCTGGCCGTGATGGCGCAGCAGTTCGCGCTGCAGCCATACCGCGTCCGCGGTGCGGTGAGGCAGGTCCGTGATCAACTGCCGCTGCAGTCGACGTGCCTGTTCCCAAATCGACATGGTCGCATCGACGTGGCACTCCAGCAGCAGCAGCGACGTGAAATCGCCTATGACGTCCTCGATCCCGGGAACGTTCGGATCCCGGTCGAAGAGAGTGACGTTGACGCAAAAGTCGGCTGTTCCCCCCCACTGAGCCAGCACTCGCGCGTAGTTGGCCAGCAAGAAAGAGGCCGACGTGACCCTTTCCGCCCGGCACGCCTGGGTGATCCGCGCCCAGTCGTCCTGTGCGACCGCGGCTTCCACACGTTCGAACACCGGTTTGTCGATATCGAGGATCACCTGCATCGCAGTCAGCTCCGGCGCCCGGGGTAACGATGGCAGGCGCGCGCGCCAATAGTCGCGGCTCGCCGCAAGCTGCGGCAGTGCCGACTCGTCTGCCCCGGGCCACAACTCGGGGTGATTGCTCACATAATGCGCGAAAGATGTTCTCAACGAGGGCAGTTCATCGGGACTTCCGCCTCGGTAGAGATGGTCCAGCTGCGCGAGGGCGATCATCATGCTGGTGCCGTCGAGCATGATGTTGTCCATGCTGATCCCGACGATGCTGCGCCCTTTGTCGGATTTGTCGGATATCTCGACCCCGAAATCGATTCCAGGCCGCGCCGTGACGTCGATGACCTGATCCCGCATTCGTGCCCGCACGTCGTCGTATTCGTGGACTAGGGGTTCGATCGGCGCCCGGTGCACCACGGCGCTGAGGAGCGGCGGCGGGGTGCCGTCGGTCGCGGTCTTTATCGTGGTTCGCAATCCGGGGTGGCGCTCAATGAGAAGACGTGCGGCCGTCTCGAACCTGGACCGGTCGAAATCGCTCGGCTCAAACTCGAAATAACAGTGCGCCGCAACGCCGCTCAGCATGAAACCGCCTTCACGGCCGGCGAGATATGCGTGCTGGACAACGGTGAGCGGAAACTGGGTCTCGTCGTTCGGCTGCGGGACGGTTACCGCCTCGGCCCGCGTGGGCTGCGGTGATGCGGGCGCGCCGGCATGCGCGACAAGCTCCCCCAGCACCGGGTAATTGAACAGGTCGACCAGGGCCAGCCGGCCGAAGCCGGCGGCCCGCAGGTCGGCGTAGACCCGGGTCGCCACGAGACTGTCACCACCGAGCAGAAAGAAATCGTCGGTAGCGGTGGGTAGCGAAGACCCGGTAGGGCCCGCGATGTTCAGGTGCCGTTGCCAAATCGCGGCGATCGTGGCCAGCACCGACTCGTCGACGAAGTCCGTTCGCTTTCTCGTCTCCGATGCTGTTGCGGACTGGGTGCGCGGCGCTGATTGCCGTGAAGCGCATACCTGCTGTCGGTGGGCAACGATGGTCAGGCCCGGGCCTTCCTGCGTCATCTGCACCGGCTGCCAGCGGTGTTGTGCGACGAACCGCCACCACTGGTCGGCCGCCCGCAACGAGTCGGACTCAGGCGATAGCAGGCCGGGATTGAGGACGGCCGCGCTGGCCAGCGTCGCCGAGGTGACCTCACAGTTCTCGGCCAGCCACAGCCAGCCGCCGTCGGCTGCGGCGACCGCGGCGAGCACCGCCCCCGGGTCGAGAAGCTGGTGCAATGACGCACAGCAGACCACGATATCCACCTCGATGGCCGCCATCTGCTCGGGCGACGCGATCCGCCGGGTGGCGGCCTTGACATGCCGTCCGGCCGCCATTTCGGCCAGAACGGGGTTTGGCTCGAAGCACAGATACTCATCGACGACCGCGCCGATCATCTCAGTGAGCCGCTGGGTGATCAATCCGGTGCGCGAACCGACCTCAATGATGCGAAGCCGCCGGCCGACGTTGCGCGAATGGGCGAAGATACGCTCGCTGAGATCCTCGAACGCCCATTGCAGCCGCTCGTCGGCGAGCAGCATCGCTTCGGGGGTGAGCTGCGGGTCGCCGACCAGCGTCTGCGGCGAGGCTGCTCCGATGACAATGTCGGCCAATCTCCGAGCCGCGCGCGCGGTGTCCCCGATGTCATAGCCCGCTGCCGGAGCATTCGGCAGTTGCCGCCAGCGCCGCACCAGCACCGCGTATTCTGGCCGGACCTGCTCGGCTCGACAAAGAGCGGCCGCCGCGGCGATTACCGCGCCGGCCCAGTCGGAGTCTGCGGGCCGCGGGACCGGCGACACGACCGGCCCGGCGCGCTCATCGACCTGGCCGGCGTATCGGCGCACCGCACGCTCAAAGTGCGAAAACGCTGCCACCAGCGGTGCATCGGAGATGATGCCGGTGGCCACGTCCCAACTGATCCGGGCGCCGGCAACGCCGTCTTCAACGTAGTCCTCGACTTGGCAATCCAGCCAGACGCCCGGAGTCTGAGTCAGCGTGCGGACATTCGACAACGCGGACGCCCCCTGCGGGACCAGACCGAGTGTGCTGGTGAACACGACCGGGTACCCGGCCGACCCGGTCGAACGCATCGCGGCAAGGTGCCCGGTTGCATCACCGGTGCCGCCCACCGCACGCCACAATCGCTCCTGCGCGGACGTTACCCCGCCCTGCGAACCGGGTTGCGCGGCCCTGTAATCGACGTCGCACAGCGCCAGTCGGGTGAAATTACCGAGCACCTCGCGGTCAGCCGGGGCATAGTCGGGTCGGTGTGACACCGGAAGAACGACCGCGAACCGCTCGCCCGCGCCGATCGAATAAAGCGCGGCGGTGAATGCCTCGAAGATCAGCGCGGTAGGAGTGACACACAGCTGCGATGCCCGATCACGTAGGCCGGCGAACTCTCGTGGGTCAAGGGTGAAACTCGACCGGGCGAAGTCGACGCGGGCAGCCCAATCGAGCCGCCGGCCACCAAGCGGCAGCACCGGCGCTGCGCTGACCTCGCGGCTGATATCGTGATCGCTGCCTTGGCTTTCGGCGGCGAAGCGCGCGAAAACATCGGGTGCGGGATCAACTTGTCGTGGCCGGGGAATCCGTTGGTAATCGGCGATGATCGTCGCGATGACGGTAGCCAGGCTGCGAGCATCAAGGCTCAGGTAGTTGACCAACAGACCGACATATCGCGACGAGCCGGACAGGGCGAAACACTGGATGCCCGGAACTGCGCGCGGATCGAAAGACGCTCCCGCCATGCGCTGCATCAGCACGTCCGGGTCGGCGGCGTCGATAACGTGGACAGCCACGTTAGCGGCGTCGGCGTGTACGCGCTGACTGGTATCGGTATCCAACGCACAGCGTAGGATCGCGAATTCATCGACACATCGTGCGACTACAGCTGCGAACCGGTCGAGGTCGATGCTATCTTCCGGCGCAGTTGCTGCCAGAACGATAGAGAAATACGTTGGCGCACGCGAGCTTCCATGCAACCCCGTACTGCCGAGCACATAGGCTTGCTGGAGACGCGTCAGCGGAAACTCTGTTTCGCACGGCACGGGCTCGACGGCTCGATCAGCCAGGTCGTGCGGGAGCTTGCCGACTACGCACACCGAGCTGAACTCGCCGAGTGTTTGCCGGCCCAGTAGTTCACCGACTTCGGCGCCGCGCACGCCTCGGCGCTTCAGCTGTGCGGCTACCTGCGTTGCGCGCAGGCTGTCGCCACCGTGCTGGAAGAAGTTGTCGTCTCGGGTCGTGATCGCCTGACCGAGCACGTCGGACCAGATGTCGGCAATCAGCTGTTCGACCGGGCTGAGCCCGGTGACAGGCTGTCGGCCCGTCGCTGCGCGCGCGAACGTCTCCAACTCTATGGTGGCCGCGCGACGATCGACCTTCCCGTTTGCGGTGAGTGGCAGCTCGTTGCGGCAGACGAAAGATTTCGGAATCATGTACTGCGGTAACCGGGCCGTGAGGTACGTGCGCAGCTCGGCAGCTGTTGAACCGGTGAATTCCGCAGCACCGCAATCACAGACGACGATCGCGCCCAGTGCCGTGTTAGCGTAAATCGGCGCCACCGCAGCGCTGTTGACCAGTGGATGCCCGCGCAAAACGTGCTCGATTTCGCCACATTCCACACGGTGGCCGCTGATCTTGACTTGCGAATCGATCCGACCCAGAAATTGCAATGTCCCATCGTGCCAGTAACAGCCGAGATCGCCGGTCCGATACCACCGGCATCCCATCTCGTCCACCACGAACCGCTCGGCAGTCAGCTCGGGCGCGTTGTGATAGCCCTGTGCGACGCCCGCACCGCCAATCCACAGCTCACCTGGGGCGTAGTCGGGACGATCCCGGCCCATATTGTCGACAACCCGAAACATTTGGTTGGACAGCGGGTATCCGTACGGCACCGATACCCATTCGGGATCGACGTCGGTGACGACGAACTCGTTCGACCAAATCGCAGCCTCTGTTGCCCCGCCCATCGCGACCAGGCGCGCCCCCGGTGCGGCGCGGCGCAGCCGCCGCGGCATGTCCAGCGGAATCCAGTCGCCGGATAGAAACACCGATCGCAAGCTTGGCAGCGCGTCGGCCCCTTCCCCGGCCGCGATCAGCAACATGTCCATCAACGGTGGAACGGAATCCCATACCGTGACGGCAAACTCGGTGATCAACGCGTTCCAGCGGAATGCGTCGCGACGGGACCGCTCCGATATCGTCACCACACTCGCCCCACAGCTGAGCGGGCCGAAAATGTCGTAGACACTGAGGTCGAAGTCCAATGACGACAACGCCAGCAGTGAGTCGGTGCCGTCGATTCCGTTGCGGTGGTTCACGTCGACAATCGTGTTCAACGCCGCCGCATGGGAGACCAGCACGCCCTTGGGTTCGCCGGTGGAGCCGGAAGTGTAGATCACATAGGCGGTACCGTCCGGGTCCACCCGAACCGGCTCCACCGGAGTACATCGGATCATCGACTCGATTTCATGGACCACACCGCCAACAGGAGGCACGTTGCGTTCCAAGGGTTTCAAGCGGATCAACCCCGACATCCCGGATAGGGCGCAGATGCGGGCGAACCGGTCGGCCGGCTGGTCCACGCCAACCGGGAGGTAGCTGCAGCCGGCCATCAGCACCCCGAGCACGGCAACGATCTGAGCGGGCCCCTTGGGCAGCTGTATTCCGATGATCGAGCCCGGGGCATGCCGATCGGCCAGCACCCCCGCGACACGGCGCGCATGTTCGTCAAGTGCGCCGTAGGACAAGTGTGGGTTCCCGAGTGCGATCGGGTCACGGTAGAGTCCGGCGTCGAATTCGTCGGCCGCCCAGCGCAGCGCGATCAGCGCGGGATCGACCCGCACCCGGTCTCGGAACGCGTCGTAGAGCAGCCCGGCAGGCCTCGGCGCGGTTGCGGCGTTGCGTTGTTGGCGGATCAGTCGCGAATGCCGCGGCAGGTCGATTACCGCAGGCGTGGACCAGTCGTGGGCACCGAGACTCTCCAGCAGGCCGGCATAGGCACCGAACATATCCGCGACGACATCGGGTGGAAAGCAGCCCGCACGGTAATCCCAGGACACGATCAGGTTGTCGCCGACAGTGCCCACCTGGTGGTCGATGATCACCTGCGGAGTCATCGATGTTACTTCGCTTACGGCACCCAGTGTTTCGGCGTCACGTTGCTGCAGGACGGTCATGTCCGCCGCGTAAGTGAACACCACCGGGGCAATCCCGCTATGGCCGGTACCGCCCTGTAGCTGGGCCGCCAGCTGATCTGTGGACTCGGGTGCGCTCAGCGCGGCGCGCAGGCCCCGCTGCGCGGTGCGCACCTGGTCGGCAAACCCGGCCAGCTCGTCGACAACGGCCCGGTAGAGATGGGCCTTGGTGAAATCGCCGATCACGTCCGAGATTCCAGGCGGACGGCCGAAAGTCGTCACGTTGATCAGGAAGTCGTCAGCGCCGCTCCAACGCCGCAGCACAAGAGCGTAGGTGGCCAAGAACACCGCAGCCCGGGTGACCCCGTGGGCCCGGCATGCCGTATCGAGGGCTGTCATCGCGGTGGTGTCCAACGTGTGTTGCTCACGGCAGAACGAGATTTCGTGTTCTTCGGCCCGGGGCAGCCGCGGACCTTCGGGGAGCCGTTCGATAACGCTGGCCGGCAACGACCGCGGTAGCGCGGCTGAGCGCGCAAGATCGCCGAATGTCGTTGATACGGTGGGTAGTTCGTCGCCGCGGTACAGCGCGGCCAGGTCACGCAGAAGAATACCAATGCTGGTCAGATCGGCGACGATGAGATCGATGGCAAAATGCAGGATGCAACGGTCGGGCAGGCGGGTCAGTTCGACCCGCCAGGTGTCTCCGGTTTCGATATCGAATCGGTGGGTGCGCAGCCTGTTGCGGACCGCGTCGAGGTGCCGATCGCGCGCAGCGTCGGTAGCCTCGGTCAGATCGTGTAGCTGCACCGGGCCGTGGGTGTTCTCGGGTGCGATGCGACATCGGTTGAGGTCTGGAAACCTACTGCGCAGCATCGGGTGTCGTTGCGCCAGCGTGTCGAGCGCAGTGTCGAGCCGGCCTGGGTCGATGGTGGCGCCGCCGAGTTCCAAATAGGCTTGGCAGCCCACTCCGCCGAGTGGTTGTTCGGCATCGCGGCCGATCCAGTACGCACGTTGCAGCGCTGTTGTCATGAATGTGTCGGATCCGGCCGTGCGGGTGTTCTGCGCCGGAATCGTTGTCGCGGTGTCGAAGAGCCGCTGCCAGTTGCGCAGTGTGGGTTCGGCATACAGATCGGCGAAGTCCAGCTGCCGGCTCCGCGTCGCCGACCATTCGACCACCTGCGCGGTCATCATCGAGGTCAGGCCCAGCGCGGTCAGATCGGTGTCACTTCCCAGTTCTTGAACGTGCACGCCGAGCAGGCCCGCGACGCATTCGGCCAATTCGGTTGCCGGCCGGTCGGCTCTCGACGGTCCTGGCCGGATCGAAACCTGGTGAAGGACATCGAATTCCGCGGCGTTGAGCATGTTGAGCGTCTTGCGGCGCCTGATTTTTCCCGACGTCGTCCTGGGCAGCACACGGGGCCGCACCCATACAATGCGCTCCGGTGCGGTCTGGTGTACCGCGAGAATTCTGCGGCGCAGAATCCGACTGATGTCATCGAGGTCTTCGGTGGGAGCCTGGGTTTCCGCGACCAGCCACCACCCGTCAGCTCCCGTGGACACCTCGGGCTGGACGGCGCACGCGCCGCCGTTTTCAACACCGCAATGCGCCTCTTCGACGGTCGACTCGATGTCGTTCGGGAAGTAGTTGCCGCCGCCGACGATGATCAAGTCACGATAACGTCCGCAGATGTACAGTTCGCCGTCACTCCGGAATCCAGCGTCACCGGTGCGGAGGTAGGGCCCCTTGCCGTCGGCGGTCGTGGCGCCGAATGTTTCCGCGGTCTGCTCCGGCCGGCGCCAATATCCTTGCGGCAGCGCTGTTCCGCCTACCCAAACCTCGCCGACTTCGCCGTCGGGCACGACGGTTGTCCGCTCCGGATCGACGATTCGCACATCCCAACCGAATGTGCTGTCGCCACAGCTGACCAGTGTGTGTGCGCGCCGACCTTCTGAACCTTCTGAGGAAGGTGCGTTAACCTTAACTGCTCGACCGCGGTTGAGTTGTTCGGCATCGAAGCTCGCCTGCACCCACAACCGAGGCTCAAGCGTTCCGCTCACAGCCACGCCCGCCTCGGCGAGTCCGTATTGCGGCGCCATGGCATCGGCTCGCAGGCCCGCCGGTCGAAACTTCGTGACGAAGTCGCGCAGAGTAGAAGGACGAACAGGCTCCGCGCCATTCGTTGCCAAATGCAAGCAGGTGAGGTCGAGAGATTCGATCGACGGGCCTTGAGAACCTCCGAAAGCATCGATGCAAAGCCGGTAACCGAAATCTGGTCCGGCGATCCAGTTTCCGCGCACGTCGTCGACGGTCTCGAGCCAGATGCGCGGGTTGCGCACGAAATCGAACGGCGGGATGACGGTCGCGGTCCCGCCGGTGGTCAGCGCCAGCAGTACCCCCCAGAAGATGCCCAAGTCGTGATACAGCGGCAGCCAGCTGACGGTGTGTATGTCATCGGGGCGGTTCCACAGCGCCTTGCCGATAGTGCGCTGATAAAGCATCGACTCGTGAGTGTTGACGATTCCCTTTGGCTCCCCTGTGGAACCTGAGGAATATTGCAAGAACGCGACCTGTCCGGTGGTCGCCGCGGTGGCGGGTGGGCGCCGCGAGGCTTCCGCGGTGAAGTCCGGAGTCCGGACGACGAGCCTGCCCAGTAAGGGATCGCCGCCAAGCACATCGACAAGGTCCGCACTGGTGTAGATGGCCGACGGTTCACAGTCCCGCAGGATGTGCTGGGCCCGTCGGAGAAACCGTTCGGGCGCATCGGCGGAGGGCAGATACAGCGGAACCGGAACGAGACCGGCTTCAAGCGCGGCGACGAACCCGGCCACGTAGTCGGCGTCGCCGGTCTGGGCCATCACCACACGCGAGCCGACTTGCAGATCCGCGAAGGCGCCGTCTCGGATCCGGCAAACCCGGTCCCACAGCCGCCGATAGGTCCAGACATCCGTTCCGGCAATGTCGACCATCCGGAGCGCGACCGCGTCGGGGCGCTGGCCGACCCACTCGGCGATCACGTCGCAGATGCGTCGGTCAGCAGCTGGCGCACTTAGCCGGTTGTGCTCGAACTGTCCATCGTGGGTCCCGGACTTCGGTGTCCCAGCCGCCGTGAACACCAATACTCCTCACTCCTCCGATCCGAGTCGATGCAGCCGACCTGGTCAGCTTTCGCTCACCTAACACCCCCTACCACAGACCGCGCACGCGGTTGACAAGCGGTGACTCCTTCTAAAAATTATTACCTGCGAATCATGTGCAGCATAGGTTCTTCTCAGTTAACGTGGCGGCGAGTTCGAAAGGAAACATCGAATGGAGCACGCTCCTCGCCGTCACGCCACCGCTGGGGTGGCGGTGTTGGGCGCCGGCTCTATCGCCGCGACCCCGGTGGTCGCATCTCTCCCAACCGCCACCCACCTGCGCGGCGCAGCGAATTAACGGAGTCAGCATGGTGAACCGCCGTCCGATCACCCGGACACTGGCCGCGGCTGCTGGCGCGCTGCTGGCCTGCCCCACCCTCCCCATCGCCTTGGCCTACGCCGACGATGACCCGTTCGCGGATTTCACCACCGCGGTTGGAGCGGGTGGAAATTCCGCTGCGACCAGTGTCGCGTCCAGCCTTGATTCGACGTTGAGTAAAGCCGACCCCAGCCTTGCCGCCACGCTCGACGCGGATGTGGCCGCGTACGAGGCAACCGGGACCGTCACCTCGACGGCCGGCGTCACGACCGCCCCCGGCATCGATAACGCGTTCGGCGACCTGCTTGGGTCCAATGCCACCGCGATCGCCGAGGCGAACGCGCTCGATGACATCTTGTACTCCGACTTGGCCGCCGCCGGCCAGACCAGCACCATCGCCTCGCTGGACACCGAGGCGAGCACCCTGACGTCGGTAGTCGCTCCGGTCAACGAGTCGCCGTACACCCTTTTCGCCGCCGCCGTCGGCAACCCCGACCCGAATGCGGCCGTTCTTGATGCGAACATGGATCCCGGCCTTGCCGCGACGTTTGCCGGATATGTGGAAGACCCGTCGACCATCCCGACGAGCGCCCTGAGCATCACCGGCGTGCCCGCCGCCGATGACGGGTTCGCCGCGCTCCTTCCGGCCGGTGCCTCCGCGGCTGAGGTCACCGAGGCGACCGAGCTGGATAATCTCTTGTACGCCGACTACGCCCCCCTTGCCGCCGAGGCGGCCTTCTACGCTCCCGCAGTGGATTCCTCGGCGGTGCCGCTCACCGGCGACGACCCGTTCTCGGACTTCGCGACGACGGTCGGATCGACCGACACCGCTTCCGAGGTGGCCTACCTGGACGCGACCCTGATCAGCGACGATCAGCCCCTTGCCGCCGTCCTGAACGGGTATGTTGACGGCACGTTGAGCCCGCCGAGCGGGCTGCTGACCGCACCCACCGGCGATGACCCGTTCACCGACCTGCTTCCGTCCGGGGCCAGCTCGGCGGACATCACCGAGGCGGAAGACCTAGATAACGCCCTCTACACCGGTTTGACGGACGCCAACGATTCCAGCCTTGCTTCGACGCTCGCCAGCGACGCCGCCAACCCGATAAATACCGCCACCCCCGCCGCGGATCCGTTCACGGAGTTCGCGACGGCCGTCTCAGCGGACGTCACCCCTCCCGGGGTGGCCAACCTGGATGCGGACTTCGCCAACGCCGATCCCAGTCTGGCCGGCACGTTTGCCGGGTATGTGCTCGACCCGTCGAGCATCCCGACGACCGATCCGACCGCCCCGGCCGCCGACGATCCGTTCGCCGACCTGTTGTCCACGGCCACCTCGGCCACCTCGGCGCAGATGACCGAAGCGACCGACCTCGACAACGTCTTGTACGCCGACGATTCCAACCTTGCCGACACGCTGGGCGGCTACGCGTCCTACCTAACGGCGCCGGCCACCACCGTCACCCCGCCGGGCATCATGCCGCCTCCCGGCCCGATCGCATTGTTGGAGCAGGATTTCAGCACCACAATCGATAATGCGCACACGGTGTTCAGCGCAAGCCATGAGGCCCTGAGCACTTTGCTTTCCGGTGACACAGCAGCGATTCCCGGGAACCTGCTGACCGCACTGGAGGCCGTGACGCTGATCGGGGCCCCCGACGTTGTTACGTCGGCTGTGATCGACCAGACCCTTGGTGGTGTCTCGGAGGCGACCCCCGGCGGCCTTTTGTTCGATGGCGCAGCGGTTCCCATCGAGGGCGTACATACGCAGGTCTACGACGGTCTCATTGGCCAAGGTTTCAGCGTGCCGGGCGGTTTGGAAGGTGACGTGATCGCGGCTCTTGATAATTTCGCTGCGTCGCCGTTGAGCGGTGTGCTCATCGGCGCGGTGGGCCCCTTCATCAGCCCAGAGGTCGAGCTGTTCGATAGCTTGCAGACCGCCGTCACCGACTTCACTTCTGGGGATCCGACGGCGGCGCTCACGCAACTCATCGACACGCCCATCAACGTCGTCGACGCTTTCTTCAATGGCGCCACCCTTAACCTGGACGCGCTGGTACCGTTCCTGGAGCCGTTTGTCAGTGCCGGCGACGGCGGTGGAGAGTCAATCACCAGCCTTGACATCGCCTTTGGCGGGCTGTTCAGCCCGGGCAGTGTGGTAGACGGTGTCGGCGGCGTTGAGAACGGTGTCGGCGGCTCGCTCCTCAACTCCTTGGGCATGGAGCTCACCTTCCACGCGCCGGACGACGACGCCGGCGGCACCGTGACTATCCTGGGTGAGCCGGTGGGTCCGATCGCCGCCGTGGACGGGCTGCTACACACCCTCGGGGACGTATTCAACGGCAGCCTGCTGTTCGACACGGGAACCAGCACAGCCGCCGACATCGCCGGCAGTACAGCCGCCGACATGGCGGGTAGCGCAGCCGGCGACATGGCGGGCAACCTGGCCGCCGACGTCATAAGCGGACTTATTCCCTGACCTTGCGGACATCTGACCTTGCGGACATCTGACGGGCGGCCCGTCATTGGTGTGCTCCCGCCTCGTTGACGGATCGCAGGTTCGGCGGACATCTGCGACAGGTAGTGCACGCTCACTACCTGGAATACTCGAAGCAAATCCGTTCAGGAGAAGGTGGCTTAATGAGCAAGACCGCGCCCGAACTGGGCGATGTTGGCGAAACGTTGCTGATTCCGCTCTACGCCCGAGCGTGTGATGCCACCTCACGTCGTCCGGTGCTTGGTGACAGGCGCGCACGTGAACTCGTCGACGCCATCGACTACGACTTCACCGGATTTGGCGGTTCGTCGTTGTCCGGCTCGGTGTTTCGATCATCGATCTTTGACGGCTGGGTGGCTCGGTTCCTCCGCGAGCATCCCGCTGGAACCGTCGTCGAACTCGGCACCGGGTTAAACACCCGGTTCGACCGACTCGACAACGGCCGGGTCCATTGGTTCGACCTCGACCTTCCCGACGCAATTGCACTGCGCCGCCGGTTTTTCCGCGATAGCGAGCGGTGCAGAATGCTCGCCGGCTCGGTAGTCGACACCGAGTGGTTCGACAGCATCGCTACCGCCCCTCCTCCGTACCTGTTCATCAGCGAAGCCGTCTTGATATATCTCAGCGACGATGAAGTGCACCGCGTTGTCAACCGGCTCAGCCACAGATTCCCGGGTTCTTTGATGGCTTTTGACACCGCGGGTAAAAGGATGGTCTCCGGCCAAGACCGCAATCGATCACTGGCGCAGGTAAGCGCTCGGCTGCAATGGATCTGCGACAACCCACGCGACATCGAGCACTGGGGACTTGAACTGCTCGACACCCGAACGCTGGCGACCCCGCAACCCGAGATCGCCAAAACCTGGCCACCGCAACGCCGTTACGGCATGCCGATGCTGGCGCGCCTCGCGCCGCCAATCGTCAACACCTACAAGTTCAACTTGTTCAGACTAGCGACGCCGCAGTAATTCCTGCGCGGATGCTAGCCCTATTGATGACGCTGTCGGGCTTCGCGGTTGTCGAATCACTCAACGTCCTCAACATCGGGGTTACCTCGGCGATTGTTTATGACAATCGGCTGCACCGCCGTTCCCCGGTACCTGGCGGGCTGAGTTTTATCACCGGCCTGTTCGCGGCGACCGCGGCCGTCGGCATCGCTGTGGTGCTTGGTGTGACCTTTTTTACCGAGCGGACCGCCTTCGCGCTGACGCCGACGATGCGCTATCGCGGCGAGTTGGTACTTGGTGTGGTTCTCGTCTGCCTGGCGTGCTTTCCGTCGGCAGCCCGAAGAGCCTCCCCGCGTTGGGCTTGCTGTCGCCTGCCAGGGTGATGGGACCATCGGTTTGCCATGAGCATGGGACCGGGTGTTCCGATCGTTGGCCGCGTGTTGATGGTGACCGATGGTGGTCTTGCCGGTCAACCCGGAGGGGCCGGCTTT
>Ga0335075_10003293_pt1 | contig 25654 bp, 24 predicted proteins | sample Lox_Sample_24_FD_206723 | JGI IMG/M metagenome (GOLD analysis project Ga0335075, IMG submission 206723) | Soil microbial communities from Loxahatchee National Wildlife Refuge, Florida, United States - Lox_Sample_2.4 | ecosystem: Environmental > Terrestrial > Soil > Wetlands | place: USA...
CGCTATCAAGGACGTGCATCTTCGCCGGATGTTCGCCGATGATCCGGGTCGCGCAGCGCGCTTCTCGGCGGAAGGGGCGGGGCTGTTCCTGGACTATTCGAAGAACCGCATCACCGAGGAAACGCTGCAGCTGCTGCTGCAGCTTGCCGAGGAGCGCGGTGTCGCGGCGCGACGCGATGCGATGTTCCGTGGCGAGAAGATCAACGCTACCGAACGCCGGGCGGTGCTGCATGTCGCACTACGCGCTCCACGCGATGCCAGCATCGTGGTCGATGGCAGCAACGTCGTGCCTGACGTGCATGCCGTACTCGATCGGATGGCGGCGTTCGCGGCCCAGGTGCGCGACGGGACGTGGAAGGGTCACACCGGCAAGCGCATCCGTACGGTGATCAATGTGGGCATCGGCGGGTCCTATCTGGGGCCGGAGATGGCGTATCTCGCGCTTCGGCCTTTCAGCGAGCGGTCGCTCGATGCGCGCTTCGTCTCCAACGTCGATGGGGCGAACTTCGCGGAGGCGATGCAGGGGCTTGATCCGGCTGAGACGCTGTTTGTTATTTCATCGAAGACCTTCACCACTTTGGAGACGATGACCAACGCGGCCACGGCGCGCCGCTGGGTGGTTGACGCGCTGGGCTCGGACGCGGCGGTGGCACGGCATTTCGTCGCTGTCTCTACCAACGATGAGGGGGTGAAGAAGTTCGGCATCGACGCGGCCAACATGTTCGGCTTCTGGGACTGGGTCGGCGGCCGCTATTCGATGGACTCGGCGATCGGGTTATCGACTATGATCGCTGTCGGGCCGGAGCATTTTCGCGAGATGCTAGCCGGCTTCCATGCAATGGACGAGCATTTTCGCACCGCGCCGGCGGCTCGCAACCTGCCGATGCTGATGGGTCTGCTGACTGTCTGGTACAACAATTTCTTTGGCGCGCAGACGCTGGGTATCATGCCCTATTCTGCGCATCTGGCTCGCTTTCCCGCCTATCTGCAGCAGTTGCAGATGGAGAGCAACGGCAAGCATGTCGATCTCGACGGCAACCATGTCGATTGGGAGACCGGCCCGATCATCTGGGGCGAGCCTGGGACCGACGGGCAGCACTCGTTCTACCAGCTTATCCACCAGGGCACGAAGCTGATCCCGTGTGACCTGATCGGCTTCCTGTCGCCGCTCAGCAAGCTGCGCGACCATCACGACCTGCTGATGGCCAATCTGTTCGCGCAAGCCGAGGCGCTGGCTTTCGGCAAGACGGCTGAGGAACTGACCGCCGAAGGATCGCCGGCCTTTCAGACGCCGTTCCGAGTGACCGAGGGGAATCGGCCGACCAACATGATCCTGGCGGAACGGCTGGACCCGCGGACGCTCGGCAGCCTCGTCGCACTGTATGAGCATAGCGTGTTCACCCAAGGCGCGGTGTGGGGGATCGACTCGTTCGACCAATGGGGGGTGGAGCTCGGCAAAGTACTCGCCGTCCACATCATCCCGGAGTTGCGTGACGCTGCGACACCGAAGCTGAAGCACGACAGCTCCACGAATGCACTGATCGAGCGGTATCGGCGCGGGAGGCACTGAAAAGAGGCGGGGGCGAGGCGCGCTAAACTGTCAATACCTCGGCCCCAGACGCCGGTTCCAGCTCGCAGGCATTCACCGTCATCGCCAGCAGGGCGTAGTAACCGATCGCGCCGGTAAGCTGGATGAACTCGTCATCACCGAACCGCGATCTCATCGCACCCGCGGTTGCATCGTCAATGCGATGCGTGCGCAGAAGCTGTCGAGTGAAATCGACAATCTGTGCGTCCTCGGGCGGAATGCCGCGCGAGTGGCTCTCGCGGATCGCGGCGATGGTCGATTCCGGCACACCAAGCCGGCGAGCACCTGCCGTCTGCGCCCCCCAGATATACAGCGCGTCGTACTCGCGACCCACGGTCATCGCCGCCAACACGCGCACGCGCATATCGAGCGAACCCTCGAAACGGACATAGGCGCCAAGATGCGCCACCCGTCCGGCAATCTCCGGCGAGTGCAGGAACATAGTGAACGGCCCCTGCACGGCACCGCGGCTGGCTACGATAGAATCGAAGATAGCCTGATCCTTCTGTGCGACCTGCTCTTTACTTGTGATCGGCGGCAGTCTGGCCATTATTCCCTCCCTCAATGGGATCCGGCGGTAGCAAAGTATAATTTTGGATCAGCCGCGCGCACTCGCGCCTCCGGCAATCCGAGTTCGCGGCGCACGATATTTGTGCCCTCCACCATCGAGACGCACTTGTAATGCGCAATGCGTCGGCTGAGGCCCTCCCGGCCGAAGCCGCAGTCAGTGGTGATAACCAGGCGCTCCGGTGGGATGAATTCCAGCGCCCGGCGGATCAGGCCGGCAACGTATTCCGGCGGTTCCACTACCGTGTTGCAGTGGTTTACCACGCCGATGCCAATCTTCTGGTCGGTCTTGTACTTACCGAACAGGTGCAGATCGCGCCCATCGCTGCTGGCGCATTCAAAGGTGATCACATCGGCGTTCAGGCGCAGCAGATACGGCATGGCACGCTCGTAGCTCGGCACCTCCCAATAGACACGTTGCTGGTTGGGATTGCCCCAGCAGGTGTGGACCCAGATCTCGGCATTCACACCGACAAGCTGGCGGTTGAACGCATCGGTAAGGAACTCCAGCTCCTGTTCCGTGCAGTCGGGCCTCAACGAGCGGCCGTGATGCGGCGGTTCCTCCACCTGGATCAGCGGACAACCTGCATCGGCCATGTCGCGGAACTCGGCATTCATGATGTCGCAGAGATCCAGCACCATCTGCCGGTCGTCCGGGTAGAACTCGTTCCACAGCATGCTGGCCAGCGCCGGCGCGCAGATCGCGCCGAACTTCACCGGACGATCGGTGAGACGTTGTGCCACCTGCCAGATGGCGGCGTACTCCAGAGGGCCGCGCGACAGCTTATGCTTCACCACGCCGGGTTGGTAGGCTTCCTGGACTTCCCACAGTATCTTGCCGGGACGAAGCCCGTGGCGGCTCATCCAGCCGCGCGAGGTATCACGATGCCCCTCGATGCCGGCGATGCGCTCGATTGGATAGAAGAACCAGGACTTGCCGCCGACCGCAAGGTCGAACCGGCTGTCGCCGTCGGTGACGATATCGAGCCCGGCGGCCTCCTGCGCGTTGATGATCGCCGCGACGGCATCGAGATATTGTTCGCGGAACAGCGATTCGCCCAGCGCGGATTTGAACGAGCGGCCGTTCAGGCTGAGGTCGAACCACAGCGGGCGCGGATACGAACCGGTGATCGCTGTCGGCAGCAGCATATCGCGTGTGACGGTGAGCATCGGGTCTCCTTTCCGCCGGTCGCGTTCGTGGCTTCCGCGTCGGATCGACGCTATAGCCGTTTGCGGCGGAATGCGCTGCGCTTTTCCGCCCTACGGAGAAGAAGGGCAGGGGGCGTTTACCGGAATTCCCCATGGTCCTCGAAGACGACATCCATCCGCTTGTCCCACAGACGCACGCCGCCGGTGATCCCTGCCTCGTTGGAAACGATCTTGACGCGATCCGGCAGCGGCTGTTCCAGGTGACGGGCGTTGCCGCCGCCGATATATAACGTGTCGTAGGTGACGAGTAGCTCCATGATGCCGATCACCTTGCGCATACGCCGGTTCCAATGGCCGCGCCCGATATCTTCCAGGGCCGCCTCGCCGACGTACTGATCGTACGTCTTGCCTGTCTTTATCGGATGCTGGCTCATCTCCAGGTGCGGTCCGAGGCGACCATTCTCGAACAGCGCGAAGCCCATCCCGGTTCCCATCGTCAGCACGCATTCCATCCCCTGGCCGCTGATCACGCCCAGCCCCTGGATGCTGGCGTCGTTCAGCAGGCGGGCCGGTTTTCCCAGCTCCTTCGACAATTCTTCTTGTAACGGAAATGTGTGCCAGTCCTTGGTGCCGAGATTGGGTGCCGTCAGCACGCGACCCATGCGCACCACGCCAGGAAACCCGATCGAGATCCGGTCGAACCGTCCGAGCGGCTTCACCAGCTCGACGAGCGCAGTAACCACGGCAGCCGGCTTGGCGGGTTTGGGCGTCACCACCCGCGCGGGCCCCGACACCATCTCGCCGGTAATGTTGAGCACCCCGGCCTTGAGGTGGCTGCCGCCGATATCGATAGCGAGGGTCAGTTTCTCGTCCGGCGGGTCTTGCATGGTGCTGCTTGGCATCGAATTGGCTCCCTAGCGCTCAGTCGTCTTGCCTCGTACCACTATGGCGATGCCCAGGCCTTTAGCCGATCGAAGCAGCCTTCTGCGGCGATATGCTCGACCATCTTCGCATCCCCTTGCAGTACCTCGAACTTTGTCGACCCGCCATCGCGCCAGAACCGGATATCGAACTCATGCTTCCCCAGCCGCAGATCGGATATGGTGATATCAGGCAGCCACGGCGGTAGCAGCGGATCAAGATACAGCTTCCCGTGCGGCGCGTCCGGCACGAGTCCCAGGATCGCCTGCAACAGGAAGAACACCGAGCCCGCAGCCCAGGCCTGCGGCACGTTGGCCCCCACATACTGGACCGGGAAGGTGGTCTCGTCGCGTTCCAGCGTGGTGTAGAGCTCGGGAAGCTGGTTCAGCAGGAAATGGCTGCCGGCATCGCTGATGTCGCGGGCGATCCGCGCCGCCTCCACGCCGAAACCATAACGCTTGAAACCGAGCGCGATGATGGCATTGTCGTGCGGCCAAACTGAGCCGGTCTGGTAGTTGTACGGATTGTACGACGGATGCTGCGCCGACAAAGTGCGGATGCCCCAACCGCTCCACATGTCGGACGCCATCAGCCGCTCGACCACTTTGCGTGCCCGCTCCGGCGGCACGATCCCCGACCACAGGCAATGCCCGGCATTTGATGCCACCGTCAGGACTTTGCGCTTATCGCCATCCAAAGCATAGGCGTAGAAGCCGAAGTCGTCATCCCAGAATGCTTCGTTGAACCGCTGAAACAGCGCGGTGGCTTTTTCGCGGAGTGCAGCGGCGCGCTCCGGCTTGTCCAGTGCATCGAACACCTGCGCCATCCGCAGCCAGGCGTCGTACACATAGCCTTGCAGCTCGCACAGCGCCTTCGGTCCCTTCACGAGCGAGCCGTCCGGATAGACGACGGAATCGCCGGAATCCTTCCAGGCCATGTTCTCGTAGCCGGCCGGCGAGCGGGTCTGGTATTCCTGGAAGCCGTCTCCGTCGCGGTCGCCCCAGTTGTCGATCCAGCTCAGGCAGCCTTCGGCGGTCTCCAGGTGCTGCTCCAGCAAGGCGCGATCGCCGGTCGCTCGCCAGGTCGCGTGCAGCGCGATCAGATAAAGCGGTGTGGCATCCGCCGTCCCGTAATAGGGCGTGTGCGGAATCAGCTTGAAATGCGCCAGCTCGCCATAGCGCATCTCATGCAGGATCTTGCCGGGTTCGGCGTCGCGATAGGAGTCCTCTTCCCTGGCTTGCAGCGAGCCCAGTATATCCAGCGTGCCACGCGCGAACTCCGGATAGATCAGCAGGTTCTGCAACGACACGATCAGGCTGTCACGACCGAACGGGGCGACGAACCAAGGCAGGCCCGCGGCCGGCAGGAACACCATGTGGTCGGTCTCCGCCATCGGCAGCCGCAGCGCCGCCATGTCCTCAAGCGCCTGGCGATACAGCCGATAGAACTCCTCGTTGCCGGTGCGGATCTTCAGCACGGTCCGAAGCCATGCGGCGAGCGTCTCGGCCTGATGCGACTTGTGAGCCTGGCCGATGCACGCGCCCGGCCCGGCGATGTGCCGCTCGCCATCGGTGAGGGCGTAAACCAGACAGCAATGCCAGGCCGCGCCGGGTTCGAGCGCCACCTCGAAACTCATTCGCCCATTTGCGTGCACGGCCTTCTGCTGCAACGGCTCTACCGTCAGCGCACGGGTGAAGTCGTGGTTGCGATAAGTCGTGCGGAGCTGCTGGCGTGCCTCCGACCACTCCGTGGTGATGCGCCCGCGGCGCACGATGCGGCCCGATTTCACTTCGAAGATATCGGCGAAGTCGCTGCGCGAGGCGATCTCGAGCTGGAAGCGCACCCGTTTGCGGCCGTTGTTGGTGATGTCCAGGTCTTCGTGCACGCCGCCGCTGATCGAACGGCTGATGGTCAGCCCGAGCGTGCGTGATGGGATGATGCCGTCCTCGGTCGCGATTTCCCGATTGGTCAGATAGATGCGCGCGGCGTCATAGGTGATGGCGCCGCCGTTCAGCAGGTCCCATTTCTCGCCGTTGGCATAAATTGCCCAGGCGCTGAGTACGCGGGTGTCCATGAAATACAGGCCGCGGTCGCTCGGCCATTCGATCTGCCCGTCCGGCTCGCAGATCAACACCGTCTGCCCGTGGTGGATCGAGATCTGCGGTGGTCCGACCTGCACTTTGAATGGCATGATGTCTCCCTCCGGTCACTATGATCGTCAGGCGAGGCTCGTCGCGAGCGACGGCGTCGGCGATGGCGGCGTTGCCGGCCGCTCTCTTGTCTCCGGCATTGCCAGCCACAGCAACAGCGTGCCAGCCAGCCCCGCGCCGGCCAGCAGCAGGAACGCGGCGCTGTCGCCGAACCGCTCGGCCGTCCAGCCGGCAAGCGAGGTGCTGATCGTCGCCCCGACATAAACGGCAATCCCGAGCGCACCCATCGTCAGGTTGAAGCGTCCGCTCTGGCGCGTGAGATCGGCTGCCACCAGCGTCATCAGCACGCCGAACACCGCGGCGCTGATGCCGCTCAGAAGTTGACACGGCAGCACCACGAACGGGCTGCCAACCGCGGCATACAGCACGCCTTGCATCGGCAGCATTGCCCAGCCCAGCACCATCACCGGCCGTCTTCCCCAGCGTTCTGCCGCATGGCCCGTCCACGGCGACAGCAGTGCCACCACGCCCTGCGGCAGCACCACGGTTATGGCGATCAGCGCGTCCGCCAGCTCGGGATGCCGGCGGGTGATCGCGCTCGCCTCGATGGGCACCATGGCGGCGTTGGACACAAAGAACAGCACGACGCAGCCGGCAAAGACTAGTAGCCGGCGATCGAGGAATAGCGCTTTCAGTCCGGCCCAACTTGGCTGCCCCGTCACACCGGGATCGGGCGCTCCGGGTTCATTTGGTGCCTGTTCAGGGCCGATCGCCCGCAGCGCCAGCAAGGCTGGCAGGCCGAGCAGCGCGGTCAGCCAGAACACTGAATTGGCCGACACATACGAGCCGACGATGCCCATCAAACCGGCCGCCACACCGCTGCCCACCGAGGCGAAGCGCGCATTGTGCCCGACCCGCTCGCCGAACGCCGAGCGGCCGACCAGGCGGAGGGTGACGGCGGCGATCGCCGGGGTCAGGATCGAGCTGGCGAGGCCGTGGAACAGCTCGGCCGTATAGACCACGATCCACCGCGCGGACAGCGCATAGAGGAGTGCCGTGGCGCTGACGGCCAGAACCCCGAACCGGACCGCCTTGCGCTTGTCCTTGATGGAGTCCACCACTGCGCCGGCCGGCACCTGGGTCAGCAGGCTGACGATCGTGCCGATGCTGAGTGCCACGCCGATCTCTGCCTCGGTCCACCGGTGCTCGGCGAGATAAACGGCGATGAACGGGCCGAACCCGGTCTGCACGTTGGCAACGAAAAAATTCAGCCAGTCGAGTCCGTGCAGGCTGCGCCGCAGAGCCACGGCTTAGTGCCCGCTGCCGGTGTCGCCGCTGGCGCCCGGTCCGCCGAACGTGATCGGTCCGCCGGCGCCCTCGAAATCCGGGATCCGGCCCATCTCGGCTTTGTCCAGCAACAGAGCGATCGGGTGGTCGGAGTCGCCGGGCCGGAAGCGCAGAGCCGGCCAGGCGACCGCGACCTTGCGGCGACCCATGCCGGCGAAGCCACCATACTCGATGACGGCGACGCGTGGCTGGCCGGTGCGGTCCACCAGCACCTCCCAGAGCCGTCCCGCGTCCGAACCGTCGGGTCCCTGCACGTGCTGGCCTATCGTGGGGACAAGCTGTCCAGGTGAGGTGGTCTGCATGGTCATCTGCGCGGCGGTGGCGGCGAGGGTCGCCGCGACTGCTGCGACAATTCCGAGCAGCGCGGTGGCCAGCCTACGGCGGAAGCCGGGGCTGTCCCGTTTGGTATGGGGCATCGCGGCGCGTTCCTCCCGGCCCATTCTGATCCGAAACGCCGAGAAAACAAATAGCAAACGTTCGCCACTGCCCGCTTTGCACGGTTTTTCGGGGTTCGCTTATCGGTTGTCAGTCTACGACAACGATGCGGCTGTACACTTCGCGCCAAACGGTGCTCACGTCACCGTTCTTGGCCCGTTTCCAATTCCTGACTTTTTGGCGATCCTCCGGGGCGCGCACTGCGCGCATTTCTTGGACCAGCTCTGCCACCGTGCCATCAAGCCGCATGAGCACAGCGGTCAATGCTGCCATATCGCCTCGCATGCTATTCATTTGATCGAGTAGCTGGTGGTGCTGTCGTGCGATCAGACTGAGCTCAGCGTTGGCATTACTCATGTTTCAATGGTCCCTGGGATTCGCGACGCGTCCGTGACAGCTCGGTCGTGCTCATCTTCACCATCCTGCAAGATGCGCCACTAATTGGACGAGACCGATACCGACACCAGTTACGAAAGCAATCCCGAGAGACCACGGCAGCAACTGCCGTTCGCGATCGAGCTTCCGGGTTTCGGTCCCGGCTTGAGCTGTTCCGCCGATAATTTAAGAGCTTCGGCCGAGGCTTGTGGGCCTCCGCGGAGAATTTTCGGCTCTCTATCGATGGCGCGGTCAATCTCGGCGCGGGATCGCTGGTCCGCGGGGATGTCGCTCACCGGGGTGTGTTCCTCGGTGCGCACGCGGCTTCGTTTCATCCCGCCCGTCGTCCCGGCATCCGATGGCGGAATGCCAGCGCCTCGGCCACATGCGCGCGGCTCACCGTCGCGGCGCCCGCCAGGTCCGCGATCGTGCGCGACACGCGCAGGATGCGGGTATAGCCACGGGGAGAGAGCCGCAACTTCTCCATCGCCTGCTCGGCGAGGGCGTGTGCCTCGGGGACCAGGGTTAGCGCCCGCGGGTCGGCTTCGGCATTGGTGCCAGGTCCGTCCTCGCCGTAACGCGCGGTCTGCGCTGCCCGTGCACGCGCAACGCGGGCGGCCACCGCCTCGGTCCGCTCGCCGGCCGGAGCGCGCGCCAGTTCGGCCGCCGAGGCGGGCTGTACTTCGATCGTCAAGTCGATCCGGTCCAATATCGGCCCGCTAATCCGGTTCTGGTAATCCTCGCCGCAGCGAGGGGCCCGCCCGCACTCGCGCGCCGCATCGCCGAGATAGCCGCACCGACACGGATTCATCGCCGCGACCAACTGAAACCGCGCCGGATAGGTCACGTGCGCCGCGGCCCGCGCCACCGTGGTGCGGCCGGACTCCATCGGCTGGCGCAGGGCTTCGAGGGCCAGTTTGGGAAACTCCGGCAGTTCGTCCAGAAACAGCACGCCGCGATGCGCCAGCGAAACCTCGCCGGGCCGGGCGCGCTGGCCGCCGCCGCTGACCGCTGCCTGCGAGGCGGAGTGGTGCGGCTCGCGGAACGGTGGGCGCATGACCAGCCGCCCGCCCTCCAGCAGGCCGGCGACGCTGTGGATCATGCTGACCTCCAAGGCTTGCGCCGGCGTCAGGTCGGGCAGCAGCCCGGGCAGCCGAGCGGCCAGCATCGACTTGCCGGCGCCGGGCGAGCCGATCAACAGCAGGTTGTGGCCGCCGGCAGCGGCGATCTCGAGGGCGCGCTTGGCGGTCTCCATGCCTTTCACGTCGGCCAGCTCCGGGCCGCGAGGCGCGTCCGCGACGCCGCCCGGCTCCGGCGGAGTCAGCACCTGGGTGCCGCGGAAATGGTTGATCAGGGTCAGCAGATCCGCCGCCGCCAGTACCTCGATGCGCCCGGCCCAGGCCGCTTCGCCGCCCTGACTGGCCGGGCAGATCAGTCCGAGATCGCGCGCCGAAGCGCCGATCGCGGCCGGCAACACGCCGGCGACCGGGTGCAGCGTTCCGTCGAGATGCAGCTCGCCGAGCGCTGCGTAGCTGCCAACCTCGTCGCGCGGCAGCACGTCCATCGCTGCCAGGACACCGAGCGCCAACGGCAGGTCGAAATGGCTGCCCTCTTTCAGCAGGTCGGCGGGGGCGAGATTGATCAGTATGCGCTTGGGCGGCAGCGAAAGACCCATTGCGGCGAACGAGGCGCGCACCCGCTCGCGCGCCTCGCCGACCGCCTTGTCGGGCAGACCGACAATCAGGAAGGCGGGGACGCCGGGCGAGATCTGCACCTGCACTTCCACCGGCACTGCCTCGATCCCGGCGAAGGCGAAGGTGCGGATGCGGGCAATGGCGGCAGCGGAGGAGTATGCGTTCACCCCCCCAGTCTCGGCGCGATTGGTGAACAGGGCGTAACGGCTTCGGTCAGGGTGGCACGTGCCGCGGTTTCTGCTAACCGTGGCACGGACGGTTTGAGTGCGGATCATGAGATTAAGCAGCCCCGAGTACCTGCCTCTTGCGCTGCCGTATTTCGGGCTGCTGGCAGGCGTCCTGTTCGTGCTCGTGCTGTTCATCGAGCTGCGGGCGTTTCGCTATGCCTACGAACGTATCGGCCTCGGGCACCGTGCGTCGTTCCTGGTGCTGCTGGCATCGCTGATCGGCAGCTATTTCAATATACCGATTGTCGAGCTGCCGGCCCGGCAGGTCCTGGTGAGGGGAGGGGTCCAACTCTTCGGCGTGATCTATCCGGTTCCGGTGGCTGTCGAATGGCCCGGCACGATGATTGCCATCAATGTTGGCGGGGCAGTGGTGCCGATATTGGTGTCGGGCTATCTGCTCGTCACGCGTGATTTGTGGCTGAAAGGAGTGATTGCGATCGTCTGCGTCGCGGCGGTGTGCCACATGCTGGCCTATCCCGTGCGTGGCCTGGGGATCGCGATGCCGATATTCGTACCGCCGATCACCGCGGCGGTTGTGGCGTTGCTGTTGTCGCGGGCGGAGGCGGCCAGGCTCGCCTATATCGGGGGCAGCCTGGGCGCTCTCATTGGTGCGGACTTGCTCAACCTTGGCAAGGTGCAGTCTCTCGGTGCACCGATCGCTTCGATCGGCGGCGCCGGAACATTCGACGGCGTCTTTCTGACCGGCATCGTCGCCGTGCTCCTGGCCGGCCTGGTCACGCCGTCCGGCAGGCCGGAGGGCTCGGATCGGGCCTGAGACGGCGACAGGGCTGCATCATTTCTTATTATTGCCCGTGTTCTGATAGTTGAAGGCCTGCATCTTATCGAGCTGGCTCTGCGTCGCGTCTGGCATCAGAACCTTGTTGTCGGCGTTGAGCTTGGCGTCGCCGAACACCAGCCTGTCCCACGGCACCACCGTCTTCTTGTTTCCGGTGCCGACCACAACTTCCAATTGTCCGTTCTGTCCTGCCAGAACGTCGTCGACGCTGCCGACCTTCTGGTCGTCCTTGTTGTATATGGTCGAGCCAATAAGTTTGCTGATGCGCACCTCGCCGTTGTCGGCCAGCAGCGGATTGCGTTGCGACGGCGGGATCCCTGTGGGATTGATGGTGGCAGTCCCGATCTCGGCGTTTTTGCCTGGCGGCTGCGCGTTCGATGCCGACGTGCCGGTCGCTGTCGGATTCGCGTCCTGCTGTGCCGCGGCCGGCGGGCTTGCGGTGGACCCGTTCGTGGGTGTCGTTTGCGCCGACTGCTGCGGATGTGTCGGGGCGGGATTGGCCTGCGCGCCAGCTCCGGCGGTCATATTCTGTGCGGAGGCCGATGCCGCCCCAAGTGCAATTGTCGTGACAATGGCAGCGAACAACTGGGTCTTCATGGCGCATCCTTATCGTTTCTCGCTGCTAGAAGGCGGTTGGTCCGCGGTGGTTCTCTGGTCCGGCCACGTCGTATAATCATTTCGACGCGAGCGGCCTCGGCCACAATGGCAGCCAGCACCTGGTCGGCTGGAACGGTCGGCCGTCGCGTCGCAATGCTTGCCCCGGCCGTCGGATATCGAGATGATGCTCGCATGACAGCCGGACCGCTCCCGCGAGTCGAGCCGTGAACATCCTCGCCTCACCCAAGGCGCGCCTGTCGGTCGAGGTGGTGTACGACCTCGTCTGCCCGTGGTGCTTCCTGGGCACGCGGCGCCTGCTGCGAACGCTGCGCCGCCGGCCCGACCTGGCGTTCGAGTTGAGCTGGCGGTCGTTCCTGTTGAACCCCGACATGCCGCGCGCCGGGATGGCACGGCCCGATTACGTGGTTCGCAAGTTTGGTGGGGAGGACCGGGCACGGCGTCTGTACGGGACGATTATGCAGATCGGGCAGTCGGAAGGCGTGCTGTTCCGCTTCGAGCGCATCCGCCGCACGCCATCAAGCATCGATGCGCACCGGCTGGTGCGATTCGCCAGCCGCTACGGCCGCGCAGATGCGTTGGTCGAGGCACTGTTCTCCGCCCATTTCACCGACGGGCTGGATATCGGTGATCTTACGATATTGACTGCGATCGCCCATTCCAGCGGGCTGGAGGGCACCCCGGTGCGCCGTTACCTCGCCGGCGATGCGGACACCGACGCGATCCATGCCGAGAACCTGCGGGCCCACCGGTTGGGGATCAACGGCGTGCCGTGCTTCGTGGTCTCAGGCCGACACGCGATCGCCGGCGCACAGGAGCCGGAGGTGATCGAGCGGCTGCTCGATGTTGCCGCCGTGGAGGCGGCGGAACTCTAATTCCGACCGCCCAGTCGAATGACCCTTCGACCAAGCCGCTCCACCGGCGTCATGGCCGAGCTTGGACGGCTTGGCCCGGCCATCCACGTCTGTCTTTGGGACGGTCGCGTCGGTCTCATAAGGATCATCAGCAGATAGCCGAGTCCCGCGTTGCAGGGCTATGTTACTTCGAATGCAGCCTACGATGCCGACAGCCGGGTGACCCAGGTGGCCAAGGGCACCACCAGCAGCACGACCACAACCGAACAGCGGACCTACACCAACAACGGGCTGCTGCTCTCCCGCCAGGAGTTCCAGAGCCCGACCGTCTCCAACACCATCACGTATACTCCCGACGGGTTCGATCGTCTCGGCATCACCAGCTATCAGGACGGCACCAAGGAGACCTTCGCCTACACCACCAACACCGATAACCAGGACTATGTGCTGACCCGTGCCGGGCAGACCATCACCCGGACCTATGACGCGCTGAACCGGGTGATCAGCAAGACCGGCGATCCCGACGTGACCTATGGCTACGACTATGTTGGCCGACTGCTTCAGGCCACGGCCCCGATCGTCTCCGGCGATCCATCGACCGGCACCTGGTCGATCGCCTATGACACAGCCGGACGGCGAGCGACGGATACCGGCTCGGACAGCAAGGTCATCCAATACACCTACGACGGGGCCAGTAACCGGACCTATGTCACGTATCCAGACGGCAAGCGCATCGAGACGCTCTACGATCAGCTTAACCGCGATTACGAGATCGCCTACTGCACCAGCAGTTGCGGCACCACGGCGCTCGATCATCTCGACGCGCTCGACCGGCTCACGCAACGCGGCTTCGCGGCGCCGGCGCCCGGCATCTACAGCAATTACAGCTATGCCGGCACCGACACGCTGATCAGCCAGATCGTACACTACTTCGACCCGTCGGGCTCGGCGACCTATGCCTACACCTACAACAAGGCGCGGCAGGTGGCGACCGAGAGCCAGGCCGGCACGCTGGTCACCATCGAAGGTGCCGCTGTCGCCAGCTACACCAACGACACCTCCGATCGGATCGCCACGCAGAACGAGTCGAGCTTCTCATACGACGGCAACAGCGATCTGACCTCCGACGGCACCCGCACCTACACCTACGACCAGGAGGGCGACGGGCGCGTTTTGACCGCCACCACAAGCGGGCTGTCGGCGAGCTATCGCTACGATCCCTACGGCCGGCGGTACTCGAAGACGGTGAACGGCACCACCACGGTCTATGTGTACGACAACCTCGGCAAGATCGCCTCGGAATACAGCGGCTCGGGCAGCGTGCTGCGCGACTATGCCTATTTCTCGCGCGAGGCGGGGCCGGTCTCCACCTGGGAGGCGAGCGGCAACATCAACTACCTCCAGCATGACCGGCTTGGTACGCTGGTGGCGCTCAGCGGCGGCCCGCCGGCGGGCGCGACGCTGATCACCAACTGGTATGCGCAGCCCGATTACGGCACCACCGATCTCTTCACAGCCGGGGTGACCTTCGGATACGCCGGCTACTATTTCGACCAGGAGACCGGGCTCTACAAGACCGCGTCCCGCTACTACGACCCCAGGCTTGGCCGGTTCCTCACCCCCGACCCCATCCGGCAGCAAGGTGGACTCAATATCTACGCATACGTGCAGAATGACCCCCTCAACCTCACCGACCCGCTGGGGCTGTGCGACAATCCGCAGGGGTGTGGGGGATCAAGCTATCAGCTGAACCAAAGCGGAATGGTTCAAGTCGCGCAAAACGAAGAGGGGACACAGTCAGAGTCGGATATAAATTCTGAGCTGCAAAAGCTTGACCAAGAGCTTCCCGGCACTACCGCCCCGCAGGTCAATAGCAACGGCACCATTACTCCAGGCAACCCCGGATTTGGAGGCGGCCCTCCAGCCAGTAGCTTTGTCGGGAATTCCCAGAATCAGCTACAAGCACCAGCAGGCACTCCCCCTCGCAGCTCTTCGGGAAGTTTCCAAGGGACTCCATTTTCCGGTCATGCCTTTGATCAACCACAGAATAGGGGGATTCCGCCGAGTGTCGCTGTGCAAGCGATCCAGAGTGGCATAGCGTCGCCCGGCAACGAACCCGGTACGGTTAAATACTATGACCCAGGAAACAACATAAGCTTTATCGTGAATCAGAACACTGGTACAGTTATAACAGTACGCCCGGGACCCTGAGGACATGTCAGAATACAACCAGCGTCAGTACAGGTTAATGCTGGACGAGATTAACCGATATGAGCGGGAGAAGGTTAACCTCGACCGGCTAGTAAACGCGTTGGAGGGATTACTTAATGTGCTGGAGAGAGTGCCGGAGTCATGGCGAATAGCCTTTCTGTCTGAGTGGGGAAAATTAGAAGACGCGAGGGCAGTCGCCAAATTTCAACAGACCGAACCAAATGACGAAAGCATCAGACGTACTCTCGAAGCTGTATCACGCTTGAAGCTCATGGTCCTTAACGAAATGGAAGATGTTCACGACAGGCCTTAGCTTGTGAGTCCCTGTAGAGATCCCATGTCAATGAACCTTTTGGGGGGAAATCACAGATGTCCAGACTGCTGGTTGATGGACTTCTGCCGATCGAGAACGGCAGCACAGTGAGTGACACGAGTGCCGATATCGGCATCGAGAGCGGTGCGAGCGGCACCGTTGATGTGGAAGGCACGGGAAGCCTGCTGACCCTCACGAATGACATCACCATCGCCGATGCCGGCACCGGCCTTCTGCAGATACTGAATGATGCCACGGTCAATGCGGAAGACGCCTACGTCGCGTTTCAAACCGGCTCCGCAGGTACCCTCGATATTGAGGGAGGCAGCCTCATCAACATCGCGAATAATATGACAATCTACAATGGTGGCTCGTTACTCATATACAACTCGGAAGTTAGAGTCGCCAATACCTTTTACGAGGGTGGCTATATATATATTGACGGTGGGACGATCGACCCGGTGAGTCTCGTGATCACCAGGGGCGCTCGCCTCAGTGGATTTGGCCGAGAGGACAACAGCGGCCCAGTCATCAACTCAGGAACCGTGCTGGCCACAAGTGATCTGGCGATCTTCGCCCCCTCAATCGTCGCCGGCGCTGGTCAGCACGGCACACTGGAAATCGGGACCAGCGGGACGCTGGCACTCAATGTTGGTAAGGTCGGCGGTAGCGAGTCAGTGGATTTCGTGGGTCGATCTGCCGTTCTTTCAATCGGAGACCTCGGTGGATTTGGTGCAACGATCGACAATTTCGACGCCGGGGACCAGATCGTCCTGTCGGACATTTCGATCGCTTCGGTGCGCTACCAGGCCGGCAACGGATCATTGGCCCTGTTTGGTGCCTCCGGCAACGAAGTCGGCGTGCTGAAATTCGGCGATCCGGCGGGGAGTGGCGCGGGCAGCGGCATGAGGTTCATCCAGGGCAACAGCAGTTCACAGGGCGGGACGGAGCTCTTGTCGAGTGGCGCGGACGGCTTCTCGGCGACCCCGCACGGGTCTGGAGCCGGGTCGCTGACGTTCGGATTTCCCTCAGACTTTCAGGGCGCGCCGGCGCCGGATGCGGCTGGGTTCGCTTCGCGCACCGACCTCTCCCGCAAGCGGGAGAGGTGTTTGTGGCGCAGCCCGGGATCCTCTGCCGCGGGCAACGGGTACATCGGTTGCTCACGGCAATGCCGGGCGCCAGGCATCGGCGAAGCCGCGGACGCGCGGCAGCAAGGTCATGTCCCACGGGCTCGGCATCTCGCCTACCGGTACGTGCACCAGGCCCGGGGCGCTGGCGGCGAATGCCTCGTGCAACGCGCGCTCCAGCGCATCCGGCGTGGTTGCCCGCCAGGCCCGCACGCCGAAGCTCTCGGCGAATTTCACGAAGTCCGGGTTGGTAAGGTCGCTGGCGATCAGGCGGTTGCCGTACTGCTCGTGCTGGATGCGCCGGACATTGCCGAAGGCGCCGTCGTCGAACACCACTGCTACCACCGGAAACTTGTGGCGGACCGCGGTTGCCAGCTCGGCAGCCTGGTACATGAATCCGCCATCACCGGCGATTGCAACTACCTTGCGGCCGGGCAGTGCCGCTTGCGCGCCGAGTGCGGCGCCGTAGCTCCAGCCCAACGTATCCTGATGGCCGGGCGAGAGATAAGTTCGCGGGTGGTGCACCGGGAAGGCAAGGCGGCTCGCGAACCCGACCTGCGTGACATCCTCGACGTAGATGCCGTCATCTGGCAGTGCGGCACGAATGGCGTGCAGGAACCCCATCTGCGGCTCCAGTCGAGCCAGGCGCTGCTCGAACCAGGCGCGGTGGGCGCGCAGCTCCGCGTCGCGCCGCGGCCGATCGCGGTTGTGCGCGGACAGGGCGGGTAGCAAGGCGCGTAGCACTGTCGCCGCGTCGCCAAGCAGTGCGCAGGCGGGGCGGCGGAATCGAGCAGGTTCCTCGGGGTCGATGTCGAGCCGCACGATCGCCAACCTGTCATCCAAGCCCCAGTTGCTTTGCTGCGAGTAAAGCCGCGTGCCGACAGCCAACACGGCATCGGCGTCTTTCCAATAGCGATGGCCCTCGGTCAACGAGACAGCGAGTCGATGCGTTGTCGGAAGCGCACCGCGGCCTCGACGGAACGAACACACTGGTGCTTCCAGTGCCTCGGCGACCGCGAGCAGTTCGGAGCCGGCATCCAGAGCGCCGCCACCGACCATGATTAGGGGGCGCTCGGCTTGCCCGAGAATCTCGGCTGCGCGAGCGACGGCCTCGGCATCGACGGGCGGGACGGCGGGCGGCGCGATCGGCTGGTGTTCGATCGCGCCGACCTCGCCCCAGGTGTCGATGGCGCATTCGAGCGCCACCGGTCGTGCGCGGCCGGACAGGGCTGTGCGGACTGCCTCGGCCACGAGCGCCGGGGCCTCGTGCGGGGCGCGAATGCGGGCGGCGTGCCTGGTGATGTGCCGCAGCAGACCGAGCTGGTCGGCGATCTCGTGCAGATGGCCGTAGCCACGGTCGATCGCGAAGGAGGGGATCTGTCCGGCCAGTGCGATCACCGGGGCGCCCATGCCGTACGCCATCAGCAACGCCGCTGCCGCGTTCAACAGCCCCGGCCCGGGGACGGTGGCGAACACTTGCGGGCGCCCGGTCACCAGTGCGGCGCCGAGCGCCATGTAGGCCGAGGTCTGCTCGTGCCTTGGATGCAGGACGCGAAAGCGCCCCTCGGCGCGCTGCGCGGCGTCGAACAGATGGTCGTTGTGCACGCCGGGCAGCGCATAGAGCGTGTCGATGCCGTGCCGGATCAGGCTTTCGACGACAGCCTCGGCGGTCGTCATGCGCGGCGCGCTCATGGCGCGCGACCGCTGCGCGGCAGCGGCAGGAAGTTGGACGCGCTGCGTGCCTCGACGATCGCGGGATCGCCGTGCAGCACCTCGAAATGGGTTTCCTCGGCGTCGCTCCAGAAGCGGATATCGAACTTGTGGTGACCGAGCCTGAGGTCGGTCAGCGTCACATCGGGCAGCCAGTCCGGCAGCCATGGATCGACATAGAGCCGGCCGCGGGGCGCGTCGGGGTAGATGCCGAGGAGGACCTGCAGCAACATGAAAGCGGTTCCGGCGGCCCAGGCCTGCGGCACGTTGGCGCCGAGATATTGCACCGGGAACGCGTCTGGCGTTCGGCGGATGCCGGAATAGAGCTCGGGCACCTGCGAGAGCAGGAAATGGCTTGCGGCGGCGCTGATGTCGTGGGCGATTCCGGCGGCCTCCCGGACGAAACCATAACGCCTGAAACCTTCGGCGATCAGGCCATTGTCGTGCGGCCAGACCGAGCCGTTCTGGTACGAATTGGGGTTGTAGGCGGGATGCCGGGCCGACAGCGTGCGAATGCCCCAGCCGCTGTTCATGTCGGGTTCCATCAGCCGGGCCACGACGCGGCCGGCTCGCTCTTCCGGAACGATGCCGGAGAACAGCAGGTGCCCAGGATTGGAGGCGATGGTCCAGATCGGCCGCTTTTGCCCGTCGAGCATGTAGGCGTAGAAGCCGCTCCGTTCGTTCCAGAATACGTCGTTGAAGCGCTGGAACAGCCGTGCGGCCTTCGCGCGCAGCGCTCCGGCGTGCTCGGGCTGGTCCAGCGTATCGTAGATCTCGGCCATGCGGAGCCAGGCGTCGTAGACGTAGCCCTGAAGTTCACAGAGCGCTTTCGGTCCTTGCACGAGCGAGCCGTCCGGAGCGACCATGGAATCGATGGCGTCCTTCCAAGCCATGTTCTCGTACCCCGCGGGCGAGCGGGTCTGGTATTCCTGGAAGCCGTCGCCGTCGCGGTCGCCCCAGTTGTCGATCCAGTCGAGCGCCGCTTCGGCGTTCGGCAGGAACTGCTCCAGCAGCGCGGCATCGCCGGTGGCGCGCCAGGTGGCGTGCAGGACGATCAGGTACAGTATCGTCGCGTCGGCGGTGCCGTAATAGGGCGTGTGCGGGATCAGCCCGAAATGCGCCAGCTCACCATAGCGCAGCTCGTGCAGGATCTTGCCGGGTTCGGCATCGCGATAGTCGTCGCGCTTCGTTGCCTGCAGCCGGCCCAGCACGTCGAGCGCGCCGCGGGCGAACTCCGGGTAAACCAACATGTTCTGCAACGAGACGATCAGGCTGTCGCGGCCGAACAGAGCGACGAACCAAGGGAGGCCGGCGGCTGGGATGAACACCATGTGGTCGGTGCCTTCGGCGGGCAGCCGAAGCGCGGCCATGTCCTCGATCGCCTGCTCGTAGAAACGCCGGAAATCCTCGTTCGAGGTATGGATCTTCAGCACGCGCCGTTGCCATTCCCGGGCCTCTTTCGCATGCCGGGATTCGTGCACGAGATGGGCGCAATCGTATGGGGCCGACCAAGTCCTGTCGCCGTCGACCAGCTCGTAGAGCAGGCAGGCATGCCAGCTCGCGCCGGGGTCGAGCCGCACCTCGAAGCTGAGGCGGCCGTTGGCGTGGACCGCCTGGGCGGCGTCGCAGTGCGCGGCAACGTTCAGAGCGCGGATGAAGTCGCGGTTGCGATAAGTGGTGCGCAGGACCTGGCTGCTCTCTGTCCACTCGGTGCTGATCCGGCCGCGCCGAACGATCTTCTGCTGCTTGACCTCGAACAGGTCGGCGAAGTCGGAGCGAAAGGCGATCTCGAGGTTGAAGCGGACGGGCTTGGGGCTGTGGTTCGTGAGGTCGAAGTCCTCGTGCAGGCCGCCGGCCACTGCACGGCTGAGTTTGAAAGCGAGGCTACGCGGGGGGATCGGGCCGTCTTCGGTCAGGATGGCGCGATTGGTGAGAAAAATCCGGGCGCTGTCGTAGGTCACCGCGCCACCGCTGAGCGGCTCCCAGCCCTCGCCGTTGGCGTAGAGGGCCCAGGCGCTGATCAGCCTTGTGTCGAAGAAATAGAGGCCATGGTCTGAGGGCCACTCGATCTGCCCGTCGGGGCGGGTGACCAGCACGGTGTGGCCCTGGTGGACGGCGATCTGCGGCGGGCCGACCTGGACTTTGAAAGACATGCGCGGCTCCTGATGGACTGTGGGGCGGTCATGCATAATCAAGTGGACACGAAGTGCACCGAGTTCGGACGGAGTTTCACGGAGAGGAAGTTTTATTCGGTTATGGGCGGGCTATCGCCTGCCGGTTCGCGACGATCCGCCACAACGGGCGGGAGATAGCCGGCACAAGGCTGCATAATGCCGACCATGACGCTGTGAGGCGGTTGATGCTCACGCGATCGGCAGCAAAGTCACGCCCACGTGATGGGCTGCCTTGGCCAGGTCTGCGTCCTTGGTTGCCAGCGGGACACCGTAACGCATGGCAAGTTCGAGATAGCTGGCGTCGTAGACGCTGAGATGCTCGTCGCGGGCGAGAGTCAGCACGGTTCCGAGGGCACGGCTCGGTGTTTCCTCATTGATCACGATGGGGAGCCGGCTGATCAGGGTGATGAAGAACTCGCGCGCGCGAGCTCCCGTGATCCGTTGCTTGCGCTTGCTCAAGACGAGCGCATTGGCGAGTTCAATGTGCTATAGCGAGGGCACGTTGGCCTGTCGGTGCTCGAATCTGTCGAGCGGGGCCCTGGTTGCGAGCATGGCCTCGCCATCAAAACACCAGGCAAGAGCGACTGAGGCGTCAATGACGAAGTCGCTCACCGCCGGCCTTCGTTGATGAGGTCCTTGACCTTCAGGCCGCCGAGCGTCTGGCCTTTGCCGAACTGCTTCACCTTTGCAATGGCCCCGCCGACCTGGTCCGGGCCGGTGGGCTGCACGGGGACAAGCCGGGCTATCGGAGTGCCGTGGCGGGTGATCGTGATGTGCTCGCCGGCAAGGAGCCGATCGCGGAGGCTGGCCAAATGTGTCTTGGCCTCGAAGGTACCGGATGGTCATCAAGGGGAACCCCGATTATGACTGGTCTAAGTCTAGTCTGATCTGACCCCGACTGCGAGCTTCCGCATGAATACCCGGTCATAGCCGGCTTCGCTGGCGCGGGCGTATTCCTGCCAGCCGTGAGCGCGGTAGATCGCGAGGTTCTCATGCATCTCCTCGTGCGTGTAGAGGCGCAGCTCGGTGTAGCCGCGGCGAGCTGCCTCGGCGTCGGCGAAGGCGAGCAGGCGGCGGCCGTAGCCGCGGCGCTGCCGGTCCGGGGCGACGGCGATGTTGTCGAGCAGCAGGTGGTCCGGCTCGGGGACCAAGACAAGTACGGCGGCGATCGCGCCCGCCTCGGTCAGGACCCACGCCTGGCGGTCGGCGATTCGGCGGGCGTAGTCGTCGAGCATCGGGCCAGGAGGCTTGCCGATGCGCGGGATGTATTTCGTATAGGCGTCGCAGACGACCTGCTTGAGGGCTGGCTGATCCGCGGCAACGGCGAGCCGGATTTCCGTGAGGCTGTTCATGACAGGGCACCGAGCTGTTCCGGTTGTGCCTCCAACGCCTGCACGTGGGCGCGGAGCGCTGCGATCTCCAGCCGTGCGTAGGGGCCGGCGGCGTCGTCGGCAAAACGCACGAGCAACTCCCGCTCGTCGGCGTTGAGATCGGCGCCGCTGCGGTGCGGGCCGTAGAGGGCGACCGCCATCCCGTCGCCCACCGACAGGCAGAACACCGGCGCCTGAAGGCCATGGGGAAACCCCAGTATGTGGGCGACGCTGCTCAGCCGGTGGGGACGAAGCGGTTGCCGGGTCATCGCCAGTGCCTTCTGCATCGATGGCGTGAGCCGCGTAGCGGTGCCGCCGTCCCAACCGAGCGCTCCGGGGCAACGGCGCCACAAGCCCTCATCGGCGCGGAACAGGGCGGCCGATGCGAGATGCAGCGCCTCTGCCGGGGTCTCGATCAGGCAGCGTTCCACCTCGGTCGTGCCGTGGGCCGCTCTTAGCGCGTGGCCGGCATGTGCCAGGCGCTGGCGCGCGCGGCGGAAGCCGGGGCTCAGTGCGTGGTGCGTCAGCTCGGCGGCGAGGTCGTGGATCCTGGCGAGGACGAAGGCAATGAGGCCGCCGCCGAGCAGCCAGGCCCAGGGCGGAAGGTGCAGCTCTTCCAGGGCGGAAGGTGCAGCTCTTCGTGCAGCGCGGTGATCTGCTCGCCGAGCCAGAAGATCGGCGGGCCTACCAGCAGCGCGAACAGCGTCACCCGACGCAGCGGAATTGCGACGTCGATCACACGCGGGCGGCGCACCGCTTCGAAGACGAAGGCGACCAGGATGCCGTTCAGCAGGTAGAGCAGGCCGAGCGCGGCATCCGACGGAGGGGCGCCGAGCAGCGGCTGGAACATGCTGGTCTGGGAGAGGCTCTCGGCGAAGATGAAGGCCGGGAGGCCGATCAGGCAGCCCCAGATCACCCAGTGCAGGCGCTGATAGTCCTGCGGCTGGTGGCCACGGCGCCGGGCGAGCAGGATTGCCAGAGCGGCGAGGTCAATGGCCCAGCCGGCGATGAAGCTGGCGCGCGTGATTGTCTCGGTCGGGTAGCCGAATGCCGCGCCGAAGCTGGCGAGCTACAGGCCAACGAGGATGATGGCGATCAGTGGCAGAGTGCGTTGCAGCGGGCGCCAGCGCGGCTCGGTGCGGTCGCGTGGTACACGGAGTGCGAAGAGCAACAGGCCGACATAGCCGGCGGCGACGACAAGAGATTGTACGAGCTCCTGTGAGAGGAGCAGGAGCGGGCGTTCTTCGAGCCAGGCATAGGCCTCGTAATCCACGCCCGAGTTGAACCAGATCGCATAGAGGAAGAAGCCCCAGGTCATCGGTCCGGGGCGCGTCCAGACGAGCCATGCGGCGCCGAGGATCACCAGGATGGCGACGATCTCGTCCAGGAAGAGGACCGCCTTGTCTTCCCAGCCTGCCGGGACGGGCGCGGCGGTCATCGTCACGGTGTGGGCCGACTTGGCGCGTGCCGCGACGGCTAGCGAGATGGTGCGGCCGGGTCGGATGCGCTGCGGCCCGCCCATGCCGCCGACAACCGCCAGCAGATCGGTGCAGGCGGGCGATGTCGGTCTGATGCAGCGCATCATTTGCAGGTCGATGCGCTCGCCATCCCGCAGCCCGGCTTGCCCGGCGGGCGAATCGGCGAGCGTGGGGAACGGTCCCTGCACGTCGTAGATCAGGCCGTCGTTGTCGGCGGCAAAGCCGAGCGAGCCGAGTGGGTGGATCAGGCGAATAAGGTCGGGTGCGACCAGCAAGAGTGCCCCGGTCGTGAGGAGGATCAGCAGGCCACGGGCGGGTAAGGTGGAAGGGTCCTGGCGGGCGGCGCCCTGACCCGGTTCGCTTCGCGAACCGACCCCTCCCGCAGAGCGGGAGACGGTGAATTGGAGACAACCAGCCAGCGGTTCGTTAACCGCTTGCGCTTGCATTTCGGCAGGCGCGCAGCGAGTAGGCGAGGGGAAGCCATGGTTGGTCCGGCCAGCGATAGAGGCCGGCTTCGTCCTGCACCAGGCAGTTGAACATCCGCCACGGCACCCGGTCGTGCTCGTGGAGCCAGTCGAGACGCAGGCCGGCCTCGATCAGCGCAGTGACGACATCGCCCACGGGGTGCAGCCACTGATGCGTGGTGGCGTTGGCGAGCCTTGCTTCCGGATCGGCGTAGTCGTGCGGATCGGCCTCGATCAGGGGAGCGCGCCCGAGATATGGCATAAAGAAGCCGGGCCAGTCGCCTGTTCCGGCGGAATCGGCGAATACCAGAGCGGCCGGATGCCCTTCCGCGAAGTAAAAGAAGCCGCCAGGCTTGAGGAACCGCGCTACCACCTCGGCCCAGGCGTGGATGTTGGGCAGCCAGCAGATCGCGCCCCAGGTGACGAATACGCCGTCGAACGAGGCGGGCTCGGGGATCGCGCTCAGCGCGTCGTATATATCGGCGGTGACGAAGCGGACCTGGTGCGACAGGCCGAGTTCGGCAGCCAGACCGCGGGCGGCCTCGATCGCGGCGGGGGAGAAGTCGAGCCCGACCACCTCGGCCCCGCGTTGCGCCAGCGCGAGTGAGTCAGTGCCGATATGACATTGAAGATGCAGGATTCTGAGGCCAGAGACCGGCCCCAGCTCGGTTTCGACGATGCGCAGCCGCCCGCGCCCGGCACGCAGCGCACGCAGGTCGTAGCCTCGCGGACCCAGGTGGACACGGACGCGCTCCTCCCAGTTGGCGCGGTTCAGCCGTCGCCAGTCCGCTTTACTGCCTGCCATCGTGCTTCCATTTCGTCCAAGGTCATTTCGGACAATGTCTTTCCTTCATTGGCAGCCGTGTCTTCCATGGCGTTGAAGCGCCGGGCGAACTTGCGGTTGGCACCGCGCAGGCATTCCTCGGGATCGAGCGACAGCTTGCGCGCGAGATTGGCGAGGACGAACAGGAGATCGCCCACCTCGTCGGTGAGCCGCTCGGGGTTGGCATCGATCAGCTCGGCGCGCAGCTCAGCAATTTCCTCATCGAGCTTGTCGAGCACGGCGGCGGGGGTTGGCCAGTCGAAGCGGACCCGGGCGGCGCGAGCGGTCAGCTTGGCGGCGCGGGCGAGGGCAGGGAGGCCGACCGGCACCCCGGCCAGCGTGCCGTTGTGAGCCCGGGCGGCACGCTCGGCGGATTTCTGGGCTTCCCAGGCGGCGGACTGCGCTTCGGCCGAACGCGCCGCGGCGTCGCCGAATACGTGCGGGTGGCGGCGGATCATCTTGTCGGAGATCGCCCTTGCGATGTCGGCGAAGGCGAAGAGGCCGGCCTCCTGGGCCATGCGGGCGTGGTAGACGACCTGGAACAGGAGGTCGCCGAGCTCATCCTGTAGTGCGGCGAAGTCTTGGCGAGCGATGGCATCGGCGACTTCGTAGGCTTCCTCGACCGTGTAGGGGGCGATCGTGGCGAAGCTCTGCTCGCGGTCCCATGGGCAGCCGTGCGCGGGGTCGCGAAGCGCGGCCATGATGTCGAGGAGGCGGCGCAGCTCGGTCTCGGGGGATGGGTCCTGGGGCATGGTTGCTGCGGATAGAGGTGGGGCATCCGGCAGGCAACTGCTGTTGTCGCGGCGGGGTGCCTTCCTGAACGGCCGCTTTCGCAGGCATGACGGGGTTGCCGCATCTGCTCACGAGAACGTGTGCCAGCGCGATACTAAAGCTCTTGCCTAGGTGACCTCTGCGTTCATAGTTAGGCGTATGCTTAACCAACAGGCCGATCTCGATCACCTGTTCCACGCACTCGCTGATCCGGCGCGGCGAGCGATGCTCGAGCGGCTGAGCCGAGGGCCGGCGGCGGTGAGTGAACTGGCGCGGCCGCTGCCGATGTCGCTGCCGGCTGCGATGCAGCACCTGGGCGTGCTGGAGGCCGCCGGCTTGGTGCGGTCGCAGAAAGTGGGGCGGGTGCGGACCTGCGCCATCGAACCTCGGGCGCTGAGCCAGGCCGAACAGTGGATCAATGCACGGCGGATCGAGTGGGAGCGGCGGCTCGACCGGTTGGGCGAGTATCTGAAAACGTTGGAAAGCGAAGGAGAT